>Ga0123519_10000537_pt1 | contig 66598 bp, 60 predicted proteins | sample YelNatPaOPRAMG02_FD_87396 | JGI IMG/M metagenome (GOLD analysis project Ga0123519, IMG submission 87396) | Hot spring microbial communities from Yellowstone National Park - Yellowstone National Park OP-RAMG-02 (version 2) | ecosystem: Environmental > Aquatic > Thermal springs > Hot (42-90C) ...
GTAAGCCCGGTGATGGCTCTTGTGGGAACGGGGATGCTGGGGAAGATAGTCGGTGATGTGGTGTTGACACGTGATGAGATCGAGGGGCTCGAGGCGAATCTGCTCGTATCGGATGATGAGCCGCTGGGGAAGACATCGTTCAAGCAGTGGCTGTCGGATAATGCCGAATGGCTTGGGCAGAGGTATTTTTCAGAGGTGAAGAAGCATTTTTAACGAGCATGCTATAATGTCGTGTGAAGGAGCATGCGGATGGCCATGAGTCTTTTTAAGAAACGAGATAAAAGCTTTAATAAAACACGGTGCAGCCGTTGTGGGCGTCTAATAGAACCCTATAGCAAAATAATGCCGCGTTTAGATCTGCCTGATATTTCGGTATCGCACGTTTCCTGTGAGATAAATTTCGTTAAAAGACAGAAATTCTGCGCCATAGTCCTGGCTGCAATAATCGCTATTACAGTGCTCATTACTACAAGTATTGTTGTCAGCGATTTGATTGGATGGTTCAGGGGAGGCGAACGGCCATACGACTTTATGGAGGAAGTATACAGAACGATAGCTTGTGTGCTCTGTATCGTGCCGATTATCAAAGCCACATGGTCGAATGTAAGAAAGTGGAATCAGAAGATAGCGGAGTATGGTGAATGAAAAAATTGGCTGTGCTGACCAGCGGTGGGGACGCGCCGGGGATGAACGCGTGCGTCAGAGCCGTTGTGAGATATGGAATTGCCGCCGGAGCGAATGTTTATGGGATAAAGCGCGGATACGCCGGGCTTATGAACAATGAGATAGAGGAACTCGATTCGAGGTCGGTTGCGGGGATTGTAAGGCAGGGTGGAACACTCCTCATGAGCGCGCGATCTATGGAGTTCAAGACTCCCGAAGGGCAAGCCAAGGGGCTCGATGTCCTGCGTGGGTGGGGGATCGAGGGGCTTGTAGTAATCGGAGGTGATGGGTCGCTGCACGGCGCTCAGGCACTGAACCGGCTGGGCTTCCCTGTGATTGGGGTTCCCGCATCGATTGACAATGATATCTGCGGAACAGAGATGGCTATCGGGGTCGATACGGCGCTCAATACTATCCTCGATGCTATGGATAAAATTAAGGATACTGCAAGCGCGCACCAGCGGGCGTTTATAATCGAGGTCATGGGACGCGCGCACGGGTATCTCGCGCTGATGGCCGGAATCGCTGGCGGAGCGGAACTCGTCGTGCTCCCAAGGACGGAACTGGATAAGGATCTTATCGTTCACGAGGTGAAATCGGCGTTTCTGCGAGGGAAACCGCACTTCATTATAATCGCCGCGGAGGGCGCCTCCACACCTGAGAAGGGTATTACGCAGCTTTTGTCGGAGTATGTTCTTGAAGCGGGGCATGAGGCAAGAGCTACCGTGCTTGGACATGTGCAGCGCGGCGGAAGCCCGACCTGCTTCGACAGGCTCCTGGGCACGCGCTTCGGAGCGGCGGCGGTAGATAACCTGATGGCGGGCAAGACGGGTGTAATGGTCGGATTGCAGGGAACCGAGATTGTCACCGTAAGTATCGATGAAGTCCTCGCCGGCCACCCGGAACTCAGCGCGGAAACGCTCAGGCTCGCGGAGCCGCTTTCACATTAATATTATCATCTGGTTAGGTAAAGGAATTCAATGAAGATAACTCCCAGTCCTGGAAACAGCATAGCGCTGCGCCTGCGCTACCCCAACAATATCGACAATCTCTCAATTGTGATCGCCGCCATTGCGGAAGTTGACGGGAGTGTCGGTGCTATCGATATAATCTCCTCCGATCGGACCCACATCACGCGTGATATCGTCGTGAATACCACTGGCGATGCTCATGCGGCAAGTATTGTGGAGAAGGTGCGGTCGCTTAAAGATATCGAGCTTATCAGCCATTGGGATTGCACCTTCAAGATGCATGAGGGTGGAAAGCTCGATGTGGTTTCAAAGACCAGGCTGAAAGATTATGTCGACCTTTCGATGGCTTACACGCCGGGTGTAGCTCGGATTTGCCAGGCGATACATAAAGATATTACCGCCGCGCGCGAATATACGATCAGGCGCAATACAGTCGGCATCGTGACCGATGGAACGGCGGTGCTCGGTCTCGGAAATATCGGCGCGGTAGCTGCGCTTCCGGTTATGGAGGGGAAAGCGGTCCTTTTTAAGGAGTTTGGACGCGTGAACGCTTTCCCGGTGTGCGTGGATGCGAAGGATGCTGATTCAGTTTACGAGACCGCGAGAGCGGTTTCGGCTACATTCGGCGGAATTAACCTGGAGGATATAGCGGCGCCTTCGTGCTTCGAGATAGAGCGGCGGCTTACCGAAGCGGTGGATATTCCCGTATTCCACGACGATCAGCATGGAACGGCGGTTGTGGTCGGCGCGGCTTTCATTAATGCAGTGAAAGTAACGGGCAAGGATCCTGCCGAAATGAAAGCTGTGGTGTGCGGAGCGGGAGCCGCGGGTGTGGCCTGCACGCGCTCGCTGCTCGACCTGGGGATGGGTGATATCATCGTCTGCGACCGAGGCGGAAGTATATATCGCGGGCGAGAGGGTCTGACTGCCGCCAAGGAATGGCTTGCTAAGAACACGAACAAGGATAACGCCGCGGGATCGTTAAAGGAAGTCCTTAAGGGCGCGGATTTATTCCTGGGAGTCAGCGGACCGAATCTGCTTACGGGCGAGGATATGCGCGTGATGGCGAAGGACCCGATCGTGTTCGCGCTCTCGAACCCGATCCCCGAGGTTCCACCGGAGGAGATTGCCGGTTTCGCGGCTGTCGTGGCTACGGGGCGGTCTGATTATCCGAACCAGATCAACAATGTTCTCTGCTTCCCCGGGCTTTTCAGGGGGCTGTTGGAGTCGGGGGTGAAGCGAGTTACCCGTGAAATGCTCACCGCGGCGGCGAAAGCGATTGCGTCGGTAATTCCGCCTGAGGAGCTCAGCCCCAACTATATTATTCCGAGCGCGTTCAATGAAAGCGTCGGAGATACGGTGGCAAATGCGGTGATGAATGTAGCCAACGACGCAAGCCTCCCACGAACTCCGATTTATTTCGAGTTTTAGGGCTGTTGAATGAAGGGAAGATAATCCCTTCATTCAACTATTGGTCGATCGCATTGCCTAATTAGCCTTTCGCTGGATTACAGGCTTTTTATTGCGGCGTGGTGGAGCGCTCCTGAACGGATCGGTGATTCCGCGAAGCGCGATGCGGTAGTCATTGGTTAACTGATTGCGGTATTGCGGATCGAGGCCCAGGAGGGCTGTAATTTCATCTCGGAACAGAGCGCGCCGGGTGTTCGGTGGTAAGTTCAACCGGGATATCCATTCGCTCTGCAGTATCTGAACCCTCTCATCAGGACTTGCGTTTGTGAGCCTGGTGAGGACATCTTGTTGAGCCTCGCTTAGCGATCTTACTTCATCTTTTCGCACCGGGAGCGCGGCTGGAGGGCTCAGGATAACATAGATGGTAGCCCACTTGTAACCATCAGGCAGCTTGATCTGAGAAAGGTTGGGCATAGTCGGCAGCCCGTTGGCGAACACTCCACAGGTTTTTGTCGCGGGATCCTGTATTGCCAGCCCTACCAGCGGCATCGAAGCCAGCGCGAGTATGCCGGATTTGAGTTCCTCGGGCGATGCGCTCGAGTTCTGCTGCAAGGCGAATGTGAGCTTTTTCCAGGAAAAATTGCCGGGTTTGGTGATCGCATCCATCACCTGGCCTAAATCCGCGCTATTCAGGTTCGCGGTTATCGAGCACTGAACTTTAGGGTCGACTACGATCCATACGTGCGCCTGCCTGCTGATCTGTGATGCAGCGCCTCTAATTGGGATATTGTTAAAATCGAATGTAAGCTTGTTTGGCGTTACCGCGCCTGACACGATATCAGCCAGAGCTACAATCAGTACAAAAATCCAAGCAAAAAGCCTCATCTGCCCATTCACCTCATTAATGCTTGATTCCTATATACCCAGATGATTGAGACGAATTGTGGTGGTGGAAGTTACAGCCTAATTCAACGCTTTTATGGAATCTGAGTTGATCGGGTTGAATGCCGCCAGGTTCATAATCATATGAATGACTGAGCCCGGCTGCAATTTTGCAGCCGGGCTCAGGTGAAAATGCGTGGGGAAAGTGATTAGAGTATATACCTGCTCAGGTCTTCGTCTTTCACTATATCCTGCAGCCGTTCGCGGACATAGCCGGCGTTTACTACCAGCTTCTTATCCGTTACATCCGGAGCGGCGAATGATACGTCTTCGAGAAGGCGTTCCATAATCGTATGAAGACGGCGGGCGCCTATGTTCTCCATCGATGTATTGACCTCGGTTGCGGTTTTTGCGATTTCGCAGATCCCGTCTTCGGTGAACTCTACATCCACTCCCTCGGTCGCCAACAGGGCTTTATACTGCTTCACGAGAGCGTTTTTGGGCTCAGTGAGGATTCGGATGAAATCGTCTTGGGTGAGGCTGTCGAGTTCAACCCGGATCGGGAGGCGGCCCTGGAGCTCTGGGATCAGGTCCGAGGGCTTAGAGACATGAAACGCGCCCGCGGCGATAAAAAGGATGTGGTTCGTGGAGACCTGGCCGAACTTGGTCGTAACGGTCGAGCCCTCTATGATCGGCAGGATGTCGCGCTGAACTCCTTCTCTGGAGACCTGCGGTCCACCCTCCTTCTCGCGGCCCGCGATCTTGTCCATTTCATCTACGAATATGATGCCGGTCTGCTCCGCGCGCTCAATAGCCTCGCGCGTGAGCTGATCCTGATCGATCATACTTCGAGCTTCCTCATCGGCGAGAATATTCTTTGCTTCGGCGACGGTTACTTGCTTGCGCTTGCGGCGTTTGGGGAGCAGATTACCGAGCATTCCCGACATATCCATCCCCATCTCTTCGAGCCCTTGCTGACCGAATACCTGGAAGTGAGGCATGCTGGTGTCTTCGACTTCTATGAAAATCTCGCGGCTGTCAAGCTCACCCGCCATCAGCTGTGTCCTGAGGCGATCGCGGATCCGTTCTTTTCGCTCGACCTGATCACGGGAGTATTCATCGGAATGAGCTTCTTCCTCCTGCTGTTGGAACCCGATATGGGCGTTTTCTTCCTCCTGCGGCGGCTCATATTGAGGCGGAGGGTTGCCGGTGCCTGGGAAGATATGGCTCATTGCGCTTTGAATGGATTCCATCCACTGCTGCGGCATCACCTGCTGAACCGCGCGTTTTACGGGCGGCTCGAGTATATCGAGAATCCTGTCGAGCGCTCGCTGCATCGCGACCGGTTTCACCTCTTCTATCTTTTCGCTCTCAACCATCGCAACAGCCCGCTGAACGAGATCACGGACCATCGAGTCGACATCTCTTCCCACATACCCAACTTCGGTGAACTTGGTCGCTTCCACCTTTGTGAAAGGGGCGTTCGCGAGGTTGGCGAGCCTGCGGGCGATTTCGGTCTTTCCGACGCCCGTTGGCCCGATCATAAGGATATTTTTAGGGATCACCTCATCGCGAAGATCTTCGGAGAGCATTCGCCTCCGGTAACGGTTGCGCAAAGCTATCGCGACCGCTTTCTTAGCTTTATCCTGGCCGACTATGTATTTATCCAACTCCGCGACTATCTGTTTAGGAGTAAGTTCGTTCTGTTCTTTCAAGGCGCACCTCTTTATAACTATCAGCCATAGAATTAATGGTTGATAGTTGGATTATAATTCGTCAACAGTTATATTGTCATTGGTATATATACATATTTCCGAAGCTATCTTCAGCGCCTGCTCCACGATCTGGCGCGGTGAAAGATCGGTGTTGCGGGCAAGAGCTCTTGCGGCGGCTGCTGCGAATGCTCCGCCTGAACCTATGGCGGCAATTCCTTCATCCGGTTCAATCACCTCTCCACTGCCTGAGAGCACGAGAAGATATTCTTCATTACCGACGATCATCAAAGCTTCAAGGCGGCGCAGAACACGGTCGGTGCGCCATTCCTTTGCAAATTCGATAACAGCGCGTTTAAGATTACCGTGCGCTTCCCTTAGCTTAGACTCGAACTTGTCGCTGAGAGCCTGCGCGTCAGCCACTGAACCTGCAAAGCCCATCAGTATCTTGTCGTCATAGAGCCTGCGCACCTTGCGCGCCGTCGATTTCATAATTGTATTTTCCATCGTTACCTGGCCGTCTCCGGCGATGGCGATTTTACCATCTCTCTTAACGGCAACGATGGTAGTTCCATGCATTTCGTAACTCATTCATTCTCCTTTTTAGCTGAAGGGAATTTAATCGCGAAAACACGAAAGGGCGAAAGGGTAACAGATAACAGAGGGGAGAGTCCGCGAAGGCGGACTTGGCGTAGTATTAGCCGCGATTTCAATCGCAGAGGATATAGATTAGCAACTATCTGTTACCGCCACATACCTTCACCTGCACCCTATTCAACATTCAATATTAGAAATTGAGAATTCTCCCTTTTACCTTTCCAAATTATCAGTCTCCGCTGACGCCCTCGGATGGGCGCGGTCGTAAATCTCTTTTAACCTTTCCCTGGAAACGTGTGTATAAATCTGAGTTGTTACAACACTCTCGTGCCCAAGGAGTTCCTGGACGCTGCGCAGGTCCGCGCCGTGGTCCATCAGGTGGGTCGCGAACGAGTGACGGAGTGTATGCGGGCTGATTTTCAAAGCGCCGCTTACTTGTTCTACGTATTTATCCACTATCCTCTGAACAGACCTCGGATTCATTGCGGTACCACGATATCCGAGGAAAAGAGCGTCGGTGGGGCGCTGAGCTTTCGCTGCCAGGGCTGGGCGGGCGAGCGAGAGATACGCACAGAGCGCTTCCATTGCCTTTGATCCGAGAAGCGTTATACGCTCTTTGCTGCGCTTACCTGTTACGCTGATCTCATCGATGCCGGGTTTGATGTCCCCAGTCTTCAGGCTGAGAAGCTCGCTCACGCGCATGCCGGTGGCGTAGAGAGTTTCGAGAATTGCGCGATCACGCACACCGGTTGGAGTTGAAAGATCAGGCGCCGTCATCAAAGAGGAGATCACATCCTCTGATGCAATCTTGGGAAGCCTGGAAGGCTGCTTGGGCGGGCGGATACCCTCGGCGGGATTGATTTTGATGATCTCTCTTTCTACCAGATACCCGAAAAACGCCCTGAACGCAGCCACCTTACGAGCAATCGAGCTTTTTGCGATTCCAGCCTTCTGCAAGTGAACCAGATAACGGCGGATGAGCATCTGGTCGACGGGAGAGCCGGCCTGGTTTGCAAATTCCAGCAGCCCAATGACATCAGACGAGTAGCTGCGAAGAGTGTGCTCGCTGGCCCGCTTTACAAGGCGAAGATGATCGATAAATGTATCCAGATGCTCCTGCATATCCTGGGATTGTAGCACGTAAAATTGAACTGGTAAAGAGCATGCTTATAGACCTAATCAAGAAGAGAGCCAATTCCGATAATCAGACAGGAGGGCTTATGTTCACAAAACGTGCTGAGAGTTTCGAAATTCATCTCGGGAATGCCGAAGGGATACCGGTGTTGCTGGTTGGTGGTAATATTACCCGGACTGCAATTGCAGCCCTGAGGTCGATCATAACCCGCCTTGCTGAAGCAGGCCATTACCACATTGTTCTCAACATCGAGCGCGTGCAGACAGCCAACTGGCATATTCTCGCCGATTTGGCTGGCTCGATAAAGATCATTCACTCTCATTATGGAGCAGTTGATCTTGTTGCAGGCTCGGAACTAATACAGCAATTGATGCGCAATGAGCATCTATCGCAGCTTTTCAGGCTCTGCCAATCAGAAAACCAGGCAATTTCTCGCATAAAAGGGTTACAAAGGCAGCCTGACAGGGTATCAAGGACAAGCGCGCGCCTAATGGAGAAGATATGACACTACCATCCCAGAACAAGTTGAAAGTGATTAAGATAATGGACCCGCTGCTGTGTGTCCGCTGCGATCATGCATATATCGCGGATGTTGTGATGCGTGACGGAGAGCATAAAAAGATGTTCTATTGCTCGCGATTGGATTGCGATAATTGGGTGTCGAAATCAAGCGCATCGACTCAGGACGATATAGATCTTGCTGCCTGATCTGATTTAATCGATTCTTCCGCAGGAATTCCACCGGCATTTTCCGTATAAAACAGAAACTAAAGAATATGGTGTAATGCTGTGTGGGTCAAAGGAAATCTTCATTGTCATACTAACCAGAGCGACGGAGATACTTCACCGTCCGAGGTTTGCAAATACTACGCCGAAGCCGGTTACGACTTCCTCGCAATTACCGATCATTCGGTGTTTGTGGATCCCACGCAGGTCGATTCTCACGGCCTGCTGTTGATACCGGGAGAAGAGCTTACGATGGTCCCGGAAGAGGACCACACAATCCCCATTCACGTAAACGCTTTCGGGATCAAAGGGACAATAAGCGCTCCTCGGGGTGTGACCCGGCTCGAAACTATCCAGAACTGCATCGATACGATCAGGGAAGAGGGTGGAATCGCTCAAATCAATCACCCGAACTTCTACTACGCTTTCAATCACGAAGAAATCGCCGCGACCGAAGATTGTTTCCTCCTCGAAGTTTACAACGGTCATCCGCTGGTATTCAATGAGGGCGATGAGAACCATGTGAGCGTGGAGTATATGTGGGATAATGTGCTCTCGCAGGGAATTTTGATGTATGGCACCGGCGTAGATGACACGCATCACTTCAAAGAGATCAGCCCGAGCCACGCGAATGCGTTCAAAGGCTGGATATGGGCTGATGTGGAAGAGCTGACAGTCGAAGAAGTGCTCGGAGCGCTTTGGCGTGGTGATTTTTACGCCTCGAATGGTGTTGAACTCGAAGACGTGGTGCAGGGCTGGTCGGGGACGTATCGTGTAGTTATAGCAAAATCGCCGGGCCTGAGCTATGTCACTAAATTTATCGGCGATAATGGAGAAGTGCTGCAACAGTCAGATGCGCTCGATTCGACGTTCACGCTGCCCGGCGACGGAAAATATACTTATGTGAGAGCGAAGGTGATCGCGTCCGACGGCACATGCGCCTGGACGCAGCCGCTGTTCATAAAATAGAGCCTACTTCGGCAGTTTTACAAGACTGGCGCGAGCGCGTGTCCTCCACCACAGCGCGAGGATTACCAGCGGTGTGAGTATAACCTTAGGGCTGCGAGCGTTATATTTAAGGAAATAAAGCAGCATGCTGCGATGGTGCTGTTTGATCATGGGAATGGGATTGAGGTCACTCGCCGCGCCGATGCGGTGCGAGACCGAGATCTCGGGGTAATAGACTACACGCCAGTTCGCCAAATGTGCGCGCTTGCACCAGTCCACGTCCTCGCAATACATAAAGAACCTCTCGTCGAGCAGTCCTATCTGCTCGAAAGTTTCTCTGCGTACCAGCAAAGCCGAGCCCGAAAGCCAATCGATATCCATTACCTGGTCGTGCGAATAGTCGGCCATGAGGTAATCGCGAACGAAGTGGTTTTTAGGGAAGAGCCTGCCGAGGATTGTGTGGCGGAAGATGCCGGCGATCATCGGTGGGAATTTTCTTGCCGAGAGCTGGAGAGTGCCGTCCGGGTTCATTACCTTCGGACCGAGCATGCCGATCTCGGGGTTCGCATCCATATAATCGATCATCCGGCGAAGGACATCGTTACCGAGCATGCGACAATCGGGATTCAATAGGAGAACATACCGGCCGCTTGATACGGTTATGGCCTGGTTGTGTGCGGCTCCGAAACCCAGATTGGTATCGTTCGCAATCAATTTTACCCTGCCGGAAAAATCAGCGCGAACCATATCGGCGCTACTGTCAGTGGAGCCATTATCCACCGCGATCACTTCGAGCGCAACCGAGGCATTCTGAGCGAGCACCGATTCCAAACACCCTTCGAGCTCTTTACGGGTGTTCCAGTTCACTATGCTGACAGTTACATCGATGCTCAAATCTAACCTCTCAGAATCCTGCTGATGCTTATGCACGCGATGGTGAAATAATAAATCGGCGCTGCGATCTTTCCTCTGAAGTGCTTCGAATAAAACCGCATAAGCGACTCATGAGACTCCCGCGCCATTTTCCGCTTCGCCACTTTACTCGTGCTGCCGGCGCCATGGTGGATGACGATCGCATCAGGAGTAAAATAGATTTTCCACCCAAGTTTCTTCGCTCTGTAAAGCCAATCGACCTCATTGAAAAAGATCGGAAACTGCTCGTCGAGGAGACCGACTGCTTCGACAGCCTTGCGGTTCAAAATGAGCGCGGAGCCCATCGGTTGATCGACCTCGGCTATTTTATCATACATAAAACCGGTCATTCTGTATGCCCCGAATATGCGGCTTTCGGGAAATAGACGCGAGAGCCCTATAAACTCCCATGCGATAGGACCGGGGTAGGGGAAACCGCGAACCGAGTGGTCGATCACACCGTTAGGACGCACGAGCTTGGCGCCTGCCGCGCCTGCTTGGGAATAGGATTCCATGAATGAGATAAGGGCATCGAGAGTGCCTTCGGTTACTTCCGTGTCCGGGTTCAGGAGCAGGATGTAATCGCCTGTGGAGAGACCGATCGCCTGATTGTTACCGCGAGCGTAACCTGCATTATCATCGTTCACTACGAACTTAACATCCGGAAAGCGTGTGCGAAAGCTTTCCGGATTGAAATCAGCTGACGCATTATCGACTACGATCACTTCGTAATCGCAGGATGGCGGATACTTTACTATGGAATCGAGGCAGGCTGCGAGGAGGTCGCTCGTGTTCCAGTTAACTATCGCGACGGATAATCGCATCCAGCACCTCATGCAGGTCACGGGCGACGAGATCGGGGGCGATCTCGTCAAAGAAGCCCTCATGCCTCGTTTCTCGCAGGAACCCAATAGTCTTCATACCGGCAGCCTTTCCGCTTTGTATATCCATTATATGGTCACCGACCATGATAGAGTTCCGCGGTCGTGCGTTTAAATGGCTGAGTGCTTTATAAAGCTGTTCGGGATGGGGCTTGTGACGTTTCGTATCCTCTCGGCAGATAAGTATATCCGGCTGGAGGCGGGTGATCGCCAGAGATATCTCGCTTGCGCGGCGGCAGTTGCGGGTGACTATCCCGATCCGGATGAAGCGGGTTCTTAGCTCTTCGAACATCTCGCGCGCGAAAGGGATTTCTTTGGTAAGATTTGCATGGTGAACTTCGATCTCCTCGAGTATATTCATTGCACGGCTGCGCAGGCGGGCCGAATCGCCTGTTTTACCTTGTGAAGCGAGGAAATGATCTGCAGTCTCTACTACGGCGAGGATATCGAGTCCCTGAACGGCTTCGGAGGTCAGTCCAGCCTGAACTGCCAGCGCAAGCATCTCCCGTTTCATCAGCGGGAAATCGATGTTTGTTTCCACAAGGGTCCCGTCAAGGTCGAACAGGACTGCATCTACCGAAGTTAATAATGGTTCCATCTTCTTCATTATAAGAAAGGGCGAAGAGGGGGTCAAGCGCGCCGAGACGAATTGAAGCTGCGGGAAAGGCGGCAGAAGTTCCGTCGTCATTCCCACAGCGCGAAAATCCTGCCGGATAATAGCCGTGGCAGGCTAGATATATGCCTTGTAGACATCGTCGTGCTCGCGAACGTGGTCGTTTACACGGATGCCGATATTTTCTCCTTCGCCGGCTTCATCGATCTGGTGATGGTCCAGTTCGAGGGAGTCTACAGTCTGTTCTAGATCGGTAGTATGGCCAACGATGTGTATCTTATCGCCCCTGTGGATTTTTCCGTGTTCGACCTCGACTGCGGCAACGCCAAGTTTACTGTAGTAGTGAGTCACCTTGCCGATTTTTTCTTCCATGGTGAATCCCTCCTCACAGTACTGATTTTACCCGTTGAGATATTAGTGAAAAACGCTGGGGCATGATATGAGCATTTATTATCAGGCTTGGTTAATGCATGGAGCCATGTGTTGGAACGTTTGTTCGTTTCAGGATTTTTGGCCTCGGGTACAACATTACTAGAGGTATATGCCGGTTAAACCGGTGGAGAAAGGTGGGGATAGCATGAGTCCTCGCGTGATCCATGAGCATAATGGTCCCGGATATTACGGGCATCCATCGAATGCATGGTTTACAATTATTTTAATCCTGATCCTGATCGTAGCGGGATTGCTGATATATTTCCTGTGGTATGAACCCGGACGCAACGGGTATTACCGACAGCCTCGAACCGGTTTGGTAGCTGGACCGGCTGTAACTCAGCCAGGCGATCAGATGATTAGAACAGAGATAATACCTGACTATGTTGCATACACACACTGGAACACGTGTTCGTTTTGTGGCTTTGTGGCTCGGGTACAAAAATAATATTGAGTTACGCACAATGATGTGACGTACTGGCGGGTCGGATCGAGCACGAAGCCTTCTGCCAGGTTGTCACTACATTACCTGAAAGTCAATAAACCACATTCTGTGATCGTTGATACAAACATCGGACCGGATTACAAACGTCAAATACCCAGGCGGAATTCCTGCTTAATTACTTTACATGAGAGATGTATTGAAGGCAATTTACAGGTATTGCTGGTGACAGGCTGTAGAGCTGCTGGTATACTGGAGAAGATGACTTTTGGGAGGAATTGAACTGAGAGAAGCTTATTCTCCACCGAGTCGAGAGACTCGTGAATGTAAATACTGGTGGTTCGATGCTTGGGACGGGGTTGTGAACAGCGTTCTTGCAATGCTTGGATCACCTCATATCTCCGTAGGACAGGGCGAGATCGCAATCGATCCTCACATACACACGCTTTTTTCTCATTGCAGCATTTCTCAGCCACAGCGAGTGATCCGAAAAGCTGTTAAACTGGGGCTGGGTGGGATTGCCGTGATGGATCATAACGACATACGCGGGGCGCTCGATACGATGCGATGCGCGGAGGATATGAAGGGCAGGGGAGAGATACCTGAAGAATTTCTGGTGATCCCGGGCTTAGAGATCAACAGCACCGTGGGCCATGTCGGGGCGCTCTTTGTCGAGGAAGACATTCCGATGTCGCTGGAACCGGCGGAATTGGTACGTGCGATACACGATGCGGGTGGATTGGCGGTGGCAGTGCACCCATACCATTCGACAGGTATAAAAGATACGGTTTTCGATGCGCCGTTCGATGCGGTGGAAATCGAGAGCGGATCGGTGTTTGGGACGAGACTGGTAGAGCAGAATCGCGCGCTAATGTCGGACCCGAGAATGGCTAATGCGGCAAAATTGGGCAGTAGTGACGCGCATTACGCGCGTGCTATGGCGAGCTGCTTCACGATCGTTCAAAATCTCGAAAAAGTGACGCTTTCGACTGTGCGAGAGGCGATAATGAGCGGCGATTGTCGTCCTGAAACATCAACTCCTTACAGACGGTTGCAGGGGATGCTGGGATCGGTCGGTAAGCTGAAGTAGGTTGTTGGGAAAACCGGTAATTGTAGCAGGGGCTTGTAACTGAGGGGCATGGCACAACTTACTTGAACAGGTTTGAACGGAGGAGTCGATAACGGCAAACTCGTCGAAAGGCGGGGACGCAAAGCTAAGAACCTAAGGCTGAATCCGCTATGGTTGTCTGGCTGCCGAAACTCCTGAGGGCTCACGCAGGTGAGGCTCGCACGACCTGCAGAATGCGTCGATTAATAAAGCAGGCAGACTCCTCCAAGTCGACGGCGCCGGAGATGGCTGACTCCGGCGCCGTTTGCCATATATCGGCTCGACAAATGTCAGAATAAGCGCAGTAAAATGCTTTACAATGTCCCGGTGGTGTTGTATAATATCACCTGCGTCTGGGCGGTTAGTTCAGGGGGAGAACGCTTCGTTGACACCGAAGAGGTCATTGGTTCAAGTCCAATACCGCCCACCATTTTGAATACGAAATCCGACGTTTCGTGCTCAGAATAAGCGCTTCGTTAAGGGTTCCGTCGCTCTTCTAATCCTTGATTAGGAGGGCGAAATGCAAAAAACAGCACTTCTTTTAGCAAAAACTGACGTTGGTATCAGCGTCGAAAACCTCAAACGTTACGCCGAGTATTGGCACATGGATTGTGACATCCGCCAATTGTCATGGCGTACTATCAAGAACCGCAAGTTTACCATCAATCAGCTTCTTTGGTTCCTCGAAAGCAAAGGCTATGACCACTGTGGACTGCTGGAGCTAAAGCAGTACTTTTCCTATGTTTCGACTGGTCACGAAGACCCGAATGGTAGATGGGGAAATGCTCATCTAACAAAGAGAGTCCGTCCCCGTACAGTCCAAACCTACTACATCATCTTCCGCTACCTTGAGGCTGAAGGGGTTATAGAGGCGCCTCCTGTGGAGAATATCAAGCCGCCCGTGCGCCGTTCCTGACCAGGTACAGCCCTTCAGCCAAGAACAGGTTGTTCCTGTTGGATACCGGCGTCAGAGCCTCTGAAATCTGTTCCTGAGAATAAGCGACTTGGACATAGAAGGGCACATCCGGTAGAGGCAAGGCGATGGTCAATATGGAAAGGCTTTTGCACAGGGGTAAGTATGCTGTGAGCAACCCGGGAGCTGATGAATATCAAGGTAGGCCATGGCTGAAGATTGCCGGCATTACAAGAGAGTTCAGCAAGAGCGACAGGTTTCTGGCGATTTTTCTGGTTGCCTGGAACGCCTTGTTCTTTTTATGGTTCGTGGTTTTCAGCATTATCAATCTGTTCTATCCAATAAGTGATGCTGCTTGGGCAACGTACTGGCATGTAAATATCCTAATCCTAGTGGTTCTCGCGATGATAGCGACGACGGCAGTTTTCGCTGCTTCAAAGACCATGAAATCCACGATTCCGCCGTACCCACTGAAAACGAAGTTATCGGTGTGGAATCACGGGTTCAGAGTTTTCGGGACAAGTAAATAAGAGTTCAGTGCCCCGCTCGGGCAGAGTGATGCCGAGTGGGGCATTGAACAAGCACCGCACATTATTCTGGACATCTCTGCTGAAACTCAGATACCAGCCTTTGTGTTCCGTTGCTCTCTACTTCGGCACGGCCGTTTCAATATACCGTGGAGCTAAGCGGATGCTTAGGGAGGCTTTTTTGAAGTAGGAGCGGCGGATATGAGATCAATCGTGCCGAAACATAGAATGTCTACTCAGCGCGATCCGATCGGCGTGGGGATCAATCGGAATAGCTATGCCGGTGGGAACCCACTGGCTGGGGCATGGTATTGCTTTTAGTGACTTTATAGAGGTAGAATGGCTCTGCGATTACATGCCTATTTCGGGCGCTGGCGGCGCAGGCTTGTTAAGTCTGCGTGGGAATGACATTCGAGGATAAAGGCGAGTCACGGAACTCCGGGATTGATAGCTGGGATGAACTGCGAGGCAGATTTACCATGGTCAGCGCGTAAACCTTGGAGACCGGGCCATATAAAGCAAATGTGATGTTAGAAGCGAGTATGGTCACAGTCGGTTGATCAAAAGATCCTCGCTGTATTCGGGACTATACCGTGTAACCGAAAGGCCTATAAACCGCAGGAAGACACCGTCGCATAAATGGATAGTGGTAATTGGAAAGGGAGAAGGAGTCGGCATAGCGAATGACGGTATCTACGGATCAAGTCTTGTAGATAACCGGGTAAGGATGTTTATCGTACCTTCTCTGGATTATGGCATTACGGACCCGTGCGAAAACAATCCGATCTACGAAAGGTCTGTTATGGATACGGGAGCACACACGTTTTGTTATATTCTCCCGGATCCATCGATCATCAGTAGTGCGGCGCACAAGCTCAATATGCCGGTTCACACAACCCTTTCATTTTCACACAGCGGTAATTTGCCCGAGTTATATCGATCAATCCCGAGTGCGTTCGCCTCGCCGCGGCGAAGAATGCCGATAAGCTTTGGGAACTGAAAACCGTAAGAGTGACTCGTGACGGAGATTGCTTCGCTGTCACGGATGAGTGTGACAATAAAGCTTGAGTCGTCAAACAGAAGCCGTTCCAGCTCAAGCGTTCATTTAAAATGGTTTAACGTTACACCAGCTTTGCGATAGAAACAGACCACACAGGCCCCAGGGCAAAAATGTTGTTTCATTGAGGCTGGTTAGAGGTTAACAGACAAGGAGATTATAATTAATGTCGATTGCTGAAAATGGGGTTGTCCCCAGCCTGGTCCCCCAGAGAACTCTATACACAGGAGCCAAGATTCCGGCAATTGGGCTAGGAACATTCGGCTCGGAGCGCGTGTCCGGCAGCGAAGTTGCCGAGACTGTAATCGCCGCTGCCACCATTGGTTACCGGCACTTCGATTGTGCGTCGGTTTATGGCAACGAGCACCTCATCGGCCATTCACTGCGCAAGATAATGGATAGTGGTATCAGGCGTGAGGATCTTTGGATTACCTCCAAGCTATGGAACGACAAGCACGCACCCGAGGATGTTATCCCGTCCTGCGTAAAATCGATCAAGGACCTTGGACTTGATTTCCTCGATCTCTACCTGATTCACTGGCCTTTTCCGAATTATCACGCCCCCGGCTGTGATGTGACGTCCAGATCCCCTGATGCAAAACCTTATATCCATGAGAATTATATGAAGACGTGGAGAGAGCTGGAAAGACTTGTAGAGATGGGTCTGGTGCGGCACATAGGTACATCGAACATGACCATTCCCAAGCTCGAGCTGCTTCTGCGGGATGCCAGGATCAAGCCGGCATGTAACGAGATGGAACTTCACCCTCACTTCCAACAGCCTGAGTTGTTCCAGTTTTGCATGGATAACGGGATCCAGCCCATCGGCTATTCCCCTATAGGTTCACCTGGCCGTCCGGAACGTGACCGAACCCCGGAAGATACTGTGGATACTGAAGATCCGATTATCGTCTCCATAGCTAATCGTCTGAACGTGCATCCGGCAATTGTGTGCATCAAGTGGGCGATTCAGCGGGGGCAGATTCCGATTCCGTTTTCGGTGAAGCCAAAGAACTATCTCAGCAACCTGCAAGCTGCGGTGAGCGAGCCATTGACGGACGAAGAGATTCGGGCAATTGCGCAAATAGACAGAAACTGTCGCCTGATTAAGGGACAGGTTTTCCTCTGGAAAAAGAATCAGAGCTGGGAAGACCTGTGGGACTTGAGCGGGGAAATTACTCCTGCATAGTAATAGCACAGAGATGAAAGGATGGAACCATTATTATGACTGAAAAAATGACAGGGGTAGTGCTGCCCGGTAACAGCACTGTAGAGTTTAGAGAGTATCCTGTTCTCGAACCGGGCCAGGGACAAGTCGTCCTGAAGATGAAGGCATCGTCGATATGCGGCAGTGACATCAGAGCCATATATCGAGAACACCTGGGTAAGGGTCCCGAGGCATACCAGGGAGTGATAGCAGGCCACGAACCATGTGGACAGGTGATTAAGGTCGGCTCTGGGGTCAAAAGGTTTGCGGAGGGTGATCGAGTCATTGTCTATCATATTTCCGGCTGTGGTGTCTGTCACGACTGCCGAATGGGCTATATGATAAGTTGTTCCAGCCCGATGAGAGCTGCCTATGGATGGCAAAGAGATGGTGGACATGCCGATTACATGCTGGCTGAAGAAAACACACTTGTTCGTCTTCCTGATGAGCTGACATACCTCGACGGAGCTCTGGTCGCATGTGGTTTCGGAACTGCCTACGAAGCCCTTCAGCGGCTTAATATGTCGGGCAACGATACTATGCTCACAGTCGGCTTGGGTCCTGTCGGGCTGGCTGCATTGATGCTTGCAAAAGCGATGGGCGCAACGAAATTGATAGGTGTAGACGTTGTCGACGATCGCATTCAGCTTGCGAAGAAGCTCGGACTGCTCGATGTCGCCATAAAGGCCGGCGATGACGCTTTGGAGCAGATTAAGGATGTTACGGATGGCAACGGATCCGAAGTCGTCTTCGATGCTTCCGGCAGCCCCGCGGGACGTCTTCTTGCGATCCAGGGAGCCAGGCAGTGGGGGAGAGTCGCATTTGTTGGCGAGGGCAGCACGGTAGCGTTCGAACCCAGCCGTGATATCATTCACAAGCAAATTACCATATTCGGTTCCTGGGTAACGAGCCTGCCGCACATGGAGGATCTGGTCGAGAGATTGGTGCGCTGGGGTATTCACCCTGATGCGACTGTTACGCACACATACCCGCTCGAGAAGGCCGCGGAAGCTTACCGGGTAATGGATGAAGGTAAGTGTGGCAAGGTATCTATTGTCTGGGATGAATAGATGATACCTTGGCGCGTTCGGTCCGCCGCCGTCATATTATGCAGTAGAAGATGTTTTACGGAAGGGATAGGAACAGGAATATATGGGCTTGTTGAGAGGCCGGCAAATACACCTTGATTTTCACACATCGGAGCAGATAACTGGAATTGCTAAAGATTTCGATGGAGAGGAGTTCGCGCGGACGCTGTTAGCTGCCGGAGTGAATTCCATAACCTGCTTCTCAAAGTGTCATCACGGTATGATTTATCACGACACTAAATTCGAAGCAAGGCACCCTTATTTGGAGCGTAATTTACTTAAGGAGCAGATCGAGGCCTGTCATAGGTATGGGATCCGTATTCCAATATACATAAGCGTTGGCTTTGACGAATTTATGGCGGCAAAGCATCCTGAGTGGATATGCGTGGATTGTGAAGGCAAGCATATTGGAGCTGGTCCGCTCCAGGCCGGTTGGCATAATCTGTGTTTAAATAGTCCGTATGTGGATTATATATGCGCTCAAACAGAGGAAGTGCTGGATATGTTTGGTGACGAAGTTGATGGATTATTCTTCGACATCGTCAGCCAGGAGGAATGCTGCTGCCGTAACTGCATGAAAAGTATGATGAGCGCGGGGCTGAATCCGGAATCCAGCGAGGACCGAAATAAATTTGCTGCACGGGTGGTTGTCAGTTTCAAAGAAAGAATCGCGGATGTTATTCGAGCGAAGAATCCGAAGTGCGGTATATTCAGCAACGCTGGTCATATTGGTCCCGCGATTAAATCGTCTCTATCGTCCTATTCTCATCTGGAACTCGAATCCCTACCCAGCGGTGGATGGGGTTATGAACACTTCCCTGTTTCTGCTAGATACGCCAGGAACCTTGGTCTGGAGTTCCTGGGGCAGACTGGTAAGTTCCATAAATCATGGGCAGATTTCGGTGGCTTCAAGACTCAGGCAGCATTAGAGTATGAGTGTTTTACTGCTCTGGCTCTTGGAGGAGGATGTGAGGTAGGCGACCAACTTCACCCATCCGGCAGGTTAACCAAAGCCACGTACAAGCTGATAGGCGACGTCTATAAACAAGTGGAGCAAAAAGAACCCTGGTGCCGGGATGCGAGACCGAGGACCGAAATCGGGGTAGTTACTCCGGAGCTCGTGAATCCCGGCGTTCCCCGGCAGATGTGCCCGATTGCAGCCGGTGTTTTTCGCATGCTGAATGAACTCCATTATCAGTATGATTTCATCGACCTTGAGATGGACCTGCCCAAATACAAGGTCGTCATTTTACCGGACATCCTCAGATTGAATGCTCAGCAGGCGAGCGTGCTGAATGACTACGTTCACGGTGGGGGCAAGCTGGTTGTCTCTTATGAATCCGGCATGAGCGGGAATGGGCATGAATTCCTGATCGATAATATGCCCGCGAAAGTAAAGGGCGATGCTCCTTTCTCACCGGATTTCCTGGTTGCCGAGGCTCCGATCGCAGATGGCATTCCGGAATCCGAACATGTAATGTATGAGCGGGGATTTGAGATAGAGCCCTCAGCTTCCGCCAAGTCCCTTGCGTCCGTATGGAAGCCATATTTCAACCGCGATTTCAAGCATTACTGCTCACACTTCCACACGCCGGTTGAAGGTCCGGCGGGTTATCCCGGCATCGTAATGAACGATAACATCGTATACGCCGCCTATCCGATATTCGGCATGTATAAACGCCACGGGGCAAGGGTCTATCGAGATATGCTCATGAACGCCCTAAAGCTGCTTCTGCCGGACGAAAAAAAGCTTGTAGTTACAAATGCGCCGACCACGGCTGATATCACGCTTAACTACCAACCGGCTGAGGACAGATATGTGCTGCACATACTTCACTACATCCCCGAGAGACGATATTCCCACGCCGACACAATCGAGGATATCTTGCCGATCTATAGGGTTGCGGTCGATTTAAACTTGCCCAAGGGCTACGACATCGCACGGATCGTCCCGGATGGTGAGACTATCATTACCACAAGGCTGGGGGACAAATTGTCTTTCGTAGTGCCGAAGATCGAAGGACACTGCATGCTGGAGATAAGCAAGACCTACTGAGTTTAAGGTAATGTAGTGACAACCTGGCAGAAGGCTTCGTGCTCGATCCGACCTGCCAGTATGTCACATCATTATGCGAAACTCATTAGGAAAGGACGGAACCGCGACTTGGTCGCTCACTCCGCTTCAACGGGCGCTGCGGTCTGCCGAAGATGGTCTGCCGAATGTGAGCACATATACGATCTTTCAGACGCTCAAAGAGACAGGCTATTCTTGGCATCGGAGTAGGAGATGGTGTTCTACTGGAACAGTTCAGCGCAGGCGCAAGGGTGGAGTGGTAACGGTGACCGATCCCGAGTGTGAGGAAATAGGGGCAATTGAGCAGGCATATACTGTAGGTGAGCTTGTGGGTCTGCCTGTGTGGTGCGAAGATGAGGCGGGGCCTTTCCAAGGGATCCCACAGCCCGGCGGAAGCTGGCAGCCTGAAGGAATGCCTGATAGAGAGCCGCACGAGTGCTTCCGTGGCGGGACTGCAAAGATGCTTACTCTTTTTCGTCCAAAAGATGAAGAGCTTCGTTCAAAATCGGCGGCTCGAACTACCAACAGTGTGATCCATCCCTGGTTTACGGGGGAGCTTGAAGATATGACGCCAGAGAATTGCGATTACTTCTTCCCACCTTACTCCATAAAACAGCCTCGCGACAGCATGCTTCTCCACACCCAGCATTAATGAAGCTATTGATAGAGGATAGTTAATCAGTGCTTTTCAGCCCACCCAAAATTAATCGATAAAAAATTAACGATACCTATTGACTCTTCCTTCCTTGCGTGGAATAATTAGATAAAGATATATCGATAAGGCCTTACCGATAACGCTCCTCGGCGGAAATAGGGGTGATCAGACATGGAAGCAGAAAGACCAAAGGTGGGGAACTTGGCTACAGTTAAAAGACTACCATTATATCTGCGTTTCTTAAGGCAGCTTAAAGACAGTGGGCGAGAGATCGTTTCCAGCACTTACATAGGTGAGCACTTGAAGCTCGAGCCTATTCAGGTCCGAAAAGACCTTGCGGTCACGGGCATTGTGGGCAAGCCTAAGGTTGGCTACTTTATTCCCAGCCTTATTCAGGCTATCGAAGAGTTTTTGGGCTGGGATAACAACACCGATGCATTTCTTGTCGGTGCCGGTAACCTGGGCAGCGCCTTGCTGGGTTATCAGGGGTTCGCAAGGCATGGGCTGAATATCGTCGCTGCATTCGATACCGATGAATCAAAAATCGGCACTCATATACACGATAAGGATGTGCTGCCGCTCGATAAGCTGTCCGATCTGGTCGATCGAATGCACATTACGATGGGCATTATCGCGGTGCCTGCCGAAGCCGCTCAGTCCGTGGCGGATTTGATGATTGCGGCAGGGATCACCGCTATATGGAACTTTGCTCCGGTGCATATCGATGTGCCGAATAACATCGTTGTGCAGAATGAAGACCTGGCCTCGGGCCTGGCGGTACTCTCCGTTAAAGCTGCCGCTGCTCGAAATCCAAAATTGACCGAAAAAGCTCCGGCGTATGCCGAGTAATCAGGAGTTAAATATGCCGCAGACGCTTAATAAGAACACCCAAAGCCTTCGTCAGTTCAAAAAGGTTTGCGAGATCCTGGATCGATACGACCATGATCAAGCAAAGCTCATCCCGATCCTTCAACAGGTACAGCACGAGTATCGTTACCTGCCCGAGGAGGTTCTTACTTATGTCGCCACATCGCTGGGGCTGCCTCCTGCGCGGGTCTTTGGCGTGGCTACGTTCTATGCTCATTTCGCGCTAAAGCCAAAGGGGAAATACACGATCCGCCTGTGCGACGGTACAGCGTGTCATGTCAAAAAATCGATCCCGATTCTTGAGGCTCTCTACAAGCGCCTGAGCTTGAGTGAGAATAAAAACACTACACCAGACATGCTTTTCACGGTCGAAACCGTCTCCTGTCTCGGCGCATGCGGGCTCGCTCCGGTTATGGTCGTGAATGATGAAGTTCGCGGACAGGTCACTCCCGAGGCGGCAGTCAAGCTGGTGGAAGATATTATCGCAAGCGAGGGCTCCAAATGAAAACAGCAGTAATTAATCTGGATCAGGTCAGCAAAGAATATATCGATGCAGCAAACAAGATCACCAGGCGTGTGGTCATCTGTGCAGGCACCGGCTGCGTCGCCAACGGCGCTCTCAAAGTCTACGATGCATTCCTGAGCGAAACAAGCGCTGCGGGAGTAGATGTCGTAACTGAGCTAAGAGCCGAGGAGACAAAAGGAGACCTTCGGATATCCAGGAGCGGCTGTCAGGGGTTCTGTCAGATGGGGCCGCTGGTAACGATCGAGCCCGAGGGGATCTTATACACCAGGGTTAAGCCGGAAGACGCAGCAGAGATCGTTCGGACTACTCTTATCGAGGGCGCATTGGTAGATCGACTGCTTTATGTCGATCCCGTGAGCGGAACACGCTGCACGGGGACCGCGGAGATCCCGTTCTATGCGCGGCAGTCGAGGACGGTGCTTAAGAAATGCGGTCATATCGACCCCGAGGATATAATCGAATATATTGCAGCAGAGGGTTACACCGCGGCCCGCGAGGCTTATACCCGGATGACCCCGCAGACGATTTGCGAGGAGATTCTCCATTCCGGGCTCCGAGGCCGTGGTGGCGGCGGGTTCCCGACTGGTAGGAAGTGGGACCTTACCCGCAAGCAGCCTGGTCCGAAGAAATATGTCATCTGCAATGGTGATGAGGGAGATCCGGGCGCGTTTATGGACCGCAGTGTGATGGAAGGTAATCCTCATTCCGTGATCGAGGGGATGATGATAGCCGCCAGGGCAATCGGCGCCGATGAGGGTTATGTATACGTTCGCGCCGAATATCCGCTGGCTGTGAGCCGGATTCGCAAGGCGGTTACGGATGCCGAGGCGATGGGGCTGCTGGGCGATAACGTGTTCGGCACGGAGCATTCATTCCATATCGATGTAATGGAAGGCGCGGGAGCGTTTGTCTGTGGTGAAGAGACGGCGCTCATCGGTTCGATCGAGGGCAAGCGGGGGATGCCTCTCCCTAAGCCTCCGTTCCCCGCGCAGAGCGGTCTATTCGGCAAGCCCACTGTTATTAATAATGTAGAGACTCTTGCTTCGGTGCCGATTATTATGAGAATGGGCGCGGCTGAGTTCAGGAGCTATGGGACCGAGAGCTCACCCGGCACCAAGACCTTCGCCCTGACCGGCCACGTAGTGAATACCGGCCTTATCGAGGTCCCGTTCGGGGCGACCCTCCGCGAGATCGTATACAACATCGGCGGCGGGGTTACGAACGATAGGGGAGAGGTCACGGGTGAGAGCTTTAAGGCTGTTCAGATCGGTGGACCCTCGGGCGGATGCCTGACCGAGGAGCACCTGGAACTGCCGCTCGATTTCGATTCACTTAAGGGCGTCGGCGCGATGGTCGGTTCCGGTGGACTCGTCGTGATGAACAAACAGACCTGCATGGTCCGCATGGCGAGATACTTCATGCAATTCACCCAGAACGAATCGTGCGGAAAGTGCGTGCTCTGCAGGGAGGGGACTAAGCAGATGCTGGCGCTCCTCGACGATATCATCGAAGGTAATGCCACTGGCCACACCCTCGAAATGCTGGAGAAGCTGGCGATTGCGGTCCAGAAGGGCTCACTCTGCGGGCTTGGCAAGACCGCCCCGAACCCGATTCTCTCGCTGATGCGGCATTTCAGGGCTGAATATGAAGCGCATGTGCATCAGAAACGATGTCCTGCCGGTGAGTGTAAAGCGCTTGCGATCCCTGAGATCGACCCGGAGAAATGCAAGGGCTGCACAATGTGCGCTAAGAAGTGCCCGGTTGGAGCGATATCAGGCGAAGTGAAGAAGCCGCATGTCATTAGCGCCGAGGTTTGTATCAAATGCGGAGCCTGTGTGGCTGCGTGCAAGTTCGATGCGGTAATGCTGTAGGAGGGGCGCCGTGGATAAGACATTTGTAAATGTAGATGGAAGAGATATTCCTATAGAGGGTGAGCGGAATCTGCTCGAACTGATCCGCAAGGCCGGGATCGACATTCCCACATTCTGTTATCACTCCGACCTCAGCGTCTATGGAGCCTGCCGGCTCTGTCTGGTCGATATTGAGGGACGGGGGATCGTCACCTCGTGCTCCACTCTTCCCGAGCCGGGCATGAAGATCCGCACGAAAACCGAGGAGATTCGCGAGATCCGCAAGATCGCGGTCGAGCTTTTGCTTGCGAATCACGATCAGAGCTGCCCGACCTGTCCTAAGAGCGCTTCCTGCCAGCTTCAAAATTTGGCTCGAAGGCTTGGGATCGAAGAGGTGCGGTTCAAGAGGACTCATACACCGGCGCCCGTGGACAGGACATCGCCATCTCTTGTGCGTGATCCGAACAAGTGCGTACTCTGCGGTGACTGTGTCCGGGCATGCTCTGAGATTCAGGGTATCGGTGCGGTCGATTTCGCTGGCAGGGGTGCATCGAGCACTGTGGTACCTGCGTTCGGTAAGGACCTGAGCAAGGTCGAATGTGTCTACTGCGGCCTTTGCGCGAGTGTCTGCCCGACGGGAGCTATTACCCCGAAATCGGAAGTTGATGCGGTATGGAGAGCGCTCGATAATCCAAAGAAGAAAGTGGTCGCGCAGATCGCGCCCGCGGTTCGGGTCGCGCTTGGCGAGCACTTCGGCATGGAGCCGGGAACGGTGACCACGGGTCAGATCGCCGCCGCTCTTAAGGCTATCGGCTTTGCGCAGGTCTATGATACTTCGTTTGCGGCTGATTTAACGGTTGTGGAAGAGGCGAATGAGTTTCTTGACCGGGCGGAGCGCGGGGAAAGGCTGCCCCAGTTCACTTCCTGCTGCCCGAGCTGGGTGAAGTTCGCCGAGCAGTATTATCCCGATCTGCTTCCGAACCTTTCTTCCTGCCGGTCTCCGCAGCAGATGTTCGGTTCGGTCGCTCGGGAAGTATTGCCGGAGAAGCTGAATGTATCCGCTAAGGACATCGTGATCGTATCGATTATGCCCTGCACGGCTAAGAAGTTTGAGGCCAAGCGCCCCGAGTTTAAGCATGACGGCATCCCGGATGTGGACCATGTTCTTACCACCCAGGAACTCGGCAGGATGATCGAGGAGAGCGGACTCGATTTCAAGCGCTTGGAGCCTGAGTCGCTGGATATGCCGCTGGGGTTCAAGACTGGAGCCGGTGTTATATTCGGAGCATCCGGCGGAGTGACCGAGGCAGTGCTGAGATATGCGGTCGAGAAGATCAGCGGAGTCCGATTGGATGCGTTCGACTTCCGAGACGTGCGCGGCGAGGAGGGCATCCGTGAAGCGACAATCTCAGCCGCGGGCAAAGAGATCAGGCTTGCTATCGTCCACGGCCTGGCTAACGCTCGTAAGGTCGCGGATAAGGTCAGGGCAGGGGAGTGCGATTATGATCTTATCGAAGTTATGACCTGCCCCGGCGGATGCATCGGCGGCGCCGGTCAGCCCGTATCGAGGGACCCTAATGTGAAGCGGCGCAGAGCTCGCGGGCTTTACGATTCCGATAAGATGCTCGAACTGCACAAGTCTCAGGATAATCCTGTAGTGACGCAGTGCTATGCGAAGCATCTTGGTGAGATCGGCGGCGAGAAAGCGCACGCTCTGCTGCACACGCATTATGCGAGCAGGAAGCGGATCGCGGACACGGACCTCGACCTGTTGAATGGAACAGACAGCGATAAACTCGACGTAAGCGTCTGTGTGGGCACGAGCTGCATGGTGCGTGGTTCTCAGGAGCTTTTGCACTCGCTTATCGACTATATAGAGGAGCGCGGTTTGCAGAATGCTGTGGATGTGAGGGCGACGTTCTGCTTCGAGCAGTGCGACCGCGGACCGACCGTCTCCGTGGGTGGAAATGTAATGGAGAAATGCACATTCGAGAGAGCGAGAAAGGCTCTCGAGGATGCGCTTGGAAAATTGAATAGCGAAGAAGTTAAGGTAGAGAATTAGCTAATTGCTTGGCCAGGGGAGCGGAGGGCTTGGGCTGTCTTCCGCTCCCACCCCCTTTTATAGAGGTGTCGTATGACCGACGGATCCCAGACTATTCAGGTTGTCTTTACGAATAAAGCGCATTGCCGTGATTGCTACAGGTGCCTGCGGGTTTGTCCTGTAAAAGCGATTCGAATGAAAGATGGGCAGGCTTATGTGGTCGCGGAGAGATGCATATCCTGCGGTACGTGCATTCGTGAATGCCCACAGGGCGCGAAGCAGTTCCGTAATGATCTCGAGCGGGCTGCAAGGCTCATCGCCGCGGGCGGGACTGTTGCCGCGAGCGTAGCGCCATCGTTCGCGGCGGTCTACAGCGAATGGGAACAAAAGCGGCTTCCATCTGCTTTAAGAAGGCTGGGATTTAATTATGTAGGTGAAACAGCCGTCGGAGCTTACCTGGTAGCCGATGAGACCAGGAAGATCGTGAATGAGCGAAAAAGCAGCTCGCATATCTGCACCGCTTGCCCGGCGGTGGTGAGCTATGTCGAAAAGTATGAGCCATCCAGGATCGATCAACTGGTTCCGCTCGTATCACCGATGCTCGCGCACGCCAAACAAATTAAAAATAGATTAGGAACGGATACCAGAGTCCTCTTCATAGGCCCTTGCGTCGCAAAGAAAGCGGAGGCTGAGAAGCCTGAGAATTACGGGCTAGTCGATTGCGTTCTTACATTCACCGAGCTGCGGGAGTGGATGGATCGCGAGCGGATTAATCTTTCGGCGTGTGAAGAGAGCCGATTCGACGAAGAGCCGGGTGGGGCAGCGAGATACTTCCCGCTCGTCGGTGGCAGCATAAAGACATCCGGTTTGAACACCGATCTGCTGGCTGAGGATGTGGTTTCGGTGAGCGGTTTCGAGGAAGTGAGAGAGGTAATCTCGAGCACTGAACCAGGTAAACCCGCTCAGATAATCGAGCCGCTTTTCTGCGCGCAGGGCTGCGTGAACGGTCCTGCCGTGACGTGTAAAAATAGTATCTATGAGCGACGTCGAGAGGTGCTTGATTACGCAGCCGGCAATCCGGGAAAAGCACCGGGAAGTCCAGCTCCCGTTGTTTCGGAAAATCCTTTTCCCGAAACCCGACAAACCAAAGAACCGCTCAACCTCTCCACCCGCTTCAAGCCGGCTCGTATATGGGACGAGGAATCAGTTTCCGAGGAGCAAATCCGCAAGGTGCTCGAGCAGACCGGCAAGGCTGCTCCTGAGAACCAGCTGAACTGCGGTGCATGTGGTTATCATTCGTGCAGGGAGAAGGCGATCGCGGTCGTGCGGGGTATGGCGGAGCCGGAGATGTGCATTCCCTATATGAAGCGCCTCGCCGAGCAACGGACCGACCGCATCATCGAGACCAGCCCCAACGGGATCGTGATCCTCGATGAACGGTTGAACATCATAAGCATGAATCCGACTTTCAAGAGCTTCTTTATGTGCTCGGATGCGGTCCTCGGAAGACCGATATCATACCTGATGGACCCCGATCCGTTCGAGAAGCTCGCATCCGGCAGCACCGATCTGATAGAAACCGTGGTCAGGCACGATCGCTATAACCTGGTCTGTCACGAGATCCTCTACGCCCTTCTCGAGGAACGCCAATACGTGGGGATCCTTGTCAACATCACCAGGAGCCGGGTTCACAAGGAGCAGCTGGACCAGCTCAGATCGCAGACGCTTATGCAGGCTCGTGAGCTCCTCGACCACCAGATTCACATGGCGCAGACCATCGCCCGGTTCCTCGGCGAAAGCACGGCTCAGAGCGAGGGGCTCCTGGATAAGCTCATGCTGGTCGCGGGCGATGAGACCGGAGATTCGGAAGGAGGCGATTCTATTTGGGATACCTACACGTCGAAATAGAAGTGAGCCAGCTTCCGAGAAAAGCCGGAGACCAGAGCGGAGATGTGGTCGCGTACGAGCGCGCGGCTTCATCGACCACCCTCCTCGTCAGCGATGGGATCGGCCATGGGATCAAAGCCCACATCGCCGCTCAGATGTGCGTGTCTCGAATATTAGAACTGTTAAGGCAGGGCTACTCACTGCGTAAAGCCTTTAACAGGCTCGTGACCACGATGAACGAAGCAAGGGGTACCGATCTTCCCTACGCCGTTTTCACCGTCGCTCGGATTCTTAACGACGGGGTGACGACCGTGCTCTCTTACGAGATGCCTCCTCCGGTATTCGTCACTTCACGCTATGCTCAGGTTCTACCCCAGAGAACGGTGACTATGGAGGAAGAACTGATCGGGGAAGCCAACTGCCACCTCGCTCCCGGAGATGGAATCCTGATCGTCAGTGATGGGATAACTCAAGCCGGTCTTGGAATGGGCCTTCACTCCGGCTGGACTATCGAGGGCACGAGCCAGTTCGTAAATGACTGCGTAACCGGTCGCATTCCCGCAAGACAAATATCGGGATGTGTGCTCGATAAGGCAAGGCAGCTCTGGAAGAAAGGCCTGGGTGACGATTGCACTGCGGTTCTCGCGCTATGCCGCCCCGGCAGGACCGTGAACATTCTGACCGGTCCTCCCGCCGATCCAAGGACCGACGCCGAAACCGTAAGGCGGTTCATGATGATGGATGGAGCCAAAGCCGTGGTCGGAGGGACGACCGCGAAGATAGTCGCTAAATGCCTGGGCACGCAGCTGTTGATGGAAACGAACCCTCAAAGCACCCTCGCGCCCCCGCGTTCCCACATAGATGGGATCGATCTCGTGACCGAAGGCGCCGTAACCCTTAACCAGGTTTATAACATCCTCGACGAGGATTCCGGCAGGTTCGACGAAGAGAGCGGCGTCACCCAGCTTCACGAGATGCTCACATCAGCCGATAGAGTGAATGTATTGATAGGCTCCGCGCTCAATCCAGCGACCAGCGATATCAGCTTCAGGCAGAAAGGCATCCTGACCAGGCACGCGATCCTGCCTCTGATAGCCGAAAAACTGCGAAGCGCGGGCAAACTGGTGATCGTCGAGCGGATTTAGAGGATAATAAAACAACCGCCCGGTATTCTGGACGGTGTAAATCAACTGCGATTGATTGAACTACGCTTACTTCATTCTGCGTCTGAACACAAATCCCACCGGCGAAAGAATCGCACAGGCAGCAAGGATTGTTCCGGGTTCGGGAACGGCGGTGACTTCTGCCCGTAACCAAACACCGTTATGGGTCGGATTCCCACCTGTAGTGTTCTCATCCCAAACCCATTGTGCGTTGGTTTCACTGAATGCCGATACCGATAGTCCGGGGCAGGAATACCCCGGACTCTTCTTCCCGGGCGTTCCCGCCCGCTTCGGGTTACCAATCGAGAACAGTCACTGGTATGATCTGCTGATAGAGATGTGCTTAATTGCGAGTTTGGCCCTAATGATGCGCCTGCATCTTTCATATTCAATTTCTGTACGGCATTCGAGTGAGTTAAGAGGGAAGATAATGCGTGAGATTACACTAATTGTGTCAATTGCTGTTTGTCATATGATCTGCTGCCTGGTTCAGCATGCCATTGCATCGACTTATACAGTCCAAGCTTTGGGGGGTTACACCCAACCATGATGCAAGTATGGCCAGTGACATCAGCAATGACGGTGTTGTGGCTGGTCCGTTTGCCTGGTCATGCCTGATTTCCGTACATCCGATTACCTGATTCAGCTTCCTTACAATCAAGGCGTATGCTATAATATCGGAACATAATGTGCTTACTAATTCACGATTGCAACATATTCAACTATTCCAACTCTAACCCGTTTGTTCGGAACTTCAGTATGAAGTTCGAGTAGACGAAACTAAGAAGGAGGAAACAATGCGCAAGTTTGCTTTATTTGGATTGATTATCACCCTGTGCGGGGTCTGTTTGCATGGCCCAAGCATTGCGGCAACCTATGCAGTGCAGGCATTGGGTATTGCCCCCGGTTATGACGGAAGTGAGGCGACGGATATTAACAATGCTGGTGTAGTGATGTGTTGGGCAGCGACTTCTTATGATGCAAGCGGTGCCTTCACGTGGAGCGCGGGGGACGGAATTACAAACCTCGCGGGACACGGCATTTCCGCCTATGCTGGCATAAACAATCAAGGTCAAATCGCAGGAGCATACACGGATACAGACCCCAACTGGAAGTTCGAGCCTCTAATACGCAATAGCGATGGAACAGAAAGCAGGCTGCATATTCCTGAAGGCGTCTCAAATGCCTGGGTGGGGAAGATATTGGATGATTCAAGCATCTTTCTAACCTACGAATACCGTGATTCAAGCGGAACTGTAACTAGTATGAAGCCTGCAATCATAGATGCAAATGGCACGACAACGTTCATTGATGTTCCGGGAGGCAACGCTTCTGTTAGCGCTGTCAGCAATAATGGAACCGTCATTGTGAACAACGAGTATCTATGGACTGTATCAGGTGGATTCAGCACATTATCATGGCTTGCAAGCGCAGGACAGGTTGACGTAACGTGCGTGAATGATCTTGGGTGGATAGTCGGAACACTGAATGGTCATGTTGTGAGATGGGACAGCAACGGCAATATGTCTGACCTCGGAGTGGGAGTAGCTAGAGGCATCAATGATAATGGGCAGGTTGTTGGAAGTATTAACGGCTTGGCTGTGATATGGAATGCCGATGGCTCTGTAATCAACCTACCGTCCTTAGCGGGCTATTCCTATGCTAGTGCATCCGCAATCAACAATAATGGACAAGTGGTCGGTGAAGCTTGGGGAGACGGCGCACACATGGCCGTCCTCTGGCAATCCGTTCCTGAACCGTCCGCATTCGTAGTGTTGGCATGCGGCCTGGCCGGGATTCTGACCCGAACAAGGAAGCGTAGGAGCTCATAATCGGCCTTGGCTGACTCGTTGGTATCTCTGTGAGGTTGCGTGCTGTGAATATACGGCAAGCAACCCTGATTTTCCCGATAGTCCGGGGCAGGAATACCCCGGACTATCAGCTACACCTTGACCACTCTACCCCGGAATGGGTAGACTAGTGGCACGAACAAGCCGGAAAACCGGGCGAGCATTGAGGGAGTGGCGCATCCGCAAGGAGAGCACATGGCAGGTGAGTATACTGACAGCAACCACATGGCAGACATCGAGGGGAGGAAACTGGCTGAAACCAGGCTGGAAGAATCGCTCCGACGCGCTCAACTGGAACGCAACCGCCTCCAGACAGTGCTCGACACTGTGCCGTCGGGGCTGATAGTCGTGGAGGGGCCTGACGCGCGGATCGCGTTCATGAACAAACGCAGTCAGGAGTTCTTCGGCACGCCGCCCGAGATAGGCAAGCCGCTTCCAGCTTTCCTTGCGTCAAGCAGGCTCTTGAGGCCGGACGGTAGCCCGTACGCGCCGGGGGAACTGCCGATCAGCAGATCAATGGCGAGCGGCGAGGTGATTCGCGGCGAGGAGCTGATTGTCGAAACAGAAAGCGGACAGCGGAGCTATCTCCTCTTGGGATCAGCGCCTTTGTGGGACGAGTCCGGCCGCGTCTACGGTGCTGTCGCCTCCACGGAGGACATCACTCCTCTGAGAGAAGCCCAAGAAGCCCTCAGAAACGCCTATGCGCGGGAGCGCCATGTGTCAGAGACGCTCCAGCAGGCCCTGCTTCCTATCGTTCCCGAGCGACTGAACGGTCTAAGGCTGGCAAGCGCATATCGGGCAGCTCTGGAAGAGGCACAGATCGGTGGCGACCTCTTCGATGTCTTCAGTCCTGCCCCCGGCCTTGTCGGATTGGTCATAGGCGATGTGGCAGGCAAGGGAGTGGACGCAGCTGTGCGCACGGCCCTGACCAGACACAGCCTGAAGGCATATGCCTATGTAAATCCCTCGCCCGCCATCGTCATGGAGGCGCTGAACAACGTGATCTTGCGTGAAATGATTGCAGAGTCGTTCGTTACTGTGTTCTACGGATTGCTGAACGCCAAAGAGCACACCCTGAGCTATGTGAATGCCGGCCACGAACCACCTCTGTGTCTGATGCCGCACAGTAATGAGATCAGGATGCTTTCGAACACAGGGATTCCTCTGGGTGTCAAGGCAGGCACGACATTCGAGGAATGCTCGATTGACTTGCAGGAAGGCAGCAGAATACTGCTCTACACCGACGGGGCAACGGAAGCCAGATCAAGGGAAGGATTCTTTGGTTTGGAAAGATTGAAGGAACTCTTGGTGTCGCGCAGCCAGGAATCCCCAGTTGAGTTCGTTGGTCATCTGGTGGAATGCATACAGGAGTTCTCCTGGCCACACCTCAGAGACGATATTGCGATACTCCTGGCCGAGATGGAACATGTCTAAGTAGCCCCCGCTGTTGATTGCAGTCTTGCATATACGGGAAACAGTCGAGCGATGGGTTAGCCTGTCCACCTCCTGCCGGATATCCGTATCAGCTCATTTAAGATGAGCTCTATTTTCTTCTGCGAGCCGCGAATCCCGCAAGGCTGATGATGCCGCTGAGCATTGCCAGCATGCTGCCCGGTTCCGGCGCTTCATATAGCCGGACCTGATAGTCCGGAGCAGGAATACCCCGGACTATCAGGAATTACTTAAAGAAGCCTATGAAGTGCCGGAAACACTGGCGAACGTTGTTTCTCGGTGCATTCCTTGCTCTTCTATTGCTTGATATGGCATTCTGAAAGGGAAAGCGGTAAACGCTTATACGGCGCCGGGTTTATTGCCCGGCAGGTATTTTATCAGAGTGACTTCGCAGCCATTTTCGGTCTTATAAGCTACTTCGTCCATATAAAGCTTCATCAGGGGGATTCCGCGGCCGCGCGTTGAAGAAGGAGGCGGTATTGGGGATTTGTCGGGGCAGATGAAACCTTCGCCATGATCTCTGATTATTGCTTCAAACCGGTCGGGAAGCGCTCGCACGGTTACGCTCACCGGCTTATCGATCCCCTTATTACCATGCTCAATCGCGTTAGCGCAGGCTTCGACGAACGCAGCAGTTATATTCCACGATTCGATCCTCGAAAAGCCAAGAGTCATAGCCGCATTGAACGCCGCCTGCCGGCAGTGGTTCAGGTCACTGGTCCTGTTGCTCAGTTCCAGGGTCTGCTCCTCAAGAAGCGTCCAGTCTATCTCTGGAGATGAAGCCGGCGCTACTTCGATATCGATGATTTCGTCGAAATGGATCAGTTTCAGAACGTGAAGCGGGTAGCTTGCCTCAGCAACCAGCACTTGCAGCCGCTTTCCCAGTTTCAGCATCGAGGTGGCAGTATCAGCCAGCGCGCTGAGAACGCTTGTGTCGATGAACTTTACCCGGTGCAGGTCGATCCTGATGGAGCTTTGCAATGCTCTTATGGCCTCCAGTCGTTCAAGAAAGTCCTGAGCGGCATTTCTAGTAAGAGAATCGCAGCCGGCTGCAAGAAATGCAGATAAATCATTTGAGGAATATATCGGCTGTCCGGATGGCTCGTCATTAACATTCAATCGCATCGGTTTAAGTGCCAGGACCGCTGTGTCGTCCTGCAGCCTTCCTCCTGTATGCGCTTTCGCCGCTGATATAAGTCCTGTGGCTACATCATCGACCTCGAGGTTCGACTTACCTCTCAAATAGTCCAAGACCCTGTCCTTTCCGAAGAGCTCGGTGGAACTCCTACGAGCCTCGGTGATGCCGTCGGTCATCGCAACAATAATATCATCGGCATACAGTTCACGTGTCGATTGTTCATAACCGAAATCTCTGATGATCGCCAGGGGCAAGCCCACGGCGACGAGTTCTTCGACTGTGCCGTCCGCGCGGCTGATCACCGGTGGTTCATGCCCCGCGCTGGCGTATGTGATTGTATGATCATTCGGATCGATTACGGCGTAGAACGCGGTCAGCATGCCTATCCCCTCCAACTGCACCCTGCAGAGTGCATTATTGGCGAGGTAGAGAACATCGGCTGGGTTTGGATTGGAATAGGCATAAGCTCGGATGGCGTATCTCGCGGAGGCTACGCCGATAGCCGCGTGCAGTCCCTTGCCCGCGATATCGCCGATAAGAACAGCGATCCTATCATTTTCAAGCTCGAAGACATCGTAGAAGTCGCCGCCAACCTCCGCCTCGTCTGAAGCCGGTTCATAGATAGACGCGATTTTACATCCCATGAGCTCTTTCGGGAGTTCCGGGGGAATCAGGGCATTTTGCAGCGTCTGCGCTATCCTGTGTTCGCGTTTGAACAGCTCTTCTTTACGCTGCTCGAACTCTACTTTCTCCGTCTCATCGTGGAAAACCGTGGTTGCCCCGATAATCTCACCTTCAGCGTTCCTGACCGGTGACGCACTGAAGCCGACAACTATTTCCTTACCCCAGGGGAGCGCTAATCTGTAATGTACATCCCTGACAATCTCACCGCGGAGCGCACGGAGCGTAGCTGTCTGTTCGACTGGGAGCATATCGCCGTTGAGTGTATATCGTTCGTGCTTGTATAACCAGTTCTCGAGAGCCTCATCGGGAGGGACTCCCATAATGCGCATCCCCGCTTCATTCATGAAAACGATCTTACCTTCTGAATCAGCAAGGCTTACGCCGTCGGTCATGCTGGATATCATAGACAGGAGCTGGGCTGCGCTGCGTTCCGATTCCTCGCGGGCGAGTTCGAGCTCATTCTCCATATTTTTACGATCGGTGATATCGAGGAAAAACGCGGCCAATTTACCGCTCGATGGCTGGAATACGACTGCTTCGTAGTATCTATCATTCCTCTTACTATGTTGCTCGAAGCGGACCGGTTCGCCGGTAGAGGCTGCCATTGCGTATGTATCCAGCCAGAATGGTTCGATATCGGGTAGAATCTCCCGTATGGTCCGGCCGATGATGTCTTCTCGCGCTAATCCGGTCTGGCGCTCGAAGGCAGAGTTCGCTTCGATGAACCGATAATCGGTGGGCTTATCCGATCCATCATATATCAACTCGTAAAGGACGAAACCCTCGCTCATACTGGTGAAGAGGGTGCGGTAACGCTCTTCGCTCTTGCTTAACGAGCTCATTAACGCATCGCGTTCAGCCAGGAGCCGTGCGAGCTTTATATTCCCGTAGCTGAGCTTCGAGAGCATGTCGGCGAGCTGGACGAAGAAAGTCATTGCATCGTTCACGGTCTGCCTGGAGAGCCGCGGCACCCGCTGAAGCGCCGATATATATTCATCTGCGTCAAAACCGTATTTCGCGGCTTGCCTGCTGAAAAACGCATAATCTACGGTCTCATCGTCAAAGAAGAACTGACCGCTGAAGAGATTGCCGACGTGTTCGCCACCCACCATTATAGGCGTGGCGATATCCCACATGTTATTCTTACACTTATATAGCCTAAACTCGCCAGGTGGCACATCGATGGTGAGAAGGGTATCGCTTTCGATGCAGTGGGCGCAGGTTTCGGGATTAATGCGATGGAACTTAGTGCAGATGTCCTGCCACCCAATACCAACCAGCACGCGGCCTTTCAGATCAATTATTGCCATTGGAATCGGGGCGAGCTTATAGAAACTGTCCATAATCGCCTGGATAGCTTCTACATCGAGGATATCGGCGAGTTCGAGTTGTCCTATCCCTGCTTCGGGAGTAAGGATGCTGTTAAGTTTGCGTCTGACACGCTCTTCGCTATCACGCAGAATATCTTCGGCGGCTCTTCGCTCGGAGATGTCGCGAATAATGCTCGCGATGACTGTCTCATCGCCTATAGTGATACCACGCGCATTCACTTCAACAGGAAATGTGGTCCCATTCCTGCGTTTGTGGACGGTTTCAAAGAGGAGCCCGTCGGCAGCATGCTCGAGCTGCTGCAGCACGATGGGAAGCTCATCTTCCGAGCGCAAGTCGCTGATGTTCATATTCAGCAACTCATCACGCGAGTAGCCGTATTCGCGCACTGCAGCTTCATTTACTTCTATAATCTGTCCACCAGGTTTTACAATAAGGAAAATATCCGCGGTCCTGCTCGCGATTGTATGATACCATCGGAGTTCGTCTTCAACTTTTCGGCGGGCAGTAACATCTAAAAGCGAGAATACCAGCCCCTGCACCTTTCCTGCCGCGTCTTTGACTGGAGACAACGTCCAATCCCAGTAGGTAGTTCCCCACTCGAGGTGGTCCGGAAATATGAACGGCTTCGCGTCTATTTTGAATGGTTCACCGGTGTCACGGACGCGCTTGAAGATGGCTTCGTTTTCTTCATGGGGATAAAATTCGAAATGATTATGCCCGTAAAACTCGTCCCTTCCGCGTGCGCATACACGTGCATACGCATCATTGACCCAGATGAAGTTAAAATCCCGATCCAGATAGACCAGGCAGGTCTCGGTATTGGCAGCAACCGCTTCAAGGACGTCGATATGCGCCTTTATGGAATCGATATCACAGTTGTTAACGACACTGCTGGTCTTATTATTTATATTATCTGACAGCAATCCGTAACTCCGGCCTTATACCTGTATCCATTGGAGATGTTTCGCGGGAAAGGCCCACGTAGGGACAACCGGGCAGACTGGCTACTACAGGTTGAATACTATAGTTACATAGTATTATACATGACCCCAGGCGTCAAATCCGATTTCGTTGTCGCTGACGGTTCTACGACGCATAATAAGCTATCTCATCTCCGGCTTGTCCCACCCTGTTAAGCAAGCAGGGTTTCAAATTTACTCTTGTAAATACGGGATGATAAGATTTGCTCTAACCCGATTCTCTTGCGCAACGATATCGAATCGCCATCCGTTCGCATCGGCGATCGATTTGCAGATTGCAAGCCCGAGGCCGGTGCCGCCTGTTTTTGAATTGCGCGAGGAGTCAGGACGAGAAAACGGTTCGAAGATTTGATCGGAAACCAAGCTCAGAGCCTCCGAGCAATCGTTCGAAATATTCAATTGGGTATTATTCTGGTCCTTAATGATTGCAATATCCATGCGGCCATGCTCGGGTGTGTATTTAACCGCATTCTCGATAAGGTTTCTGACGAGCATATCTATATGGCTTGGAGGAGTGAGCATGCCTGCCTCATCCGGCGCCTGCATATTCATATTGAGCGATCGTTCTTCGATGGTCGATTTGAAATGCTGAAGCGAGCGGCTGCATACATCAACGAGGTTCACCGGTTCGCTCGGAGGCAGCGTTGTCGATGAGTCCAGTTGATAGAGAAACAATAGAGCACGGATCAGCGAGATCAATCGCCTTGTCTGAGCATAAGCTTCTTCAGCTGTCGCTTTATATTCCTCTCTTGTTCGATCCTTACTTAGAGCGAGTTCGAGATGTCCGGACAGGGCTTGAAGTGGAGTGCGGAGCTCATGTGACGCGGCTGAGTAGAAACGGCCCTTAGCGGCGGCAGTTTCGGTTACCCGGCAAAGGAGGCCATTAAGTGTATTTACAAGCTCGACCATCTCATAATCCTGGGATGGCGCCTTAAGGCTGATTGCCGGGTTATCGGTTGAGGAAGCATTAGCCTGGCGGGCAAGGAGTGGTATTGGTCTGAGCGCTCTGCCGATGAGGAACCATGCGCCTGCCGATGCGATAACTACAACAAAAACTCCCAAGTAAATTAGCGTAATTGCATGGTATCTGAGGGTGTTTCGTGTCTTCGCCCAAGGCATGCCGATGATTACTATATTACCATTCTTCAGCTTGATAGCAGATACTCGCCAGTTGCTGTCGTTCATGCTGGATTGGTCCGGCGCATGCTTTTGCGATTTACCTATAATTCTGCCGCCAGGGTCGATAACGCTCAGGGCGAGATTGCTGCCTCTAAGGTCCTCACCAAGCTCCTCTATCATCTCGTTCGGATCTCTGCGTTCGCTCGATTCGAAGCCTTCATATACTACTCTTTTTGAGATAGTCGCAAGAAGACTCTCCGCGCCGCGTTCAGCCGAATGTTTAGAATACCAGATGAGGCCACACACCGCTGCGAGCACAAGAATTGCCAGAGAGAATGAGAATGTGGCGGTGAGCCTGGCGCGCATCGATTTAAGAATCATCATCTACCGCCATTCTATAACCGACTCCTCGCACTGTGTGGATCAATGGCATCTCGCTGCGCCTGTCGATCTTGTTTCTGAGATAGCTTATGTAGACATCAAGGACGTTATCGTTACCGTCGAAGTCGTATTGCCAGACATGTTCGAGGATCATCGAGCGAGTCACAACTCTCCCCGCATTGCGCATTAGATATTCGAGAAGCGAATATTCAGTGGCGGACAGATATATCGTTTTGCCCCCGCGCAGGGCCTGTCTCGTAGCCGGATCGAGCATCAAATCTCCTACGGTGAGCACCGTGGGTGAAGATGCTCCTCTGCGAAGGAGGGCTCGAACTCTGGCGAGAAGCTCTGCTATCTGGAACGGCTTTACAATATAATCGTCAGCGCCGCTATCGAGTCCTTCGACTTTATCTTCAAGCGCGTCTCTGGCGGTAATGATCAGAATGGGAGTCATAATCCTCGATGCTCTGAGGCGCCTGGCGACCTCGAAACCATTTATCGCGGGGATCATAACATCGAGCAATATCAGATCGAAGCCCTCGGAACCGGCGAGTTGGAGCGCATCAGCACCGTTATCGGTAACGACCGGGCTGTAACCTGCTTCACGCGTCGCCTGCATAAGGAACCGCGCTACACTATCATCATCTTCTATTATGAGAACCCTCATATCGACCTTTATCGAGTTATGGATATTAATCTTATAACAGCTGCTATTTATAATATAATTCTAGCGCAGTTCAGAGCTACTCACCAGCTCAGCGTCACTACAATAATATAAGAGCGCGGGAATGGAGAATTCCAGCCCGCGCTCGGTACTTTGAAAATGGGCCGATACGGCTATTTGCCTTCAGCCCCTTCGTTGCCTTCATTACCTTCGTCTTTTTCTGATTTTTCCGACTTGCCCTTTGCCTTGTCCTTGGTGGCTTCCTGCTTTTCTTTGGTAGCGGTTGTTACTTCGACGTTATCGATCTTGCCTGTCTGCGCGTTAACCATAACTTCACGTAGTGCCTTACCGGACTTGATCATAACCGAATACTGCCAAACACCCTCTTCATTCTCGAGCTGAGTCTTCTCGACAATCTTGCCCGGATATTTCTTCAGCGCGATCTTTTCAGCCTGTTTTGCCGTGATCTTGGCGTTAGGCTTACCGGCGTTCGGATCTGACTTCGTCTCCGCGGCTTGTGCTATCGCAACCAGCGCAAAGCAGAGCACCAGAATTGCTGCAATAAAGAATACCAGTCTTCGAGCTTGCATCATGCCCTCCATAAGAGATTTATAGTGCTGCCATACCAGCAGCACTATAAAATTATGTGCGTCTACTCTGAGAACCGGCTTAGATATATCTTAGAGAACCCTAAGCTTTTTCTGCTTTTCCGTGTCTGCTTTTCACTCGCACATAGAGCAGGGGCGCAAAGAGAAGGGTGAAGATAGTCGATAGGCTCAAGCCGCCGATAACCGCGATAGCGAGCGGCTTCTGCATCTCCGCCCCAGCTCCAAGTCCCATCGAAAGCGGCACGAGGCCTAGAATAGCGGTAAGAGTGGTCATTATAATTGGCCTCAAGCGCAATCTTCCCGCATACAATACCGCCTCCTCCAGCAGCATTCCATTCTTATGAGCTTTTTGCGCCTGGTCGAGGAGCAATATACCGTTTTTGACAACGATGCCGACCAGCATCACCGCGCCCATAAACGATGAAACATTGAGCGGAGTCCCGGTGATCCACAAGCCAAGGACTACCCCGAACATCGATAGCGGCATTATCGCAAGGATGATCGCCGGTTCGGTGAAAGATGAGAACTGGAACAGCATAACGGCAAAAACGAGCACGATAGCAAGAGCAATTACAGCCAGCAAGCCGCGGAAAGCCTCGTTCTGGCTTTGGAACTGCCCACCCAGCGTGTAGGTGATACCGCCAGGGAGCGGAGTCATTTTCATAACGCGCTGAACATCGCGAAGCGCGCTTCCCAGGTCCCGGTTATTAAGGTTAGCCGAGACCGATACGACTCTGCGCTGGTTTTCGCGATTGAGCTCGGTGGTGCCGGGAACGCTGTCGATGTGCGCAACTGATGAAAGTGGTACGATGAAGCTCCCGGGTGTACGAACCGGAATCGACAACAATTGCGAGAGACTGTCGCGATACGTTAGCGGATAGCGCACTCGCACACCAATTTGCCTGTCGCCTTGCAGAAGCTGAGTTACTTCATCGCCGTACATTGCTGCGTTCACCTGGTCGGCTACGGCGTTGGAGGTTAAACCGAACCGCCCAACCTGGGTCTCATCGACCTTCGCTACAAGCTCGGGTCCTGATTCCACGACACCTGACGTAACATCTACAACGCCGCGTATCTTCTCTATACGTGAAGCCACATCGCGGGCAGCATTTTCTAGATCGGACTGGTTTTCGCCGAAGAGCTTTATTTCAACAGGTTGAGGCGCCCCGGCGAGGTCACCTATAAGATCCTGCAACACCATCACGAATTCGACATTTACACCCGGTACCTGCTCCTCTATCCGGGTCCTGATATCGTCCATAATTTTTTCGATATTGCGCCTGTGGCCCTGCTTAAGTGTAACGGCGAAGTCACCGCTGTTCGGCTCGGTGATGAAGAAACCGAGCTCGGTTCCCGTTCGTCGTGAGTATGTTGCAACCTCGGGGGTATCGCTCACTATGCGCTCTATCTGGCGAAGAACGCGGTCGCTTTCCGCAAGCGAGGTTCCGGGTGGGGTAACGTAGTCGAGGACGAAAGCTCCCTCGTCCATCGTAGGCATAAATCCCGTGCCGAGCCCTCTCGCCATTATCAGAGTCAGCACTATCACTAATATTGCGCCGGCGGGCAGCACCCATCGGCGGCGGAGCAGGGCATGCAGCAGGGCTCCATACCAGTCAATGAATCGCTCAAAGAGCCGTCCATGCTCTCTTGCGCCTGCACGCGCTTTCAGGAACGCAGCGCACATACTCGGGCTTACGAGCAAAGCGAGGAGCAGAGAGACCATAAGAGCGATGGTCAAGGTCACTGCAAGCGCTGTAAAGAACGCTCCCGCGACACCTGAGAGCAGGATAAGCGGAAGAAAGACCACTATGGTCGTGAGAGTGGAGGATATCATCGGAGCGGCGATCTCAGATGCCGCGGATAAAACCGCCCCCTCCCGGCTTTCACCATGCGAAAGGTGACGAAAAACATTCTCGACTACAACAATAGCATCGTCTATGACAAGACCGATCCCGACCGCAAGCGCGCCGAGAGTCATCAGGTTCAGCGAAAGCCCGGCCAGGCGCATCAGCAGGAACGTGATAAGGACAGTTGCAGGAATGATAACCGCCGTGACCAGCGTCGCAATCCAATCACCCAGGAATAGCAGAAGAACAACTACAGCCAGAATAGCGCCGATCAGCACCGCGTCGCGGACACTTGCTACGGCGTTTCTTATAAGATCCGATTGATCGTAAAAGAAACCGATATGCGTTCCGGGAGGAAGCGATGATTGCATATCTGTAAGCTCGCGGCGCACTCCCTCGGCCACGGTTACGGTGTTCGCATCGGGCTGCCTGACGATGTTAATCAGCACCGCTTCGCTGCCGTCCGCGGTGACCACTGTGTTACGGTCCTGCACTGATGGGTGTATGTCCGCGATCTGGCGCAGGTAGATAGGCACGCCGTTACGCTGGGCGACAGGAATGCTGCCGAGCTGGTGTTCATCGGTGATTTCACCTGAGACCAGTGCCTGATATTGCTGGAATCTCCGGTCCATCTTGCCGACAGACCTTACAACGTTCGCCGAGCTGAGCGCCTGTTCTACCTCGGTGATCGAAATCCCATGCGCCGCAAGCCTCTGCGGGTTAACCTCGACGGCGATTTCCGGAATACGTCCACCTTGTACCACTACTCGAGCAACGCCGGGGACGCGTGTGAGACGCGGGCGAATGGTGTATGTGGCAAGGCTCCAGAGCTCAGATTGAGACAATCCCTTTGCATTTACGGATAAGCCGAGGATTGGGAATACGGTCGGATTCATCCGCTCCACGCTGACATGCGTATCGGCGGGAATATCTGCTCTGACTTCATTAACTCTGGTGTTGACGAGCTGTTGAGCGATAAGCATGTCGGTGCCCCAGGTGAAGTCGATTGATATCTCGGTTGCGCCTCGCTGTGTCTTGGAACGCATTCGGCTCACACCTGGAACGGATGCGATAGATTCTTCGAGGGGACGAGTTACACCGGCTTCCATCATTCGCGCGGGTCGCTCACCGGATTCGGCAATTACCACTATTCGGGGAAACGTGACATCAGGCAGGATCGCTACAGGGAACGTGCGGAGCAGCCATGCTCCGATAGCGCATAGGATAACAGTTACAAAGAGTATTGCTTTTATATGATGCGTTGCGAAGCGGCTCAGGCTCATATTACTGCCTCGTATCCGCACTGTGTTTTGCCGGTCGGATCTTTGCGCCATCCGTGAGTTCATACTGCCCGAGGCTTATTACCTGATCACCAGGTCTAATTCCTGATAATATCTCTATCATATCTCCCTGCTGCGCGCCGATTTTTACATTTACCTGATGAGCCGTGTTATCCTTACTTACAGTGAAAAGCACATCATGGCTGTCTCGTGATAGCACAGCGGATTTCGGGACAACTATCGCGGCGCGGTCGGTATGAGTTATGATATCGGCGCTGGCAAATGCCCCGACTTTCAACGCGCCATCAGATGGGACCGATATCCTGACCACGAGCATTCCCGATTGCGGATCGACTTCGCCGACATTCACCACCGTGCCGGTGAACGTTCGGCTCGGCGCGTTTGCAGCGGTTACGCGCGCCGGCATCCCCACACATATCGCTGTTCCATCTTCGGCGGGGATGTTCGCAACCAGGTTAAGTGAATGTGTGTCGGCAATTTCGACCACCGGATTAGTCGTATCTGCCATATCGCCCGGGTTCAGTAATCGATGGGTTACTTTTCCGCTGATCGGAGAACGCAGTTCGGTATACGCCACATTCATCTGCGCGACTGCAAGATCGGCGTTCTTTTGCCGGATCGATTCGACCGCCGCCTGCGTGTCCTGGAGTTTTGCCTGGACTTGAAGCGAGCCCTGCTGAGCTTGCCGAAGAGCAGCCTGGGCTGCCTTAACTCTGAGTTTGGCGGTGTGAAGATCCTCCGGTCGAGCCCCTTCTTTTATCAGGCTCGCCTGTGCCTTTGCTGTTGCCAGGGAAGAATCAGCGACCAAAAGCGCCGTCTTCGCATCTTCGACCTGGCGCTTGGAGTCGATCCCTTTATCGAAGAGAAATTGAACCCGCTCGACTTCAGATGCGGCTCGATCACGCGTCGCTTGTGCCTGCTTTACTGATTGATCGGACTGAGCGATTTCCTGCGGCCGAGCGCCGGCTTCGAGCTTTTTTAGCTCGGTTTGAGCTGTTTCGAGATCGAGACGCGCGGTTTCGACCGCGTTTGCATGATCAGTTGCCGCAGCCTTTGCCGCGAGAGAAGCCTGTTGAGCCTGGATTTGTGAGACTTTAAGGGCGGAAGCAGCACTGGCAGCCTGTGCCTGCGGAACGCGACTATCCAGCACGGCGACCACCTCTCCCGCATGTACAGTATCGCCTTCGCGCACACGCACGCTTACAAGCCGTCCGGGATTTACGGGCGCTATGCGTGCACTGCCCCCTTGAGATGCGGTGAGTGTGCCCTGAGCGGTTACGGTGGTGTCTATCGAATGCATCGCCGCGCGGACTATTTCAACTACAGCCGGACCTGCCTTAACCGAGTCGGATTCCGAATCCGTTGCGCTTTTACCCGCATGCAGGAAGTAGAACAGGCTCGCTATAATAACCAGCCCTATTCCCAGGGAGACGTATTTGAAGCGAGTTGATCTGCTCGCGTTTATATTCATTGCAATGTGCCTCCTACCGCTCGCTCGAGGGTAGCAAGAGCGATATTATATGTGGCGAGAGCTCGCGCGTATTCTGTTTGTTCGCTTCTATAGGTGTTCTGCGCGTCCAGCACCTCGAGATAGGTGCTTGCTCCCCTGTTGTATCCGGTGAGAGTCATGTCCAGAAGCTCCTTCGCGCGTGCTAGTCTCCCCCCCTGGAACGATTCTACGGCACTGCGAGCCTGCTCCAGGTCACGATAATCCGTTTCCACTTCCAGTCCAGCTGTGCGCTGCAGTTCAGCGATCTTCGCATCCTGCGCATTCACAGCCGCCTGTGCGGCTTCTACGTTGGCATGTTTGCTGCCGTAGTCCCATGGAGTAAAGATCACACCCGCGCGAATCGATGCGCCTTCGACGGCAGGATCGATCGAGGCGCGGCGGCCTTCGATAAACAAGTCTGGTCTGGACTGCGCTCGCGCGCTTTGAACCGCAGCCTCGAGTGAAGCCCTGGTCGCCTGCGCTGATTTTATATCCGGTCGATTTTGCAGCGCGAGAGATTCGAGAGTTGCGGGGGAATAAGACGCGAGGACATATTCAAGCTTGTCTGTAAGAGCGACATTGGCCCCCGGTGCAAATCCGGTCAGGCTGCGAAGAGTGGCTATGCGGTTATCGCGTTCGTTTTTGGCTGCTGAAAGAGCCTGTTCGGCGCGAGTCAGTTCTACCTGGCTGCGTATAACGTTGCTCCGCGCTACATCACCGGCCTGGTATTGGGTCTGCGCGGCTTGAGCGAACTTTTGAGCCGTTGAAAGAGCATCTGACGCTGCGTTATATTCTTCCTGCGCGCGAAGCGCCTCATAATAGGCGGATCTTACGGAGAGTCTCAGGTCCAGCGCTGATCCTATTCGATCGTATTGAGCGGCAGATAAATCGGCTGCCGCTCCTCTGATCCGGTATGCGCGTTTGCCTCCGAGTTCGATTACCTGGGTAAGAATGATATCTTCATCCAGCCCACCGGTATTGTTTCCGGCCCAATGCGCGACACTGAGCGTCGGATTCTGAATAGCCTTGGCCGCTTTAAGCTTAGCGGCAGCGCCCGCTACGTTTTGGGTCGATTGTTGAGTGAGTGGGCTGCGGGCGGCGGCAAGTGACAGTGCCTGGGCCAGTGATAAATTGCCGACGCTGACGGCTGATACAACCGCGGAATTCGGAGGCGAGCTTAATAGCGGCGCGGGCGCCGGAGGAGATTGTGTTGGTTGGGCATTTAATGAAGTCGTAAGAACGAGCCCAAGTAAAATTACTGAGAGATAAAACGGTCTATGCATGCTATTAGTAAGGTTCATAAAGAGATTGCAGCCACAGGCAACTCACACTTCGGTTATATCATCTTAGCACTTCTTTAAGCGCATACGTACATTGAATTAGAGAATTCTAAGGTCAACTTTCCGGATTAATAAAACGTGGAACCTGCCAGGTTGGTGGGTTTTTCATTTAACATGCGGGCGTATTATTGCTAAGTAGCGGGTTGGTATCATTTACCGCCCACTGCTTGTTGTTAAATATATACGACCAACCATTATCTATCGTAAACATACATTCATACGGTTTACGACTATGTCAACGAGGTTACACTGAATCGGCAGTTAAAACCACTTTCAGTAAGGGAGGGCTGAGTAGTGAAGAAAATGCTCAAATTTAGTGTAGTGGTGGTCGCGTGTGTGCTGCTCGCGGCGACGGCAGCGCTATCGATGCCTGAGGATTGGAATTCGTTTTCAGCAGCGACATGCACTGGCATAACGCTGACCCCATAATTTGCCAGCGGTGTGACAACATACACACTCTGCCTGTCGAACGGCGCTACCATCAACGGATAGCAGATCGACTGGATCCAAGCTTTCTATGCGATTGGTGGAACGCAGAGTACTACGTTTACTGCAACGGATGGGTCGAACAGCCTCGGGTGGACATTCGATTCCAGCACAAACAACGGCTACATAGCCGGATGGAAGGGTATGGGGATGAACAGGCTTGTGACTCCGACTGCCGGTAATCCGCCGGTATGCGGTACGTTCACCTACGGTACTTTCACAATTCCCGGCGGCAGTACGGTGATCCCCGGCTTCCACATCGGCTATATACCGACAGGTGGCGGCCAGGAGCAGTCAGGATTTTTCAAGTGCGAAGTTCCGCCTGTGCCTGAGCCGATGGCTCCGGCTCTTGCTGGTCTTGGTGGAACTGCGATGGCTGGTCTGTCTATGCTGAGACGGAAACTTAAGAAAAGCTGATTCCGGTTTTTATATGATTAAACAGTTATATGTCAGATATCGGGAGCCCATATTCAGGGCTCCCGATATGTTGTACAATCGTGCTGAGGTTGCTAAGTTTGAGAACCGATAGTATAATAACGCAGGTTAAGACTGCATCTTAACGACCGGATTGAGGCGTATATCAGCTTCGTTTTGGCTGGTAGAGCGAATTGCTCTACCAGTTGCTATGTCTGGGGCATTACTGAGGAGGTCGGAGTGGCTATTCTTGTTACCGGAGGGCTTGGCTATGTTGGGAGCCATGCCGTAAAGCAGCTAGTGGACCGCGGCGAGGAGGTCGTCAACCTCGATAATCTCGTCTTCGGCCATAAGGAAGCGTCGTGCGGGAGCGAAGTCGTCATCGGTGATATCGGCGACCAGGCGCTTCTCAGGCAGATATTCTCCACCCACAAGATAGATGCTGTGATGCATTTCGCGGCGTATGCGGCGGTGGGGGAGTCAGTTGCCGATCCGCAGAAGTATTACATTAATAATATTTCCAACAGCCTTGCGATGCTCCAGGTTATGCTGGAATACGGCTGCAAAATGATGATCTTCTCATCGAGTGCCGCTACTTTCGGCGAACCTGAAATCGTTCCAATCCCCGAAGACCACCCAAAGAATCCCACAAACCCCTACGGCCGGTCGAAATTGATGCTGGAATATATACTTAAGGAATATGAGCACGCTTACGGGCTCCGCTCGATCTGGCTTAGATATTTCAATGCGTCCGGAGCCGACCCATCGGGGCTTATCGGCGAGGACCACACACCGGAGCATCACCTGATCCCGCTCGTGCTGCAGGTCGCGCTCGGGCAAAGGGAAAAGGTCAGCATCTTCGGAACCGATTGGCCGACGCCTGATGGAACGTGCGTGAGAGACTACGTGCATGTGAGCGATCTCGCGCAGGCTCATCTTCTGGGGCTGGATGCTCTGCGCGATGGCAAGGAGAGCACGGCTTATAACCTTGGCAACGGCAATGGCTATTCGGTGATGGAGGTCGTGAAAGTCGCCGAGAAAGTGAGCGGAAAGCCGGTAAACGCGGTTCCGGCGGACAGAAGACCTGGTGATCCGGCGGTATTGGTGGCGAGCTCGGAAAAGATTGTAAAAGAGCTGGGATGGTCACCGAACTATCCTGAGCTCGAAACGATAGTACAAAGCGCATGGAAGTGGCACAGTACACATCCGAATGGTTACGGGAGTAAGTAAATGGCTGAATACGATCTTGCAACGCTGAGACACTCCGCGGCGCACATTATGGCGCATGCGGTCAAGAACCTGTTTCCTGACGCGAAGATCACTATTGGTCCCGCGATCGAGGACGGGTTCTATTACGACTTCGATGTAAAAGAGCCGTTCACTCCCGAGGACCTCGAAAAGATCAGCGCTGAGATGGAGAAGATCATCTCTCAGAAGCGCCCGTTCGTGCGTAAGGAGATCTCCCGCGATGAGGCGCTGAAGCTGTTCGCCGATGAGCCATATAAGATCGAGCTGATCAACGAACTTCCGGAAGATGAAGTTATCAGCATTTATGAGGAAGGCGGTTTCATCGATCTTTGCCGTGGACCGCACATCGATAATGCAGGCGAGATAAAAGCTTTTAAGCTGCTGAAAACCTCGGGCGCGTATTGGCGCGGCGATGAGCGCAACCCGATGCTGCAGCGCATCTACGGTACCGCGTTTCCGAGCAAAAAGGACCTTCAGGATTATCTGCAGATGCTCGAAGAAGCTGAGAAGCGCGACCACCGTAAATTGGGCAGGGAGCTCGACCTGTTCTCGCTGCAGGAAGAAGCCGGACCAGGGCTGGTATTCTGGCACCCGAAGGGCGCGCTCGTTCGGAAGCTGATCGAGGACCACTGGCGCGATGAGCACCTCGCGAACGGGTATGAGCTCGTAATGACGCCTCATATTGCTCGGCAGGATTTGTGGAAGACGAGTGGGCACCTCGATTTCTTCACCGAGAACATGTATCAGCCGATGGAAGTCGATGAGGTGCCTTATCTCATCAAACCGATGAACTGTCCTTTCCACCTTTTGATATACAAGTCGAGGGTGCGAAGCTATAGAGAATTACCGATACGCTGGGCGGAACTCGGCACTGTATACCGCTACGAGCGCTCGGGAGTGCTTCATGGCCTTATGCGAGTGCGCGGGTTTACCCAGGACGATGCTCATATCATGTGTTCGCGTGAGCAGCTCGATAGCGAGACGAAGCGTGTGCTCGATTTCGTGCTCAAAATGCTGCGGCGGTTTGGGTTTACGGAGTATGAGGTTTATCTGTCGACTCGGCCGGAGAAATACGTCGGAGAGAACGATGTGTGGGAGCAGGCGACCGAGGCTCTGCGGGCTGCGCTCGAAGCGGAAGGGCTGCCTTACAAAGTCGATGAAGGCGGCGGCGCGTTCTACGGTCCGAAGATAGATGTAAAGATCAAGGACGCGATTGGTAGAGTGTGGCAGTGCAGCACGATCCAGGTCGATTTTAACGAGCCAGAACGATTCGATCTCACTTATGTGGGACAGGACAACGCTCAACACCGACCGATTATGATCCACCGCGCGCTTCTGGGGTCGATGGAACGGTTTATGGGCGTGCTGATTGAGCATTACGCCGGCGCGTTCCCGCTGTGGCTTGCTCCGGTGCAGGCTGTGGTTATCCCGATTGCGGACAGGCATGTGGAATATGCCAATAAGGTAGCTGAAGAGCTTAAGGCTAACGGTTTCCGCGTGCAGGTAGACGACCGCAACGAGAAGACGGGGTATAAGATCAGGGAAGCCCAGATGCAGAAGGTACCTTATATGCTGGTTGTCGGCGACAGAGAGGCGGAAAGCAATGCCGTGGCGCTGAGATCCCGCGTGGAAGGAGATAAGGGCGCCGTTGCGGTAACCGATCTGATCGGTGAATTGAAAAAGGAGTTGACAACGGGCTAGATTTTCCGTTATACTTAGCTCGTCTTGTCGGTTAGACGGGCCTTTGCGCACGCGTAGCCGACGAATATATATCAGAGGTGATGTAAAGATAGCCAAAGACCTCAGGGTTAATGAGCGCATTCGTGCACGCGAAGTGCGATTGATCGATGAGAACGGTGCGCAGGTAGGTATAGTGTCGTTCAGGGAGGCCCTTGAAACGGCGAGAAGCCGTGGCCTAGACCTGATCGAGGTCTCTCCGACCGCCAACCCGCCCGTATGCCGGATTATGGACTACGGGAAGTATAAATACGAAATGGGTAAGCGGGACCGAGAGGCCCAGAGGAAGCAGCGGATGACCGAGATCAAGGGCATTCGCATGCGCCCGGCAATTGACGATCACGACTTCGATTTCAAGTGCAAGAACGCCTTGAAGTTCCTGAAAGCGGGGAACAAGGTAAAAATCACTGTGATCTTTCGAAGCAGGGAGTTCACTCATCCTGAGTTCGCTCGCGAAGCGCTGAATAAGCTGGCTGAAGCGGCAAAGGAAGAGGGAGTCGGAACTATCGAGAAACCGGCTGCGATGGAAGGTAGAGCGATGACGATGATACTCGCTCCGGTTGCGGAAACGAAATAGTATTTAGTGCCCCCGTGTGAGGGAGCTGGAGATAGAAGAGGTATAAAGAGTGCCGAAACTCAAGACATGTAAGACAGCGGCTAAGAGGTTTGAATCTTCCGCAAGCGGCAAAATTCGCCGTGGTAATACGGGGATGAATCACCTCAAAATGAAGAAATCCGCCAGCGCTAAGCGCAGGCTGAGCATGAAGTCCGGTGTGACCACGGGCGAGAAGCGGGTTATCCGGAGACTGGTTCCGGGACTGTAGGTCCGTGGGGCCACGAGGTTTATTGAATCGTCGAGTAAGGGAGAAGCTATAAATGCCACGCGTAAAACGCGGCACTATGACGCATAAGCGTCACCATAAAGTGCTAAAAGCTGCGAGCGGCTACTGGGGTGGTAAGAGCCGGCTCTTCAAGACCGCGCACGAACAGGTCATGAAGTCCGGGCAGTATGCCTATCGCGATAGAAGAAACAAGAAACGCGAATTCCGCCGGCTGTGGATCACACGGATCAGTGCGGGATGTCGTGCCTGTGGGATGCCCTATGGCAGATTTATCGAGGCCTTGAAAAAGGCCGGCGTAGATCTGGATAGGAAGGTGCTCGCAGACATGGCGATCGAAGACGCACAGAGCTTCGCCGCTCTCGTGGAGCAGGCGAAGACTCAGTTGGCGACTGCTTAATTGATGGGTGAGCCGGAACGGAGATTCCGGGGACGCCATAAAGCAAAATAGTATTAAATAGAAGAATCGCCCAGCGTCCAATAGCTTAAGGTCGAAGCGCCGAGACCAGATTTAGATCGGTCATCCGGCGAGTTGATCTTGAGTGATTGGACGCTGGCTTTTTTAGAGGCACTCTATATGAGCGAACAACAAAATTTGAAAGCGTTGGGCGAGACGGCGACGGCGCGCATCGGCGAGGCGAAGTCGACTGCGGAACTGGATGCGCTCGAGACGGAATACCTTGGTCGCAAGGGTGAAGTCACTCTTCAGCTTCGAAAGATAGGATCGCTGCCGCCTGAGGAAAGAAAAGATTTCGGCCAGGCTGTAAATGATCTTAAGGAGCAGCTGAACGCCGCTATATCTGAGAGGCGCGAGACGCTTGCCGCGGGCGAGATCGACGTAAAACTTGCGAAAGAAGCCGTCGATGTGACGCTTCCGGGCCGGTTCTATCAAGTTGGACGCCCGCATGTGCTGGTGGAGACGCTCACGAAAATAAAGGACATCTTCATTAGGCTGGGATATGAGATCGTCGAAAGTCCTGAAGTCGAGTGTTACCGCTACAACTTCGAGGCGCTTAACTACCCCGAAGAGCATCCGGCGATCGACGAGCAGATGTCGTTCTACATAACCGATGATCGTTTGCTGCGCACTCACACGACAGCTTATCAACACAGGCAGATGGAGAACCGCAAGCCGCCGATCAAGGTGTGCACGCTCGGTAAATGCTACAGAGTCGATGCGGTCGATGCGACCCATGGTCATACATTCCACCAGGTTGACTGCTTTGTCGTGGACCATGGGATCACGATGGCTGATCTTAAAGGAACACTGTATCAATTTGCGGTCGAGATGTTCGGTCCGAATGCGAATGTGCGGTTCAGGCCCGACTTCTTCCCGTTCGTTGAGCCCGGAGCTGAGGTGGCGGTGACTTGTTCGATCTGCGGCGGCAAGGGGTGCAATGTGTGCAAGGGCAGCGGCTGGTTGGAGCTGGCGGGAGCCGGTATGATCCATCCGAATGTCCTTGAAGGCGCTGGTATAGACTCCGAGGAGTATACGGGGTTCGCATTCGGATTCGGTATCGAACGTATCCCGATGCTGCAATACGGCATCGATGACCTGCGACTCTTCATGGAGAACGACCTGAGATTCCTGAGGCAACTGTGACGCTATGAAAGTATCAACTAAGTGGCTTAAAGATTATTTGGATTACGATTGCTCGCTCGGGGAACTGGCGCGAAAACTCACGATGGCCGGCCTCGAAGTCGAGGAGATAAAAGAGATCGAAGGCGATACGATCTTCGATGTGAAGGTGACCCCTAATCGTGGTGACTGGCTTTCGATAGTCGGTGTGGCCAGGGAAGCGGCGCCGCTGGTTGGAAGCAGGTTGAAGATGCCATCGCCTCAAGTCGATGGGTCGGGTCCGGCTGCGGCGGATTTGATCGACATTAGCATAGATGATCCTGACCTGTGCGGGCGGTATGTGGGCGTTATGATCCGCAATGTGGAGATCAAAGAATCGCCGGAGTGGATGAAAGAACGGCTTACCGCAGCTGGGATGCGACCGATCAATAACATCGTCGACATCACGAATTATGTGATGCTCGAGCTCGGTCAACCTCTGCATGCGTTCGACTACAGCCTGCTAAGAGGCTCACGGATCATTGTAAGGCGGGCAAAGCCGGGAGAGAGCATTGTATCGCTGGATGATGTGGAGCGAAAGCTCGAGCCGGATATGCTTGTAATTGCTGACATAGAGCGGCCTGTTGCGATTGCCGGCGTGATGGGTGGGTCGGATTCGGAAATAAGCAGCCAGACAAAGGATATTTTATTAGAATCGGCTAACTTTACTAGTACAAGTATTCGAAGAACTTCTAAGCGCCTGGGGATGGTTACGGAATCATCCTACAGGTTCGAGCGCGGTGTGGATCCATCAATCACTGCGATAGCCGCAATGAGAGCCGCTGAACTAATGCGTGACCTTGCGGGCGGTGAAGTTGCTCGTGGGCTCGTGGATGTCAGGCCGCGCCCGGTTGAGCCCTGGATCGTTGAGACAAGGCCCGCGCGGGTGAATGCGGTGCTCGGGACTGATCTCGATGCTGGGGTGATGGCTGATTATCTTAATGGCTGGGAGATCGAGACATCTATAAGCGATGGCAAACTGATCTCTAAGGTGCCGACATTCAGGCAGGATATTACCCGGGAGATCGATATTGTTGAGGAAGTGGGCAGGGGCTACGGTTACGAGAACCTGGCTTGTACGCTTCCAAGGACACAGCAGCAGGGTAAGGACAGCCCGGAAGGCCTCTTTAGGGAGAGGGTTCGGCGGATACTGATGTCATGCGGAGGGCAGGAGGTGCTCACCCACAGCATGGTAGATAGCAAGCTTGCGGAACTGGCGGGCAGGTCTGAGTTGGTTCTGAATGTCCGCAATCCGCTGAGCGAAGATCTGGACTCCATGCGGGTGGCGCTGATCCCTGGATTATTACTGGTTCTTCAGCGAAATCAAGCTTATGGCACAGTAAATGCAAACATATTTGAAATAGGTAAGATATACTTCAGCAAAGCTGACGGCGGAATGGGAGAAAAGCTCTCTGTCGCCGGAGCGATGGCAGGCAGTTTATGGAAGAGCAACTGGAGTTTATCTGCCGATGCGTTGAAAGTCGATTTCTTCCTGTGCAAGGGAGTTGTGGAGAGCCTGCTCGATTCGCTGGGCATTAGCTCGGTAAGGTTTGTTGAAACGAGCGATCCCTTGCTGCATCCGACCAGGGCTGCGAAGATATTGGTGGGTGAAACAGAAATCGGATTCATGGGCGAGGTATCCCCTGATGTACACGAAAAGCTCGATCTGCGGGAGCGCGCCTGCGTGTATGAGTTGGATTTCTGCGCTCTTATGAAATCAACGCCGGATGTGCTGAGATATAATCCACTGCCAAGATATCCGGCATTGTATCGGCACATAGCCGTTGTTGTATCTGATGAAGTAAAATACGAGAGTGTTGCCGGGGTTATTAAAAGATCAGGGGAAGGAATGATCGAAGATGTCGATTTGCTTGATGTTTATAGGGGCGAGCAAATAGGCGCTGGTAAGAGCAGTCTTACAATCTCAATGGTATTCCGTTCCCCGGATAAAACTCTCAAGGATGAAGAAGTAAACTCGGTATTGGATAAAGTTAAGGAAGCTTTGGGCGCTGAAGTTGGCGCAAGTTTCCGTTAGCCTGAAATTATGGGCAATACAACTAGCCGGTAGGGGGCTGTCCGGAATAGACTTCGGATAAGCCCCTGCAATGAGGTAGAAAGAAGGGGAAGGAGGGCCACGAGGATGGCTGTTGAACGGCAAGTCAATGTAAACGACATCGAATCAGTCGTTTGTCGCTTGAAAGACGTAATAGCCGTAAGTGTAGTCCCCGACGACAATGGTGGTGTATCAGAAGTTCATATTCTGACTGGTTCGTCGAGATCACCCAAGCAGGTTGTCAGGGATGTGGAATCTGCTGTGATGGCCAGATTAGGAATAGCCATCGACCACAAGAAGATCAGCGTAGCGCAAGTTGAAGATGGATCTCAGCGCTATGACCACTCCAGATTGAAGTTTTCCGATGTATCGATTGCATTCAATGGCAGCAGGACCGAAGCAGTTGTACGGCTGGCTAAGGATGGGGTCGTATACTCGGGGGCTGCGAATGGTACTAATTCTCCCACTGCGCAGATGAAGTTGATAGCGAATGCCACGCTTCGCGCGATCGAGGAGGCGGGAATAGCCGACTGTGGAATCGTGCTCGAGGATGTGTGTGAAGTCACACTTGGCTCGAAGAGAGCGGCTGTGGTGATGGTCAACCTCATTACCGACCGTGGAGAAGAATTACTTACCGGTTCGGCAGTTATCAGGCAGGATGTTTGGAAAGGCGTGGTGAACGCCACGTTAGACGCAGTCAACCGCAGACTGTCAATGTTACAGTAATTGATTCAGATTTGAGCCAACGGCGATAGCGGAATGGCAGAGAGCGAAAAGTTGTCAACCCGAGCGGAGCGGTTTAAGACGGCTTGTTGAGCGATACGAGCCAGTTAAAAACCGAAAGGGGTTGAATATACGATGAGTCGCCTGTTCAAGGTTCTCGTGGCATTAGCCACACTGGCAGTTGCTGCCGGTGCTCCCTTCAGATGGCCGTATCCCGGTCCGTAGTCTAGCGATTCGGGTTTGTGCTTGCTGACTTAGCGTAAAGTATACTGCCTGCCGTTGGCTCATTAAATGTCCCACTCGACCACTATGGATATAATGGTCGAATGGCATAATACATGATGTAACACCAGATCAACTATGGGGTTGTTCTGCAGTTGCCTGTAGGGGACGTTTGCAATGGGTAGCCTGAGGGTTTATAGGATCCTCCAATTCTTATCTTTCCTGGGTGCTGCCGCCACGGCTTATTTTGCGTGGTGGTGTGTACCGGTTCCGGCACATGCATGGCACTCCGTCGCGTGGTTCGTGCTCTTTGCAACCCTGGCGGAACTGCTCGGTGTGATGATGGGACCGGAGGATTCTGATCTCGAAGTTACACCTACCTCTCCAATTTACTGGGCCGCCGCAGCTGTCCTCGGCCCGTTCTCGGCAATCATCGTATGTATCCTCTGCGGCTTTCTCTCAGACCTTGTCTCATCGACATCATATCACCTGGCAACAAGCCTCGATTCGATAATCAGCTCTAAGCAAACACATTGTACAAGCAGAATAGAGAGATATGTGTCGCAGTTCCTGCACAAAGCTGGTAGCACCTGGGAGCCAAGAGCCCAGGAGAACTGGTTTGTCATGCTGAACCGCGACATGATGTATATGTCGGCGGTAGTGATGCTGGTTGGCATCGGAGGGCTGACATATCATTGGCTGGGCGGAGTGCTGCTGCAATCATCAAATGTAGTGCTTTCATTACGAAACTTCATATTGCCGTTTTTGGGATTGGTGGCTGCCGCGCTGGCGGTCGAATGGTGCCTACATTTGATCGTTATGGTTGTCATAGATCCTATTCCTGGGGCGAACGGACTATATGGCGTTTTGCTGAGAATGAAGCTCATATTGATCGAGGAAGTTTTACCTTTTGCCCGCGCACAGCTCTTTCTCATAGTTGTTGCATTGCAGATGGCTTATTTGTTCAGCAGGATCGGGGTGCTAGGTTTTATCGTGGCGGCTATGCCGATCGTTGCGCTCCGTGATTTCTTCCATAACTGGGTTACGCGTCGTAGCGCTTATCTCGATACGATTACCACTCTGGCGACCTATATGCAGCATTATCATCCCTACACGCGAGGTCATCTGAAACGTGTGGCGGAGATATCGACGAGGTTAGCAAGAGAGCTCAGGCTTCCGGCGGAGAGCATCAGGCATATAGGGCATGCGGGCCTTCTCCATGACATAGGTAAGATCGCGGTAAGCGAAGAGATTCTCGATAAGACAAGCAAGCTCGAACCTGAAGAATGGGAGAAGATCAAGGAGCATCCTCTGAAGGGAGCTGAGATAATCAGCCATCTCGACTTTCTTGAGGGGATTGTCGACTGGATCAAATATCATCACAAATGGCACGATGGACGTGGATATCCGCTTACGAACGGGAGCGACGGAGCTAATATACCGATCGAGGCGGCTATTATTGCAGTTGCTGACTCATTCGATGCTATGACCGACGATCGTGAGCTATCGCTCGAATGGATCTGTGATTCATGTGGCCACAAGCCGGAAAACAACGAAAGACCCAGGAAGTGCCCGAATTGTGGAGCTGAGAAGCGCCGTACGTATAGAGAACCAAAGACTCTCGATGGAGCGATAGACGAGCTTCGCAGAGGAGCGGGTACGCAGTTCCATCCACGAGTGGTGAAAGCTTTTCTTTCAATGATAGAAAGAGATGGGGTGCATTTGGATGCTCGCTAACCTGTCTGATCCTGCCGTATTGATCATAACAGGCATCGCGCTGTCTATTTCGACTTTAAGCCTTTATATCTCGCATGTGTTTCTGCCTGCTAAGATGAAGGAAGCTTATTTGAAGTCGATTACGGCGCTTGCGGCGGCTGTGGAGACAAAAGACTCGGGTACGGTAGGGCATGCTATGCGTGTAGCCGAACTGGCGGTCAGCATAGCCAAGAAGCTTGGAATAACCGGAAATGAGCTGGAACGTATACAATACGCCGCTCTTCTTAGAGATATCGGCAAGGCTATTATACCTCAGGCAATTCTGAACAAGATCGAACCGCTTACCCCGGAGGAATGGAAGACGGTTCAGAAACATTCCGAATTGGGAGCGGAGATGGTTAGGGCTGTTCCGTTTTTGGCTAATACGGCGGATTATATAGTACACCATCACGAGTATTGGGATGGAACCGGTTATCCTGACGGGCAAAAGGGAGAGGGTATACCTCTTGGAAGCCGCATACTGGCTATCGCGTCGGATTATGATGCAATGACCTCGCAGCGACCGTATCATCCCCGTGCTTTGGAACCTGAGGAAGCTGTTGAAGAGATCAGGATGGACAGCGGATCGAAGTACGATCCGACGGTAGTCGATGCTTTTCTTGAGGTAGTTAACGGGCATATGACATCTCTTGAGAAGGTTAAAGCCGCCTAGATAACTAAGTAAACGTAATATGGGTGGCTTTATGGGTGGGAGGAATATTAATGCTATATGAGGCGATAATTGCCGCGCTTTTAATAGGGTGGATATTCGGAGGTAAAATTACTCGATTAGCTGATGCTAGAATAAATCACACATGGCTGCTGGCAATAACGGGTATAACTTGCATCTTTCGTTTCATAAATTTCTACCATCCAATAGTGTCTGGGGGCACGATCTACTGCTGCTCTACCCGAGCTTTGGAATTCGGGCCAATTATGGCCTTAACAATACTCAACAGGCACATTCCTGGCGCCAAGTTAATGTTCCTGGGTTTGCTTCTGAATGTTTTGCCAATGCTTCTGAATGGTGGCGAAATGCCTGTATCGGTAAGCGGCGTTAAGCTGATTTCAGGAGGAGTGAACTCATCTGAATTGCTAAATGGTGATTTACGGCATATAGCGATCAATGCTCATACCAAACTGCCTCTTCTTGCCGATATTATCCCCATAAATACACGCTATATGTTGCGTGGGGTATATAGTATAGGCGACTTCGTCACATCGTTCGGTGGTATGCTGGCTATAATCAGCATAATGCGAGACAAGAAAGTCGACGCGGCTAAGGTAGAGGTTGTTAGCGCAATTAACTCAGGTGATGTATAATTTCTGAGTGAAAACCCTCAAGAAAAATAGTGAGCCGGTAATCGGTTCGGATGTGAAGATCGGGAGATGCAACTGGCGACTGGCGCTGCCTGTGGTGATTATTCTAATTGCGGCAGCAGCGCTTCGATTTTATGGCCTGCATTGGGGTCTGCCGAACTCTCTTCATTCCTATTCCTATCACCCCGATGAATTCCTGATTGTAGGATCAGTCGCCATTGTCCTGCAGTCGCTTGTTCCGAGCTTCTATAACTATCCATCTCTCTTCATCTATCTTGCAGCGCTTGCGGTACTGATCGGATCCGGATACGGTATTGTGGGAGATCCTGCAAGTGTATATTTATGTGCTCGTGTGGTAGGCGCGGTAATTGGTGTTGCCGCGGTAGCTGCGACTTACAGAGCGGGCAAGGCGATGTGGGGATCGAGGGCGGGAATCGTCGCGGCGATAATCCTGTGCATAGCTCCGCTGCACGTTCAGCATTCACACTTCGCAACCGTAGATGTACCAAGCACTTTCTTTGTGGCGGTTGCGCTCGGATTTGCGGGATGGGTAGCGAAAAGAGGCACAATGCGCGATTATGTGCTGTGCGGGGTGATGATCGGGTTCGCGGCTGGAACGAAATATAACACGGGAATTATTGTAACATCGCTTCTTGTGGCGCATCTGCTGCGGGAGAGATCGAAGCTGGAAAAGGGCGGCGTTCAGAAGCTGATTGCGGCGCTGGGATGCAGTATAATCGCGTTCCTGGTATCGACTCCCGGCGCGATCCTTCGGAGTTCGGAATTCCTCAATGGGCTGACCTATGAGATGAAGCATTCGGCTGCGGGGCATGGACTCGTGTTCGCGGGAACTGGGAACGGGCTGATCTATACATTCACCTCTTCCCTGTGGTACGGTTTGGGGCCGGGGCTGGCGGTGTTGTTCATTGGAGCGATCGCATACGGCCTGTGGCGGAGAGATCGGAATGCGTTGATAGTGCTTGCGTTCGTGCTGCCATATTATGCGCTTATATCGCTGTCGCATGTAAGGTTTGCCAGATACGCGTTACCTTTATTCCCCGCGGCGGCTGTGCTCATCGGATGGATGGTACAGGATTCCTGGTCCAGGCTGATAAAATTGAGATGGACGATAATTGCGGCATGCGCAATAGTCTTTATTTCTACGCTGTTTTACTCACTTGCGCTGGACAGGCTTTTCGTGCTGCCGGATCCGAGAAATAAATCAGCAAGATTCATAGCTGCTGATATACCGAAAGGAAGCAGCATCGGGGTTGAGGAAGTGCCGTGGTTTTACTCACCGCCATATTCAAAAATGACCGGGTTCGGAACGCTCCAGCAGCGTAGGGAGGCAATGGTGGATTCACCATATAAACTGATCGTATTCAGCGACAGTGAAGTGCCCGGCGATTGGCGACGTTCCGGGCAAATGCCGGACTGGGTTGTGCTCTCGGATTATGAGATCGCGGATGCAGCCAGGCTGCGGGAAAGTAAATCGATTTCAGTTGAAGATGAATGCCAGGTCAAGCGGATATGCGATGATGTAGAGTTCGTCCGCCGTCGATATAAGCTCGAATGGATGCGTGAGAACAAACTGGAAGTATTGGGATATCAGATCGGCAGGGTTGAGAGCCTGCCGCACGATATGCGCTATCCTGCGCCGGCTATATGGGTCTACCACCTACCCAAATGATTGATTACCATATACAACGATTCCTCGATCATATAGCGCTTGAGCGTGGGCTTGCCAACAAGACGCTCGAAGCTTACGGGCGCGACCTTGCGCAGTTCATGGTGTTTCTTGAGGAGTGCGAGGTTACCGAACCATGTGCTATAGATGAGAAGTGCCTGCTTGGATTCCTGGAGCGGCTGCATCGAGAAAAGATGGCTCCGGCCAGCGTCGCGCGTAAAATGACCGCGGTGAGGTGTTTTATCAAGTATCTGTGCGCGGAGCGCGAGATGGATAAAAGCCCGCTGAATGCGATTCCTACCGCGAGGCCCGCGCGCAAGCTGCCAAAGTCGATGGATATCGATGAAGTGGGTCGTCTTTTAAAGGCTCCTAATATTGGTGAGGAGCTTGGTCTAAGGGATCGCGCGATGATCGAGCTGCTCTATGCGACAGGGCTCAGAGTTTCGGAACTGGTCGGGCTGAAAACTGACGACGTAAACCTCAAAATGGGGTTCGTGCGGTGTATTGGTAAGGGCAGTAAAGAAAGAGTTGTTCCATTAGGAGAGATCGCCGTTCATTTGGTAGAAGCGTATCTGGATCGGGTGCGAGGCAGGCTTGCGAAGGGGGAAAGATCGGAGTATCTGTTCTTGAGTAAGCTTGGGCAGCCGATGTCGAGGGTGATGTTCTGGAAGATCATCAGGAAGTATGCGGCTGAAGCGGGAATTAAAAAAACAATTACGCCGCACATGCTCCGCCATTCCTTCGCGGCTCATCTACTCGAACGCGGAGCTGATTTACGCAGCCTGCAGGAGATGCTTGGTCACGCGAGCATCGCTACTACCGAAATCTACACGCACGTCACCCGCGATCACCTTCGAGAAATCTATAAAGAGACACACCCGAGGGCATGAGCATGATTAAGCGCTCGATTGTTATTGTTCTGGATTCAGTTGGAATCGGAGAATTGCCTGATGCCGCTGATTATGGAGATGCGGGTTCGAATACTCTCGGACATATCGCGGAGGCTGTGGGTCTCGATCTGCCCAATCTCGCAAATCTTGGGCTCGGAAATATCGCGCATATAGATGGGGTGGGGCCAGTAGAGTCACCACATGGCTGTTATGGTAAAATGGCGGAGATGTCCAGGGGAAAAGATACCGATACCGGCCATTGGGAGATGATGGGTATCATCACTGAACGCCCATTTCCGACCTATCCGAATGGCTTCCCCGATGAGATAATCCAAAAGTTCGAATCACTTATTGGCCGAAAGATCTTGGGGAACAAGGCTGCTTCGGGAACTGAGATCATTAAAGAACTCGGCGAGGAGCACATCCGCACCAGATACCCGATCGTATACACATCCGCGGATAGTGTCTTTCAGATCGCGTGCCATGAGGAAGTAGTTCCCGTAGAAGATCTTTATGAAATGTGCCGTAAGGCGCGAGCGATGCTTACATATCCGCACAACGTGCAGCGGGTAATCGCGCGGCCTTTTATTGGAGAGCCGGGGAGCTTTACTCGAACTGAAAAACGGCGGGATTTCTCGCTTGAACCCCCAAAAGATACACTCCTGGACCTTATAACCCGCGTGGGCGGCGAGGTGATCGGCGTTGGGAAGATAGAAGACATCTTCGTGCGGCGAGGTATAACAAGAGCCATTCATACTACGAACAATCATGATGGAATCGGCGTAACGCTTTCCGCGATATCGAGCGGGCAGGGGACGATGATCTTCACGAACCTTGTCGATTTCGACATGCTCTACGGGCATCGTAACGATCCCGCCGGCTACGCGCAAGCGCTGCGGGAGTTCGATGCTGCTATACCAGATATCCTCGACGCCCTGCAAGAAGAGGATATCCTGATGATCACCGCCGACCATGGCTGCGATCCCACTACTCCAAGCACCGATCATTCCCGCGAATACGTGCCTCTTCTCGTATATGGAAAGCAAGTCGATGAAACAATCGACCTTGGAACAAGGTCCGGCTTCTGTGACATTGCAGCCACCCTCGGCGAGATACTCGGTGTAAACGGCATCGAATGCGGTAAAAGTTTCGCAAAAGAAATTGGCGCGGCGCACCGTGAAGATCGAGATATGTAATGCATCCTTGTAAGTAGACGGGCTCTATGATATACTAACCCGAATGAGTTCTACTGGAGGGAACAGGGATGAAAGTTATCTGCGCGAGAAAGGATCTTTTCGAGGGTGTGCAGGTCGCGGCAAGGGCCGTGAGCGCTCGCACATCGCTGCCGATCCTTGGGCACCTGCTGATCACGGCTGAAGATGATCGCATCCGGATCGCCGCTACCGACCTTGAAATTGGAATGGAGAGCGTGGTCGAAGCCAGCGTCCAGGAGGCAGGGACGATGACTGCTCCCGCGAAGATGCTGGGCGAGGTGCTGGCATCGCTTCCCGAGACTGATGTAGCGCTTTCGGTCGACGAGAGCAACACCGTAAGTCTCAAGTGCGCAACATCCGATTTCTCGATCCTCGGTCTTCCGCCTGAGGAATTCCCCAGGCTGCCGGAAGTCCGTGAGGAAGTAAGCTTTGAAATAGACCGCGATGTGCTTCGAGATGGAATCAAAAGGACATCGTTCGCTATAGGTGTGGATGAGTCGAGGGCTATCCTTACCGGTATTCTGATGCAGGTGACCGATTCAGGGCTTAAACTCGTGTCGACCGATACCCACCGGCTGTGCGTGCAGGACTGCAACCTAATTGAAGTAAACGGCAGTGTGAACGCAATTGTTCCGGGCCGTGCGATGAATGAGGTTCTCAGGATTGTGCCGGAGGGCGAAGGCCCCGTGTCGGTGAGCATCTCCTCGAGCCAGGTGATGTTTAAGATAGATGATACGATTCTGGTTTCTCGCCTGATCGAAGGGCAGTTCCCGAATTATGAGAAGGTCATTCCCACCGAGCATACAAAACGATTGATTGTCCCAACCGAGCAGTTCCTGCAGAGCGTGAAGCGCGTCGCGATCGTTGCTCGCGAGAATTCTAACCGCACCGTGATCCAGACCGAAAATGGAAAACTGATAGTTACCGCGGAGAGCGGGAATGTCGGCAAAGCACACGAAGAGGTGGAGATCGTCAAAGAGGGCGATGACATCAAAATGGCGTTCAGCGCGAAGTATCTGCTGGATGTGCTCGGTGTGATCGAAACCGAGGCAATCGAGATCGAGCTCACCGGTGAAGTGAACCAGGCTGTAATTCGTCCGCAGGGGCAGGATGATTATATCTACGTGGTAATGCCGATGCAGGTTGGCTAAGGTAATTCAAAATTAAGAGTTATGAATGGGGTAGGTTGAGCGCCTACCCTTTTTATTCGCGATGCTTCTCAATCAACTCGCCTATCGCAGCCATGATCCGCTTCCCAACCTCATCAACAGCTTCGCGGCCACTCTTTTCATACAGATCATCGAGTTCCACCGGCTTTCCATATATTACTTTCACCCGAGTGAACTTGAAGAATGCGGAGTGGGGTGGGAAGAGTTTATTCGTATTGATAAGCGCAACGGGGATCACAGGCACTTTTGCCCGTAGAACAATCATTCCAACCCCCGGCAGCGCCTCGCCAAGCTGGCCGGTCATTATACGCGTTCCCTCGGGAAACATCCCGACGACCTCACCTTTCTCCAGATACTCTATAGCGGTCTTGAGAGCTGTTCTATCGGCCATGTGCTGCCTTACAGGGAATGCTCCCACATTCTTTATCAGAAAACCGAGTACGGGGATCTGAAAAAGCTCCAGCTTAGCCATGAAATGAACTGGGCGAGTCGCTCCGGCGCCAAGGACTGGCGGGTCGATGTAGCTGACATGATTCCCACAGAGCAGAACACCGCCTTTACTGGGGATATTTTCGCGGCCTATAACACGGTACCTGCCGAAGAATCGGGCGACCATCTGGGAGAGGGATTTACCTATTGCATAGAGCATGTTACTGCTTCACCTTATCGTTGTGGATGGCGATTATGGCGTCGATGACCTGCTCGACCGACATTCCATCGGTATCGAGGAGCACGGCATCTCGAGCCTGCTTGAGCGGAGCGTGAGTGCGAGAACTGTCACGCAGGTCGCGTTCGCGGATGTCGGATGCTATCTGATCCGGATTGGCGTCGATCCCCATTGCTTTCAACTGATCGATGCGCCGCCGGGCGCGCTCCTCGGCTGTCGCGGTCAGGAAGATTTTAACTTCGGCGTTAGGAAAAACAACAGTGCCGATGTCACGCCCCTCCATAACAACTCCGCCTTCTTCAGCCAATTTTCTCTGCAACTCGACGAGCCGCTTTCTAACGCCGGGAATAGCGCTCACCGGAGATGAAAGCCGCGTAGCCTCGATGGTGCGGATTTCCTTGCTGACATCTTCACCGTCAGCGAATACGTGCTGTTCATTATCGATCATCCTGAGATTTACATCGGTTTTCTTTGCAAGCGAAACAATCTCCCGGCTGTTCGATAAAGGGATACCGGCTTGTGCGACTTTCCATGCGACCGCACGATACATTGCTCCGGTGTCGATATAAAGATAACCAAGCTTATCGGCAACTCCACGTGCGACAGTGCTTTTTCCGGCGCCCGCGGGACCATCGATGGCAATAATTGGTCTGCTCATTTTGCGATCCTCAAATACGTCTCTCTGATCTGCCTTGCCTGCTCGAAATAGCGCTCGATTGCATCGGAGTCACGTTTCTCGAGCGCGGCGCTAAAGCCCAGAAGCAGATCAGTGAGATCGGATATCGCAGAGGCCAGTGATTCTGCATTTGTTAAACAAATATCACGCCAGAGCTCAGGTGAGCTGTCTGAAATACGCGTAAGGTCACGGAAGCTGCCCGCGGTGAGGCGGAATGTTTGTCCGGTTCGGCGCTGGGAGAGCTCTGCAAGCTGCATCAGGGCGGAAGAAATCGCATGAGGCAGGTGGCTGATCACCGCTACCGCTTCATCATGCTCCTCCGGGCTCATCACTTCGACCCTCGCGCCGATTGCTTCGGCAAACGACGTCATTTTACCGAGGGCGGTGAGATCGGTTCCCAAGGTCGGGGTGAGGACATAAGTTGCGCCGAGGAAAAGGTCAGGGTATGCCGCATCGACTCCGGTCTGCTCGGAACCGGCCATGGGGTGCCCGCCGACAAAATACCTTCCATCGGGTAGAACATCGGATGCCTGTTCTACGATTTCGCTCTTTGTGCTCCCGGCGTCGGTAATTATAACGCCTTCTTTCAAAGAATCAGCCATACGCTCGAGTGTAGGCACTATCAGGCAGACGGGAGTGGAGATGATGAGAAAATCGGCTTCGGATGCTCCATTTGTGAGATCGAGGGAGTAGTCATCGATCGCGCCGAGAATCTTCGCGCGCATCAGTTTCTGCTCCGACCGACCTATGCCGATAACATGCTTGGCAATGCCGCGTCTTTTGGCAGCCATACCAAGAGAGCCGCCGATTAAACCGACGCCCACAATCGCTATCTTATTGAAGATGAACTCGCCCCCGCCGTCCGGCATCAGACGTATCTACCTACCGCGCGAGCCACTGCCGCTGCTTCCTTCATAAGCTGCTGGAAATTATCCGGCGTAAGAGACTGAGCTCCGTCCTTCAGAGCTCGCTCGGGATGTGGATGGACTTCAATCATTAGACCATCGGCTCCCGCGGCGACCGCTGCCTTTGCTACGGGCGATACCAATGCGAAACGGCCGGTCCCATGGCTGGGATCGGCAATTATCGGAAGATGACTGAGGCTGTTCACTGCGGGGATCGCGCTCACATCGAACGTATTGCGAGTAAATGTCTCGAATGTGCGGATCCCGCGCTCGCAGAGGATAATTTCGTAGTTGCCACGGTTCGCTATATATTCAGCGGCCTGGAGCCATTCTTCGATAGTCGAAGACATACCGCGCTTAAGCATAACCGGTCTCTTGGCTACCCCGATCTCCTGGAGGAGTGAAAAATTGCTCATGTTGCGGGTGCCGACCTGGAGGATATCAGCGTAGCGAGAGACGAGGTCGATATCGCGGGCATCCATCACTTCGGTAATTATGGGCATACCGGTGGCTTCACGAGCGGTAGCGAGCATCTTGAGCGCATCTTCGCCGAGGCCGTGGAAGCTGTAAGGGGATGTGCTGGGTTTGAATGCGCCTCCGCGGAGGATGTTCGCGCCCGCGGTCTTCACCGCGCGCGCGACTTCGAGTGTCTGCTCCTCGGACTCCACCGAACAAGGTCCCGCCATAACGACGAGCTTCTGCCCGCCGATGTCGACCCCTCCGACCTTGACGATCGTCTTGTCGGGATGGAACTCGCGGCTGACCACTTTAAAAGGCTTCAGAATAGGCACCACACGTTCTACATACCCAAGTGAGGACAGCTGCTCGGCAATCATCACTTTTTCATCATCATGCGCGCCTATTGCGCCAACAATGGTTTTCTCGACACCCTTCGAGACGTGAACGCCATATCCACGCTCTTTCAGGTTAGTTACGAGCTCATCAAGATCGGTTTCGGAAGCCTGAGGAGACAAGATTATAATCATGCGAGTACCTCGCGCAGTGCTTTTATAAATCTTTCATTTTGTTCGTCGGTCCCGGTGGTCACGCGGATGTGGGTCGGGCAGCCAAAGATGTCGCCGGTGCGGACAATCACTCCGCGTTTCATAAGATCCTGGAAGACCTTTTTGCAGTCGCGCTGGACATCGATCCAGAGGAAGTTCGCCTGGGTGGGTGTGTAAGGCACACCCATCGCGTCGAGCTCTTTGTAAAAATACTCTTTTGAACGGCGGTTCTGCTCACGGCTGCGCGTAACCTGGCCGGGGTCATTAAGGCTCGCTATAGCTCCAATCTGGGCTATGCTGTTCACATTGAACGGTGCGCGGACTCTTTCGAGCAGGTCGATCAGATACTTCGGCGCGATGCCATATCCGATGCGAAGGCCTGCGAGCGCATAAATCTTAGAAAAAGTCCGCATCGCGAGGACATTTTTTCCCTGCTTGATCCACTCTATAGAACGGGTGTAGTTTGGGTCATCCGCATATTCATAGTAAGCTTCATCGA
>Ga0123519_10000539_pt1 | contig 66412 bp, 58 predicted proteins | sample YelNatPaOPRAMG02_FD_87396 | JGI IMG/M metagenome (GOLD analysis project Ga0123519, IMG submission 87396) | Hot spring microbial communities from Yellowstone National Park - Yellowstone National Park OP-RAMG-02 (version 2) | ecosystem: Environmental > Aquatic > Thermal springs > Hot (42-90C) ...
TACAAAGCTGACAGATGTTCACCAAGTAATCAGCCTTGGCTTCCATAGCCTCTCTACCCAGTGTATCTCTAAAGTTATCGCCGATCTTCTTGGCCACTTGCGGGAAGGTCAGTCTTGGTGTTCCACCGCAACAGATGTCTCTTCCTTTTATTATCTCTAGATAAGGAATCTTACTCAGGAGTTTTAGTTCCCATTCGTTCACATTGGTACGCTGACTCATGCAAGAATCGTGTAAGATCACTTTTTTCCTTGGAGATCTGTTTGGGTATATGTTATTTATTTTTTCATACAGAAACTGAGCATAATATTGTACCTCGAAATCCAGATTAAGAAATTGCGGATAGAGTTCAGTGAACAGTTCAGTAAACATGCAATAACAACCCGCACAGGTGAGTATAAATTTCTTAGGAGAAAATGCGTTCAAGCTAGCGACAAGTTCCCTAGCCCTCCTTTCAGCTTCCTGAACCTGTCCAGCGGCAGGACCATAGGGGAAACCGCAACATAGTTTTCCTCCCCCCAACGCTACAAATTCGATTCCGGTTCTCTCTAAGATGTCTAGGAGAGCGAACACGGTGTGAGGAAAGGCGAGAAGGGTACACCCCAGAAAGACCACATTTTCCACTTTTTCTGGGCGGTAAGGCACCTCATTCAACTATCTTCTTTTAGAAGGTCTTATCTGAATGGATGAAAGATCCTTCCATATGTCAAGGGATTCTTTGATGTTTTTTGGCTGCTTTAGGTAATTTTCCTTCTTTGGCTAATCGGCATTTTATTGGCTCAAATACCATTAAAGTATCGAGCCCTGCAGGGCAGGATCTTGAACACTTTCCACACCTCGCGCAAGTGAATACTTTGAGGAATACTTCCGTTGAATAAGTTCCGTCTTTCACATAATCCATAATCTTCTTGATAATTTCTTTAGGAGTTTCATCCTTTAATGGGGTCTGAGGAATCAGCGGAGAGGATCTCACACAGTTCCCTCAAAGCGTGCATTTTGCAATAAACTGTTAAGCGACCTTATTATGGAGCCTTTCTAGGGAGATGAACTCTGGTCTAGACATTGTTTCACCATTTCGGATATTTCGCAGTCCTTCCTTCAGGGTATGTTAATCGACTGTCAAATGAACACGATGTCTCGCAGTGAAGTTTACTTGAAGTATGGTTCATCACATCCATTGCAATTTTGAATAAAAATATTTTACTAAGATCTCGATTAATGGATTCTAATATGAAAAATGACCTTCAAATTGAAAGCGATACTTAAATGATCACTTAAGAATGAGAATCTTTCAACAATCAGGATTCTCATTAAGATAATATACCTGAACACGATTGTTTCGATTGTGAAGTTCTTCGTTGAATCATACGGTTGCACGATGAACCAGGGCGAAGGGATCGAGCTCTCTGAGAAGCTAAGAGCCCTCGGACATCAGCCTGTTACTTCCGCAGATGAAGCGGAGCTCGTTATCCTGAACACATGTACTGTCATCCAGTCTACACAAACGAAGATTCTGAAACGACTAAGAGAGTTATATCGATTGAATAAGAACCTTATTGTGTCTGGATGTATGGCCGCAGTTCAACCAGAAATCATAAGAAAGGTCGCGCCCGACGTTTGGATTTTGCCGCCAGAGGAATATGACTCGTTTCAAAAAGTTATCGCTGAAAACTATGGTCGAATTTCAAGCCAGGAAATCATTCATGATCAGAGGACAACCGTTATTATCCCGATATCTCAAGGCTGTCTAGGTTCGTGCACATATTGTATCACCAGACTTGCACGAGGGACACTCAAGAGTTATCAGCCCGATCAAATTGTCGAAAAGGCGAGGCGATCGATAGAGACTGGGACTCGAGAAATTCTCTTGACAGCGCAGGACACGGCGTCGTATGGTTTTGATATCGGCTGCACTTTGAGTGATTTGATCTCGTCCATCGTTCAAATTCCCGGCAAATTTAGGATCAGAGTAGGAATGATGAATCCTGAGAGTCTTCAGAAAATCATAAATGATTTGATCGAGTCATGGCGTGATGATAAAGTCTATAAGTTCCTTCATTTGCCAGTTCAAAGTGGTAGCGAGAGGATTCTCAAGCTCATGGGTCGGAGATACACTGTTGAGCAATTCAAGTCCCAAGTGCAGTTATTTAGGAATTCTTTTCCTGATCTCACTCTTTCGACTGATGTGATAACTGGTTTTCCCAGTGAAAATGAGATCGACCATAAAATAACAGTTCAATTGATACGAGAGATCAGACCACATATTCTCAATGTTACGCGTTTTTCACCCAGACCAGGGACTCCAGCTGCATGTGCAAGTGGCCAGATTCCCTCATGGATATCGAAAGAGAGATCAAGAGAATTTGCAAAGCTAAGGTTCCAGATAAGTAAAGAGATTTACAAAACAAAAGAAGGCGCAATTGAAGAGATCCTGATCACAGAAAAGGGAAAGCATGATACATGGATCGGAAGAACGCTTTCTTACGCACCGGTGGTGATCAAGAAACCGGTGGAACTAGGGAGTTTCGTCAAGGTAAAGATAATCGACTCGGCTCCAACGCATCTCATTGGCGAAATCATTGATTAGAATTCTCCGTTGCTGGAATTGATGACTGATCTATTTGTCTTCTTTTTATTGGAAAAGTTGACTCGCTAGATATGCGATTCCCTATCAAAGAAGATGTATGATAAAAACGAAGAAGGACTGTTATATAGATGAAATTATATCGCCGCTGAAAAACAGCCCCGTGGTGTAGTGGCCAATCATGCCGGCCTTTGGAGCCGGCGACGGCAGTTCGAATCTGCCCGGGGCTACTCTCTTTTTCTTATTCTTCGCTTTACTCTTTACTTCCACTCGGCGAGTTCTATCAGGATACCATCAGGATCGGCAAAAACAGCCCTTTCTAACCCTCTTCTTATATCAACACCCTTTAGTTTGCTAGAAATCGTTTCTAGGTGTTCCGAATTCAATACATGGCGGTCTTCAACCATTTTTATGCCCAAACTCTTGATCCTGTCGATTTCTTTTGCGATATCCTTGACACCGAAACAGAGATGCTTCACGCCTACTTTCATTAAATCCTCTTGTGCCCGCCTTTCTGGTTTTTCTATTGCAAGAAGCTCAAGCATTGTGTTTTGCGACTTAAGAAAAGCAATCTCTTTAATGCCAGGAATCTTCGATTTGAGTCTCATAACTTCTTCAAGTTCGAGAACTTTTGTGTAGAATTCTATAGATTTCTCTAGGTCCGAAACTGTGATAGCAATATGGTCAACTCCTTTGATCAATTAATCACCAACCTACAATATGTTGTTTAAAGTGATTGTCTCATGATCTAATAATTGCTTCGATCGGAAATAAGTCAGAATGAAATCACCATTTCTCTCGGTGCACGAGGCTTTCAAGATTCAATCTTGGTGTCCTGTGAGTAATCCCTTTCGGTTTGCCGACTGGCAACATTGCAACAGGTCTTGCGTGAGATGGAATCGACAAGATTTTTGAAACTGCGGACTCATCGAAAGCTCCAACCCAGCAACTCGCATATCCCTTATCAACGAAATAAAGAAGAATGTTTTCAATGGCAGCGGCGACATCCTGAAGACAATAAAGTTCGATTCCGCGCTTACCGTAGCTTCTGATTCTCTGGAGATTTGCACAACACACGATGACAACTGGTGCCTCAGCTAGAAACTCCTGTCCGTATGCAGCTGCCATGAGTTTCTTTTTTGTATCTTTATTAGTAACGATGATAAAATCGCGGGCCTGAAGATTTCCTGCCGATGGTGCTAGATTCCCGATTTTGATCGATTCTAACACTATTTCTTCTGGAACTGGCTCATCGCTGAAACTCCTGACACTTACCCTCTTTTGTATGCATTCGAGAAGTTCCACATTCTCACCATAAATTCACTTGCAATGGGCTATAAAAATCTTCCAATGGTGGAAAAGAGCTGAGATAAAGTGGCAAACATGCACTTTATAATGATGTTAACTAATGCGGTTTCTGTGCCGATTGAATGCACGATTGAGATTCAATATCAGAATCAGACGAAGGCGGAAACGATCAAGAGAGCAATCGAACTAGAAAACGAGAATTATGCTACTGCCAACGTAGAAGGACACCGGTTGTTAATAAGAACAAGGGCAGCTTCTATTCCAAGTCTGCTTCATACGATTGAAGATCTCCTTGTTTGTATCAAGGCGGCAGAGGATGCAATGAGGATTAGCGAGAATGGATCATTGAATGATACCTTCTCTGACGAGAACGGCTAACCCCCTTTCAAATGAAAGCATCTCATCTCTTGTCAAAAGCGATCGCCCGCACGCGACAAGATGATCATTTTCATCAACGACAAGAACCTCATCCATCGGTCTGATGTTTTCGTCGCAATCAACAACAAATTTGCAGAAAACGTTTCGTCCTTTCTGATTGAACTCAGCCGATTCCCGTTGAACAACGACTCTCATGCGTGGTGACGAAAATCCCGCGTGAAGCTTTGTTGCGCCAGCAATTTTCAATGAAAAGAATCCGTCGGAGGCTCTCATCGAGAGAATATGTTTTCCATCGACTATCACATTTCTGATCCTTCCAGTATTTTTTGATTTGATGAATGTTATTTCGCCACTAAAGAGCAAATCAGCAGCGCCTTTCCCAAATTGATAATCCGCTACCGCCGTGACTCTCGCAATATCAATGTTAAAAGTGGATTTTCCTTTCGCGATTGATTCAAGGAGTTTCTTTGTTTCCTCTCCATCGTAAATAATACACATACCATATTTCTGAATGTGAGACATTCTTTCCATGAGTTGATGTGTTTTTTCGATCAACACCTTATCGCGTATTTTCGGGAAAACCGACTGAGCGATTGGATATATCTCGTCAAGTTCAATTGGTATGGGGCCGAGCGGAGACATGATAACAAAATGAGCATCACAAATGGCAGAGATCTCTTCAATTTCTCTTGCGTATTTTGTTGTGTATGGTTTATCCGAATCCTCGAATCCCACTAATATCTGCGTGAGCGGTTGAGTGTATCTTTCAAAAAACCGCCTTTCATATCGAAATACTGAGGGGCGATCGAGACTCTCTGGACCTGTATAAAAAAGTGCGCTTTCCCTGCTCAACGGCTCATATTTTTCGAGAAATTCCTTGTAATTTGCCAGTCTTCTCAAACCATCAAGAAGAGCTGGATGAGAACGGCAACGCATCTCCACGAATTCCCAGAGCGTTCCTTCAAGAATCGCTTTCTTAATGCGCTCAATTTCTGCAATAGATTCATACAAATTATGTCTAGCAATTAGATCGGTGCGTTCTTCTTCATTCATTTCCCTTATTGAATCAATATCGTGTCCTCTACATGCGGGACAATCGCAGACAAGCTTCTTCATGTCTTCGAGTCGATAAGTTCCGCTCGAAAACATGAATCGACCATCTCGTGCAAATTTCGCATAAGATGCAGAATCAAAAGTGTCACATCCTAATAATACAGCAAGTGCAAAGACCATTGGATGACCCGCCCCAAAGAGGTGCACTGGTCGATTCGGTACTAGCCCCTTTTTCGAAGCGACGATCACGTCGACCAGATCGGCGAATCGATAGTTCTCCATCAATGGCACGACCCCACCAATTGGATGGATATCTACAGGTAGTGTCGACATTTCTCGCGCACACTGTTCTCTGAGATCTGGAAATAAAGAACCCTGAACAACTCCGCCGAGCAACATTTCACCTTTAATCTCTGAAGCTTCCTTCGTGCGGACAATCGTTTGCGTAATGGCCTGAGCCGTTCTGTTTCTCTCCCAATCAGGCTCTGTAAAAACGTCCAAAGGCATCCCAATATCCGATCCTATGTCTCGCTGAAACTCGACGATTTCTTTGTTCGTTGCTTCTATTTTAGAATAAAGATGTGATTGGAATGTACCAGAATCAGTCATAATAATGCCAGGAAAATCTAAGAGTTCATGCACGCCCTTGTTCATCGCACTTTCTTTTAGACTTTTTTTCTTAAGAATAATGTAAGAATTTGTGATGACAGCGCGAATTCCAAATTCTTCGTAAAGACTCTTCGGTGGTATCGTATTAATATTGGGATTAACGACTGGCAATAGACACGGTGTTTCAATAGTGCCACGTCTAGTATGAAATGCGCATATCCGGGCTAAACCGTCCCTCTCAACGATTTCAAACATCTGCCGTGTGAAAGCGCACCGAAGTTTTTAAGTCTTTCAGAGAGTGATATGGCGTTGCCAGATGATGAGTATGGAATACAAAATGGTCATTGCCGTAAGAAAGGATCTCAAACTGACACCTGGCAAAATGGCAGCGCAAGTCGCGCATGCAGCTGTCAATTGCGCAATATTATCAATGAAAAGAAAGTCTGACTGGTTCGACGAATGGTATAAGGAAGGCCAAAAAAAAGTCGTCGTCAAAGTTGAGAATCTAAATGAATTATTTGAAATTAAAGTGAATGCGGAAGCCATTGGTTTGATCACTTCTCTAATTGTTGATGCCGGTCTAACAGAGCTTCCTCCTGGTACAACAACCTGTTTGGGTATTGGCCCAGCGCCTGAGGAAATCATTGATAAAGTGACAGGTCACCTAGGGTTGATGTAAGTGAAAGATCAAGTGCGAGTTATCGGCATTGACGATTCGCCTTTTAGATTCGATAATGAACGGGTCATTATCGTTGGGGTGGTTGTACGTCTTCCTTCCTATCTTGAAGGAGTCATTCGAAGTGAATGCGATATTGATGGTACCGATGCAAATGAGGCGATTGAGAGAATGATCATGAGTTCGCGGTTCAAGGAGCAGATTAAGCTGATTCTTATTGATGGGATTGCTCTTGGAGGCTTCAATGTGATCGATATATCACAAATTTATGAAAAAACGGGCATACCTTGTGCAACGATTACAAGGGAAGCGCCAGATCTCGAGAAGATTAGAAAAGCGCTATCGAAGCATTTTTCCGACTGGGAAAAAAGATTTGAGATCATTACGCGCTTTATTCCAAAACCCATAGCAACGTCGCAGAAGCCCATTTACGTTGCTGTTTGTGGTATGGAGTTTGATGTCGCTTCGCGAATCATCCACTTATGTACGATCCGCGGTAGTCTTCCTGAGCCAATACGAATGGCGCACATAATTGCAAGCGCCATCGTTCGCGGAGAATCAAAGGGTCGGGCTTAAATTTTTGTTTTTAGCAATGATTTGACAGCTATAACTGTGTCTAGATTCTTTGTGTCGATATTTTCGATTATAACTTCAGAAGTGTTGTTCCAGAGGGGATGTATGCGAATGGTCAAGCCTTGATTTTTGATGCTCACATTCAATCCTTTCTTTTCAGGATAGCGCGTGAATCGCTCGCCGGATCGCTCTAAGAACTCTAGGATAATTTCTTCAATCCGTATTGGATGAATCTGGAAAAACCGTTTTTCCATCGAAAGAAATCGCTCCTTATTTTTTGAATGATAGGCAATAAGTGCGATCAGGAGCGCAAGCATTGTCACAAGAATGATCACTGTTGTAGGCTCACTTGGCGCAAGACCCTCATATATTGAAAGCAACGAAACTGAGAATATAGAAATAACGGAAATGTAGATCGTTCCAATCATACCAGTGACCAATCTGAGCGGAACAGTATTGCGCGACCAACATCGGTAGTGCAGATTATGTAGTTTCTTTGCTGGGAAAATCAATAATAGTGCAACGATGAGTGAGGCGACAAAGAGCCACTGGAAGAAGATCGGAAAGAGGATGTACGAATAAAGCATCAGGGCAAAGATCGATGGAATGATTACTCCCAATGTGAATTCAATTCGCAATTGAATGCGTTCAATTTCGTATTCATAGTAACTCTCTGAACTCTCTGCCATCCCATCCCTAAGCGATACTATACTTATTTACATATTAATTGATTTATCGATCATCTCTTCTAACAGTCAGCCCCTATCTTTAAATCTCAATTGCCAACGATTGACTCCTATCGGCTAGATGTAATTGGAACTTTGTTATCCTAAGAAATGATTGACCAGAGAAATTTAGCATGGGATTTTCAGAATTCTTTTAGATAACTTCTTAGCATTACTTATTCTAAATTTCTAGATGAACATCTAGATGAACAAAAACGATAAGTTTTAATATTGTATGTGAAGTTTGTCAACGGCTGAAGATTCTGCGTGTCACCTAACGCTTAAATACGACGACCGTAATAGGGTCGCCGCTTCTGAAAGAGAGGTGAAAGTTTGGCAAGAGGTCTATACACTGCCAGAAAACTAAAAGAGAACCGAAAGAAGTTCCGTTGGAGCGATAGCACTTACAAGCGGAGGATGCTTCGACTTAAAGAAAAGTCTGATCCGCTTGAAGGCGCACCACAAGCTAGAGGGATCGTTCTTGAAAAGGTCGGTATCGAAGCCAAGCAACCTAACTCTGCCATTAGAAAATGTGTGAAAGTTCAATTGATAAAGAACGGTCGTCAAATAACCGCTTTTGCCGTCGGCGACGGAGCTATTAACTTCATTGATGAACATGACGAAGTTCTCGTTGAAGGAATCGGAGGGCGCCTTGGTCGATCTTACGGAGATATACCAGGTGTCCGGTACAAGGTTATCAAAGTGAATAACGTTTCTTTAAGAGAACTTGTCCGCGGAAGAAAGGAAAAGCCAGTGAGGTGATCGATTGCCAGAAGATTTGCAAACTCAATCGCAAGCAACACAATCTCACTCTCAATTGCTAACGAGACAAGTGCTCCTTTTCGGACTTTATGATACAAGCGGGATCGTCATCAAAGATAGTGGCCTCGCTAAATATATTGATCTCACACCTGTTCTTGTTCCACACTCTGGGGGAAAACATGCCAACAAGTGGTTTGGCAAAGCGAAGGTCAACATTGTCGAACGACTCATTAATAACATGATGAGAACCGAAGATTTTACTGGGAAAAAGACAAAGGCGTACACGACTGTCAAGAAAGCATTCGCGATCGTTTCAGAGAAAACAAAGAAAAATCCGATTCAAGTCCTCATCGAGGCAATTGAAAATGCGGCACCGAGAGAAGAAATCACAAGACTGCAATTTGGAGGAATATCGGTGCCAAAAGCAGTTGACATTTCGCCATCAAGACGGCTTGATATTGCGTTAAGAAACATTGCAGTCGGCGCCATCACGGCGAGTTTCAAGAACAGAAAATCGATCGAAGACTGCCTTGCGGATGAACTTATTCTCGCATCAAAAGGTGATATGAACAGCTATTCGGTTTCCAAGAAAGAAGAGATCGAGCGTGTCGCAGCATCAGCACGGTGATCAAATTTTCATTTAACTGATTTTTGTGGTGGTTTAATATGGGTCGTAAAGAGGATAATATCAAGAAAGCGCAGAAATTAATGCTGGATCCAAGACACATTCGCAACATTGGAACTGCGGCTCACATCGACCATGGTAAGACAACATTGAGCGACAACCTAATCGCTGGCGCAGGGATGATGTCTGAGGAGTTAGCGGGCAAGCAGTTATTGCTCGACTATGATGAACAGGAACAGGCTCGCGGAATTACGATTAACGCTGCTAATGCCTCCATGGTTCACACCTATAATGGTGAGGAATACCTCATCAATCTCATCGATACACCTGGTCACGTCGACTTCGGGGGTGACGTGACAAGAGCCATGCGAGCACTCGATGGGGTAATCATTTTAGTTTGCGCTGTCGAGGGTGTGATGCCACAGACCGAAACTGTCATTAGGCAAGCTCTGAAAGAAAGGGTTAAGCCGATTCTTTTTATCAACAAGGTTGACAGGTTAATCAACGAACTCAAGGTCACCCCGCAGCAGATGCAGCAACGATTTATTGGAATCATCACTGAAGTGAACAGAAGGATCTCGAAGTTTTTGCCGGAGCCGCTTAACAAAACGTGGCAGGTAAAAGTGGAGGATGGAAGCGTTGCATTTGGATCTGCGTTCAATAAGTGGGCTATCTCCGTTCCGTACATGAAGAAAAATAAGATCACATTTAATGACATTTATGAATACTGCAAGAACAACGATCAAAAGACGCTTGCGAAAAGATCACCTCTGCATGAAGTGCTACTCGATGCAGTTATCCATCACATTCCAAATCCACTTGAAGCCCAGAAAATTAGGATACCTGTCATTTGGAAAGGAAATCTCGATTCCGAGATCGGAAAAGCGATGATGAACTGCGATCCGAACGGGCCGACGGCCTTCATGGTCACAAAAATCATCATGGATCCCCATGCGGGTGAAGTAGCAGTTGGCCGGTTGTTCAGCGGTACGGTAAGGAAAGGCGACGAACTTTACGTGATCGGTATGCCCGATATCAACAGAGTTCAGACTGTCGCTCTTTCAGTAGGTGCTGATAGGATACCGGTTGATGCCATGGCCGCCGGTAACATCGTCGCAGTAACCGGTTTGAAAGATGCTATTGCTGGATCGACGGTTTCATCGTTAAAAGACATGGAACCGTTCGAAAAGATTGTCCACTATACCGAACCTGTTGTCACAATTGCGGTCGAAGCGAAGCACATGAAAGATCTGCCGAAACTCGTCGAAGTTCTGCGAATGGTTGCGAAAGCAGATCCCTCCATTCAGGTTGAGATCAATCAGGAAACTGGAGAGCATCTGCTTTCTGGGATGGGAGAACTCCATCTTGAGGTTACTCAGTATAGGATCATAAACGAATACAAGGTGGATATTAAAGCATCCCAGCCGATTGTCGTATATCGGGAGTGTGTCAAGGGCAAGGGAGGTCCATTTGAGGGTAAGTCTCCAAACAAACACAATAGATTTTACATCGAGGTCGAGCCGCTAGAAGAAGCTGTTTTCGAAGCGATTCGAAGCGGTGAGATTCAGACCGAAGGAAGAATCAAGGACACGAAGGCTCTTGCCAAGAAATTGCAGGACTTAGGGATGGATCGAGAAGAAGCGAAGGGAGTCGTTGCATTTAAGGACACTAACATCTTCCTTGATGTGACCAAGGGTATTCAGTATCTGCACGAAACGATTGAGCTATGCAAACAAGCGTTTGAAGAAGCAATGAATCTGGGACCGCTGGCGCAGGAAAAAGTCATGGGACTGAAGGTGAGGCTCGTCGATGCAAAGTTGCACGAAGACAGTATTCATCGAGGACCAGCACAGGTAATCCCAGCAACAAGATCAGCAATCTATGGAGCTATGTGTCTCGGAGAGAGAATCCTTCTTGAGCCGATTCAGAAGGTTTTCATCAACGTCCCTCAAGAATACATGGGTGATGCGGTACGGGAACTTCAATCCAGAAGGGGAATCATTGAAGATATAAAACAGGAGCAAGAGAACACGGTCGTGATCGCGAGGGCGCCCGTTGCGGAGATGTTTGGTTTTGCAAGTGCGATCAGGAGCGCCACGCAGGGAAGGGCACTCTGGTCGACTGAGAATGCGGGGTTTGTCCGTGTACCACCAGAGCTACAAGCGAAGATCGTTGCAGAGATAAGGACTAGAAAGGGCTTGAAGCCAGAACCGTACGATGCATCATACTACGCTGGATGATTGGAAAAAGCGTTAAATATCAAGAACAGTATGGAGAGTCAGAACAATTATTAAAGGTCAAAATCCTTAACAATGGAAATGGAGGCAAGAAAATGGCTGAGAAACCTCACATGAACTTGGTGTTCATTGGTCATGTCGATCATGGCAAATCGACAACCGTCGGACGATTGTTACTCGACACTGGCCATATCGAACCGTATCTGATCGAGAAGTATCGTAAGATGGCTGAGGAGAAGGGTAAGGCTACATTCGAATTCGCTTGGGTTATGGATAGCCTGAAAGAGGAGCGAGAGCGCGGTCTAACCATTGATGTCTCGCATAAGAAATTCAACACAGATAAGTACTATTTCACTGTCATCGACGCGCCTGGTCACAGGGACTTTGTAAAGAATATGATTACTGGAACGAGTCAAGCCGATGCTGCTGTTATTGTGGTATCAGCTGCAGAAGGTCCGCAGGAGCAAACTAAGGAACATATTTTCCTCGCAAGGACACTCGGTGTGAACCAAGTCGTTGTCGCCGTCAACAAGATGGATGCAACGAAACCACCGTACGATCAGAAGCGCTTCAATGAGGTCAAGGATCAGGTTACAAACCTCTTGAAGCTCGTGGGATACAAGATCGAGAAGATCCAGTTCGTGCCTATTAGCGCATATCAGGGCGACAATGTCGTGAAACCGTCGCCGAATCTCAGTTGGTATAAAGGTCCGACACTCGTGGAAGCCCTTAACGCGCTTGAGGAGCCACCAAAAGCAATTAACCTTCCGCTCAGGATTCCAATTCAAGATGTTTATTCGATCACGGGTATCGGAACAGTTCCAGTTGGAAGGGTTGAGACTGGGGTACTCAAGCCTGACATGAAAGTTATTTTTATGCCTTCCAATAAAGTCGGCGAAGTCAAGAGCATCGAGATGCACCATGAGCCTCTCCCACAGGCTGTACCGGGGGACAACATTGGGTTCAATGTAAGGGGTATCGCTAAAACAGATATCAAACGAGGAGATGTAGCGGGTCCAGTTGACAATCCACCAACTGTTGCGAAGACCTTTACTGCACAAATCATGGTTCTTAACCATCCATCTGTCATTACAGTGGGTTACACGCCAGTTTTCCATTGCCACACTGCTCAGGTTGCATGCAGGTTCGTGGAATTGATCAAGAAACTTGACCCAAGGACTGGTGCTGTAAAGGAGGAGAATCCGCAGTTCCTCAAGACCGGTGATGCTGCGATCGTTAAGATCGAGCCGACAAAGCCGATGGTCATCGAGAGAGCAAAGGACTTCCCACCGCTTGGTCGATTCGCGATCAGGGACATGGGGCAGACGGTTGCTGCTGGTGTTTGCATCGATGTTGAGAAGAAGGAAATGTAAAACCCCTTCTCCACATTTTTTGGAGTGATTTTTTATGGCACAGCGAGCGAGAATCTCTCTCAGCGGCACGGACCCTAAAAAAGTCGATAGCGTGTGTAATCAGATCAAGGCGATTTCCCAGAGAACAGGTGTTGCGATTCGCGGGCCGATACCTCTTCCGACGAAACGGCTCGTTGTTCCATGTAGGAAAAGCCCAGATGGGGAGGGATCAGAAACCTGGGATCGCTGGGAGATGCGAATTCACAAACGTCTCATCGATCTCGATGCTGATGAACGCGCACTCAGGCAATTGATGAGAATTCAGGTTCCTGATGGGGTCAACATCGAAATCGTTCTGCGTTCCTGATAATAATAGGAGCTTTTTTTTTCATTAACTCGTAAGAACTTATAATCTTATTTTTCATTTTTTTCATATTATTATCAATGCGAAATCGATTGTAAGTTTTTTCAACAGAATTCCTAACAGAGTAAATATTGGAAATTTGGTGATGTACTAAGTTGATAACAACTTAATAATTATGATATTTTTCTATGAGATCGCACAAGGAGATTCTGAATTTTATATAACCTCTTTCACAATAATCTGATAATTCGCCTCTCATCACTAAGCAGTTTTTAATCGTTTGAAAAACTTTGATTTTGATTATTCGAATCCAGTACTCTGGTTCTAACGAATTGGCTTTTTTTCGCAAGCTGATATAGTTATCAATTTAATCTCGAGATTGCGTTGCAACCGGCCTTTAGAGCTAATTGCGATTGTTGTTTTGTTAATTCTGCTAGGCATAATCACACATCATAAGAACCCAATTGAGGGTGATAACCGCGACCAGATACATTATTCTAATCCCTATGCAATTTACCCTCATCAAGGGATAGAAATGAGGAGTGACACAGTTAAGACTGGATTGGAAAAGGCGCCGAGCAGAGCTCTCTTCAGAGCGACAGGCGTGACAGATGCAGATTTTTCGAAGCCCTTCATTGCGATTGCGAATTCATGGAACGAAATCATTCCAGGGCATATACATTTGGACAAACTCGTTGAAGAAGTGAAAAAAGGTGTGATAGAAGCTGGAGGCGTACCGTTTACCTTTGGAGTTCCTGGCATTTGTGATGGTATCGCAATGGGACATGACGGGATGCGCTATGCGTTGCCCTCTCGAGAAACGATCTCCGATTGTGTTGAGCTGATGATACAAGCACATTGTTTCGATGGTTGGGTCGGTGTAACGAATTGCGATAAGATTACGCCGGGGATGCTGATGGCGATGGGTAGACTCGATATACCTTCGATTATTTTGACTGGTGGGCCAATGCTGGAAGGTTGCGTCGGCGATCAGAGATATGATACTCAGAGTGTCTTCGAGGTGTTGGGTGAGTATGCTGCAGGAAGGGCTGATAAAAACAAAGTCTCAACGGTCGAGAAGTACGCATGCCCTGGAGAGGGTGCTTGTGCGGGACTGTTCACGGCTAACACAATGGCATGTCTTACGGAAGCGATGGGGCTGAGTCTTGTCGGTTGTGGGAGCTCCCTTGCAATCAGCAGGAAAAAGAAGGAGATCGCAAGGGAAACGGGTCGCCGCATTGTTGAGTTGGTTCGCAAAAATATGAAACCGAGCAAATTCGTGACCGACGATACATTTCTAAACGCAATTAAGGTCGACATGGCGATTGGTGGCTCGACGAACACAGCACTTCATATCCCGGCGATCGCTGCCGAATTCGGTTATGACATTAAACTTGAAACTTTTGACAAAATTTCAAAGCAGATCCCTCATATCACGAGTTTGCGACCGAGCGGTCCCTACTTTATGAGTGATTTTGAGAGAGCTGGTGGTGTGCCTGCCGTCTTAAAGAGACTCAAAAGGAAGCTCACCGACGTCATGACGGTTTCGGGCAAGACGATCTATCAGATAGCGGATGAAGCAGTCATTTTCGATGGTGAGATCATTAGACCAATTTCAAAGCCATTTCATACGGAAGGGGGAATCGCCGTTTTATATGGTAGTCTTGCACCCGAAGGATCTGTTGTAAAACAGGCGGCTGTGAGTAGTGATATGCTGAAATTCAAGGGCAAAGCAAAAGTCTTCGATTCTGAACAGGAGGCGATTGAAGCAATCACTCAAGGTGCAATCAGGAAAGGAGACGTTGTCGTTATTAGGTATGTCGGACCGAAGGGAGGCCCGGGGATGCCTGAGATGTTATCGCCGACGAGCTTGATCGCAGGCATGGGCTTATCGGATAGCGTTGCACTAATCACCGATGGAAGATTTTCCGGAGCAACAAGAGGGCCGTGTATTGGTCACGTAAGTCCAGAGGCGTATGAGAGGGGGCCTATCGCTGCAGTTCAGGATGGTGATGAGATCCTCATCGATATTCCCAGAAGAAGGCTAGAATTGCTCGTTGCTGATGATGAGATCCAGAGCAGACTCGAAAAGGTCGTACCTAAGAAGGGAGTCACAAAGGGAGTTCTTCAGAAATATCAGCGTCTTGTTTCCAATGCATCTAAAGGTGCTGTATGCAGATGAACGCCTTTAATGATGTCTCCTACTCCATTATCGTCTGAAAGACATCGAAATTTTTAAAAGACGTTGCGATACTACGCCAACTCAACGGGCCGATAGATCAGTCTGGAAGATCGTCTGCTTTGCAAGCAGGAGGTCGTGGGTTCAAATCCCACTCGGTCCACCTTTTTCATGTGACATTGTGATTTCTTCATTTTTTAATTCTTATCTTTTCATGATCTCCAAAACTTCAAGTTCTGTCAGCTGTATTCTTGACATATTATGGGCTTCAGAACGATTCTTTCAATGAAATTGATCAAGAGAACCTTCAATAAAAGATTCTTCCTCGCAAAACTCACAAATTTTCCAGTGATCGGTCATGCTATTGAATTTGCATTCTTTGAAGACGATGACATTATCATTCTCCCAAAGGACAGTGTAATCGAGAAAAATCAAAAGAAAAGCAAAGTGATTAAGATCGATCTCAGTTTTGAGCCAGAAGCAATGGTGCTTCCTTCTCAGATTATTGAGCACTTCATCAGGAAATCGCGATATCATTTCATTATGAATCATTGTATTTGTCGGGAGGCAAATGGATGTAAAGATTATCCACAGGATCTAGGATGCATTTTTCTTGGAAGGGGCGTCTTGAAGATCGACAGGCGGCTAGGCAGATTGGTCACGATGGAAGAGGCTCTTTCTCATTTAGAAAAATGCAAAAAGGCAGGACTTGTCCACCTTATTGGCCGAAACAAGATCGATAGTGTGGTATTTTCGAATACGCCAAAAGAGGAATTGCTATCGATTTGCAGTTGCTGCCCTTGTTGTTGTCTTTGGAGAATGGTACCTCAGCTTTCAAAGAAAATAAGCGATACTGTTACAAAAATGCCAGGCATACGTATCGAAATCGATGAAGATTTGTGCAAAGGCTGTGGCGCGTGCATCAAGAACGATGTGTGTTTCGTCGACGCAATTTCTCTTGAAGATGGCTCAGCAAGAATTCGGGAAGATTTGTGTAAGGGCTGTGCGCGCTGCGTGGAATTTTGTCCCAATAGTGCAATCAAACTTATTATTGAGGACCGTAATTTCATTGAGGCATCGATCAAAAGAATAGCGCCACTTGTTGACATCGAATCTGAATGACTTGTCTCGAATTTCGCCCAATAGAGAATAAATGAATAATGACTATCGGAATAATTAAAACATCTGACAATGTGATTCTCCGATTGCGTGAGATTCTTCATGGCTTTCTTTTCGTCTCAAGATCATTGTTTTATTTATGTTAGGAATTTCAATTTTTCCTCAGAACTGTATGATTTCATTAGCAAAACGAACAATTTTTCGTAATTTGCGAATGAGTTACCAGAATTACTGTTCTAGCGTTACATTGGGATCATTTATTTTGATATAATGGCTTGCATGTGATTGGGATTAATTCTTTCAAAAAATAACAAATACTATTTGCTCTATTGTGGAGTTCAGATCGGAATCCCGCGAGGAGCAATTAGGTTATGCAAAAATGGACGAGCCGATTTCACCAAGGCGACCACATAATTCATATTTATCGAGATGACAGGGAGTTGCTGCGATCCCTCTTCGACATGATCGCTATGATGGGTGATGATGAAAAGATTGTTTACCTCTCCGATAAGGACATCGAAAAGCACGTTTCCTATGCAGATGGAGAAATCGGTAGAGTGATCAAAAGCGCATTGAAAAATGGCAAATTATCGGTCATGCCATCATACGAGACGTATTGTCCGACTGGTGAATTCCTGATGGAGTCGATTCTGAAATTGTTGCGGGAGCTAGCTAACAAAATCGATAAGGAAGGTTATGAAGGTGCGATTATTGCAGGTGACATTTCCTGGCTTCCGCATTATCCATCACTTTTTCAACCTTTCCTACATTATGAACGAGCAATCGATCTGTGTGGTGTTCCAAAAAACATCAGAATCATGTGCCAGTATGATTCAAGGTTATTCAATTCACAACAGCTAGAATCAGCAATGAATGTGCATCAGCTCGTGCTACGCGGACAGACCTTAGAAAGAAGGAATTGGATCGTAGTGAGGAAGATGGATAATTCAATTTTTTCCTTTTTTGATTCGAAAATTGGTGAAAGTGCGAAATCAGCTCCAGGTAGTTCCACTGTGGCAAGAAGAAAATAGGTAAAGAACATTGTAAAGTGGTCGCTTGGTATTTGTATAAACAATCTTCAGCTCGAAATCTTTACTTGCAACTTGATTTAGAAGTTGGCACGAGCCGTTTTATCAGTCGATTCGTCTCAACACTTTCGCGTGATGATTGAATATTTGAAGGGATATATTGTCCGGCATGGAAATTGAGCGTGCAAGACTCTTACAAAAAGTAAGTGAATTGGCCTTCAAGTATGAAAAAGAAAATAGAGGATGCGCACAAGCGGTTCTTGCGGCCCTTCAAGATGCCTTTGGCATGCAAGATGATATGGTATTCAAATCGGCGAGTGGCTTATCTGGCGGCGCAGGGCTAACCACGCATGGCTCATGTGGAGCTCTTTCTGGTGGGGTGATGATGATCGGAATGTTCTTTGGAAGAGAACGGCGCGATTTTAAAGACCCAGAAAGAAAAAGAATGATCGCGTATCGATTGGCAAAAGATCTCTGTGTGCGATTTGAGCAAAAATATGGTAGTGTCGTCTGCGCAGAAATCCAGGAGAACTATCTCGGCAGAAAATTTAACCTCTGGAACCCAGAAGAATACAAAGCTTTCGACGCGATCGCGTATCAGGAAAACAAATGTCCAGAGCTTGTTGCTCAGGCCGCAATTTGGACTGCAGAAATTATCCTTGATGAGCTAGAAAAAACGGGTAAGATTAATGAAATTAAATCAACGGTAAGGCAACGGTAAGTAACAATGGATGCTCCTCAAATCTCGTTCCAAATTCAAAAACCAGGATAGCGCACAATCGGTTTTAACACGAGAATCGTCTCAATATTGTTGAAACCCATTGGTCTAACTTTCCTTTCAATGATTTCCGAAAGTTCACGGTTGTTTCTTGCTCTCACTCTTATCATAACTCTTCTTTCGCCAGTTACATTGAGTATTTCTACAACATTTTCTATTGAAAAAAGTGCGGAAATGGCTGATGACGCCTTATCGGGTTCGATATCAGCACAAACTATCGCATCGGAGAAAACACCTAGTCGCTCGTGATCCACAATAGCCGAATACCCAAGGATCGTCCTTGTTTCTTCCATTTTCTTAATTCTATCTCTGACAGTGGAAGGAGACCTGTTCAGCAATTGTCCTATTTCTTCATATGTAAGTTTTGCATTCTTTCTCAGTAACTGAAGAATTTCTTTATCAAGTTCATCGTCCATGCGATTCATTACAATATTGCCGAGGCATATAGAAATACTTTTCAAAACAGCGATTTTCGATTCCGATTAACATGAACTAATTTGAAATTCCTTTTATTGTCAAGAACTCTTCAACGATCCTACGGTGATCAAAGGCGAGCTCAGGGAGCCTATCGATCTCAAAGAGTTTGACTGCAGAAGCATCATCGCCTGCTTTTAGCTCTCCCCCAACACGATGAAGATGAAAAACAACCGATATGAAATGGCCGCGGGGGTCTCTCTCTGGATCTGAATAGATCCCGATCAATTGCAGAATTTTCGCATCAATACCTGTTTCTTCTTTAATTTCTCTGACAACACATCTTTCGACAGTCTCACCATATTCAACAATGCCGCCAGGAAGAGCGTATTTACCTTTGAAAGGATCCCTTCCTCTTCTTACAAGAAGGATTTTTTCATCAATAATCACTATACCGTCTGTAGCTAGAGCAGGTCTTTTGTAAAGCATTTTCAACTGCTGATCAAAAAGGCTCTTTTGAATTTCGTATTGTTCTAATAGGTCTTCCCCTTCTGGCGTAAGCTTCGATGTTCCGCCCTCCTGGCCTCCCCTCTCTGAATAAATGATCTTCGTTCCCAAAGTTTCCTCAATTTTCTTGATAGCTCCCCACGCATGCCTGTACGACATGTTCATCTCGTCAGCAGCCTTTGAAAGCGAGCCAAATTCCTTTATCAACTTGAGGAGCTTTGCACGCCCTTCACTTAGCAAGAATTGTCCGTCTTTCTTTAACCACAATCGATATGCGATTTCATATTTCACATGATCGCCTCATTGAATGAATCGCTTGGGGTGATAGATTAAAGCTTCCCTAGTGGTTTAGGCATAGTGTGGCAAATCCGCGGAAAAAAATACCAACGATCCTCTGCTCAAAGGAATTGCTCGATAAAGCGTTCAAGAAAGCTTCGAAGATACAGAAAAAAGGTTTTGATAATGTCGATAAGAATAAAAAAACTGCAATATCTAAGATTTCCGTTGCTGGAGATATAATTTCCTCAAATCTCGCGAAATATGTTAAAGCCTTTCCCAGCTTTTCAAAGACAAGCCAGTTTGAGATGGAACTTATTGATGTTATCCTCGGGATCGACAAATTGAAGAAATCTCTTGGTGCACTCAACTGGTGTTCTGCCAAAGCACTCGAGCTCGAAAAAGTGTATCTTGGAAAGGTTAAGAAGGCTCAGAATTCAGAGGAAATATCCCGATTAAGGAGGGAGTTTTATGGCAGACTTTCTTCTTTAGTTGACCAAATCGATCAGGATCTGAAATTTGTTGCATTTGCCAGAGATAAACTCAAGGAGCTCCCGGAGATTGATCCAACGGTTCCAACTGTCGTGATCGCCGGATTTCCAAATGTTGGTAAAAGCCAGCTCGTTGAGAGAATTTCGACTGCAAGGCCTAAGATCGCTCCCTACCCCTTCACAACACAGGGGATTGGGATCGGTCATTTTGTGGTTGGGCGAAAAAGGTACCAGGTTGTTGATACACCAGGTTTACTCGATAGAAAGCTCGAGGAACGGAACAAGATAGAACTTCAGGCCATACTGGCTCTCAAGCATTTAGCAGACGTAATCGTATTTTTGATCGATCCATCAGAAACTTCGGGATACGGTATGAAAGATCAACTCGCATTACTCGAATCGATCAAGACAAATTTTGCTGGTATTCCTATCATCGAAATTGAGAACAAGTCTGACATTGTGAAGATCGAAAGTCCTCGCATGAAAATTTCAGCACTCACTGGCGACGGAATCGATGATCTTCTAGGTTTAATTATTGAAATGCTTGATAGAACTAGAAAAGCAAACAATAGTGAGCCGATAGCTATTTAGGATAAAATTTGCTCATTAGCCGAGGAGATCCAGAAGGCTATGAATGAACTTGCTTGCAGCGAGGAAATGAAAAGATACTTCGATGCGCTTTCGAGCGAAGTCGATCGATGTTACGCGATAGCTAGGCGAGCAAGAGCAAGGGGCCTCGATCCAGAGACTTTTGTCGAGATACCGAGAGCTGAGGATTTGGCATCGAGAGTTGAGAAGCTTCTCTCATCTTGGAACGTCGAAGGTATTGCCGAGAAAATTAGAGAATTGAGCTCACGTCATGATAGGGAAGAAGTCTCGTTACTTGTCGCGAGAGAAATCGCAAACAGACCTGCGAAGTCGAGAGAAGAAGCGATCGATAGGGCGATTCGTGTGGGACTTGCGGTTCTCACTGAAGGAATTCTCGTAGCTCCCCTCGAGGGTATTGCTGGAGTAAAAATCGGTCGCAATTCCGACGGAAGCGAGTATCTCGCGATTTTGTTTGCTGGCCCTATCAGATCAGCTGGAGGCACGGGACAGGCCTTGAGTGTACTTATAGGGGATGTAGTGAGACGGGAATTTGGGATTGGGCGATATCAACCTACTCATGGCGAAGTTCAGCGATTCAAGGAAGAAATACCGCTTTACAAGCAATGCCAGCATTTGCAGTACACGCCATCAAATGAAGAAATCGAATTAATTGTTAAAAACTGTCCTGTTTGCATCGATGGTGAAGGAACCGAAGACGTTGAGATATCCGGTTACAGGGACCTTCCTAGAGTTGAAACAAACAAGGTTAGGGGTGGTGCTTGTCTTGTCATCGCAGAAGGTTTGTGTCAAAAGGCACCAAAGATCCAGAAACATGTTAAGCTTCTGGGGATTGATGGTTGGGATTTCATCAATGAGTACCTCGATCTTAAGAAAAAGTCCTCGGAAGAATCAGAGTCCACCAAAATCGCACCAGACTATAAATATCTCAAGGATATTGTTGCCGGAAGACCTGTTCTTGCGCATCCCTCGAGAGTTGGTGGCTTCAGATTAAGATACGGTCGCGGGAGAGCAACGGGACTCGCGGCTATCGGTTTGAATCCGGCCACAATGTATGCACTCGATGAATTCATTGCAGTTGGTACACAAATAAAACTCGAGAGGCCTGGGAAAGCAGGTGCGGCGACACCCTGTGATTCGATTGAAGGGCCGATCGTATTGCTCGATAACGGCGATCTTGTTCAGGTCAATTCCGTAGATGAGTTCGAAAAGATCCGAGGTAGGATTAAGGAGATCGTCGATCTAGGCGAGATTCTAATCTCCTTCGGGGAGTTTGTCGAAAACAATCATGTATTGGTTCCTGGTGCATACTCTTTAGAATGGTATAGAGAAGAGCTCAGGAGGGCATGCGGTGATCTGCCGGAGAACTGGATAGATCCGGATTTCGAGGAAGCGGTAAGAATTTCGAGAACTTATGATGTCCCTCTACATCCGAAATTCAATCTTTTTTGGTCAGATGTTGAGATAGACGGCTTGAGAGACTTGCGATCATGTCTATTGAAAAATGCAATTTGGCAACACGGTACCCTTTGGATCAAGAGAGATGTTAAAATAAAGAACATACTCGAAAGACTGGGAGCTCTGCACAGAGTTGTTGACGACTTTGTTATTTTGGAAAAATATGCCGAACCGGTTCTCGCCGGGCTCGGTCTTAGCCACCATGGTGAGAAGATTGTAGAGATCGCGGTCTTCGAGGGCGAAGATCCATTGACCGCCGTTTCAAGGGCGATGGGAATTACGGTACGGCCCCGGGCAGTAACGAGGATCGGTGCCAGAATGGCAAGACCAGAGAAAGCCAAGGAAAGAAAAATGCGACCACCCCCTCACATCCTCTTTCCTCTTGGGCAGAGTGGGGGTCTACAAAGATTATTGAGTGAGGCAGCGACTGAAGAAGAGATTGAGGTGGAGGTGGGAGTCAGACAGTGCAGAGCATGCGGAAAAAAGACATTTCTGTGTGTGTGTGAGTGCGGATCTCATACGGTCGTTTCTGGCGATCCCGAACTCCAGCGCATTCCGATATCCAAAATTCTCAAGCAGGCAATAGAACGTCTCGGAGAAAGAAGCCTACCAGAGATCAAAGGCGTTCAGGGGATGATCTCTAGAAACAAGACCCCAGAGGCAATTGAGAAGGGGATTTTAAGGGCGAAACACGACGTTTTTGTGTTTAAAGATGGAACAATCCGATTTGATATGACGGATGTCCCACTCACGCATTTCAGACCGCGTGAGATCGGGCTGACGGTTGAAAAGGCTCGATCCCTAGGATATATGAAGGACGCGTTTGGCAATGAACTAATCGACGACACACAACTTTGCGAACTGAAAGTTCAGGATATAATCCCCTCGTCTTCTTGTGGAGATTATCTCGTGAAGGTTGCTAAATTCGTCGATGAACTTCTACAAGACCATTATGGTCTTAATCCATATTACAATGCCAATCACCGATCAGATTTGATCGGGCATCTAGCAATCGGCTTAGCACCTCACACGTCTGGAGGCGTGCTATGCAGGATCATCGGATTTACAGATGCGAACGTTGGTTATGGCCATCCATTCTTCCATGCGGCAAAGAGGCGAAATGCGGATGGTGATGAAGACAGTTGCATTCTCCTTCTTGACGCATTGATCAACTTTTCCAGATCATTTCTTCCTGATAGGAGAGGTGGCTTGATGGACGCTCCACTCGTTCTCACGACTCGCATCGATCCGAATGAAATCGATAAGGAAGCACATAATCTCGACGTGCGATGGCAGTATCCGTTAGAGTTTTATGAAGCATCTATGTCTTTCAAACATCCAAAGGAAATCCAGGAAATGATGGATCTTATCGCGAATAGGATTGGTTCAGTTCTTCAGTACGAAGGATTCGGTTTTACACATGATACAAGAGATATCGCTGAGGGTCCGAAAGAATCGTCATACAAGATCCTCGAAACGATGATCGATAAAATGAATGCACAGCTTGAATTGGCGAAAAAGATCAGGGCAGTCGACGAGACCGACGTTGTCTATAGAGTGATCACGAGACATTTCTTGCCTGATATGATCGGCAACTTGAATAGTTTTTCAGGTCAGCGTCTCAGATGCACAAAATGCAATGCGAGTTATCGTAGAATGCCACTGAGAGGCAAATGTTATTGCGGTGCCAACCTCACTCTGACTGTGCACGAAAAGAGCATCAAGAAATACCTTGAGATCACGAAGGAGATTGGAAAGAAGTTTGGTCTGCCAAATTACACCTTGCAACGAATCGCACTCATCGAAAATTCCATCAACTCGCTGTTTGAGAATGATAAAGTAAAGAAGTGCACTCTCACCGATTTCATGTGATTCTTTATTGACTTTCGAAGGAGGAGACTAATTCCCTGAATTCCTCAAATTTTTTCTCCATGATTTCAAGAGCCGTAAGGAGTGTTTTTTCAGCGCTGAGGGATCCGTCTGTTTCAAATTCGAAGATAAATTTTTCTTGATTTCCCTTAACGGTCACCGCTTTGTTGGCACATTTTTCGACGCATGCCATGCACAGAACACATGCTTCTTGGTCGACGACAACGGTTTTTCCGTCCTTCTTGCCAAAACAGCCGCGGGGACACGCCTCAATACAAGCATCTTCGCCCTCGCATTTGCCGTAATCGATAGAGATCTCTGGGTAATACTTATATCCAACACCGCTTGTAACCTGCCATTTTGCATGTTGCTTAGCCGTGCCAAGTTGTGCCGATGCATAAATCAAAAGTGCTTGTCCTGGACCAAGTTTAACAATAGGGATCAATTCGTCTTTGACTCTCAGCTCATTTCCGCCGAGGGGTTCAAGATCACCAGAATAGACCTCACAGGGTCCCTTTTTGTTGAGTGAATACATGATGGTGCAGTTAGGACACCCCTCTCCGCCACAAGTGCATTTTTCTCGGAAGGTAAAGAGACCTAAATCCGTTGGTATAGGAACCATTCCCAATCTGTGAGCAATGATCTCATCAAAGAGAGGGCTGACACTCTCATATTCGTTGCCCTCCTCATCTCTGATAGGACCAAGATGGAATTCCACCGTGTCGATTGCCATCTTTGGTATTTCGGAAACAAGACATCGACGCAAAGCGTTCGCGACCTCAGGCCTTGTCCCAGAAAGAATGAATCTTGCCTTTGTTTCCATCAATTCGAGTATTTTGATCTCCATAGGTTGCCGCCTCTAAACACGTCTTCCTCTTCGGCCACCTTTCTTCTTCGTTCCATCGTGGGGTATTGGTGTCACGTCCTCGATGCGTCCGATTTTAAGCCCTGCGCGCGCAAGCGCCCTAATTGCTGCCTGAGCTCCCGGTCCAGGCGAAAGAGACTTGTTACCACCTGGTGCGCGGACTTTCACATGTATCCCTTCGATACCCTTTTCCTTAGCTATTTCAGCAACCCTTTCGGCTGCTCTCATAGCGGCGTAGGGCGATGCTTCATCCTTCGCGGCCTTAACCACCATACCGCCAGAACACTTGGTGATTGTTTCCGCTCCCGTTATGTCAGTTAGTGTAATAATGATATTGTTGTAACTTGCAAAGATATGAGCAATTCCCCATTTCCCCATTATTTAGCCTCCTCTGTTTCAACTTCGCTCTCATCAATGTCAAGTTCTTCAAGGGCTTCGCCGCTCTCTTCAAGTACCTCGACGACTTCCTTGACCTTAAGTATCTTCTTTGGAATCTTTGGTTTCTCTGCCGCTGCCTTTTCGATAGCTTTCTCTTCCTTGGATTTCTTCTTAAGGAGCCTCATGGGATGCTGCTCGTCCGCGAGTGGGGAAGCCGGATTGAACGCAATTTTGTCTTCCTCGTTCCTACGCACAATGTATCCTGGAACGGTGACTCTCCTACCATTAACGAAAATGTGTCCATGAACAATGAATTGCCTTGCCTGTTCCATCGTGTTGGCAAGTCCTTTGTTATATACCAATGTCTGAAGACGTCTGTTCAGTATGGATTCAGTCGTTAAACTGAGCACGTCGTCAAGTGTCGAACCATCGAGGGGCAATAGTCCAATCATGCCGCACTTTTTCAGGAGATTCTGCGTCTCGATACGTGCCTGTTCTTCTCCGAATCTCAGTCTCGCCTGTAGATTTCTTGATTGCCGTCTGAGATTTCTCACAATCGACTTGGCTTTCCAGATCTCTCTCTTGTTCTTAAGCCCGTACATTCTGACGAGCTCTGTCTCCTCTTTTATTCGATCCGCCTTCCATGGATGGGAAGGCGTATCATAAGTCCGACGAGGGAATTTCGGATCGCCCATCTAAACACCTACTTCTTCCCACTCTTTTCGCTGCTTTCAGCTTTTGCTGGTTGTGTTCTTTGTCGACTCACACCAAGCGTGAGACCAGTCCTGCCATTTGATCTCGTACGCTGTCCTCTGACTTTCTGGCCCATTTCATGTCTGATTCCCTTGTAACATCTGATCATCTTCATCCTATTGATATCATCTTTCCTGAACAATTCTAAATCAGCGCCGACCAGATGCATATCAAGACCTGTTTCAAAATCATTTTGTCTGTTAACGGCCCAACCGGGGACAAAATCTGCATATGTCTGGAGCAGTTTCTCAATTTCTTCAATCTTTGAATCCGGTAGGCTACCGATCTTTTCGATTCTGCTCACACCAGCTTTTCTTGCGATGATCTCAGCTACTCGGTTACCGACGCCCTTGATTCTTTGCAGTGCTACGACAACACCTTTGTTTCCATCCAGATCGGTATTTGCGATCCGGACAATGTATTTGAAATCGTCTTTTTGCATCTGTTGTGTTCCGCTGGTTTCGACCAAATCGCCTACCTCCATATGTCAATTAAACGATCATGTACTTGCGGAGCAACTCCCCTACACGCAAGTTCGTATTTAAGAGTTTCTGTATCGATGTTGTTCGCCCAGTATTAAAATTCTTCGATAGAATGATAAAAGCATGTATTACACCGCATGTGAGATATCTCATGCCGACCGAGACTCAATGGCCACCGAAAAATATCACAATGATCAGAGCCGTTAATATGCCGACGAGTACAAACCTCAACCCACTGAGTATCATTCTTTCACTAGCTAACTTTCCAAAATAGAAGCCCATAATGAAAAGGAATGAGAGTGTGATTGTAATCGAGACAAATGCCGCGGTCCTCACATCAAAGAACATGAACGGAACGATCGGCACGAGAGCAGCAATTAATGGGGCGATGCCATGAATAATTGCCGAAATGATTGCAGAAGCCTTGAGGGCCTCGTCGAATTCCGTTCCAGAGATCTCTGACAACATTGCCTTTTCAATCTTCATCTGGACAACTCTTGACTCCACCCTTTCGGCCTCGTATGCACCAACAATTGAGGAAACCGCAAGCGCAATACTTCCTCCGATGCCAGCGCTCAAAACGATCTCTCTGTTCAAATGTCCAGTCGATGCAGCTCCTAATATCACTCCTAGAATCGTTAAAGCACCATCGAATGCACCAATTATGAAATATCGTCTAAGAATCGCATCAAGTTTCGTTACCTTTGAATAAATTCTGAGTCTCTCAGTCAACCTCTTATCGTTCATTTCATCAAGCACATCCCGACATCAATCTTTTCACAATTTCTGGTACGTTCCGCAAAACCTCATCAACCATTTCCTCTTGTAAGCCACCTGCTTGAGCGAAATCCTTTTTCCCACCACCAGCGCCGCCCGCCATCGCCGTAATCTCCTTGAGAATTAATCTGCAGTCGATCCCGACATTTTCGCCGCACGAAACTAAGATTCTTGGATTTTTTTCAGCACTTACAATTACGGACAAAACACTCTCTCTTGTCGCGAGTGCTTTGGAGATCTCTACAGGATCTTCGAATTCCCTTACGCGGTATGCGACAATTTTCATATTATCGATAATAGCGGCGTTCTCTAGTAAACGGCTGAGAATGTTATTATTATAGGCTATTCTCAGATTCTCATATGCTCTTTTTGTCTCTTTTAAATCTTCGAGAATCTTGTCACTTATTGATATCAACTGTTCTGGCGTCGTTCTTAATTTTTCTGAGAGCATCCAAACGATTTCCTTATCCCTGATCACGTTTTCCACCGCAGACATTCCAACGGAATATTCAATGCGAACAACACCGTCCTGAATTCGTTTTGTTTTTGAAATACGAACAAGCCCAACTTGTCCAGTGTTTTTGCAGTGGAGGCCACCACAAGCCTCAGCATCGAGTCCTTCGACCTCTACGACTCTTATAATCGCACCCGGAACCACTCCTCCCTGATATAAACGGAATCCATACAACTTTTCTGCCTCAGCTCGCGACATCATCTTAATCCTCACAGGTAAATTCTCAAGAACAATACGATTAACTTCTTTTTCGAGTTCGCTGATCTGTTCTCTAGTTAAGTTCTGATGATGAGTGATATCAAGGCGACCAAAATCTTCAGACTTGTGCGCACCAGCTTGCCATACGTGATTTCCAAGGAGTTTTCTTGTAATGCCATTGATGAGATGAGCAGCCGTGTGGTGTCTCATAAGCTGCATCCTTCTCTTCCTATCGACGATTCCTTTGACTTTCGTTCCGATTTGGAAGAAGTCACCTTCAAGGAAATGAATCACTGAATTTCCCTTTCTCAGCACTCTGATTACCTTCATGCCGTTTAGCGTACCTGTGTCCCATTCCTGTCCTCCCCCTTCAGGATAGAATGCAGTTCTATCAAGAATAACACCCTTGTCGATCTTCGCAATGACCGTCGCTTCAAATTCGAGGAGTTCTGGATCTTCGTAATATAGAAGTTTCGTTTCTGGGAGATTTTCAGGCAATTCCGTTGAAATGTCTTCCTCCCTCATCACTTCAGGTTTCTCATGTCTTGCCGCAACCCGGATGTAGAAATCGTCTGGGATATCAACTTGAAGGGATGCAAATTCCTGCACAATTTCGGGATTTAAACCGTGTGAGTCATAAAGTTCTATGAGCATTTCAGTTGAAATGCGTTCCCCGGGTCCGAGACTTTTAGTGATCCTCGAGACAAGTTGTCTTCCTCTTGCGAGTGCTTCTTTATATTTTTCTTCTTCATAATCAACGAGTCCCAAAATGTCTTCTTTATTTTCCTTCATTTCAGTAAAAACGGCGCTGAAGAAATCAATCTGCTTGTTGACGATTTCTGACAACGGGATGTTGATACCCAGATCGCGCATTGCCCTAAGTGCTCTTCGAACCAGTAATCGCGCAAAATAGCCTTCTCTGACATTTGATGGTACGACGCCATCGTTGAGCATGAATGCCAGAGCCCTCGTGTGATCACAGATCACATAAATGTCCTCGAGAGGTCGGATACACTGAATGAGCTCTCCGTAGGATATCCCTATTCGCTCTGCCGTCATCTCTCTAATTTTCTTGATATCCGCAGCGGTACGGGCATTGGTCATGCCAGCGACTTTACAGTACTCTTCGAGAATTCTTGAATCGGTGGATATGCCTGCGATTTCCTTGAGGTACTGAAGCACTGGTCCGAAGACCGCTTCGTACGCTGAGGATGTCCCCTGCGAAACCCATGTAATCCTCTCGAGACCGTATCCCGTGTCAACAACAGTCATGCTCAACGGCTTTCTTCCATCAGGTTCGTCTTTATACATCATGAACACAAGTGTGGCTAGCTCAACACCATCGAGAATAACTTCAAGACAAGGACCCGAGTTACCTCCTCCCTCCCACCATTCCTCTATGTATCTCATCTTCTCCGGCGAAACACCGAGACAACTCGTAAAGAATTCCTGACAAAGTTCCACAGTCCGATCTTTAAAATATATCTCTTTGTTCCTCTTATTAAATGCGTGATGAGCGAGCATTTCAAAAAAAGTAAAGTGTCTCCCAGTCTTTCCAACGTTATCAATATCATTAAATCTAACGCATGTCTGTGAAATGACGAGCGGATTTGCAGGCGGATCCACTACACCCTCAATCACCCAAGGCTGAAAGTCGTATATTGATGCCTGAGTGAAAAAAACGTCATCTCTCCACCTGGCAACGATTGGATACCGGTTGATACGGGTATGTCCATGTTTCTCAAAGAATCTAAGATATGTCTCCCTCATTTCATGGAGGGTAAGAGATTTGTTCATTGGCGAGTTTCCAATGAATGTGTACTCTTCGCAGGGGGGCTCACCACAAGTCTCCCACGACCCAAGAGTCCAGTAATATCGGCCACACTTGCTACATTTTTTCCTTGTGAAGCCTTTGCTTTTAAAATATTCAAGTTCGTATTCCGAAGTATTCATTGGTCTGCGTATTGAGGGGTCTTTATTTTAATCTTTTTAATCACGTTTATTGGCCAGCATCATTTAAAAGGTGAACATTTATTCTTTCAGTGATACTGGTTCTTTTCATTCAACCAAATGCGCGTTTTCATCGTAATCAATTAGAACATCGATCACAGAGAGTTCATCATTGTTAAGGCAATTCATCAGAACTTCGCTGAGTTCCTTTGCCGTTGAAACCTTGTATCCATTCGCGCCAAATGACTCTGCATATTTGACAAAATCAGGATTCCCAAAGTCAACTCCAATCGTTCTTCCGAAATTTTTCAGTTGCCGGATTTTTATCATACCGAATCCACCGTCATTGAATATTACCGTTGTAAACGGCGTTTTCAGTCTCGATGCGGTTTCGAGTTCGGAAGAAGTCATCAAAAATCCTCCGTCTCCGCAAACTGCAACGACTTTTTTCTCAGGGCATATCAGCTTTGCGGCGATCGCGCCTGGAACAGCGATACCCATCGGAAGTAGTCCATTGGATGCGATCAGTGTTCTCTCTGCATATGTTGGGTACAGTTTCTCCATCCAAAGCAAGTGTGCTCCAACATCCGAAACAACGATGTCCTTTTTTCCAAGACAGTCCCTGATTGCACGCACAGCGAGTTGAGGTTTGACAGGACTTTCATCTGGGGGTAGACCAAATATCCTTCGATGCAATTGTTCCCTTAATTCAGAAGTCCAGTTGTCTTTTCTTACGTTGCATGATGCTAATAGTGACAAGATTTTCTTCATGTTACCAACCAACTGAATGTCTGGACTGAACTTCGGTGCTGTTTCCGCGCGAGAAACGCCAATATAAGCGATCTTCTTCTTTATCCCGATATTCCAAAAAACAGGCTGGAACTCGAGTATATCGTAACCGATAGCAATTACAAGATCTGAAAGCTCAAACGCCTTTCTCATGAAATCGTGGGTTCTTAATCCAACTGAGTGAAGACTGAGGGGGTCATCGAATGGAATCAAGCCGCTCCCCATCCATGTGTGGGCGACCGGGATGTTGAGCGACCTTACAAATTCTCTGAACTCATCCTGTGCACACGCCCTTAAAATCCCGCGCCCGGCGAGAACTATTGGAGTTTCAGAGGATTCGATCATCTTTGTGAGAATGTCGATTGAAGAGTCATCCCCTCCAGAAATCTCGACTAGAGATCTTGGCAATGGGTCTCCTTCTGCGATGCCTCTCATCACATCCTCTGGCAATTCCAAATGAACGGGACCAGGTCTTTCTTGTGTAGCGATATCGAAAGCATTCCTCACGATCGTTGGAATTCGCGATGAAGCACGAACGCTCAGGCTTGCTTTCGTGATTGGTCGAAAAAGTTCGATGAGATCGATATACTGTTTTTGCGGTGGGTATGCCCTTTCAAGCCAGACTTGCCCAGTTAATGCGATGACTGGTACATAATTAAGATAAGAATCTGCTATTCCAGTCACAAGATTTGTTGCCCCTGGGCCAAGCGTGGAAAGGCACACCCCTGGCTCGTTGGTGAGAAGTGCGGCAACTTCAGCCATCAGAGACGCAGACTCCTCATGTTTCGTTAGTATAAACTCGATTCCAGAATCAATGAGGCTATCCATCACTTCAAGGTTCTCTTCCCCTGGGATGCCAAAGATCTTGGTAACACCCTCATTCTCAAGACATTTGATCAATAGGTCAGATCCTCTCATCAATACCCCTCACTTAAAGAACCTCGAACGCTCCTCAAATAATCGTCTGGTTGCTCTCATGATCGCGGTCCTAATATCGCCTGTCTCTTTCATCGCGACAATTCCACGTTGTCTTAGGGCTTCAATTGCTCTATCGCCAAATTGGCTGGCCAATACAATGTCAAATCCTTTGAGAGCATCGGCAATTCTTTCAATCTTATTCTTATGGCTTTTACCGAACATCGGGACTTCCATCATTGCATCGACTGTGATCTCACCTGATGGTGTTATTTCATTTTCTTCAACATTGTATATCAGGAAACGATCGGCATGACCGAAATGCAGGTCAACGTGCGAGCCGTCGCTGGAAGCAACAGCTACTTTGTACATCGTCTTTCCTTCCATTTGAACGGAAATCATACCTTTCTCTGGAGACTGGGTACCGCAAGTGATGTGAGCAAACTCAGCAGAGCGATCTTGATCAAGCAGACCAATTGCATCCGCTCGGCAAAATCTACAGTGTCGCATTTGTCGAATCTCTGATTCGCACATGTCTTGTAGAATTTTCCTTTCTTTTGGTGTTGGTGCCCTCAGATTTGCGAATTTTGTTCCAGGAACGGGAATGAGTGGAATGATGTTAACGATATATGCCCCGATTTCCTTGACCTTCTTTGCGATCTCAGGAATATGACTCTCATTAATACCAGGAATCATGACTGTGTTAACCTTTACGAGCATCCCTGCTTTTGAAGCCATCTCCACCCCTTTAAGTTGATTCTCAACAAGGATCTTCGCCGCATCAATCCCTCGCCATATTTTTCCTTCGTACGAGACAAAATCATATATTTTGCTGGCAATCACAGGATCAATTGCATTAATGGTTACAGTAATGAATCTAACGCCTAAGGATTTCAATCTCTCGACATACTTCGGCAGCAAGAGTCCGTTCGTGCTGAGACACAATGTTAATTCAGGAAATTCCTTGCGAATAAGCTCGAGCGTTTCAAAAGTCTCTTCATTAGCTAGTGGATCGCCGGGGCCTGCGATGCCGATAACCGTAAGATTTGGAATTCTCTCTTTGACGTAACGAACTTTCTCGATTGCCTGTTGTGGTGTGAGAATCTCACTTGTTACGCCTGGCCTGCTTTCGTTTGCGCAGTCATATCTTCGATTACAATAGTTGCACTGAATGTTGCAGCGGGGTGCGACGGGAAGATGCATCCTTGCACAATTCTCATGGGCATCCTCACTGTAACAGGGGTGCATTTCAAGCATTGACCTTATCTTTTGTTCAAGTTCTAACCCCATTAAACCCCTCTTTATAAATTTTTGAAATATTATGCCTTCTCTTTTTTGCACGCGATGATCTTGATAAATTGAGAAGATGAATATAATATATGTGGCGAATATGAGAGCAAAGATGTAAATATAGACATTCGATCCTATTCCTAATCGATATTCTGGTGTTAAGATAATTTCATGTTTGCTTGATTTGCCATCATTTATCCAATTCGATGATTAATCAAATTCTGATCCTCAATTCACTACGCGTCACAAAAGAATGTAATCTCGGCTTACACACCTCTCGTGTCCGTGAGGTTGATTGCTTTTTTAATCCAAGTTACCGACCATTCTATTTTTCATCGTGAAACACGAGGGACATGTTTCCCGCTCTAGCATGAGGTTTTGTCATCCATACGGATGCATTGACTGAAAGTTGAGTCTTGAAATTGATGGGAAATCCGTGTTATTGCTCAATTCGAAGGCTCTTTCTCGAAACTTTTCCATTGGGAGAATTTCACTTTTTTGACATATCTCTTAAATACAACTGGCAATGTTAAAAAAAAGAATGAGAGTAGGAATCGTTTTAATTTTTTGTCTTTCATATAATCTATTCAATTAATTTTTTAATCGTCTTCTCGGAAGGAAAAAGATGTGTTGATCATTCCTAACGATTCATCTGTTAATGAAAAGATAATATTAAGCCATAGTAATTGAACTGTATAATTGAGTGTATTCGATGTTCAGCAACGGGACATTCGAGAAATTCATCGCCTCAATGAACAGGCATCTCCCAGCAACAAGAAGGCGTCTGATCGATCTTCTTAACGAAGAAAATCCTTCCTACATTGGAAAAGATGGAAACACCTATACAATATCAAAGAGTGAAATTGAATATATCGCCTCCCTCCTCGACGATGTGGACAAAGAACGTCTCAAGCTTCCAATTTTCATTATGACAGATACCTCATATCCAGGTGGAGCGTGGAAGGTCTCGGGGCGAATTGAAGTTCAACTCGTCTCAAGAATCATTTGTCGCGAGCCTGAGAATGAAAATGAGATCCGCATTTTCTATCCGCATCTAATGGAGCTGAGAAAGCGTCTGCCTACCGCCACCACTTGCCTTTACGTTCCTTGAGGAAGAAGACTTGGTTTCAGAGAACTCCTCGGAAGGTTTTTAATATGTGAGCCTCTGAGAGATTGTTGTGCCGAAGGTCGGTGTCGCGGATTTGCCACTTCATGGGGGAAGCGCACCTCGGTGGCTCTTCGACAGGATGGTAAAACTTGCATCCGCGATTGCAGATGTCATAATCATTGAATACGACTCAAAGGAAATCATCAGAAGGCTTGCCGATCCATTCTGGTTTCAGGCATTTGCTTGCATTCTCGGCTTCGACTGGCACAGTTCAGGGACAACGACAGTTACCTGTGGAGCCTTAAAGGAGGCCTTGAAGACAAGTGATGAAATATGCATCGCTGGAGGAAAGGGGAAGCGCTCGACTGAGGCCCCGAATGAGATCATGGCGTGGGCAGATTCCCATGACATGTCGCCTGATCTCGAAGCCAGAATGATCTATGCGAGTAAGATGAGCGCAAAGGTTGACAATGTTGCAGTTCAGGACGGACACGATCTTTACCATCATACATTTATTTGTGATAGAAAAGGCAACTGGACTGTGGTTCAACAGGGGATGAATCAAGAAAAGGGTTATGCGAGGAGATATCATTGGTACTCGGGTGCGTTGAGAGAATTTGTCGAAGAGCCCCACACAGCTATTTTAGGTTTTGAGGTGAACAAAGTTCTCGACATGACTTCACGAAGGAGCGAGGAATCTAGGAAAATATCAGTAGACCTGGTCAAGGAGGGAATGAATCGCCTGAAGCGAGAGATTGTTTTCATCGAGGAGGAACAGAGCTCCATCACAGAGTGGGCAGGAGAGCGAATATTGCGACTGAGCATGCCTAGGTCAATCAATTGGGAAGCATTAAGGAAAGCTTATGAATTCCACCCAACGAATTATGAGGAGTTGCTTTCAATAAGGGGGATCGGGTCTTCCACTGTAAGAGCCCTTGCGTTGATAGGAGAACTCATATACGGTGCCGAACCTAGCTGGAAGGATCCAGTTAAGTTCTCATTTGCCGTTGGGGGTAAGGATGGAGTCCCGTTTCCCGTCGATAGAAAATCAATGGATGAGTCGATTCAGTTGTTGATCGATGGCGTTGAACAAGCGAAAATCGGAGAGCGAGAAAAGCTCGATGCGCTCAGGCGCATCAGGAGATTTGTACCGCAAGATTTTGACATTCTTTGATGATTTAAATTACGCATCATCAATTCTTTTTGAAATGTTTGAATTCTTTAAATCTAGTCTTTCTTGAACAAAAAGAGAAGCTAAAGATCTTGATCAATGTGATCATTGGAAGGACATACGCAGCCCGTATGACGGTTAAGCCGAAGCCAACCGCATTGCACTGCCGACAGTTTAGGCGGCCGTAACAACGTTAGTGACCGCGGACTGAGTACCTCGGCGAACCTTGGTACGTACATCCCGGTCCTATCAAACTCGTCATTTACGAGTGTTGTAAGGTGCCTCTTTTCCGAGGTGGTTTCGAGCTTAGATGCTTTCAGCTCTTACCCACGACGGCGTGGCTGCCCAGCTATGCCCTGCCGGACAACTGGTTAACTAGAGGCCGCGAACCCCCGTTCCTCTCGTACTAAAGGGTTCTTCTCGTCAGGCACCAATGCACTTCCACCAAAAAGCAACAAACCTGTCTCACGACGGTCTAAACCCAGCTCACGATCCCTTTTAATGGGCGAACAACCCCACCCTTGGCAGCTGCTGCACCACCAGGATAGGAAGAGCCGACAGCGAAGTAGCAAGCCTCCAGGTCGATATGGACTCTTGCTGGAGACGACTCAGTTATCCCCGGGGTAACTTTTCTGTCATCAATGGCCCCCACTCAGAAGGCTCATTGGTTCGCTAGGCCCTGCTTTCGCATCGCGGATCCTTGTTGTCCGGATCCACGTCAAGCCAGCTTTTACCCTTACATTCTCCGGCAGATTTCTGACCTGCCTGAGCTGACCTTTGGGCGCCCTTGTTTCCTTATTGAGGGCGTGGCGCCCCACCCAAACTGCCCACCTATAGTTGTCCTTCCGAAGAAGTTAGTGATACGAACCCAAAAGGGCGGTGTTTCATCGTCGACTCGGTACCTACCTAGCGGCAGGCCCTGATAACGTCTCCCGCCTACCCTACACAGTCGGATTCATACCACAGCTACAGGCTGCAGTAAAGCTCCACGGGGTCTTCGCTTTCAGGTGGAAGATACCGGATTGTGCGCCGGTACTATCAGTTTCACCAGCCTCCAGGCGGGGACAGTAGAGCTCTCGTTGGGCCTTCATGCAAGTCGCCAATTAAGCGACAAGGTATTACGCTACCTTAAGAGGGTCATAGTTACCCCCGCCGTTTAACGGTCCTTCGCTCCGTTGAACCGGAGTTTCAGATACCGTCACTGGGCAGGCTTCAGCGGCAATACACATCCTTTCGGACTTGCTGCCACCTGTGTTTTTATTAAACAGTCGTAGCTCCCTTGTCACTGCGACCAGCCACTTTCGTGGCTGGCACCCCTTCTACCTAAGGTACGGGGCTAATTTGCCGAGTTCCCTCGCCTGGATTACGCCGACACGCCTTAGGCTTCTCACCTAGGGGCACCTGTGTCGGTTCTCGGTACGAACACACCAGCTGTTCACTCATGTCTTTTTCATGGGTACCGGGAATCGATCGAAGAGGGCCTTCGCCCTCCTACTCGCGCATTCGCCCGGTTCTCACCATTACGGTTCTCCCCGGGTTTCTACGCTTGAACAGACAGGCAAGTCTGCTCGATCTATCCTGATACGTCAGACATGAGGCAAAAACTGGCATGGCGCAGGAATATTAACCTGCTTCCCTTTCGGCATTCTCGATTAAGGAATGCCTTAGGATCGGCTAACCCTCGGCTGACGATCATTGCCGAGGAACCCTGGCCCCTACGGCGGAGCGGATTCTCACCGCTCTTTGCTGCTACTCCTACCAGGATCCTCGTTCGAACACGGTCCACTTGACCTCACGGCCAAGCTTCTGCCCGTGCACGACGCCTCCTTACCAGATCACCTTTCGGTGCTCTGAGGTATCGGTGACTGGCTTAGCCCCGTCCATTTTCAGCGCCCGCAATCTCGACTGGTGAGCTGTTACGCTTTCTTTAAAGGGTGGCTGCTTCTAAGCCCACCTCCCAGTTGTCTTAGACTGCGGACTACCTTTGTTATTACACTTAGCCAGTACTTAGGGACCTTAACCTCAGGCTGGGTTGCATTCCCTTATGGACCCCAAGCTTACCCCAGAGGCCCTCACACCCAGCGTCTACGGCGACCACGAGTTCGGAGTTTGACAGGATGCCGACGGATTTCTCCGCCTAAGCGCCCAATCAGTGCTCTACCCCATGGTCGGCCTCGGCTGAGGTCTAGCTGCGACTAGTTTCAGGAGGAACCAGCTATTCCCAGTTTAGATTGGCCTTTCACCCCTAGACGCAGGTCATCCGAGTGATTTGCACATCAACACCGGTTCGGTCCTCCACCTCCCTTTCGAGAGGCTTCAACCTACCCACGCCTAGATCAACTGGCTTCGGGTATCCCACCAATGACTCCGGGCGAGCACACCCCGCCCCTCGCTTCTTGCGAAGCTGCGGGCATGTCGGTTTCCCTTCGACTCCGCGCGTAAAGCGCTTAGTCTCGCCATTGATCGGAACTCCCTGGCCCGTTATTCAAAACGGACGATACGACGCTGGTCTGCCCAAAAGGGCTTCTTCCCTTTCACGCCGTATCTGACTATAGCCGTCTGGTTTCAGGCTCTTTTCACCTCCCGCTAAGGGTACTTTTCAGCTTTCACTCACGCTACTACTGCGCTATCGGTCTCGAGACGTATTTAGGGTTGGAAATGAATGATTCCCAGCTTCGCGCGCGAAATCCAACGCACGCTACTCTGGATATTCGGCAATCCTCTTTTCAACGTACCCTTACGGGACTATCACCCTCTTTGGTGTGGCGTTCCAGCCAACTTCAGGTTAGTTGACGAAGAGGTAACCGAATCCAGCAACTCCACATCTCCCGTTCATTTCTGAACGGGATTCGGTTTGCCCTCTGCCGCGTTCGATCGCCTTTACTCACGGCATCTCGATTGATTTCTTTTCCTGCGGGTACTAGGATGTTTCGATTCCCCGCGTTCCCGATCCTTACGGATCATTCCGAAGAATAGGAAGTCCCATTCGGCGATCGCCGGATCATAGGCTTCTTGCGCCTACCCGGCGCTTATCGCAGCTTGACACGACCTTCCTCGGCGCTCGAGCCGAGCCATCCCCCAAACGGCGTAGCAGGCCGCTGACTATCGGCTTAACACACGTCCGGGCTGCGTATGATTGGAATCACGGAACGCCAGGAACCTTCCATTTTCCTGGTCGCTCTCTCCGCTTCCCCGAGAAGGAATCCTTCACGGGTGCATGCAATGAATCATGACCGGCCACAGACCATCAATAAGCATGGTCTACGGCGGCTTGCCTCCATGTCTAAGGGGCTATAAATACGTTATTCCTTGAGGGAACAACGACCTGTTGGAACATTTCGACAGGCAATTTCTTTTATCATTCGGTTCTTATTTAAGCATTTCGAACCTTCTACATTTCTTTCTTGATATGAACTCCTCAATATGAATTCTAATTCACATGAATTACTCTCATCTTTTTCCGATTTCCTTTGGCCTTATAGTGTGTTTATTTTGAATGGTCTTATGAACCACATCGACGTCTTCATTATCATTTCATTTATCCTTCTTGTATGGTATTATTGGAAAGAGAAATTCGACATCAGTAAGTACTTCGACTTTGTTGATATCACCAATTTTTCTAGCTAACCTGTTTCTATCGATCCATACTGGTGTTATACCAGCATTTCGCGCTCCGGCAAGATCTATTTCAGGCACATCCCCCACATACGCGCACTTTTCTGGTCTCAAACCGAACTGTTCAATTGTCAACTTAAAAATCCGCGGGTCAGGTTTTTCAACACCAACATCTTCGGAGATCGTAATAACGTCGAGAAATTCTGCCAGAGATAATTTAATAAGGGTCTCTTTGACATGGTGTTCGCCGTTCGCAATCACACCAAGTAGACATCCTCTCTTTTTCAACGCTTCCAGTGCAGGTTGTGCATCGGGATAAGCAACCCAAATATCTGGAGATCTAAATCTCCTTGCAACGAGTGCGGCGATCGTGCCATCTTTGTCTTCGATACCACAATTTCTTACAAGCGTGGCCGAAAATTCGTTCCAAAATTTGTTTTTCTCCTCCGCTGATTTGATCGTGTAACCTTTAGATGGGATCATCATTTCTGTTGTTAGAAAAGCTATTTTCGCAGCTGGTATCGTTATGCGTATTCCAACTTCTTCTAAAAGGTTGACGAGCACTGATTCCTTGCTGCCCTTGTATGTAAATAGTGTTTCGTACGCGCTAAAAAAGAAAGCGCACTTCTCTTCAATCCATCCGAACTGCATTTCCAGCAGACACTCCTTTCAGGTAATTCTCAACAAGTTGCGGGATTTCAAAAGGCAGTTTCGCAACTATCGCCCCCGCTCTTTCAAGTGCCTCAATCTTACTGTTAGCCGTCCCTTTTCCTCGTGCAACGATTGCTCCAGCGTGTCCCATTCGCTTTCCTTGTGGAGCTGTTCTCCCAGCAATGTAAGCAAAGACGGGCTTGCTTACATGTTGATCAATGAATTTCGCCGCATCCTCTTCCGCAATCCCGCCTATTTCTCCAATGAGGACAATTGCCTTCGTATCATCATCCCTTTCAAAAAGATCAAGAACATCGATGAAGCCCGTACCAACAACAGGGTCGCCACCAATGCCGATGCAAGTCGATTGCCCGATTCCTGACTGGCTGAGGGCATTAACAATTTCGTATGTCAATGTCCCGCTTCTTGAAACAACACCAATATTTCCCTTTAGAAAAATTGAGTTGGACATGATGCCAATTTTTGCTATGCCTGGTGAAGCGATTCCTGGGCAATTCGGTCCAATAATCCTCGCACCCTTGAGTTTTGCATATTCGATGAACTCGATCGTGTCGCGAACTGGTATATGTTCGGTGATAACTACGATTGTTTTGATCCCAGCGTCAATGGCCTCCAATACAGCATCACGTGCATAAGGAGCAGGTACGAATACGATCGATGAGTTGGCACCAGTCTTTAACACGGCGTCTCTTACCGTGTTGAACACTGGGGTACCGTACACCTCCTCTCCTTCTCGGCCAGGGGTAACACCGCCAACGATTTTCGTACCAAACTCCTTCATAGCCAAAGTTTGCTGTCGACCTTGATGACCAGTAATTCCTTGCACAATGACTTTCGTGTCTTCGGAAATGATGATCGACATGAATCAGTAACCTCCGAGCTTGCTTGCGATCTTGCATGCTTCATCCAGGTCTTCTAGTACGAAAATCCCCTCTCTCTTGAGCATTTCCTGTGCGAGTCTTTCGTTGGTACCTTTTAATCTAATAACAATGGGAATATTCAGTCCCAGTCTATTCTTTACCGATATTATTCCAGAAGCGACACTGTCGCAACGCGTCATTCCGCCGAAGATATTTATCAAAACAACTCTCGGTCTTGATTGCAATGCAAGTTCGAAAGCACATTCAACTTTCTTTGGATCGTCTGTCCCTCCGAGATCGAGGAAGATCCCCCCTTTGCCTCCGAAGAAGCTGAGGTTGTCAAGCGTAGCCATCGTCAAACCGGCGCCGTTTGCAATAACAGCGATATTGCCATCAAGCTGGACGAGAACCAAGGAATTCTTACGCGCCTCCTTTTCAAGAGGCGTCAATTCCTCTTCGAGTTCTGAAAACTCTCGATGTCGATATAGTGCGTCATCATTAATTGTCATTTTTGCATCGACTGCCACAATATCGTCATTGTTAGTTAGAACGAGCGGATTGATTTCAAGCAATTCGCAATCGAGAGACCAGAAAATGTTCCACAGGTTTTTAATGATCTTACCAGTTAGATCGCTGATCTCCCGCGGCATTTTAATGAATGAGAGTATTTCCCTAACATGATACTCCTGAACGCCAATGAATGGATGGATAATTAATTTAACAATCCTTTCCTCTGGCACCTCTTCGATATCGACGCCTCCATCGGGACTCACTAACATAGTAGGTAAGCCAACACTTCTGTCAATCGTAATGCCAATATAAACTTCCTTTGCGATGTTGAGGCATTCCTCGACGAGGATTTCTTTTGGAAAATATCCATTAACGTTCGTTTCTAAAACCTGGCGAATGGCTTTTTTTGCATCATCACGGTTCGTGACCTTCTTAATCGCACCAGCTTTTCCTCGGCCGCCGACTGGTACCTGTGCCTTTACAACGGCAGGCATAGGCGTTTCCATGAGTTCCTCAGCATCTCTTATGACATACCCTTTTGGAACTGGAATACCGTATGATCGCAATAATGCCTTGGCTTGATGCTCAAGAAGTTTCACTCTTCCACCAATCCTCAAATTAAGTGGAATATATATTTGCATCGTTTATACCGTGTTTTTTATGCGGTGATCAAAAGCACCTAAGAAAATCGATGGTCATCATTTTTCCTAGAATTCGAGCAACAGCGAGTATATGAAAGAAATTAAATATTGCATCAAGCTTCAGAATCTTGAAATGAGCGTTCATTGCCTGCCAGGAGTAGGACTGGATTCAAATATTTATGTGGTTACAGGCAATGATCCATTTATAGTTGACACCGGCACAGGTATTCATATAAGACAAGTTATCGATCAAATTTCACGAGTCATTTCTCTTGAGAAAGTTGGTCGAATTGTCTTAACACATCGACATTATGATCACATCGGTGGCGCGCGATTTCTGATGAAAGAATTGGGAGCGAAAGTGTATATTCATGATTTGGATGCTCCTCCGTTGCGGGAAGGTGACGGGTGGGCAACTCTTTCGGAATTGGGTGGTATCAAGACCGAACCGATCGATGTGAAATCAATTCGAGAAGGTGATGTGTTTTCAAGCGGTGATCATGAATTCAGGGTTTACCACACGCCTGGACATACCGCCGGAAGCATCGTCCTTTTTGATGATATGACGGGATCTCTGATCTGCGGAGATACAGTTTTTGTCGGAAGCGTTGGTCGATGGGATCTTCCTTCTGGCAATTACGATGAATTGGTAAAATCTCTTCATCGTCTCCTTAGTCTTGATGCAGTCAATCTTTACCCTGGTCACGGTCCTTTTTCATTGGGAGATGCAAAGCATCAGATTCTGAATGCGCTGAGATGTTTGGGAGAGGTCTGAATGCAACTGATATCGTGCAAAAAAAAGAATTGCCTGGTATGTGATTTACCAGATTCGAAAATCAAAGAGATAGCGGAGGGCGTGAAGCGAGGGAAGCTCGTGATCTATCCAACGGAAACGTTGTATGGATTGGGTGCGAACCCCTTTGACGAGTCTGCCATCAAAAAAGTTTACATGGCAAAGAGAAGACCATTTGATATGCCATTGTCGATAGCAGTGCGCGATGTGAATATGCTAGAGGAGCTCGCGGTGCTCGACAACAAGTCAAGAAAACTCTTTTTAAAATTCACACCAGGGCCGATAACGATTCTTGTGGTGAAAAAAGGAAACATTCCAGACATTTTGACATCTGCATTGCCAGAAATAGGAATTCGTATCCCCGATCACCCTCTGGCACTCCGTCTGATCGAGCAATGTGGCCCGATCATTTCAACCAGTGCCAATCTTCACTCACATCCTGACCCGACGACAGCTCAAATGGCAATTACCGATATCGGGAACGAAGTCGATTATTGTATCGATTGCGGTCCGTGTCGTGTTGGAAAACCGTCGACGATCGTCCAGGTCACTGATAATGGCATAGAAATTATCCGGCAAGGTGCAATTCCACGTGAGACGATAGAGGCGGCACTCGATGAATGAATATACATTGCAGTGCTTGAAAAAAGCTGGTGCTATCGCCGGAGAAGCCCGTCAATTAGCTCTTGATTTAATTGACGAGGGTGTTCGTTATATAGATGTTGCGATCGAAGTAGAAGAATATATCATTAAGAAAGGTGCGAAGCCAGCTTTCCCTGCTAACATCAGCGTGAACGAGGTAGCCGCTCACTACACGCCAAGCTTAAATGATGATAGACGTTTCAGAGAAGGAGATATCGTTAAGATCGATGTTGGAGCCCATGTTGATGGATATATCGGTGATACAGCAGCAACGGTTGAAATCAAAACGCGGAAGCGCGATCATCTAATTCGCGCTGCCGATGAAGCGCTGCGTGTTGCCCTAGATATTGTCGGTGATGGAGTTTCTGTTAGTATGATTGGTGGCGCGATTGAACGTACGATCAAAGACGCAGGATTCCGCCCTGTTGTCAACCTCACGGGTCATAGCATGACTCGGTATAATTTGCACGCTGGGCTTAGCATTCCGAATATCGATGATGGTATACAAGCAAAAATCCGCAATGATATGGTGCTTGCCATCGAGCCGTTTGCAACAGACGGAATAGGCGAGGTGAAAAGTGGCAAGCCTGGAAATATCTACAGAGTACTCGCAGAAAGACCGATTAAGGACGAGAAAGCTTTTGAATTCTTTAAGCAAGTTCGCGAGAGATTCAATACTCTTCCCTTCTGTGAGAGATGGTGTTACGAAATCGATAAGAATGCCTCAGCGATGCTCAGGACGCTTCATAGGCATGGTTTGATCTCAAGTTATCCAATGCTGAATGAAATCAAAGGGGGAATCGTCACTCAGGCTGAACATACTGTTATCGTTCATGACTCAAAAAGCGAAATCACGACAATTGTGAAGAGAAGTCTGTAAACGATGTTATTTCTTTTTTCTGCTGCTGAGATATTCCCCCGTGCGCCGTAATCCTTCCTTTATCTTTTCTGGTTTTTCGACAAGCGGCCCATAGGACACACGGACTCCATTGATGAGCGACTTGCCGAATCCAATCCCAGGTATGAAAAGCACGCCTGTGTTTTTTAAGATCTCGTGGACCAACGGTTCTGCCGTGTTACCGAGATCCATGACCGTGTACAAAGCACCTTGCGGAACCAATCTCCTACATCCGCAGTATTCATCGATTGTTTCCACAGTAACCTTCGCAGCATTTTTGTATTTCTCATTCCACATGTCTACATATGCCTTAAGACTTCTATCGGCAATCGATTCCTCGAGATAAATCGCCATGGCGAGCTGGTGAAAATGATCGCCACAAAGAATTGAATAAGCAAGCATTGTTTCCATCGCTTCAACGATCTTTCTAGGCGCGCAGATCCAGCCTAAACGGCGACCAAGAGCTCTCGACCATTTTGATGCTGAATAAATGAGGACTAAATTCTCATATTCCTCTGGTGACCAAGAGAAATATTCTGGAAGGGTTTCGACAAAATACTGCCATTTGTATGCGTAATCAATCACAAGGTACGATCCATTATTCTCACATATTTCCAGCGCCGCCTTCATGAATTTGTGTGGAATGATCTGACCAGTTGGGTTGTCGGGGCTTGCAAGCATCAGGACCTTTGGCTTATGGATTTTGAAAATCCTCTCGAGCTCAGCAATAGCATAATCAACATCGGGGAGGTATTCCCACGAAACCGGATCAAAGACCCTTAGATGTATGATTCTCGCATCGGGAACATGGAATTCGTCATTGTTGCAAGATTGATTTTCTGTCCAATTCGTTAAAGCGAGAACGAGTTGACCATGATAATTAACATATGTAGGGTCGAGTAAAAGGATGTTATCATGGGGGTCCGCGAGAATGCGCAAGAGGTCATAAGTAAGCTCGGTTGAGGACGCGCCAACATGAATGTTCGCCTCACTTGCCTTAACACCAAAAAGGAATTCGTCCATATGAGCCAACGCTCTTCTGCATTCTGGTATTCCAGGAATCGGCGGGTAACCACTTGCACAATGAAATTTTTCTCGATCCAGGCATATCTCTGCATAAATTTCTCGCAAACGATCAGGTGCATGATGTCCGACCCAACCGCCGCCAAACGATATGACATCCTTTGGATCGAGTCCCATTTTTCGGATGTTTCTTTCATCGGCTAACTTCATCATTGATCGGATGGCTGACGGTCTTGTCAGCATAGCGTTGATCAACTTCGAAAGACGATGATCGGTCACGGACTTCACTGGGCTGTGATATCAATTCATGTATAAAAATCCAAAGTCGAACATATTGGTATATGCATAATACTGGTATGAAATCAGCAACTAAATTGTTGCCTGAGCAAGTGAGAGAGAAGAAATAAGAAAGATTGTTATACATTCATTCCCGTAATCGCAAATATCGTATGGTAAATTCAATCGTCAGACGTTAGAATTTTTTATCGCTTTTTTTGTAAATAACATTACGTTTTTGCGGTGACGATCCTATTCAACAAATTCTTTCAATTTTAGACCTTGTGTATGAGACTAAACTTTTTATTGCGAATAAGGTTTAATTAGGAACCCGTTGTTTAGGAGAATTCGTAATGCGAGGGTAGCCAAGCCTGGTCAATGATGAAAGTCATAAATCATCGACCAATGGCGACAGACTCAAGATCTGTTCCTGAAGAGGTTCGCCGGTTCAAATCCGGCCCCTCGCACTTTTGTGTCTTTAAAAGTTTTTTGTCGTCTTCTGTATCTGAACAATTTTTTAATTCTACAATTCTTGCTAGTTCTTTCCAATTTTTCGGATGATTTTTGCGGAGTCAAATTTAGCTAGACTTCAGTTGCGGAATTTAGGTCTTTTCAGCAAAGCTTTTCTCCCGAGTTTCCTTGTTATATTGAAAATATCTCATGGAGGCGAATGAAATTCAACTTTGCAACAATTAATTTAAGAATGGTCCTAAAATCAATAAGATGAAAAATAAATCGTGTGGCGTTTATTATCTTAATGCTGTCTCCTTCGTGGAATTTTACTCCTTTTCAGCCATAATCTATTTTGATGTTGAAGTTTAGCAAATAAGGTTAAAGTTGCACTAGGAAGGGGTCATTCCCCTTTGTCACTCTCGTTTTGATCGCATAAGTTAAGGTGCCATTACAACCGTCGCTACTTGCATGTCCTCGTCATTGATAAAGAAGGAATTAGTCTTCGCACGTTAAATCCAAAAAAGTTAGATCAACATAGACGTTCCTGTCAAATTCGGAATTCTTTTTGAAGGGTTCGCACCGTCAAGCAGTAGACGGTAATTACGCAGCCTTAAGCGATGAAGATCCTATAGACTCTATTGATGAGTATTTCACAAGCACAGTTAGTGGGACATATTTTAAAAAACGAGAAACTCGTTGGGATTTATATAAAAAATTCGTGATAAGATTTTTTGATCTCGAAGAATGCGACGCAGTTTTCGATTATACGCGAGAAGAGAAAAATTGCCATTCGAGACTTGGGTGGGCAGAGCCATCTGAGAATCGGCGACCTCGGTGATGAGAGAAGTTACAAGCTGTTCATGACGCTTCTCGATGAACTCAAGGCTTGGTACCTGGCATATTGATTGGGTCACAATGGTGTCTTTAATGAATAATGGTAGGGGAAGTACTAGATCCCCTGCCGTCACGATATGAACTGGCTAATATCTGATATTTAACTCGGAAGCAACGATTCCGGCAACTCATGAGAGCTGTAAGGTTGCAGAGTCGCAGCGGATTCCCATGAAGTGATTAGAGATTTATACTCGAAAGGGTCTGATATCGTAGCTGACAAGTCGATATGGAAAAAATGCCGATACATTCAACGAAAATGATCTGTCGAGCGTCTGCTAAAAAAAATTGGAATTGCCGAAGTCGCCAAGGGGAATTTTGATCAATGCTCGGGAGAAGAGGTGTGTACCAGGATATAATTCAATCAAATGATATCTCTCAGCGGGATATCGTCGCAATGGGGAATTATTTGGAAATACAAGCAGATCGCGAAACGCCCTGCGCGTCGCTATCTTGATATTTCGTTACGACCTCACTTAGATCAGCAAAAAATCTTTGAGAGTGGTTCTAAAACTACGGTATTGATGCCTATCACATATCTGAAATACTGGAAGATGCTATAGGAGTTAGGAGGTTTACTTTGAGGTATTCGATGGACAACGATATAGTAGCGACCTATTGCGACTCTTGTCATCTCGGTCGTGCTGGCGGAATTTTCTATTCGCCTGGAGAGGTTCTAAGCCTAACTAAGGGCATGAAATTCATTAAAACGAGCGGGATTAGGGAGGAAAGTACTTGCTGCGAATCTCGCTGTCAAGGCAAAATGGCGAGACGCATTTATGCGGCCATGAGTGGTAGGCGACAGCTTGAGATATTCAAGGGAACGGGTCTGGAAATGATCATCAAGTGCAGCCCTTGGTGTGAGCAGAATCCTGAAGACAGTATATATTGGGGAAGCTTCCCAGATCGGAAGGTCAAAGACCTCGTCGATCTGTTCGTAGCTACCTCTGTTGTGGGAGAGTAAGACCGTGTCGAGGGAAGAAAAAAAGCAAACAGATTCATTAGAGGCTAAGAATAGAGCCAGAGAGAGAAAGAAAAAGAATAAGAAAAAAAGTGAGGAAAATGCAGAAAGGGAACTATTCGACAAGAATCCATCGAGGTCCTATGTATTAAGAGACATCTGGTTCGATGGTCTTACCTCGGTGATTGATAATGAGGAAATGCCTGAGCGATCTAAGAGGGAATTGATGTTCTTAGCGCTTTCAAACGCGATACTTGACATGGTAATGGATATTTTACCAGAGAATCTTTCAAAGGTTCTTGCCCGCAACTTAGATGATTATCTTGCTGTGATGGTCATAAACCATGAATACGACGTCGATTTATTACAGTCATTCCAGGAGGAGTTTGAGAAAGAAATGGGTTCTGATTTCGAAGATGATACACAATTCATGAATGCACTTACTGAATTTGAAAGCAAGTGGTGGAATCAACCCCGTAGGGAACTTAATGGAAAAACACCAAACGAACTTATTGAAGAGGTCAGCGAGCGTTACGGTCTTTGAATGAATGATTGAGATTTGCGCTCACAATAATGGCATTCACTAATAATGAACAGCATCGGACAATGATAAACATGTGTTTGGTAAACCACCATCCCTTTATTTGCGGCTTTGTCGCATCACTTTGAAGCCTTTTACTTCTCCATTTTTTCCAATTATGCATTAGCCTTTGTTATCTTACTAGTACTAATCGATGCTCTTTATCAAATTTCGGTTTAGTGAGCGAAATACTGGACATCTCAATATATTTCTTCGATTGCTTCTGTGCGAAAATATCAATGGTTTCGGACCCGTTTTCTATTTGTTTACCGGTACTGAGATGTGCCTTCTTATAATATATTATTCAATGCTATTATTCAGAAGAGTGCTTTATGCATAAGTAATACAGTTTACAAAGTTACTTCTTACATTTTTTGCGGAAAAAATTGCCCCAAATGAGCATGTGGAAGTTACGTGAGCTTCTATTTGAACGTGAGGCTCTTGGGATGTACATGTTGGCATTGAGTCATTTGCAGTGTCATTGGCGAAATGTCCATTTTAGGACTAAATAAGGAGTCTTTCACGTCCTCGAAACCTCTATCACAACCAAATTTTCGGAGTGTTACGAGCATTTTAGAATCATGCCCCTGTGATGATAAATCTAGAGATACTCTTGATTTTATCCATTTGTGTTGGGTTCCGTCTGCACTTTTATTCTATTTTAGCGAGTTGAAATTTGAATTAAATATCGGAATGCTAGGTTGCGTGTTCGCAGTACGGTCTCATGAATTTATTATTCATCTTGCCAGCTAGAATTGTTGGCAGTTCGTTATGAAAAAACTTCGAATTCGCAAGTCTTTTCGGTGTCGGCCTCGCCAACTACAGTAATTCCCTTTGTAATGTGCACGATCTTTCTTGTTGCTCAATGATTGGTCCAGAATTTTATAATCCAATTATGGTTTGGGTAACGAACGTAGCTGATGAAGGTCAGCTTAAATTTGTGGCGAAGCTATTCAGAACAATAAGGGATTTAGGCTCCATCACGGGCTCCTAATTTTTTATGTCCTTGCAAGGTGCCCATTTTGGACGGAATTGGCTATGATTTGTTTGCACGTGTGGAATTCTTTGTCATGATGATGCATGGTTTATGATCACAATAGATGGGGTAAGAAATGAGTCGGCATAAAATTTCTAAACGAAATGTTTAATCATTGCTAATAGAATCAGCGCCTGGATGTTAAAAAGCTCAGCGCCAGGAAAAATCATTCTTTTCGGGGAGCACGCAGTAGTTTTCGGGCAGCCAGCCATCGCTCTTGCAATCAGCCTCAGACTGCGATGCAGTATATCTCCTTCCGACAAGTTCATTGTCAACGGCCAGGCGCTTTCGAATAAGCAACATCCCTATATCTATACGGCCATTGATAAATATTGGAACGGTCAACCATTGAGGATTGAAATAGACTCTGATTTACCATCTGGATCTGGTCTTGGATCTTCAGCTGCTATTACCGTTTCACTAATCGGGGCGTTTCAAGCGATGCATGGCAGTATTATTGAAAAAGAAATCGCTGAAAGGTCATTTGGTATTGAACTAACGGTTCAGGGAAGGGCTAGTCCAATCGATACTTCAACTTGTACGCACGGTCGTGGTATCTTTGTTAACAAGACGCCAGGAGATCAGCTGCTCTGGGAAATCAGAAATGATTCAAGGTATTGGTTCGTCCATCATTGCGACGTACCTACTATGAAGATTGTTATTGGATATACTGGCATCAATGCTCCAACCGGTCCCCTCGTCGAAAAGGTAAGGCGATTTGTCGAAAAGAAAAGGTTTGGTAATGAGATTGTAGAGGAGATCGGACAGATCACCATTGAGGGTGTGAAAAAGCTGAAAAGCGGTGACCTGGTTGGTATTGGCCAATTAATGGAGAAAAATCAGAAATTGCTATCGATTCTTGGTGTCTCGACACCAGAACTTGAGAAATTGATCGAAGCAGCGGCGGAGTATTCCTTCGGTGCGAAGCTTACAGGAGCCGGAGGTGGTGGTAGTATAATTGCTCTCACCGATCAGCCGACCAAAGTCAGTGAAGCAATCAGAAAAAAAGGTGGGATCCCATTTATCGTTGAAACCGGTGCTCCAGGTTTAATTGTAGAAAAATTTTGATTGATCGAATAACCTCGATCAATCCTTCTGTATTCCTTGAATTTTCAATCAATTATATCAAGTCTATATCAAATCTTCAAATTCTTTAACAAGTTCTGGGTGGCGCGACTTTATCACTTTCAGAATATTTCCGACAGACATTTTCTCGACGCCGACCTCGGCAAGAGTCTGTATGATCTTGTCGAAGGTCTCATCGCTAAGTGTGATGAGCTTCTCTTTTGCCATCCAGTTTCGCCACAACTTGTTTTCCAGGCGGTTTCGTAGCAGGTTCTCATATTCCATCAGTCTCGCTTCGCTGAAATCCTTCTCCTGAGCTGCTTCCCCGAGGACTTTACCTGCAAGCATTCCAGAAATACATGCGTGAGCGATACCACCACCAGTTATTGGGTCGATGATCCTTGCCGCATCGCCTACGAGTAAGAGTCCATCCTTGACTAATTTGTCAGGAGGCGGTGAGACAGAAACCGCACCACTTACGGCATCCAGTGGTTGCCCTTTATTCAATCGCTCATCTTTCGCAATGAATCTATCCAATAATTGCTTAACCTGACCCGGCGATTTGATTTTTGAAAGCAAGACGCCTATTCCAACATTAGCTGTGTGTTCATCCTTTGGGAAAATCCAGATGTAACCCCCGGGAGCGGCGCTGCCGATTATGAATTCGCAGTATCTAAAATCATGATCTACATTTGTCAATCTGTATTGAAAACAACTTGTTATATCATTTGGCTTCAGATTAGTATCGAGACCACCCCATCGCCCTATCTGTGACTCGAAACCATCAGCACCGACAACACATCCCGCTTCAAATTCCATGGGTTCGCCGTGAGAAATGACTTTTACACCTCTAACTTTTCCATTTTCAATTTTCAAGCCGACTGCCGATGTTTTGACTTTGATCTCTGCGCCTGCATTAGCTGCATCAGCAGCAAGTGCTTTGTCAAATAGAACCCTTTCCAGGACCATCCCCACTTCATTTCCTGCCATTCTTTCGTTGATTGTGAAAACATGTCCGCTCGGTGACACGATCTTTGCGCCATCGACTTCGGCAGCGATCCATCTCTTATCTGGTTTTATGCCGACTTCATCGAGTGATGCCTTGGAGATTCCTTCGCCGCATCGGACAGGGGAGCCTATTTCTTGTCTTTTCTCGATCATTAGAACGCTTGCTCCTTTCTGTGCTGCGTGTTTTGCCGTCATGCTACCCGCAGGTCCGGCACCGACGACGATTACGTCGTACTTTCCATCGACCATTCAATCACCAGCCTCCATCCTGATCGCACCAACAGGACAAACTTTCACACATCGTCCGCATTTCGTGCAGTCGGAATTAAAACTGAGTATGACCTCATTGAGATATATCGCATTGCTCGGACATGAACCGACACATGCACCACAGTGCATACATCTTTCAACCACAGCAATCATTGCAGCTCCTCCGCAATCAAGTGTATTCAGTTCCTCTGGTTCTTCTCCATTCTTCAAGGGGAATCGAGAACTTCCTCTCGATTTCTTCTCGATATGTTGGTCCACCGTTGTAGGCGCAGAAAGGTATGATTCTGCCGTCAGGAACTGCATAATGAATGACACATCTCTTGACTCTCTCAATGTCATAGTTATACGCATCTTGGAAATGCATTCCTCCAACAAACATCATCTTCCACGAAAATTTTGCCAACCCCTCTTTGGTTTCGTCGCTGAAAACGGTACTCATCAATCTGAGGAAGTTTGATAATTCAAGACCTTTTGGCGTTTTCTTCTTGTCGATGTATTTCCTGAGAATCCGCAAGGCTTTGACTTTTGCAGGGAATTTGATACTCGATTTTTCTGTTTTTTGAGAGAGAGCGAAAAGTTCCTTGAAAAGCGGCTCGACATCAACGAATCTCGTCAACGGGACCACATTATTAACGTCCTGAACGAAAAGATAGCTGGCTAGACCGCAATGGGGGTGAGCCGTAAATGTCACTTTTGGCTGATTTAGGATCGAAGAGACAAATGTTGAAATTGGGACAACAGTTGGAACAGGATACCAATCTTCCTTTTTAACATATCCAGTTTGCGTCTCAATATCATGAACGAGATCAGTGAGAGTGTACCGCTGTTTTTCCCGTTCTTCTCTACTGATTCTGCCGGTGAAAGCAACAGGTTGATAATTAACTCCTCTTATAACGTCAGAATTCTCAATTGCATATTTAAGAATCGGTCCCACTTGATCGTCATTTACGCCTTTAACAATGGTTGGTACCAAGACAACTGAAGGGTGCCTCTCCATTTTTCTCAAATTCTCAATTACTTTTTTCTTAATTTCAAGAAGCGGCCTTCCCCTGGTCTTTATATAAATGTCTTCCCGAAGACCGTCAAATTGGAGATAAATCGTATTGAGTCCTGCTTCCGCCATTTCCCTGAGAAATTCTTCATCTTCGGCCAGTTTCAATCCATTTGTCGCAACTTGTATTTGAGCGAAACCCATTTCTTTTGCCTTCCTGATGACTTCAATGAACTTTGGATAAATTGTTGGTTCTCCACCTGAAAATTGGATGGCTGGCGTGGGTACCGGCCTCTCATCTCGAAGAGCCTTTAACATTGCAACAACTTCTTCGAATGAGGGCTCATATACATACCCTGCAGCGTTCGCGTTTGCAAAGCATATCGGACATTTCATGTTGCATCTATTTGTAAGATCAATGTTTGCAAGTGAAGTATGGCTGAGATGAAGGTCACAAAGACCGCACTCATTTGGACATGTCTTTGCCCCTTTTATCGCAGGGTTAAGAACTCCTGTTCCATCGTACGCAAACTTTTCTGCTTTCAGATATAGATCAACGTCTGACCAATACACATCGACGAATTTCCCATGTAGCGGGCACTCCTTTTCCATTAAGACCTTCCCATTCGACTCAAAAATTGTTGCAGTCACAATCCTCTTGCACTCTGGGCATAGGGATTCTGTCTTCTTAGGAAGTCCTTTTACGAGCACGCTTTCTCTTGCTATCATCTTGATCAGCTCGGCCGCTTCGATTATTCAGATAATGATTTAATACTTATGTCGCTTTGTTAGCTACAAGATTATCCATGAAGAGCGAAAAAAAGAATCAATTTAATTTAATTGAGCTAGCCGGGGACTATAGTGAAATACTGATTTCATTACGTCGTGTGGGCCTATCTGATTATGAATCAAAGGCGTACATTGCTCTCGTCGCTCAGGGGCATGGTACAGCAGAGGAAGTTGCTCGAATTGGGGGTATACCAAGAACCTCTTCATATAAGACTTTAGAGAGTCTGAGATCGAAGGGTTTCATTCGAATGAATGAAAGTAGACCAGCTTTATTCTATCCAGTTTCACCGGCGGAACTCAAGAAAACCATCACAGAGGCGATTGGAAAAGCATTCGACATTTTAGAGAATCTGCACGGAGTTCTCAGCGAGAAGGGCATGCCCCAATTGGTCTATACAATTATGGGAAAGGATAAGATACTTGCCAAAATCGGTGAAATGCTTGATGGGGCTACAACTCGATTTTTTCTATCAACACCTTCAATGGCTCCCATTCGGACACTGCACTCACAACGATTTAGAGAGGCCGTAAATAGAGGGGTTGAGGTCATCATCGTTGCTGAACCCTTTGTAAAAGTCCCAGATTGCACCCGAGTTCATAGGCGGTCTGATCTTATAGCGACAGATGTCATATCTGATGGGAGAACGGCGCTCATCGCGTCACCAGATTACTCGATTTGTGGTTATTCCGACAATCCGTTTTTGGTAGGACACCTCGAGGTTTTTATGTTGTCGCCTCTTCATGAAGTACATCCTCCCGAGGCAAGATCATAATCTGACCTCACAATTTGTATGTAGATTTTGTATTACGATTAATTCGGAAATCTTCTTGATTCAAATTGTAGCTTGCAGTTAGTTCAAATGGTTTTTATGCCGCATCACTTCGACCAATTTGATGTTGGGAGTCTCAAGAATAGAAGGACGGTTGTCAAAGAGATCATGGAGTCTTGAGCGATCGAAAACTGGCCAAATGGCATTTTCGCTCATTGCAATCATCATATTATTGATCGCCTCGGTCAGTGTCGTGTTGATTTCTAATCTGGAAGAAAGAAAGAATGACCAGAAGATGTCAGTGGATATTATCCAAAAGCTGATTCAATCGGCTAATAAGGCTGCAAACCAACTAGAACAGGAAGCTTATTTTCTTGCAGTGCAAGCGATAAGAAACACCGTAGAAAGGGATGAAAGCGTAATCGATGACTTTTTTGCGAGTTATTTGCAGCAATACTTGAATAACACTTTCCCCCTTATGATAGGCGAATACCAGATATTCGTCAAAGATTTGGATATTCATTTGACTTTTTTGAAAATGAGTCTACAAGAGCTTTACCCGCAACCATATACTGGGAACACGAACTATTCTACGGATTGGAATGGTATCACATTACCTGCATACTTCTCATTACGAGGAACTTACTGTATCGTTGCTAATTCGACGACTGGTCATCTCACAAAGAATTTTGAAATCTCAAAACCGATTTATTTGCCCTATCCATTTCTCCATAATCGATTCGAATCATTTTCAAATGCAATTTCAGGGGAACGGAGTGAGCTTGAAAATATAGTTCGGTACGAATTAATGGCGCTGGCGCAGGATAGAGTCTTACGGAGCTATGGTGCGGGTTCAAAGCACGGCGCGTTTGGAACGGAGAATATTCTCACGGAAAAAGATGTTGAAAATGCGTTGAACCTTGCGATACTATTGGAACAGCGCAAGTACTTACGAACCTTTGACGCTGCATACATCTCATCGTCATTTCTCAATGGCACCTCATCAGTTGGGACATCACCGCCGTTCGATAGAAACATATCCTCTTCAATCGATCCCGCAGAACTCTTTCTTAATTTATTCTCTCCAAAAGAGTATGATTTAAATATCCTACTTGCTCAGACGCTATACGCAGTCGCTGATGTATTTGTTCTAAGATGGCTCGAGTATTTTCATATAATCGATGTATGCGAATTTACGGATCAAATAGCCGATGTGTCAGATCTTGCTTTTTCCTCCTTAATCGATTATGTTTTTCACAAAGACACCCTTTTGGAATCGATTACCAAATGGATTAAATCAAGACTTGAAGATGCCGGATACCCTGAATGGTCATATAGATATTTCAATTATGGTTGGCCAGACGACATAATCGAAATCCCTGGTCGAATTATTACGTTGAACAACGATTTTAATGAAAGTCATTCCTTTTATGTGGATGGAACATATCCTATTGATTTCGCATCTTTGGATCTATTTTCAGTTGAAATCTGGAAGGAGTTCGCCATTCAATACAAGATTAGCACCTGTGAACTCGCCGAAACGCTTGAGAGTTTTGTAAAATCAATTGCTTGTAGTATTCTCGACGAGAAATCTCTGCTACCCGCGGAAATCACCAGAAATGCATTAGATGGTACTTATTATCATTCTTCCCTGAAGGAATCGCTTAAGAGGTCTATAGAAAAGGGTGGGCTAGGAGTTAATCATGCGATCAACGAAGCCCTAAATGCTTCCTTTCTGATCGACAAAATGGGCGAGGCACTGGTCGATTTCATAGACACAAACTGGAAGGAGATTTTCAATCGCAATGCAACTATCGATCGGGCGATTAAATCGCTTGCTAGTGCAATTGTTGACAATTTTATGCCTCAATTGCAGGACTTCGGAAGCGAATTTGTGCGAATCGCAGTCAATCAGGTGTATTCAGAAATAAAATGTTCATCAACCTGGGGACTGAGGGAAAGAATTGAAGAGTCGTTCGATAAAAAAGTGGAACGAGTCATTGGCATCTTTAAGAACGTATTTGATCATCTTCCATCACAGAACTCTATCAGCTCTTTTGCTCGAACTTTGGGAAATCTTGCATTCGGTTTTGCAGAAGAAATTCCAGGTATTGAGAATATTCTTGTGAAATCGATTCTCCGTTTACTCGATGATATAGAAAATGCCTTTAACTTGAGAACCGATCCAATTCTAATTCCATTGCCAGAAATGAAGGGATTCACTCTTTTGGCTGAAGATGGGACTACAACGCGCGAAGTCATAAGGGCGGAATGCGCATTCAAAAAAGAGAATACTAATATAAATACACCCGCGTCGGAAACAGAAAATCCTTATACAATTGAAATCACGAAACCGTGGGAGTATAGCCCATCATCTGAATTCTATCCGAATAGGTATCTTACGGATCTCAAGAACCTTTCATTTTCACCATATGTAACGCAGTGGGAAGTGTCAGCATCCGGTTCTTTCTATCTCTTGATTTCATCAGACTTGGATACAAATCCCCTAATTTCGTCCATACCACTGAGTGTTGGAGGCTGGATAACTTTCAACATGACCTTTTCAATTTCCGTCCAAAGCGGTTGGCCGCTAGAAGGAGTCCATTATGAATCAACCTCAACACTTGGAAAAGACATTGTCAATTTTTTGGAGAATGTATGGACAAAGATAAGCGGGGGTGTCGGATTATTTTTTAACATTGTTACTCATATATTTTCTTTAGCTCGAACGATTCTTTCAACAGCTCTTTCATATGCCGTAAAGGCGATAGAGATTTTTTCGGATTCGCTGCAAAATATCATTACTAGCATTGTGAAATTCATCGAAAGTAAGGCAAATTCCGCTCTTTCGTGGGTTGCTGAAAAGTTCGTTTCATTGCTAGGTGAAATCCAGTTCAATATAACAATATATGGCCTTCGATTCCTAATTGCAATAAATCCCCTTGATCTCGCACTTGGCACTACAAAGGATATTCTGAAGATAGCATCTTTTCTATCATGCGGAGAGACGGAACTCTCAATCTCTGTGAGATTCTTGAGAATTGCTAAAGGCGATTATGATTTTATCTCCAATGCGACAATCGCAAATGGAAAATGGGCTCTTGATATCGTTATCGATCCACTGATGAAAATCTTCAATCATTTCATCGTAGTGAAGGGTCTCTTCGGTAATGCCTCCTTCGAATTTCACATGCCAGAAATTGTACAGTATAAGAGTTTGCGATTCTCTCTGGCCGAGGTTCCCATCATTGGTCAATTCCTATCTAGAATCCCTCTTCCAATACCTGGTGTAGTTGGTTCTATTGACGCTGGCTTTGAGATGAAATATAAGTATCCAGTAGCAAATCATATAGTGATCAATGAATTCGAGCAGAACCCCCCTGGTACGGACTTTGGACGTGAGTGGATCGAGCTTTTCAATCCTACTGATCATGCGATCAGTCTTTCAGGCTGGAAAATAAAAACTTCACATGGTGTTCAGAAAATAGATGTAGTTGGTGATGATATCATTCTCCCGAATTCGTACAAGATAATTGTCCTTTCTGGGCAGGCTTTGGATAACGGTGGAGAAAGAAAGTTCCCCCTAAGTGAATGCATCGTATTGCTCGATTCCTTGGATCATCGCATTGATGTGACGCCATGGACAACTGACTTTTACAACGATGATCGTACGTGGCAACGCGCTTATGATGGGGGAGATCGATGGGTTTTCAAGTCGGAGAGCTATGGTAGGCCAAATGGCAAGAAAATCATTACGCCTTCGAGTACAGAGTGGGTTAGAAAAACACTTTGGGATGCCGCAGCTCAGGTTTTTGCTGACCTCTCCTTCTCAACCACTGACCTCAATGCATTAGGAACACTGGTGAAAAAAATCTTGCACAACATTACGGAAAGATGTATTCGCACAATCGGGGATTCGATAATAGAATTTCGTATATTTGTTGAAATTGCAGTATCTGACGCGACCTCAGCAGCGAAATCTGGATTTGCTTTGAGCCTAGTAGCGACGGGAGACTTTATCGAGAAAGCACTTGAGAATATTTCCTCGATCGTTGTGAAAGCTATCAAGAGAGTTGCGACCCCATACATTTCTGATTCTCTTGGAAAAAACATTTCTTCGATCTTCGACGATGTGTATGTTCGATTCGAGGCGTTTGGCTCCATCGGCGCTCCGGAATTGTTATTGGATGCGAAATCAGGTAAGAGATACCGATTTGAAGCGATCATCGAGGTGAATATTCCCGCGATCTCGTATGTCTTTGGTGGACATGGTGAGAGGATGAGGATTAATCTAGGATTACGAATTTGCGGCGTGCCTGGTTTCATTCTCTCTCCTTTATTCAATACAGGAACTGAAAATAATGTTGATATATGGATATTCAAAGTATCTATATTTCCTCGAGGCTTCTAATTGCTTGAACTTATTTGAAGAGCCTTTAGACAGGAATAACCCTATCAAGCAAAAAAATCATCGATCTCGCGAAGTTTCAATATATTCCTTATGAATATCCGAATGTATGGATAGTTGCGGCATCATTTACGCTCTTGAAGTCGGAAACACTGATTGGCTCGAGGAGTACGGATGGGCTATCCTAGCATTTTTTGCTATTTTTGTCGTTTCTCTTTATTTATGGTCATATGTCTCAAAACATTTTGAGAAGATGAAGACCAAGGAAGGCAAGTATTTTGATGCAGACGTTGTTGAGTTCTTGGCTCGCACGATCAAGTCGCTAATCATTATTTTTCTCATTTTTTCGCTTATCTATGTCGCCTCCTTTGTTTCAGAATTCTTTAAAGAGAATATATGGAACTACTTCTCTGGGTATATAATTGAAATAATTTTCATTATCATTCTCTTGCTTTTCACGATACTAGCAGGAAAGATTTTACGAAGAATTTCGAAAAATGCGAGAATAAGATCGTTAAGGGACGGAACTATCCATACAAGTGCAATTGAGTTCACAACTTTGTTCTTGAGTTACATTCTATATATTATTGTTGCCGCGATTATCCTTTTCGTACTCGTGTCAATGATTCCAGGTGTTAATCCCTACGCTGCATTGATCGATTTCCTTGAAAAAAACCAGGCAGCTATTGTGTCGACTTTTATAATTATCATTGCCATTTATCTTATTGTCAAATTAATTGAGGCAATTCTAGATGATTATAAGTTCAGGACCAAGCGCTTTAATCCACAGGCAATCGATCTCTTCAAGATCAGCTTGAAATATGCGCTCTATCTAGTAGCGGCATTCACTGCAATTTTTAGTTTCTTTGCGCTTATGGGTTTAGAACTAGTCGGATTTCTCTTAGTCGCAATTTTATTCACATTCATTATTCTTGGTATCATCTTTTCGTATTCGACCGCTCGGAACATCGTTTCAGGTTTTACAATAATGGAGATGAGTCCTTTTGATGTTGGAGATTACATAAAAATTGGAGAGAATCTTGAATGTGAAGTATTAGAGAAGGGAATTGTATATACGAAAGTAAGAACCCCGGTGGGAGAAATCATCGATATACCAAACCAAGAAATCCTCGGAAATAAAATATATAATTATTCGCGATCCGGAACCTACGGCATCTCTGTTGCTGTTGAGATTTCCTGTGATATCTCTTATGAAATGGTTGAGAGTTGCGTTAGATCCGCAGCAGCTTGTGTGGAAGGGATTCTTGAGAAGCGTGCACCCGAAGTGATTGCGCTTGGAATCAGCGATAACAAAATACGGTACGAGGTTGTCGTGTTTACAAATAATCCCGCGGAAAGCAGAAAAATCCGTTCGGAGTTTATATCTGCGCTGCAAAGAATATTTAAACAAAATGGGTTAAAAATCACATGAATTAAATCGAAACTTAACGAATAGATCTTTGCCCATCTCAGTTTTTTCAGTGCATTCGGCATCTTTTTTATTGAATATTTGAGACTAAAATAAAATCTCAAAATATCTAGATCATTACAATTTCTATTTTTTTTAAGGAATCTAATTTAATGGTTGAGGTTTGACATATGATAATTTATACTGAAAATCTCACTACCCTCTTTATTACCGATTTTCAAAACCAAATTCTGATTCTGTTACCTCCTAAATCGATGGCGCAGTTTCTTGAGTTAACGAGAACTCTTCCAGCACTGTTTATACAAATTCGTTGCAGCATCAATAGCGTATACTTGAGAAAGTATTTTTCCACAGAATTGTTATACCTGTTGGGATGCACTCGTGGAAATTAATGCGGTATTGGCTCTACTAATTTTCGGCACAGTTTATCTCTTAATGGTTCTTGATCTTGCTGATAGAGCTGTACTCGTGATAGCCGGATCTCTTCTAATGGTTGGTCTCGGCATCATTTCAGAAGAAGAAGCGATTAGATCGATTGAATGGAATGCTATTGGACTGATATTTGGCATGTTTATTCTTGTGGGTGCTCTCGCCGAAAGTGGATTTTTCAGGTGGGTCGGCCTCCATTTTCTGCAATTGACAAAATTTGACTCGCTAAAAATTTTTGTTGTATTTTGTGCTCTCTCAGCCTTCCTGGCTGCATTCATGGACTCGATTACTGTCATGGTTTTTATGACTTCACTGACAATTGAGGTCGCCTCGATCCTCAAGATTCCGCCGTTGCCGATGATCATTGCTCAAATATGTTCGGCCAATATCGGCGGGAGCGCTACAATCATGGGCGATCCGCCAAATGTCATCCTTGGAACGGCCCTAAACTTTGGGTTTATGGATTTTGTGGAGCATACTGGCGTTATCGCCGTTATCGTTTTCTTTTTCAACCTCTTTCTATTTATGATCCTTTATAGGCATAATTTCAGGAAAGGCCATATCAACATAAAGGAAATCATAGAACAACATAAAGATCTCGATCCGTTCTCGGCGGTGAAGGATCTTAGACAGATGCGAATTGCTTTAGTCATTTTCGCATTTACAGTTACGTTGCTAGTCCTCCACAATCTTTTGGATCTACTAGTTGCATTTGTCGCCGTTCTTGGTGGCGCACTTGTTCTATTATTGGGTAGACGAAGATATGATGACCTCATACAGAAGATCGACTGGCACACGATCGTTTTCCTCGCCGGTCTCTTTGTTATGGTAGGAGGTTTGGAATCAGCTGGTGTGTTGACTGGATTTGCTCATGTGATCGCAGCTGTTTCTGGTTCAGATCCGATTATCCTTCCAACGCTCCTTTTCTGGTTTATCGCTCTCATCTCATCGGTCTTTGACAATATTCCAGTCGCAGCTGCGATGGTTCCAGTGTTGAAGACACTTTCAGTTGATACTGGCGCGAGTTTGGGCTCATTGACTTTTACAACCGCACTAGCGTGTGATATTGCTGGGAATGCGACACCGATCGGCGCTTCTGCCAACGTCGTCGCGCTGGCAGTTGCAGAAAAAAACGGCATACATTGGTCATGGAAAGCTTATTGCAAAATCGCGATCCCTATCTTAATCGCTGTGCTCGCCTTGACTAATATACTGATTCTCGTCTTGCTCTGGTGAATTCGATGGCATATTATCAATTAATTTCGAATCATTCATTTCTTGTCTCCATCTCTTAATGTCAGAATGAGATTATTCAATAAGTTCTTGGCCTTGCATGTATGGCCTCAAGACTTTTGGAATGGTCACTGTACCGTCGCGATTCTGGTAATTTTCAAGAAGAGAAGCCACAGTCCTGGGCAGTGCGATCCCAGATCCGTTCAAAGTGTGGACAAATTCGCTCTTGAGATGAGGTTCAGGTCTGTATTTAATTCTCGCTCTTCTTGCCTGAAAATCCGTAAAACAACTGCAGGACGAGACCTCGAGCCAAAGGTTTATTCCTGGTGCATGAGCTTCGATGTCGTAAGTCTTTGCCGATGCGAAGCCAAGATCGCCTGTACAGAGTAATTTCACACGATAAGGAAGTTCCAATCCCTGTAGAATTGCCTCTGCATCAAGAAGAAGACTTTCGAGCTCATCGAACGATTTTTCTGGCAGAACAAATTTGACGAGTTCGACCTTATTGAATTGGTGCACCCTCACAATCCCTCTTGTGTCAGCGTGACGGCCAGCCTCCCTTCTAAAGGAAGGCAAATACGCGGTATAGTAGATCGGCAGATCCTTTTTGTCGAAAATCTCATCCATGTGGAGATTCGTAACCGGCACCTCGGCAGTTGGGTTCAGCCAGAGATCATCTCTTTCAATCCAGTACATGTCGTCTTTAAGCTTTGGATATTGCCCAGTGCCTATCACCGCCTGTCTGTTAACAACCGCTGGTGGAAACACTTCGAGATAACCCTGCTCCCGGTGAACATCAAGCATATAATTGATGAGCGCTCTTTCCAATCTCGCGCCGTCTCCTTTCATTACATAAAAGCCAGATCCTGCTATCTTCGCACCTCTAGTGAAATCAATGATGTCAAGATCTTCACCAATCTCAAAATGTGTTTTCGGCGGAAAGTCGAATACCCTCGGTTTTCCGAATTCCTTGACGGTGATGTTATCTTCGCTACTCCGACCTACAGGAACAGAATCATGAGGGATATTCGGCATGTTGAGCACGATCTCGTTTCTCACATTCTCCAATTCCGAAATTCTGGTATCAAGTTCTTTGATTCTTTCAACGATCCTCTTCATTTCATCAATCTTGTTCTTTTTTTCATCGTCTCTTAATTTCGGTATCTCGTCCGCGACCGAATTCCTCACCTTTTTGAGTCGATTGCTCTCGTCAACCATTTTCCGCCATTCGGCATCGACTCTCAGAAATTCATCAAGAAGATCTTCTGGATAACCTCTGTTCTTAAGAGATGTTCTTACCAAGCCAGGATTATTTCTGATTAAAGCGATATCCAGCATCGGCTCACCTATATGGCTTTATCATTCTGTTTGCTCAAAAAGACTTGCCTCGCAGAGCAGAATGGTGTTGCCTCTTACCTCGACTAGTTTGGTTTGTGTTCGATCAGCAAGCTCCTTTGCAGCAGTCATCCTTTCTAGACCTGCTGATTCAAGGATCCTTATCTTCACAATTTTATGTTTTTTCAATTGGTTTCTAATTTCTTCGATTAGATTCTCTGAGATACCACCTTTGCCGATATGGATACTTGATTTGATCTCTGTGCCCATTCGCCTTAATTCGGTTTTTGAAATTTTTGACATATTTTTGCCTTCTTTTTCTCTCTTAAATAAGGTATTCTCTTGATATTTCTACAGTTGTGACAATGGATAACCACTCGATTTGATCTTAATCTCACGTGACAATTCTTACCTGGAATCAGTGGGTTAAGACATTTTCGGCAATACATATAGCCTTTTGGCATGGGGGTATTTGTTCTTAATGCGATTCGCCTTGCCAATTCTACATATCTTTTTCCGCGCAAAAAATTATTTCTTAAAGCTTCTGATTCGGCTAATGCTAACAGATATTCCATTCGTTGTTTCGCAATTCGATGTGCGTCCTTATTATCGATCCTTTTCTTTCCCGTGTTTCTCCCTCGTCTTTGAATTCAATTAGAGATATTTTCTCTTTGTGGTATTCAGTAATTAGTGCGATTTTGAAATAATCTTTCCATTACAATGCCCCTAATTCGATGAAAAGAAATTGGATAATCTTTTCTTGGAACTACTCATCATCCTTAAATACCAAAATATTTATCTAGCCACCTCTTGGATTATTAACATTACTGGTGATCTATAATGGCACGGAAACCAGGAAGAATGTATCGCGAAATAAAGGGACAGGCGTATACACGGAAGGAGTATATGGGAGGCGTTCCCGCTCCGCGCATTTCCCAGTTTGATATCGGAAATCCCGCGGGTGACTTTCCAGTTGTACTTTCTCTGAGAGTGAAAGAACCATGCCAGATAAGGCACACAGCTCTCGAAGCGGCACGTGTTGCGGCAAATAGAGTATTATCTAAAGGCGTTGGCACTTCGAATTATCACCTTAAAGTCCGAGTCTATCCTCACAACGTACTGAGGGAGCACAAAATGGCAACGGGAGCTGGTGCTGACCGAGTTTCAGGCGGAATGAGAGCGGCCTTTGGAAAGCCGGTTGGTACAGCTGCTAGGGTTCAGCCTGATCAAGCTGTAATAACGGTGCGCACGACTGTGCAAGGACTTAATGCTGCTAAGGAAGCCCTATGGCGAGCTGCAATGAAACTACCCTCCCCATGTTACACGCAGATTGAGAAAGGTGCTGAGCTGCTAACCTGAAAAATTCTTTTCTCTTCATTTGAAACAAGGTAATGGACTTGTACGATTTCAAGCTTGACTTTGTGGCCAAATGGATCAATGAGAAAAATGGCAAGTCTGTCGCTATTCAGATGCCCGAGGGTCTCAAGATCTATTCGCAATTCATTGCTGACGAACTCGAGAAAAGGACCAATGCGACGATGTTCATTATTGCAGATGCATGTTATGGTGCGTGCGATATTGCAAAGGACTTTTCTGAATTCGCGGATGTTCTCGTGCACTTTGGTCATACGGAAATACCGATAATGGCCAATAATGATCGAATATTTTTTGTTGAGATCAGTGCGGATGTCAAATATCAGAGTCATCTCGTCGAACTCCTTCCAAAATTGGGGAACAGGATCGGGCTGATCACGACAATTCCCTTCCTCGAAGAACTTGAAAAAATTAAGAAATGGTTGGAAGAAAACGGAAAGCAAGTCTTCATCGGAAGGCGAAAGGGTCGAGCAAAGTATGATGGCCAAGTATTGGGGTGCGATATCTCGGCCGCAAAGGACATCTCTGAGCTCGTTGACGAGTTTCTCTTCATTGGGAATGGTGATTTTCATCCCCTTGCTGTTTCCATCGAAACGAAAAAGAAAGTCATAATTTTTGATCCTATTACCCAGCAGATTCGCGACCTCGCGGATCTCCCTGAAAGGGTCCTCAGACAAAGACATGCTGCAATCTCGAAAGCCTCGACGGCGAAGAAGTTCCTCATTCTTGTATCCACAAAAGTCGGACAAAATCGGTTGCATCTTGCCACGCATCTGAGAAAAGAAGCGATAGATCATAATCGGAAAGCAGATCTGGTCGTAATGAACGAATTCAATCCCGATCTTTTGATACCATTCGAAGCTGACGCGTATGTATCTACGGCATGCCCCCGCCTGGCGATTGATGATTTTCTCAGATATCCGAAGCCGATCCTGACGCCTGTTGAATTTGAGATCGCAATTGGGATCAAACGGTGGGGGGACTATCATCTCGACTTTTTGTGATCTCCTAACAGAACGCCGCAATACTCCGAATCGAAATTGTGCGAGGAATTGATTAATATTTCAGGATTTTGCATTTCTTCAATCGAAAAGATAGAATATTGCCATCGATAATCATGCTTTGTGTTTACGGCGCGCACGATTCTCGATGTAGCAAGAGGTTCAGACGCAAGAGTTGGGATTGGATTTGTTGGTGAGGATCAGGGCGTTCGTCGTATCACTTCAGCTACAAGAAGAATTGGATTGGAAAAACCCATTATATTCAATGATCCTTGGCGCCTTGTAGAAGCATTAAGTATCGGTGATATTGACGCAGCGGTCCGAGGGAATTTGGATGCTAATTCAACAATGTCTGCTATCAAGACAATTTTCTCTTTGAAGCGAATATTGAGAGCGGCTCTCATGCAGCCTAAAAAGGGTTCGATTATTCTACTCGCTCCTGTGGGCGTCGATGAAGGTTGGGCCGTGGAGGATAAAATTGAATTTATCAACCTTGGAAGTAAATTCCTCACGAATTTCAACATAGAACCGAGAATCGGGGTGCTTTCTGGTGGTAGAAAGGGGGATAAGGGAAGACATCCCATCGTCGATAAAACACTCGAAGATGCAGAGTTCGTTGTTCGGCATTTTGCTGGGTCTGGACTTGATGTGAAGGATTGTGAGATTCTCATCGAGAATGCTATCGCGGATCGAAATCTAATTCTTGCGCCTGATGGCATATCTGGTAATCTCATTTTCAGGGCGCTTCATTTCCTTGGAGGTTGGCGTGCTATTGGTGCGCCTGTATTAAATCTTGAGAAGGTTTTCATCGATACTTCTAGAGCCAAGAAAAGTTATATTGATTCAATCGCTCTTGCTTCGGCAATCGCAAGTATGAGAAAGTAAATGAGAATGTGAAAATGAAATATAATGGATGAGAAGTGGGTAAAGTATGCGGTTAGAAATCGATGGAAGAGAAGCCAATATCAAGTTTTCTGCATGTCATCTCATCACAGAGCATTCCAAATGTGGGCGCCTTCACGGTCATGTTTACGTACTCAGGATGATCGTGTATGGGGAAAAAGGAGATCACGGAATGATCATGGATTTCACTGAACTGAAAAAAATCATGAGAAGAATTGTTGACGAGTTCGATCATCGTGTCCTTTTGGCCGGCAATTGTCCAAGGATGAAAATCACAATAGGTGAAGAAGTGATCGCTGAGACCTCTGGGAAGCGATACGTTTTTCCAATTGAAGATGTCATTATTATAGATGCGGAGGAGACGAGTGCCGAGGAAGTCGCGCGCGTTCTTCTCTCA
>Ga0123519_10000541_pt1 | contig 66260 bp, 57 predicted proteins | sample YelNatPaOPRAMG02_FD_87396 | JGI IMG/M metagenome (GOLD analysis project Ga0123519, IMG submission 87396) | Hot spring microbial communities from Yellowstone National Park - Yellowstone National Park OP-RAMG-02 (version 2) | ecosystem: Environmental > Aquatic > Thermal springs > Hot (42-90C) ...
AAGACACCTTGTTATTGCACTGGTTAAGGTGGTTTTTCCATGGTCTATGTGCCCTATTGTGCCGATATTTACATGGGGTTTTGTTCTTTCAAACTTTTTCTTAGCCATAGAGGACCTCCGTTTGTATTTTTTCTCTATTTTTGGTTAACATTTCAAAGATATTTTGGGGAACAGGGGCATACCTGAAAAATTCCATTGTATGACTTCCTCTACCCTGTGTAATAGATCTTAACTGTGTTGTATACCCGAACATTTCATCAAGGGGGATAAAGGCAGTAATTGTTTTATAACCATTGCGCTCCCCTATCTCCACTATCTTTCCCCTCCTTGAAGAAAGGTCTCCTACCACATTACCTAAAAATTCAGCGGGCAAACTCACATCAACTTTCATAATTGGCTCAAGGATAATAGGGTTTGCCTTCTTTACACCTTCTTTTACTGCTAGAGAACCTGCAAGTTTAAAAGCAAGTTCAGATGAATCCACCTCATGATATGAACCGTCTATTAATTCAACCTTTATATCAATAAGAGGATACCCTAAAACTACTCCTTTCTCGAGGGCTTCTCTTATACCACCTTCCACACTTGAAATGAATTCCTTTGGTATTGCACCACCTATGATTTTATTCTCAAAAATAAATCCTGCGCCTTCTGAAGGAGAGATGTTTATAACTACATGACCATACTGACCTCTCCCACCGGATTGCTTTATATATTTTCCTGTAGCCTGAGCACTCTTTGTAATTGTTTCTCTGTATGCAACTTGAGGCGGCGCCGAGATCATCTCGAGATTGTGCTCCCTTCTTGCCCTGTTCATTATTATATCTAAATGTAATTCACCCATACCAGAAAGTATGACTTCCCCTGTTTCGTTATCAAGTCTTACATTCAGCGATGGATCTTCTATTGTATATTTATTAAATACGAGCCACATCTTTTTTAGATCATCTTTTTTCTTAGGGGCAATAGCACAGGAAAGAACAGGAACAGGCACCTCGATATTTTCGTACAGGATGTCCTGTTGAGGATCACATAAAGTATCACCGGTAACAACATTTTTTAGACCAACAACAGCACAAATATTACCTGCCTCAACCTGTTTTATTTCTTCCCTTTTATTTGCATGAAGAGTTAATATTCTTCCAATCCTTTCTGTCTTACCCTTTGAACTGTTTAATACAAAATCACCTGTCTTTAAGATTCCAGAGTATACCCTTATGTAACTTAAGTGACCGACAAAGGGATCGTTCATTATTTTAAATACAAGACCACTGAAAGGCTCTTCTTTTTTGCCTTTTACAATACCCTCATTGCCTTCTGAAGTCCAGAATTTATAAGGTGCCACATCATCGGGTGATGGTAGATAATCAACTATTGCATCTAATAAGCCTTGAATACCTTTGTTCTTAAAGGCAGAACCACAAAAAACAGGTAAAATGCTACCGCTTAATGTGCCCTTTCTAAGGGCAGCCTTAATCTCTTCTTCGCTAAAAGTTCTTCCTTCAAGATAGCCTTCCATAAAATCATCGTCTAATTCTGAAAGCTTTTCGAAAAGGGCCTCTTTTGCAAGGTTAAGTTCATTAGTCAGATAATCCGGTACATCTACAATCGAATATGTTACACCCAACCTATCTTTATCATATATTATCGCCTTTTCTTTGATTACATCCACATAACCCCTGAATTCATCTTCATTATAAACTGGTATCTGCAAGGGTAGAGGGTTTGCTTTTAACATTTCTTTTATCATTCCTATGCATTTATTAAAATCTGCACCTGGTCTATCCATCTTGTTTAAATATGCAATTCTCGGGACATTATACCTGTCCGCCTGTCTCCATACGGTCTCTGATTGGGGTTCAACACCCTCAACAGCAGAAAATAAAGCAACTGCACCATCTAAAACCCTCAATGATCTACCTACCTCAAGGGTAAAATCTATATGCCCGGGGGTGTCTATAATGTTTATTCTGTGGTTTCTCCAGAAGCAGGTTGTGGAGGCGGCCGTAATTGTAATACCCCTTTCCTTTTCTTCCTCCATCCAATCCATTGTGGCAGCCCCGTCGTCTACCTCACCTATTCTGTTATTCACACCTGTATAAAAAAGAATACGCTCTGTAGCAGTTGTCTTACCTGCATCAATATGAGCCATTATTCCTACATTTCTTATCGTCTTTACCATGTTTTGCCTTTTATCCTTACCATCTGTAATGGGCAAATGCCTTGTTTGCCTCTGCCATTTTATGGGTATCTTCTCTCTTTTTAACTGCGCCACCCTTATTATTGTATGCATCCATTATCTCACCAGCCAACTTTTCCATCATTGTTTTTTCTGATCTTTCACGGGCATATCTTATCAACCATCTTATGGAAAGGGATAACTTTCTATTCGGTCTTACCTCAACGGGGACCTGGTAGGTTGCACCGCCAACCCTCCTTGGCTTTACCTCAAGCTCTGGTTTTATATTATCTATTGCCTTGTGAAAAATCTTTAGAGGGTCTTCTTTCTGCCTTTTTTCAATAAGATCAAAAGCACCGTATACAATCTTCCTTGCAATGCTCTTTTTGCCATCCCACATAATACAGTTTATTAAACGGGCAACGATGAGGTCATTATATTTAGTATCAGGTGCTATTTCCCGTTTTGTTACATGTCCTTTTCTCGGCATTTTTTAATGCTCCTTATTGTTTTGGTCTCTTTGCACCGTATTTTGACCTGCTCTTTTTTCTGTTTGCCACACCGCTTGCATCCAGCGATCCCCTGATTATATGATATCTCACACCTGGTAAGTCTTTTACCCTGCCACCCCTTATTAAAACTACCGAATGCTCCTGAAGGTTATGACCTATACCGGGTACATAAGTTGTAACCTCAATACCGTTTGTCAATCTAACACGGGCAACCTTACGTAAGGCTGAATTTGGTTTTTTCGGTGTTGTTGTATAAACCCTTACGCAAACCCCTCTCTTTTGAGGGCAACCCATAAGAGCAGGTGATGAACTCTTCTTTTTTGCAATCTCTCTCCCCTGCCTTACCAATTGATTAATAGTAGGCATTAAAAAAACCTCCAAAAAAAATAATCCCTTAATATTTTTAAAGGGATATATTATAGCCAACAATATCGGCGAAAAGCTTTGGTATATTAAACGATTTGTAGTTCTATGTCAAGTAATTTTTAATATTCGAAAGGGTTAAAAAACTATGAAATTCATATTAATAACTTAATGAGATTTTAAACCAACCTTAAGAAGACTTTTAAAAAATAAAAACTTTTAAACAAAGCTACTCTATATCAGAAATTACTTGACAATAGCTTACATATTATAATAATTTTCACAAGTCCGGCAAATACTGTAGATTCACCAAAGAAACTAAAAAGGAGGTATTCTATGTCCAATGACACTAAAGTGTTCGGTATGTCTGCCGAGGCAGGCAGGTGGTTCTTTGTCTTCCTTGGCATGATAATCAACATGTGCCTTGGTGCTGTTTATGCCTATAGTGTATTTAAAAAACCCCTTGAGGAACTCTTTAAGGTCAGTGCAACCCAGGGTAATCTGCCATATATGATTTTTCTTGCCATGTTTTCTATATTTGTTTTTCTTTCCGGCAAATTTCTGGATAAATTTGGACCCAAAATAGTAATGGCAATAGGTGGTATTATTGTAGGCATTGGATGGATGCTTACATACTTTGCAACAAGTATTTCCATGGTTGTAGTTACCTATGGCATAATTGGTGGAGCCGGTGTGGGTATTGTCTATGGTGGACCCGTATCTGTTGCAACAAGATGGTTCCCTGACAAAAAAGGGCTTGCTGTAGGATTGGCCCTTCTCGGATTCGGTGCCTCCGCATTTGTTACCGCACCTTTGGCAAAATCTCTTATAGTTTCCTATGGCCCACTGAAGACATTCGGTATTATGGGTATAGCATTTTTGATTGTTACAGTAATTCTTTCAATGTTTATGAAATTTCCCCCTGCTGGATATAAACCTAAAGGATGGACACCACCTGCTACAGCTGCTGGCGGTAAATCCTTAACAACAGGTGAAATGTTAAAAACAGCAAGCTTTTACGGACTCTGGATATGTTATACCCTTGGGTCAACAGCGGGACTTATGGCAATAGGCATTTCAGCATCTGTGGGTAGAGAAGTAATAGGACTTGATATAGGCACAGCTGCCACCCTTGTAATGATATTTGCCATATTCAACGGTATAGGAAGACCCATATTTGGGGCACTGGCAGATAAAATTACCACAAGATGGGCTGCAGTGATATCGTTTATCATCATACTTGCAGCATCTTTGATGATGATTGCTGCTGGAAAAGGCTCTGTGGGATTATACGCCACTGCATTCTGCGGTTTCTGGTTGTGCCTTGGCGGCTGGCTCGCAATAGGTCCTGCCGGTACAGCAAGTTTCTTTGGTATTGAAGGCTATGCACAAAAATACGGTGTAATGTTTAGTGCCTATGGTCTTGGCGCAATAATAGGCGGGATTATTTCAGGAAGCGCAAAGGATACATTTGGAAGCTATACAGTGGCATTTTATCCTACTGCGGCAATGGCAATTATCGGCATTATAATTGCTATATTGATGATTAAACCACCTAAAAAGGCATAATTGATTTTTAAAAAAATGAAAGAGGGCTAAATTTAGCCCTCTTTTTTATTACCTGTTATCTGTTAGTCGTTTAATAAATAACCTTTTCAACGAAGTATAAATATGTTATTATGAGAACCACAATCAAGCGCCCATAGCTCAACTGGAAAGAGCGTTGGACTACGAATCCAAAGGCTGCAGGTTCGAATCCTGCTGGGCGCATTTTTTTGAAAATAAAAATGGATTTCATAAAGGCATTAATATTCGGAATTATAGAGGGGATAACAGAATTCCTGCCCATATCATCAACCGGTCACCTTATGCTTGCCGCTAAAATTATGGGACTTTCTCAAACAGAATTTTTAAAAACCTTTGAGATTGTAATACAATTCGGTGCTATTCTTTCTGTTATAGTTCTTTATTGGAGATCTATTCTTATAAATTTCGATGTGATAAAGAGGGTTATAATAGCCTTTTTACCTACGGCCATTTTGGGCCTCATATTTTATAAAATAATAAAACAATATTTAATGAAAAGTGAACAGGTTGTTTTGTGGTCTATGTTAATCGGTGGTATATGCCTGATTATATTTGAGCTATTCCATAAAGAAAAAAAAGATGCCATAGAAGACATTACATCAATACCAATAAGAACCCTAATAGTTATCGGTCTTTTTCAATCTATTGCCATGATACCCGGGGTTTCAAGATCTGCTGCTACAATTATAGGAGGCTTAATATTAGGTCTTAAAAGAAAGACAATAGTTGAATTTTCATTTCTCCTTGCCATTCCAACGATGCTTGCTGCCACTTTACTGGACCTTGCAAAAAACATACATGCATTTTCCATATCTCAAATAAATTTCCTTTCTGCAGGCTTTATATTTTCTTTTATATTTGCCCTGCTCAGTGTGAAGTTTTTACTCAATTTTATAAAAGGCCATACGTTTATAAGCTTTGGTATATACAGGATAATTGTTTCAATTGGATTCTGGTTATTATTCTTTTAAAAAGCCTGATTTTTTAACTATGAGTCTAAATTTATGATTAATTTTTTTCACTTATCTTTTATGTGGCAACTACTGGATAATCTCTCTAAAAAATTAATAAAATCCTCTTTTTTCAACTTATTCATAAATATCTCCTGCCATTTTTTTACAATCGCACTTCCAACTACAAACCCATCACATGTGTCGTAGAATTTTTTTATCGTATCAGGGCTCGATATACCGAAACCTAATACAACGGGTAATTCTGTCTTACTTTTTATTTCTTTTATTTTTTCCTTTATCTCTTCAGGCAACTCTTCTCTCATGCCTGTAACCCCAGTTACTGATACAAAATAGATAAATCCCTCTGCAACACCTTTAATTTTTTTAATCCTTGCTTCATCAGTCACCGGGGTTGTTAGAAATATTGAGGCAATCCCTTTACCTTTAAGTGCTGCCTTCATTTCTTTTGCCTCTTCCGGTGGCATGTCCACAATAAGTATCCCGTCTACCCCTGATTTTAAACAATCCTCCCCCAAACATTCAAAACCGTATTGAAAAAAGGGATTATAATATCCCATGAGAACCACAGGTATATCATGAACTTCTTTAAAGTCTTTTACCATATAGAGGATATCTTTTATGGTAATGCCATTTTTTAATGCCCTCTCCATTGCCTCCTCAATCACAGGTCCATCTGCCATTGGGTCTGAAAAGGGGACGCCGAGTTCTATTATATCTGCACTTGTATTTGCAAAAATTTCTAATATTTCTTTTGTCTTTTCTAAATCAGGGTCCCCTGCTGTTATATAAGGTATAAATGCCCTTTTATCCTCTTTTTTTAATTGCCTGAACCTTTTTACCATGTTATTCATGGTCACCCTTCTGATATTTAATAACAGTTAAGAGGTCCTTATCCCCCCTGCCTGAAAGATTAACAACAACGAGTTTATCCTTAAATTCATTGTGATGTTTTATTAGATATGCTAAAGCATGGCTACTTTCAAGGGCAGGTATTATGCCTTCTTCTAAAGATAAAATATTAAAGGCCTCTACCACATCATTATCCATTGCATAACCATAAGTAACCCTGCCTATATCCTTAAGATAGCAATGTTCAGGTCCGATACTTGCATAGTCAAGCCCTGCTGAAACAGAATACGTATTTAATATCTGACCGTTTTTATCCTGAAGCACAAAGCTCTTTGCCCCCTGAAAAACACCTATGCGACCGCTGGCAAACCTTGCCGCATGCAAGCCTGTTTCTATGCCTTTTCCTCCTGCCTCAACACCTATTAATCTTACCTTTTCATATTTTATAAAAGGATAAAATATGCCCATGGCATTGCTACCGCCACCCACGCAGGCAATCACCGCATCCGGTAAAATACCTTCCTTTTTCTTAATCTGAAAGATCGCCTCCTTACCAATCACAGAAACAAACTCCTTTACCATGGCAGGATAAGGATGTGGACCAAAAACAGTCCCTAAAACATAATGTGTGTTTCTTACATTTGTTACCCAGTCTCTTAATGCCTCGTTTATAGCGTCCTTTAATGTTCTACTCCCTGATTCTACACCCACTACCTTTGCACCAAGCATATTGATTCGCGTTACATTGATGGCCTGCCTTTCCATATCCTCAACACCCATATAGATAACACATTCAAGACCAAATAAGGCCGCAGCCGTGGCTGTTGCCACACCATGCTGACCGGCACCTGTTTCTGCTATAATCCTTGTCTTGCCCATCTTCTTTGCAAGAAGTACCTGTCCAATGGCATTATTTATTTTATGGGCACCTGTATGACAGAGGTCTTCTCTTTTCAAATATAGTCTCAATCCATATTTTTTTGAGAGATTTTCTGCGAAATAAAGGGGTGTAGGTCTACCTACGTAATCTTTTAAGTAACCATAAAACTCCTTTTTAAAATCTTTTGATTTTGCAAGGGAAAAAAATGCATGTTTCAGTTCTGTTAAATTGGGCATCAATGTTTCCGGTACAAATTGACCCCCATAAATTCCGAAATAACCCTGCTTTTTCATAGAAAAGCCCTCTTTTCATTTAATATATTAAAAACCTGTGCCACCTTTTTATGGTCCTTTATGCCTGGCGCTGATTCACAACCTGATGAAATGTCAAGGGCATAGGGTTTTAAATAAAGGGCAGACCTGATATTTTCAGCGTTTATCCCTCCTGCAAGGATAAAAGGTCTTCCGAAATCTTTTATCAATGCCCAATCAAAACTAATACCTGTACCACCGTATAATGATTCATGAAAGGTATCGAGTAAAGGAAACGCCCTTGACCTTTTTGCCCTTATTATATCTTTATGATCCTTTATCCTGTAACCCATAATGGTAATATCTGGGCCAAGTCTTTCTAAAAGCCCTTCATCGTAGATTTGAATCCTATCAAGCATTACCTGTCTCTTTATCTCAATGATCTCTTCGTAAGGATTGTCGACGAACACACCTACCTTTAAAACAAAAACAGGCAATTTTTTTACAATCTCTTTTGCCTTTTCAGGTTGAATATACCTTTTGCTCAATTTATAGAATATAAAACCTATTGCATGGGCACCCATATCCGTTACAAAAAGGGCATCTTCGATACGTGTTATACCGCATATTTTAACTTTCGGTATCATCTCCACCTCGTAATTCAATGATCTTACTGAAAGGGTTTTTAGCCCTCATAAGGGCCGTTCCTATTAAAAAACCTGAAACACCTTTCTCCTTAAACATTAAAATGTCCTCTTTCTTTTCAATTCCACTTTCAATGATAACAGGTATATCTAAAGGTATATAATCAAGCATTTTATAACCCTTTGAGATGTCTACCTTTAAAGTCCTTAAATCCCTGTTGTTGATACCGAGTATATAACCGCGCAAATCTGCAATGTTTTCAAAAGAGGATAGTTCATGGATCTCACAAAGACAGTCTATTCCTATCTCTTTTGCCACATGTAAACAATCTTTCAACAGTTGTTTTTCAAGGGCCTCACATATCAAAAGCACACAGTCAGCACCATAGGCTTTACTTTCATATATTTCATACACATCAACAATAAAATCCTTCCTTAACAAAGAAAGGGAAACTGCCTTTCTTACAGACGGGATAATATTTAAACTGCCATTAAAATACCTCTCCTCTGTAATTATTGATATGGCTTTTACACCTGCATTGGCATAAATTATTGACATTGTTTCAGGATTTATATCTTTTATCAGTATACCCTGAGAAGGTGATGCCATCTTGATCTCCCCTATAATCTTTACTTCTTCTGGAAATCTTTCCTTGAATTCTTCATAAAAAGGCCTTTTTTTAAAATTAGAAGAGAAATGTTTTATATCCTCAATTGGTCTATGCCTCTTTTTAAGCCTTACGATCTCTTTTTTTTCTTCCACTACCCTTTCGAGGAAGTTCATCTTTTTGCTACCTCTAAATATTCTTCTAATTTTTTTATGGCAGAGCCTGAATCAACAATATGACTTGCGTATTCTATACCTTCTTTTATCCTTGAACATATCCCTGCAATATAAAAGCATACCCCTGCGTTTAAAAGCACTATGTCCCTTTTTGCCCCGTTTTCTTTACCTGATAGGATAGCTTTCATTATTCGGGCATTTTCCTTTTTATCACTGCCTTTTATCTCATCTGGGGTATATCTTTTAAAACCGAAATCTTCGGGTTTTATGGAATAATACCTTATCTCTTCACCTAAAAGTTCACCCACCTCTGTCTCATTGCAGATTGAAACTTCATCAAGACCGTCCTTGCCATGAACTACCATAGCCCTGGTAGTACCCAATCTTTTTAAGACTTGAGAAAATAATTCACATAGTTCGGCCTTAAAAACACCAACAAGTATATGCTTTGTAAAAGATGGATTGGTAAGGGGTCCCAAAAGATTAAATAAAGTTCTTATCCCTATCTCTCTTCTTGGCAACGATGCATATCTCATGGAGGCATGAAACTTTGGTGCAAAAAGAAAACCTATACCCGTCTTTTCTATATGGGTTGCTACCTCATTTGGGGTTGCCTCTATGTTTACACCGAGTTCTTCCAGCACATCTGCACTCCCGCATCTACTGGAAACGGACCTGTTTCCGTGTTTTGCAACCTTTACACCTCCCGCTGCAACCACAAAGGCCGCTGTGGTAGAAATGTTAAATGTCATAGCACCATCTCCACCGGTTCCAACAATGTCCATAATAGGCCCATTATCTGTATTTGACAGAGAAATCGACAATTTTTCTGCCTTTTCTCTCATAACCTTTGCAGCAGCCACCAATTCTTCAACAGTTTCACCTTTAATCCTCAGGGCAGTTATAAACGCGGCTATCTGAGATGGTGTTGCCTCGCCTGCCATTATGTATTCCATCACCCTTTTCATCTCTTCTTCTTTTAAATCTTCGAGATTCACAACCTTTTCAATGGCATCTCTAATTGTCATCTTTTCTTAATCCTCCCTTTATTTTAAGAAAATTCTTTAAAATCCTCTTACCTTCTTCTGTTAAAATGGATTCAGGGTGAAATTGTACACCTTCAAGGTTAAATTCCCTGTGCCTTATGGCCATTATCTCATTGTCTTCACTTACTGCAGAGACCTCAAAAAAATCCCTTATCTTTCCGTCTTTTAAGGCCAGTGAATGATACCTTGTTGCAACAAATGGTTTAGGACACCCCTTAAAAATACTCTTTCCATCGTGAAAGATACGGGATGCCTTTCCATGCATTATCCTCTTTGCAGCTACCACCTCTATTCCAAAGGCATAACCTATGGATTGGTGACCAAGACATACACCCAGAATCGGGATCCTGCCTCCAAAATGCCTTACCGTATTCACAGAAATACCTGCCTCTTTGGGGGTACAGGGTCCTGGAGAAATAACAATTCTATCCGGCGAGAGCCTTTCTATCCCGTGTACTGTTATTTCATCGTTTCTAAAAACTACCACGTCCTCACCGAGCTCACCGAAATACTGCACGAGGTTGTAGGTAAAGGAATCGTAGTTATCAATGACCAGAAGCATGTCAGCCAATTATCTCCTTTATCTCTTTAATGGATTTTATAAGACCAGAAGCCTTATAAAGGGTTTCCATATACTCATTTTCAGGGATAGAATCTGCAACAATCCCTGCCCCTGCCTGTATGTAAACTTTATTTTCTTTTTTAAGAAACGTTCTTATGGTTATGCAGAAATCCATATCTCCGTTGTAAGAAAAATAACCCACTGCACCTGCATAAACCCCTCTTCTTGTGTTTTCTAACTCCTCTATTATTTCCATTGCCCTTATCTTGGGCGCACCTGTTACTGTGCCTGCAGGGAATGTAGCCTTAAACACATGGAAGGCATCAAAATTGTCTTTTACTCTGCCTTTTACAGAAGAGACAAGATGCATTACATGGGAATATTTCTCAATGTTCATAAGGTCAGACACAATTACACTTCCTATCTTTGCTATCCTTCCCACATCGTTTCTTCCAAGGTCTACAAGCATGATATGTTCTGCAAGCTCCTTTTCGTCTGTTAAAAGTTCTCTTGCAAGTTTTTCATCCTCTTCTTTTGTTTTACCCCTTCTTCTCGTGCCCGCGATGGGCCTTACCTCAACCACATCTTTTTCCATCTTCACCATGGTCTCCGGTGAAGAGCCGATAATGCTGTATTCAGAAAATTCTAAAAGAAACATATAGGGAGATGGGTTTACGACCCTCAATGCCCTGTAAAGACTTAAACTGTCTACATCCGCCTCCATTTCAAACCTCTGGGAGATTACCACCTGAATTACATCACCTTTTAATATATATTCCTTTGCTTTAAGCACTTTAGCCTCAAATTCTTCCTTTGTAAAAAGTTGCTTCATCTCTTTTATTTCAAAACATGAGCCTTCTTTCAATTGAACGGGCGAACGGAGGAACTTATATAATCTTTCTAATTCTTTCTGGACTTTTGCTGTATTTAATGGATCGAGCAAAAGAAATGTGATCCTCCTTGTAAAATTATCGAATACGATAAACTTTGCAGGAAACACAAAATACAGGTCATAAGTATCTATGGTTCTCTTTGTAAATGAAGGAAGTTTTTCGAAAAACCTTATAACATCATATCCTGCATAACCCACCGCACCGCCATAACAAGCTATATCGCTACCAGTCACTGTTACATGAAACTTTTTAAAAATTTCTTTTAAAACAAGAAAAGGATTTTCTGTTTCGAAATGGTCTTCAATTATGCCTTCCAGTATGACCTCTTTTTCTATACTTTTAAAAATCAAAAAAGGTTCTAATCCTATGATGGAAAACCTACCCATCCTCTCTTTTTGTTCAACGCTTTCTAATAGAAATGCAGGTTTTCCAGGAAAGGCCTTTTTCATTTTTATATAACAGGAAACAGGGGTATCGAGGTCGCAGAGAGCCTGTTTTGAAAAAAATACGAGCCTGACTCTATCCTTTTGTTGCAGAAATTCTTCGTATGAAAGAGGTCTTTTCTTCAATAACATCTCCTTATCCTATGTTTTCTCTCAATCTTTTCAAAAACGAGCTCAATTCCTCCTGATCTTTGGCCATAATTATATGTTTAAGATATTCGAGCCTTCCTGTAATCAAATTGAGTTTGGACATCGAATGTTCATTGAATAAAATCTCGCCAAGGAGATTATCGTCTTCTTTTAAAAGTTTTCTTGCAATTTCAAGGTGCCTTCCAAAGGTTGTGCCAGGCACCACGCCTTTTTTCACAGACCCTGCAAATGCCATTGAACATAAAAAAGGTGATGTAAGGGAATATGCCATCATCTCATCATGCTCTTCAAAGGTATATTCAAAAAACTTAAGACCATATCTACTGAAAAAATTCTTGAAAAACATTACACCGTCTTTGCAAGAATCCTTTATAAAGATTACGTTCTCATTCTTTAAAGAACCCATATTTGCAAAGGTAGGACCAAACATGGGATGCATGGATACAAAATCAAAAGCGCATGTTTTATAAAAATTTTTTAGTTCTCCCTTAATGGATGCTATATCAGCGATTATGCATCCTTTTTCAACAAAAGATATAACTTCTTTAAATGCAGGGACTGTATCTTTTAATGATACGGCATTTAAAAGCAGTTCTGGCTTAAAGGTTTTTATATTAGAAATTTCGTCAAATACCTTGAAGCTTTTTATTTCCCATTTTTTAGTATACCATTTATCATAGACTGCAACATCATTTGTCCTTGCAAGCTCTCTTGCAAACCATGAACCCATCTTTCCTGCCCCTATTATCATAACCTTCATATTTTTTTCCTCACTTTACAGATTTATAACGTCTGGTAAACTGAAAATCTTTATTTTGTATTGACCGACTCTCTTCGAGGATGAGTCTATAAAGCTTTTCAGAAAAATCGGGTCTTATAAGGTGACGGGAAAATTTTTTCACATTTTCCAGCACCTCCTGCTCCCTTTCAGGGTCAAAGACATGTTCTTTATATATTCTTGTTTTAAGGGCGATCTCCATCCGTTTGTTCAATAATTTGATTATTTTTTTGTCTATAATATCTATCTGCCTTCTCATATCCTTTAATGTCTTGCCCTTCATCTAAATATCCTTTTTATCTTTTGCTCCAAAAGCATAAAATCGGCAATAACTATGGCAGAAATTGCCTCCACTATCACTGGAATCCTTAATGCAATTGCCACATCATGCCTGCCCTTAATTGAAATTTCTGTGGGTTTACCGGTTCTTAAATCTACTGTCTTTTGCGGTTTTAGTATGCTTGGAGTCGGCCTTACGGCAACTCTAAAATAGATTTCGTTTCCGTTTGTAATACCTCCGTTTATTCCTCCAGCGTTGTTGCTCTTTGTCTTTCCATTATAGTCAAGAATCTCATCGTTATATTCGCTTCCTTTCATGCCAGCACACATAAATCCGCATCCGAATTCTATTGCCTTTATCCCTGGAATGGAAAAGATTCCATGACTTAAAAGAGATTCAAAAGAATCAAAAAAAGGTTCACCAAGCCCGATGGGAAGATTGTATAATCTGCATTCCACTATACCTCCTATAGAATCTCCAATTTCTAAGGCATGTTCCAAAGCACCATCTATGTCTTTACTACCCCCTATCTCCACAAGGGCTGCCTTTACCTTTACTGGTTCTATAATCTTCTTTGCAATAACCCCGGCTGCCACAATACCAAGGGTTAATCTGCCTGAAAAATGCCCGCCCCCCCTGTAGTCGTTAAAACCACCGTATTTTTTCCATGCAGTAAAGTCTGCATGTCCGGGTCTTGGTTTATATCTTATGTCCTCATATTCTTTTGATTCTATGTTGTGATTATTAAATGCTATCATTATAGGTGCACCTGTTGTCTTATCATTAAATACACCGCTTTTTATAATAGGAAGGTCTTCTTCAATCCTCGTGGTGGTACCTTTTCTGCCAGACCTTCTTCTTTCTAAATCCTCTATAAAATCGTAAACAGAAACAGAAACCCCGGAAGGACAACCATCTATTACAACCCCTACACAGTCTCCGTGGGATTCTCCAAAAATAGATATCCTGAATATCTTTCCAAAACTGTTCATCTTTCCTCCATACATTGTTCAATATCTTTAAAAAATGAAGGGTAAGACTTGGCCACGCATTCCGGGTTTTTTATAATGATTTCGCCTTCTGCCGCAAGACCGCATACAGCGCATGCCATGGCAATTCTATGGTCGCCATGAGGTTCTACCACGGCACTTTTTATTCTCCCCCCTTCAATTATAAGCCTTTCTTTTTCCATGTAGATATTTATACCCATCCTGGAAAATTCTTTTATTAATGCATCGAGGCGATTGCTCTCCTTGATACGCAATCTATTTATCCCGCTTAATATCGTTTTTCCTTTACAATGGGCAGAAAGGGCAACTAAAGGAGGCACAATATCTGGGCAATCTTCTGCATCGAATTCAATTGCCTTTAATTCACCCTTTTTAACAGTAAGCCTATCGGTTTCCACTTTTATTGAAGCCCCTGCCTTCTTAAGCACATCCAAAATAATTCTATCCGCCTGGTTTGAGTTAACATTCAAACCTGTTACAGTTATAGAACCTGATATGGCACCTGCAACGAGCATAAAGGCAGCACCTGACCAATCTCCTTCTACCACATATTCCGTTGCCGTATATCTTTGATTTCCCTGTATAAAAAATCTATCGAAACTATTATTAAAACTGCAATCCACACCGAATTTTTGCATCATCTCAATGGTCATCTTCAAATATGGCTTACTTTTTAAATTATCTACATAAATCTCTGAATCACCATCGCATAAGGGTAAAGCAATTATGAGACCTGTTAAAAATTGAGAACTCTCTGAACCGTTTATCCTGTATTTTCCAGGGAATATTGGTCCTTTTATTACAACAGGAGGAAAACCGTTATTTGTAATGGAGTATGCACCTAATTTTGTTAGCTCTTCTATCATATTTACAGGACGTAATTTAAGTGTGCCCTCACCTTCCAATAAAATCCTTCTGTTTGATAACCCAGCAATCGATGAAAACATCCTTATACAAAGCCCTGATTCACCACAATTAAGGGTTAAATTGTCTAAAGACTCCTTACTGAAATCAGGATTACCTGCTATTATAATAGAGTCAGGGTTTCTCTCTACTATTTTTCCACCTAAGGCACAGGCAATATTTAAGGCAACCATGGCATCGTTGCAGTAACTGGGGTTTTTTATAACCGTTTTTCCATGAGCAAGAAGCGATAATACCACAGCCCTTATCATGGCGCTTTTTGAAGGAGGCGCACAGACAGTACCTTTAATCTCCGATGCTCTTATTAATCTCTTCATAAATCATCCTCGCAATCTCTTGAGAACTTTTATTTTCCGTATAAAGGATTACATCTGCCACATCGCAGTAGAAAAAAATTCTCTTAACTATCATGGTTCTAATTGATTCAATATTGTCTATACCCTCTAAAAGGGGTCTGGTTTTGTCATTACAGATTCTTTTAAATATCGTTTCAGGCTTTGCCCATAGCCATACAACAATGGAATTTTTCCTCAAAACATCCCTGTTTTTTTTGCTTATTACAGCACCTCCGCCGCAGGAGATTACTTTTTTAGTTAATTTTCCTGCCCTCTCTATCTCTTTCTCCTCTATGTCTCTGAAAAATTTTTCACCGTTTATTTCAAAAATTTCCTTGATGGACATGCCCGCAGTTTTTTCAATCATTGAATCTATATCCAAAAACTCAAAACCTGTAAGACTTGAAAGATGATTCCCTATTATTGACTTTCCAGAGCCCATAAAACCCACAAGGGAGATGTTTCTTCTTTTATTTATATCAATGTACTTATTTGTCAGGATTTCCTTCATTTTATGAAGTGGTAAAAATTTACCTGTAAAAATTTTAAACGACGCCTCTGCCTGATATAGAAACCAGTCCCTGCCATCACAGGCATTATAACCTCTTTCTTTTGCACCTTTTATAATCAGAGAATCAATGGAATAGTTGGCATCGAGTACAAAGGCACCTTTCTTAATCCTTTTGGGATTAACAGGATAAATGCCTCGAGGAAGACATTGAACAATTATATCCGCATCGAGTGTTTTTCTGTTTAAAACCTCAAAGGGGATTGCCTTTAAACCTAAATCTTCTGCAATATCTGCTGCCTTTTTGTATGTGCGGTTTATAACTGTCACATCTGCACCTTTTTTCTTTAAGACAAAGCAAGCTGCCCTTGCAGCACCGCCGGCACCTAAAACAGTTGCCTTTTTATGAGAAACATGGAGGTGGTTTTTTGCAAACACCCCTTCTATACCATAAATGTCAGTATTATATCCGTGCAAGATACCGTCTACTTTTATTATGGTATTTACAGCACCTATACTTTTTGCTTCACCATGAACAATATGGATGTGTTTTAAGACCTCATCCTTAAAGGGGGAAGTGATATTGACACCTTTTATATTGATCTGTTTCATTAGCTCTATTACCTCTTCTGCCTGTCTGGCAAGTATACGGGTGTAAACCGCATCCATTGACTCTGATAAAAAGACGTTATTGAATATAACAGGGCTTAAACTGTGCAGTACGGGATTTCCTGCAACAGCAAAAATAGTCTTTTTTTCAAACACCTGATAGCACCTCCACAATATTTCTTAATTCCCTGTTTTCGATCTGCCCATCTGCAGTCTCTTTTCCTTTTTCCATTGATGCATATGTAAATACCCCCCCAAAAAACGGTGTAATTGCCCTTACAAGCCTTCCTTTATCACCCATACCAACAACAATTAACCTATTCTCAAAATCCTTATTTCCTAAGATACCTATAAGCCTTGCTGCATCTGATACAGAATTTATCTTGCATGCTATCTTTGCAATGTCGGCACCTTCTACAAAACATAACCTTACAATGCCAGTCAGGACATCCTGTGAAGGCGTTTTATTGTAATCGTGATATGAGATAATGATTTTGCATCTTTTTTTACGGGCAAAATCAATCACCGTTTTTTTAAATCTTGAATCAGATGCTAATTCAATATCTACAAAAGATGAACCTGCCTCTATGGCATTTAAAAGATAAGATAATCTTTTATTTTCGCTTAAGTATCCCGGTCTGCATGTGGCAATCAATCTTTTTGGCTGGGAAAAGATTTCTTTAATATCTGTCTCCGTTAGATTCATCCTGTCCATCCTTATCTCGGCAAATTCAATGTTGTTAAGGGATTTTAAAAAATTCAACCCCCATCTTTCGTCAAGACTAATGCATATCATACAGCACCCCCCTTATCTCTTTAATGCTTAACCTTTCTATGACAGCGTTTCCTATACCCCTTATCAATACAGAGTATATCCCATCGCCATCCTTCTTTTTGTCCTTTGTTATAGCATCCATAAGGTTATGTCTATTGACTCTTCCCAGCTCTGTGGGTAAACCAAAGTAAGAAAGAAGTTCTTTTATGCTTTTTAATGCCTCTTTTTTTAGAAAACCCCTTGATAGAGATAAACCTGCCTCGAGCATCATGCCTATACTGATTGCTTCACCATGACTTAATCCAAGCTTTGATTCAATTGCATGACCGTAAGTATGACCAAAGTTTAGTTTTCTCCTTTCCTGTCTTTCTGTTTCATCCCTTGTTACGATATCTACCTTTACCTTCATTGACCTAACTATAAGAGGTTCAATATAGGGTAGGTCTAAATTGACAAATGACCTCTTTTCTTTTTCTATTTCGTAAAATAGTTCTCTGTCACCTATTAAGGCATGTTTTATGAGTTCTGCCATGCCATTGGATAATTCATGGGCTGGAAGTGTTTTAAGTGTTGAAAAGTCACAGATTATAAAATCAGGCTGGTTTATGGTGCCTACCATATTTTTATACCCATTAAAATTCAGGCCGTTCTTTCCACCTATGGCAGCGTCCACCTGGGCAAGAAGGGTTGTTGCCACAAAACCAAAAGAAAGCCCCCTTAAGAATGTAGATGCCACAAAGCCAGCAATATCACAAACCAAACCACCGCCAACACCGATAATTACCGTATTTCTATCGCATCCGAATTTAAGAAGATTGTCATAAATATACTCCACTGTATTTAATGTCTTATGCACTTCACCACAGTCTATTATGACCTTTTTAACACCTTTGAATCTCTCTCCGTATAAACGGTCTACATTTCTATCTGTAATAACAACCATATGCCCTTTATTACATAGCTCAAAGGCGATATTCATATCAGTGCCGACAAAAATTGTGGAGGCCTTATTTTTAGTGGAAAGCGTTATCTTTTTCATTGATTTTCCTCAATAAAGGCATGAAGGCTACGAATCTTTTTCATCATTCTGGCAAATTCTAATGTGTTTAAGGTCTGTTTTTTGTCACATATGGCATCTTCTGGTTTTATATGGACCTCAACGATTAAACCATCTGCCCCTGCTGCCACCGCCGCATATGACAGATATGGCACAAGGTTTGCCATGCCCGATGCATGGGATGGATCTACTATTACTGGTAGGTGGGTTAATCCTTTAAGGGAAGGGACAGAGCTTATATCAAGGGTATTTCTTGTATATGTTTCAAAGGTTCTAATGCCCCTTTCGCAGAGAATAACCTCTGGATTACCCTCGTTTAATATGTATTCTGCACAGTAAAGCCATTCCTCAATGGTAGAATTCATACCCCTTTTTAGTAGCACAGGTTTTCTTACCTTGCCCACTTCTTTAAGAAGGGAAAAATTTTGCATATTTCTTGCGCCAATTTGTAATACATCTGCATATTCACTAACCCAGGGCACATCTCTTGTATCTATTACTTCTGTCACAATGGGAAGGCCGGTCTCAGCTTTTGCCTTTTTCAATATCTTCAAGCCCATAAGCCCAAGACCCTGAAAGGCATAGGGCGATGTTCTCGGCTTAAAGGCACCGCCCCTTAACATATCTGCCCCTGCTTTTTTTACTGCAATAGCAGTTTCTATAGTATATTTTTCGTTTTCTACAGAGCAAGGACCAGCGATTACACAAAATCCATTTCCTATTGCCACATCATCTACATAAATTATGGTTTTTGAAATCTCCTTTCTTATTGCCGCCAATTTTATATCTCTCATGCCTTGCCTCCAAAAAAATCAAAATAAAAAAGGCCATGGGTTTTGCACCCATGGCCTTTTAATAGACCTCCTGATGGTCACATAGACCACGGGTGCAAAAATACATAAACATACCAATAGCCGTAATTGATTGAATTGTGATTGGTTTTCAGGTTGTTGTAATGATGCATATGATTATGTTCCATTGTATTAAATTAAATACAAAAATAGATTGGTGTCAATAAAAAAATAATATTTTATTTTTCTATGGTCTCTCTAACCTTTGAGGATAGCTCGTGGAGCGTAAAAGGTTTCTGTAGATAGCTTATCCCGCTTTCAATTATACCATTATGAATAATGGCATTATTCGTATATCCTGACATGAAAATACATTTAAGGCCTGGCTTGATGCCTGATAGTATCTTTGAAAGTTCTTTACCGTTCATCTCCGGCATAATCACATCTGTTAATAGTAAGTCTATTTCATCCTTATGCACCTTAAATTTATTTATAGCCTCAAAAGGTGTTGAAGCTGATATAACCTTGTATCCCAGCTCTTCAAGCATGGATACACATAATTCGAGCACATCTCCCTCATCTTCCACAATAAGGATTGTTTCGCCTTTACTTTCAGGATAAACCTCTTTTTCTGCTATAACATGGGCCTCTTCTTCTCCTGCATAACGGGGCAGATAAATCTTAAAGGTGGTGCCCTTTTCAGGCTCGCTGTAGGCATTTATAAATCCATTATTCTGCTTCACAATACCGTAAACTGTGGATAGACCAAGGCCAGAACCCTTTTCTTTTTCCTTTGTGGTATAAAAGGGTTCAAATATGTGCTCCAGTATATCTTTTGTCATACCGATGCCGTTGTCGCTTATGGCAAGCATTACATATTCGCCGGGATAAAAGCCTAAATGATTTTTGCAATAAACTTCGTCTAATACTATATTTCGTGTCTCTATGGTAATTCTGCCCACATCGGGGATTGCATCTTTTGCATTAACTACAAGATTCATCACCACCTGGGTAAGCTGAACAGGGTCAAACTTTATCTTCCACAGATCTTTTCCCGGCATCCATTTTAGCTCTATGTTTTCACCTATTAATCTCAAAAGCATCTTTAGCATATCTTCAATTGAAGCATTTAAATTCATCACCTTGGGATCAATGGACTGTTTTCTTGCAAAGGCAAGAAGATTTTTTGTAAGCTCAGAGGAACGCTCACCGGCCTTTTTTATCTCGCTGAACCTCTGGTATAATGGATAGCCAGGATCGAGCTCGAGCATACCGAGATTTGCATGACCCAGTATAACTGTGAGCATGTTGTTGAAATCATGGGCAACTCCACCGGCAAGACGTCCTATGGCCTCCATCTTCTGGGCCTGTAAAAACTGCTCTTCCGTGCGTTTATAGTCTGTTATATCAAAGGCAGTGGTTATTATTAAATTATTTTCTACAAGGACTGTAATAAAACTGATTACCTTAATACTTCCGTCTTTACATGTTGCATTAAATATCCTCGGGGCCTTTTCACCTATCCGAAGATCTTTTGCATCTTTTTTCCAGGTCTCTATAACTATCTTCCTGTAATCATCATCGGGGTAAGCCTTTTTAAACCAAGATCTTCCATCAGGTATCTCCTCCGGGGCATAACCAAAAAGTGTTACCCATTCTTTGTTTACATATAAAAACTTTCCCGTTTTGTCTATAAGAACCATGCCATAGGGCATCCTATCCACGAGGAATGAATACCTTTCCCTTTCATATATAAGCTTTGCCTCGGCTTTTTTACGCTCTGTAATATCCCTTACTATTGCCTGAATGAAAATTTCTTTGCCGATTTTTAGGGTATTCAAACTTACCTCTGTATAAAAATCCTCTCCGTCAGATGTTGTATGGACCCACTCAAAGAATTGAGGATTTCCTTTTAATGCCCCCTCTATCTTTTCAGTAGCCTTTTCTTTTGAATTTTTCCCGTCCGGCTGCGTGGGAGGGGAGAATTCATAAGGTGCCTTTCCAATAATATCCTCTTTTTTACATTTAAAAAGCTCAAGCACCTTGGAATTGCAGTCGATAAATTTAGTTTCTTTTAAAAGAAAGATGCCGTCATTTGCATTTTCAAAAAGGCTCCTGTATCGCAATTCACTTTCTCGGAGATTTTTCTGTATATTTTCGAGTTCGATGAAGTTCCATAGGCCTTGCATCAAAAGCCCTGCATGGGCTTCGTCCTTTTCATCATAAGGTTCTTCCTTATTTGCAAAACACCCCAAAACTACAACCCTATCCCTGTATACAACCGGAATGCTCATAAATCTCTTTATCTGTATATGACCTTCGGGCAAGCCTCCCTTTGATAAATCCGCTGATTCATAATCATTTATGATAAATGATTGCTTCTTTCTTGCCGCCTCTGCCCATAATCCTCCTGTTTTTATATTCAATCCACATGTTCTTTCTTTAATATTACAGTTACTGTATATGTTCTCTGGAAGCAATGTAATGTGTTCTAAAGAACCATCTTCATGAACAAAACCAAGGTATGCAATCTTACTTTCTGTGATTTCCATGCATTTTTCAGCAACAAAAGATATAATCTTTTCAATGGGTTCACCTAACATTTGATAAAGTTCGAGCAAGGTCTGATATGTTAAATCATTTATACTATCTTTTTTCCCGGCACTTATCAGATCTTTAATCTCCTCAAAGGTGCTTACAAAATAAACGGTCTTTCCCTCTTCATCTCTTATGGCCCTTGAATTTACAGAAAGCCATAAAGGAGTTTTATCTTTCTTTTTTGCCTTCAATTTAAAATTATCTAATTCACCCTTTTCTTCTAAAAGTTCCAGCCATGTCTTAATTTCTTCAGGGTCAAAACACTTGCCATTATCTATTGATTTAATTGACTCAACCATCTCCTGTGGAGATTCAAACTTGAATATCTTTGCAAAAGATTTGTTTACAGCAATTAATCTACCATCAGGGGTTGTAAGAGACAATCCAAATCTAATATTATCTAAAACGAGTTCATAAATATGTTTCGGTAGTATATTTTTTCTGTCTTTTTTCATTCTTGACAAAACCTCGTTATCCAATCTTCATACCAAAATGATAATATGCTTTTATATTTTATCGCATCTAAATCACGCTTCTTAAGTCAGTTTTCATGGTCATGCTCAAATATCTGAAAGAATAAAAAATTTAATATGCCTTAATTTTCATATAATACATAGAAAAACAGGCAAGATAAAAGATTGTTAAAAATACAATAGGTTACATGAAAAGTGAATTTATTTCAAGATAAAAAACTCGATATGCAACAGAAAACATCAAAATGCTTATGATATTTTTAAAAGATATTTACTCCGGATATGATGCCTTTCTACCAAAGGGAATTGAAAGTTTTCTCATCCTGTGCCTTAGTGTCCCTGGGTTTATACCAAGTAGATTTGCTGCACCCTCTTTGCCCTCCACCCTGCCCTTTGCTGCCTTAAGTGCCTTTATTATGTGTTCTTTTTCAACTTCTTCAAGGGTTGGAAATGCATTTATGTTAAAGCCATATTGTTGCTCCTTTGTGTCATTGCCTACCTTTATTATATCTTTAAAATCAATGGGTCTACCTCTGGAGAGTATTATTGCCCTTTCTACCACATTTTCTAATTCCCTTACATTTCCTGGCCAATCATACTCTAAGAGCATCTCTATTGCACCCTTTTCTAAAACAGGTATCTCTGGAAGGGCCATCTCTTTAAATTTTTTAATTATAAAATGATGAACAAGCGCTGGAATATCACCTTTTCTTTCTCTAAGGGGCGGTATATGGATAGGAAAGACATTTAATCTAAAAAAGAGGTCTTCTCTGAATAAACCTTTTTTTACAAGCTCATTGAGATCTCGGTTTGTAGCTGATATTATCCTTACATCAACTTTTATAGGGTACGTGCCACCCACCCTCTCAAACTCCTTTTCCTGCAAGACCCTAAGTAGCCTTACCTGCGCGTTTGGAGGCAATTCGCTTATCTCGTCGAGAAAGATTGTACCCTTGTCTGCCCTTTCAAACCTACCCTTTTTCTGTGATATAGCCCCGGTAAATGCGCCTTTTTCATGACCAAAGAGCTCGCTGTCTATGAGTGTATCGGGTATGGCACCGCAGTTTAATTTAATAAAAGGACCCTCTGACCTTGGAGAAAGGTTATGTATGATCTGGGATATAATCTCTTTTCCTGTGCCTGTCTCACCGTAAATCAAAACAGGGCTCGTAAGACGCGCCACCTGATTTACCCTCTCCATTACATTTTTTAGTCCAAAATCTGCCCCTATTAATTCGATTTTATTTGCCTTTTTCAATTCATTTCTGAAATAGTTTCTCTCTTCTGCTAAGGCATCCTTGAGCATTAGCATCTCTTTGAATTGCTTGCAGTTATTTAATGCTATTGCCACAGGCTCATTAATATACTCGAATAATTCCAGATAGTTAGTAAAATTTTCAATATGGTTTTTTAAAACTATTACAAAGGCACCTATGTATCTTCCTTCAAGGATAAAACGGGTAACGATTGCCTGTAAATCCATAAAACCAAGAATATCTGCAATAGCATAAATGAAGGGGTCTTTAGATAAATCTTTTATGTATCTTACCCTTTGAAGGCCCTCTAATGTCTCAAGCTCATGCTGGAGTTCTTTTGGGATGGGGATCTTTATATCCTTAGTGTAGCCATTTTTATAATCGGCTACAGCCTCTATGTTTATAGTACCTATCTTGCTTTCATAGGTAATAAGAACAAGCTTATCAACGGGTACAATATCCTTTAAAAACAAAAAACAACTATGGAGCGCCTTTGTTATGTCAAGACTACTGCATATCCTGATTGTCAATTCCCTAAAAAAGCACTCCTTATCTATATTCATATCCTGCAACATATAATAGATATACAATTAAAATGAAACATTTAACAGTTTTTTCTGTAAAATTTGTCAGTTTTTTCATTCAATCATTATAACTCTTTAATATTATATAAAAAAATATACGGCACAACATTTGCTATCTAAAAAACAAGATGACTCTCGAGTGCATAAAGGTCATGGTGAATTTAAACAAGGAAAAAGAGTTAAGGTCTTTTCTTGATTCCGTCTTAAAGGACATAGAAGAGTATAGGGGGCTTATAAAATTTGAGTTCTATAAAAACAGTTTAGTTCCCTTAGATTATATCATCCACCTTTACTGGAAAGAAAATGTCAACATCAATTTAGGTAGCCCCCTATTCCACTATATTATTGAGGGATTACAGAGGATTGGTCTTGTAAACCATACCATGTGGATTGAGGAGATAACCATCGGGAATGTAAGAGATGATAAAAATGATGTTTCTAAGGATACTAAAAACTACACAGATTTCAAAAATAAAATAAATAGGGAGGAAAAAATGGCAAAAAAGGATGAAATTAAAGACACACTAAACACGGTCACCCGCAGGGGTTTTCTAAAGGCGGGTGTAAGCGCAGGTATGCTTGCCGCTGCAACAGGTCTTGCCCTTGATCTCACAAAAAAGGATGCTGAGGCTGCACCACGGAATCTACCAAAAAAATGGGATGAAGAGATTGATGTGGTGGTTGTAGGTTCAGGATTTGCCGGGCTTGCAGCAGCTGCTGAAGCGGGCAAAAGGGGTGCTAAAGTGGTAATATTAGAAAAGATGCCCGCCTACGGTGGAAACTCCATAATCAATGGTGGTGTTTATGCGGCATGGGACAGCAAACTCCATCTGAGACAAAAATTAAACCTCGGTATTGACAGCCCGAAACAGCACTTCGATGATACATTAAAAGGCGGAGACTACTACAATATACCCAGCCTTGTCAAAAACTTAACAGAGGGTTCAGCAGATGCCCTTAACTGGATGATAGAAGAAGGTGGGTGCAAACTCCGTGAGGCCTTAACAAGGGCAGGTGGACACAGTGCATACAGAACCCATACTGTTGCAGAAGGTGTTGGAAGGGGCTTTACAGAGCCACTTAGGAAGATTGCTGAAAAATATGGCACCAAGATTCGGCTAAATAATGAGATTACATGGATATGGAGAAAGGATACAGAAGGTCCTGTCCTGGGTGTTGAGGTAAAGACACCAAAAGGTAAAAGAAACATAAAGATAAAAAAGGCTTTAATTCTCGCATCAGGTGGTTTTAGCAGGGATATCAAGATGCGTCAGGCATATAATCCATCTATAGTGCCAGAATATAACAGCACAAATCATCCCGGTGCAACAGGTGAGTGTATCAGGTTTGCCCAGGCTATAGGTGCAGATACTCTTCATCTGGCTTTTATACAATTATATCCCTTTGCAGAACCGGAGACCGGTATCCTTGATAACCCAGCCGTCTATCCATTCAACGGTGTGGGCTACGGTCTAATCTATGTAGATAAAAACGGCAAACGGTTTGTAAATGAACTTGAAAGAAGGGATGTCTGTGCCATGGCACAGATTAAATTAGGTCAGAAACCTACCTACTCCATCTTTAATGAAGAGATGGTAACAAAGATGGGCGGAACCATGGAGGAGATAGAAAAAGGCATTGCGAAGGGTCGTTTTATAAAGGCTAATACAATAGAAGAGCTTGCACAGAAACTGAAGATGCCTGTGAATAATCTTGTGGAGACGGTAAAGAAATACAACCAGTACATAAAAGATGGAAAGGACCCTGAATTTAATAAACCTATTACAAAGGCAATGATACCCCTTGAAAAAGGTCCTTTTTATGCAGTAGCACAGTGGCCTGCAGTCCATCACACCATGGGCGGGATAAGGATAAACGAGAAGGCACAGGTAATAGACATATGGGGCAAGGTGATACCGAAATTCTATGCAGCAGGTGAGGTAACAGGCGGTGTCCACGGTTCAAACAGACTTGGTAGCAATGCAATTCCTGACTGTGTTGTCCACGGCCGTATTGCTGGTATCAATGCAGCCCAGGAAAAGGCATAAAAGAACAAAAAGGGGTCTAATTGACCCCTTTTTTAATTTTCAGGAGTTGCTTTATGAAAAAGCCATTATTGTTATTTAGCGTTATATCAGCCATTATACTGGCTATCACATTGGGTTTCACAAAAGGTGATGTTTTTGCCCAGGTAAAAAAAAAGGCAAAGGCACCTTCTAAAAATGTATCCTGTCTTAGCTGTCACGAACAGATATCAAATGTTCTTCCAAAGAATCACAAACCCGTAACCGGTGACACCATAGCATCATGTAATATATGTCATAGACCTGATATGTCCACGAATGCTGATCCAAAACCATATGCAAGTATTATCCACAGGGCACATATAAAAGAAGGAAAGACCGCTGACTGTATGATATGCCATACTCATGCTAACAATAGATTCAGTGTTTATAAATCTGGAGTCTCTTTTGGCAGGTTAAAAAAGGAAGATTTTGAAAACATAAAAAATATATTCATGTCATGGGCACACTCAAAGAACATAGATGCCACCCACGGTAAGGTTGATATTCTATGCAGTGCATGCCATGATAAAAAACTGCCTGTAACAGGGGATACAGTAGAAAACGATCGTTGCCTTACCTGTCATGGCCCCCTTGAGGCCTTACAGAAAAGAAGTGAACCAAAGGACTTTCCTGACAGGAATCCCCACAAATCGCATCTTGGTGATATAGCATGTACTGTCTGCCATCACAGTCATAAGGCCTCAACAGTTTACTGCCTTGGCTGCCATGGAAACTTTAAGATGAAAATACCGGGAGGATAAAAATATCGGGCATAAATGCACTTAATATAAGAGAACTGTCAATATTTAACTGTAAATATTTATTTAGCTAATTTAGACCACGTATCTTTCAAGGACACAATAAGGTTGAAAACAGGTCTTTCTTTAGTTGAGTCCTTTTGATCCAGTGAGAAATAGCCTATTCTCTCAAATTGGAATCTGGCACCGGACAAGGCATTTTTTAAATTGTGTTCTGCAAAGCAAGGATAAAGAATTTTGAGTGAATCAGGGTTTATATATTTTAAGTAATCATCACCTTTTGAAGCAGGGTCTTCTACAGTAAATAATCTATCATAAAGTCTTACCTCAACAGGTATGGCATGGGATGCAGCTACCCAGTGAATAACGCCTTCCACTTTTTTTCCATCCATAGAGGGTCCATCTTTAGTGGCAGGATCATATGTGCAGTGTATTTCCTTTATCTCGCCTGTAGCGTCATCCTTTATAAGATATGAAAATTTGATTACATATGCATTTCTGAGTCTTACTTCTTTGTTTGGGCTAAATCTTTTAAATTTTTTTGGAGGATTTTCACTAAAATCATCTCTTTCAATATATAACACCTTTGAAAAGAAAACCTTTCTTTTACCAAAAGATGGGTTCTTAGGATGATTTGGACATTCTATCTCTTCTGTCTGTCCCTCAGGATAGTTATCGATAATTACCTTTAAAGGTTGCAATACACACATGGCCCTGGGTGCATTCTCGTTTAAGTCATCGCGAATGCATGACTCAAGCAGAGCAATATCTACAAGGTTATCCTTTTTTGCAACACCTATTTTATTACAGAATGTCTTTATAGCATCTGGAGTATATCCCCTTCTTCGCATACCTGCAATTGTTGGCATCCTGGGATCATCCCAGCCTGCTACATAACCCTTTTCTACAAGTTCGATAAGTCTTCTCTTGCTCAGTATAGTATAGCTTAAATTAAGCCTCGCAAATTCAATCTGTTTTGGTTTGTCACCTTCTATAAGTTCATTTACTATCCAATCGTATAAAGGACGGTTATTTTCAAATTCCAGGGTGCATATGGAATGGGTTATACCTTCAATTGCATCTGAGAGACAATGGGCAAAATCATACATAGGATATATTACCCATTTCTTACCTGTTCTGTAATGGGGTGTTCTTTTTATCCTGTATAATACAGGATCCCTCATGAGAATATTTGAAGATGCCATATCTATTTTTGCTCTCAATACCCGGCTTCCATCGGGGAATTCACCTGCCCTCATACGACGGAAGAGGTCTAAATTTTCCTCTACAGTTCTATTGCGATATGGGCTCTCTTTACCTGGTTCTTTAAGCGTCCCCCGGTATTCTCTTATTTCATCGGGTGATAGATCGCACACATAGGCCTTACCTTTCTTTATAAGCTCTTCTGCAAAATCATACAATTTCTCAAAATAATCGGAGGCAAAAAATAGCCTGTCTGCCCAATCAAACCCAAGCCATTTAACATCGTTTATAATAGACTCTACATATTCCATTGTTTCACCGGCAGGGTCTGTATCATCCATCCTTAGATTGCATGTGCCTTTATATTGGGCTGCTATGCCAAAATTAAGACAGATTGATTTTGCATGACCAATATGAAGATAACCATTTGGTTCTGGTGGGAAACGGGTTGCTACCCTGCCACCATTTTTATTTTTCCTGATGTCTTCCTCTATAATTTCACGAATAAAATCAATTGGTTGATTAACATTAGCTTCCATCATAGTCCCTTGAAGATTACTGCTAAAAATTAACACAAAAACAGGTGCAGTTTCAATAAAGTGATTAATTTATTGTGGAGAAAATCCAAAATAGGTTGTATTATATTTCAATCTTTATTCGTCACACGACAAGGAGGATATATGAGCGGCATATTTGGCGTTGTTTCAAAAAAAGACTGTGCATCTGATTTATTGTACGGAACAGATTATCATTCCCATATGGGGACAGAATATGGGGGCATGGCGGTTTACGGTAAAAAGCTCCATCGTCATATTCATGATATAAGTAAATCACAGTTTAAATCAAAGTTTTTTGAAGAATATAAAGAGATGGAAGGGAATATAGGCATAGGTGTTATAAGCGATAGAGACCCACAGCCTCTGATTATAAGCTCAAAATTCGGTACATTTGCCATCGCATCTGCAGGCCTTATTGAAAACATAGATAAGCTTGCGCAGGAACTTCTTGAAAGTGGAGAAACATTCAGCGAAATGTCAAGTGGCGGCTTCAATTCTGTTGAACTGATTGCAAAGATCATAACCCATAAAAACACAATAATAGAAGGTATCGAAAGTGTATATGATAAAATAAAAGGCTCAGCCACTATGCTGTTGATGACAAAAGACGGAATATACGCTGCAAGAGATCGCTATGGAAGACTGCCTCTTATTATAGGTGAAAACGATGAAGGCTATGCCGTTGCTAATGAAACCTGTTCTTTTCTTAATCTCGGATATAAGATTAAAAAATTCATCGAACCTGGTGAGATTGTTTTTATAGGAAAAGATGGTTTAGAGGAAAAATTTAAAGGTAAAGATAAAAATCAGATTTGCGCCTTTTTATGGATATACACTGGTTATCCTGCCTCGAGTTATGAAGGAATAAATGTTGAAATAGTCCGTGAAAGAAGTGGAAGATTGCTCGCAAAAAGAGATAATGTAAAGGCAGATCTTGTGGCTGGCGTGCCTGATTCAGGTGTAGGTCATGCCATAGGCTATGCCATGGAATCAGGTATTCCATATCGCAGACCCCTTGTAAAATATACCCCAGGCTATGGTAGGAGCTATACCCCACCGGCTCAGGAGATAAGAGACCTCGTTGCAAAAATGAAACTCATACCTGTGAAAGAAATTATTGAAGGCAATAGAATTATTCTATGTGAGGATTCGATTGTCAGGGGGACGCAACTTAAAAATTATACCTTAAAAAAACTTTGGGAATCAGGTGCAAAGGAGATACATATAAGACCAGCATGCCCACCCCTTATGTTTCCATGCAGATTTGCATTATCTACAAGATCGACAGAAGAACTTATTGCCAGAAGGGCCATATGGGACATAGAAGGCAGGGATTTTAATAATATAGAAGAATATCTTGATGAGGATTCAAAAAAATACAAAAAAATGGTGGAATGGATAGCAAATGAACTCGGAGCCACAACCTTAAGATACCAGAGAATAGAGGATATGGTTAATGCCATAGGTATACCGAGGGAAAAGCTCTGCCTGCACTGCTGGTTAGGATATAATGAATAATAAATAGGGATTATGGATAAATTAAAACAAGTAGCGGTTATAATCCCTGCATATAACGAAGAAAAGAGCATAGGCGATGTTGTCAGAGGGATAAAGAGATTAGGTGAAGGATATATTCCAGTAGTTATAAACGATAATTCAGAAGACAGAACAACAGATATAGCTCTTGCAGAAGGGGCAATAGTTATTGAATTACCATGTAATCTCGGTATTGGAGGTGCAGTCCAGACTGGATATAAATTTGCAAAGGAAAATGGTTACGATGCATGCATTCAGGTAGATGGGGATGGGCAGCATCCTACTAACCAGATACCTAAATTAATAAAAAGCCTTTTTGAAGATGACTACGATATTGTAATAGGTTCGAGGTTTGTAATGGATAGTGATTATGAGATATCTTTCATGAGGCTTGTAGGCATAAAAATTTTATCTTTTTTTCTTAAGATATTAACAGGTCTTGATATAAAGGATACTACAAGTGGTTTTAGGGCAATTAATAGAAGGGCACTTGAGTTTTTTGCGTCTGAGTATCCTCAGGATTATCCTGAGCCTGAATCCCTTGTATTTGCTCATAAGAAAGGTTTTAAGATCAAAGAGATACCAACCAGGATGTCAAACAGAATGTATGGAAAGTCATCAATAACGCCTATTCTTTCAACATACTACATGATAAAGGTGATGCTTGCGATGTTTATAGACCTCTTTAAAAAATAATAAATGAGGAGAGCTATGTTACCCATACAAATTATTATAGGTGTGATAAGCATAGGTTTTTTTATTGTTACCTTCGAATTTATAAGAAAAAGGCATTTAAGAGAAGAATATGCTATACTTTGGCTTGCCACATCTTTTGCGATTGCTATTTTGAGCCTATGGCCAGGACTAATTGATATAATAAGCAAAATAACCGGTTTCTACTATATAACAGCTATATTGATTATAATATTTGTATTTGTGATTGCTATATTAATGCATTATTCAATTGTAATATCAAAGATAAAAGATATGAACAAAGAGCTTGTTCAGAGATATGCCCTGTTGGAACATAAAATTAAGGAGTTAGAGAAAAAAAAGTCTTAAGATGAAGACCTGGCCTGATTGTATACCCTGTATATTAAAAATGTCTTTAAATGTAGCTTATGATATCTTTAAAGAAAGACAGGACATTACAAACTTATTTGATAATATATTGGCAATTGAATCAATTCAAAAGAATAGATATGAAACAACACCACCTGAGATAATTAGAGATATATGGAAGTTGCTGATAGATAGAACAGGCATTACAGATCCTCTATATGAAAAGAAAAGATTACAAAATAGTTTAGCTTTAAATGTTTACCCATATGCAAAAGAATCAGTTATAAAAAGCTATGACCCTTTTAAAGAGGCTTTAAAATGGTCTATTGGAGGGAATTTTATTGATATTATGGCAGGTATAAACAATTTTAAAAAAGATGATTTTATTAGGAAAATTAATAAAATGAATATAGATGAAGATGCAGTATATGAATTAAGAAATAGATTTAAAAAAAGCAAAAAAGTTTTATATTTTTGTGATAACTGCGGCGAAATCGTTTTTGACAGATTGTTTGGAGAGATATTAAAGGATATATTTAAACTGGATATATTTTTTGTTGTAAGGTCTGTTGCAGTTTTAAATGATGCAACCAAAGAAGATGCATTTTCTGTAGGACTTAATAAAATAGGGACAGTATTAGAGAATGGAATAATTGAGCCTTTGCCTGGTTTTATTTTAGAAAAGGCATCCAGTGAATTAATAAAATTAATGGATAATGTAGACCTTATAATATCAAAAGGTGGTGGAAATTTTGATACCCTTTCTGAAAAAAAATCTTTAAAGGGTAAGGTTAGTTTTCTTTTACAGGCGAAGTGCCGACCATATGTCCTTATGCATGGCATTGATAAAGGAAACCTAATTGTTTATAACTTTTAATAAAAGTGATTATGGAAAAGATAAAGGTAGGTATTAGCAGCTGTCTTATAGGTAAAAAGGTTAGATATGACGGTGGCCATAAACAGGACAGGTATATAACAGATACACTGGGTAAATATTTTGAATATGTGCCTGTGTGTCCTGAAGTAGAATGCGGGCTGCCTGTACCAAGGGAGGCAATGAGGCTTATAGGCTCACCAGAAAATCCACGGCTTGTTACCATAAAAACAGGCATAGACCATACAGATAAGATGCTTAAATGGTCAGAAAAAAAACTCGATGAACTGGAAAAGGGAGATCTATGCGGTTTTATTTTTAAAAGTAAATCTCCAAGTTCAGGCATGCAAGGTGTAAAGGTATACTCACAAAAAGGAATACCTGAAAAAAAAGGGGTGGGTATATTTGCCGCTGCTTTTATGAAACGTTTTCCCCTTTTACCGGTAGAGGATGAAGGTCGTCTAAACAGTCCTGTGTTAAGAGAAAATTTTATAGAAAGGGTCTTTGCGTATAAAAGATGGCAGGATTTTTTAAAAAACAAGGACGGAGTCAAGGATCTTATTGATTTTCACACAGACCACAAATACCTAATAATGGCACATAGCCCAAAACACTTAAGAGAGTTAGGGAAAATTGTTGCAAATATTAAAGACTTTGATAAAGATGTGAACAAATATATAAAAATCATGATGGAGGGTTTAAAATTAATAGCAACAAAAAAAAAGAATACAAATTGTCTTTACCATATTATGGGTTATTTTAAAAAAGACCTTTCCAAAGAGGAAAAGGAAGAACTTATAAAAATCATAGAAAATTATAATAATGGACTTATTCCCTTAATAGTGCCTGTTGTCCTCATCAATCATTATGTAAAAAAATACGATAAACAATATCTTAAAAAGCAGGTTTATCTAAATCCACACCCCCTTGAACTTATGCTGAGAAACCATGTATAGAAAAAAAATCAATCTTGAAATAGTGCCTATCGAAGAGATTAATATAAATGACAGGAGTTTTTGTATATCCTATCCTGATTTTAATGAAAGACTTAACTCATCGATAAAAAAAATAGGAATTATTCAACCCCTTATTGTCAAAAAACAATACCCTTTTGTTGTGATCTCAGGGTTTAAAAGGCTAAAATCTGCGATTAATCTTGGTATGGAAAAACTTCCATGCATTATTTATGATATTACCGATATTGATGCCTGTATAATATCTATAAATGAAAATCTTTTCAGGGAGATGAATTTAGTAGAAAAGGCACATTGCATTAATATGATTTTGAACTTTGGTTTTTCCATGGAAGAAATATACGGGATAATGGAACAGATAGGAGTGGGCAGACATGAAAATATCATAAAAAAAATGATTAAAATTGCAAACAGCGAAAAGATATTAAAAGACTTTATTGTAGAACGAAATATTTCTTTAAAAAATGTAGATTATCTACTCTGGTTCGAGCCAGAAGTAAGAGAAAGAATTATAAATTTAACAGGCAAATTTCATTTTACAGAAAGTCTTTTAAGAGAAATACTACAGATGCTGACCTTAATTAAAATAAAAACAGATGATTTACCCTTTGAAGAACTGCATACCCTTAATAACCCTTTTGAAATAAAGGAGGCGTTAAAAAAACGCATAAATCCTGGCATAAAAAAGCTCGAAGATGAGTTTAAAAATATCAGACGTAACCTTAAACTGCCAGATAATGTGACTATTAAGATAGACCCTTTCTTTGAAAAAGAGTATATTGATATTATGATTAAAGCAAAGGATAAATCAGAACTCGAAGTTGCTTTAAAAAGCTTAACAGAAAATTTAAAATCAAAGGGCATGGAGGCAATCTTTGGGATTACAAAAAATAGAATTGCTGAATAAAGAGGGAAATTTTGTAAGGGATTGCCCTGGAACAAAGAATCATATATGCTGTGGTTATAAAAATATAGACCTCATTGAAGGATGCATACTTTCCTGCTCTTATTGCATTTTAAAACACTATATTAAAGACGAAAAGATTAAAATAAATCTAAACATAAAGAGCATAATCACAGAGATCGATGATTTAATAGAAAAAGAACATAACCACATTTTAAGGTTTGGCACAGGTGAATTATCGGATAGTTTAGCCCTGGATAGAAGGTATAACTTGAATAAACCTTTAATCGAGTATTTTGGTGAGAAAAAAAAGGCAATATTTGAGCTTAAATCAAAGTGGGCACAGATAGAGCATTTAAAACCCTTTTTAAACCCATATACTGTGATTTCTTTTTCTGTTGCACCACAAAATATAATAGATAAAGAGGAAAAAAGGACAAGTCCATTATACAAGAGGCTAAAAACACTAAAAAAGGCACAGGATTTAGGTTGTTTTATAGGGCTGCATTTAGATCCCATAATCATATATGAAGGTTTTGAACACGATTACTACTGGTTGATAGAAGATATAGGAAGGATATTAGACCTTGACAGAATAATCTGGATAAGTTTAGGTCTATTGAGGTTTCCTGCAAAAATGATGGATATTTTCATTCAGGAAAAGAGAAAAAACCTCTTGTTTGGCGAATTCATAAAAGGTGAGGATGGAAAATACAGATACATTAAAGGCGAAAGGATAAGGGTTTACAAAACTATCTATGATTTGTTAAAAAACAAAAATGAAAATCTTTTTATATACCTTTGTATGGAAAGGGCCGATGTTTGGAAAGAATCCTTTGGTATAAATATAAGCAAAAGTGAAGACCTTATTACGCTTTTTGATAATAGGATAAAATATCTTTATGGAGGTATGATATGAGATTTAATGAAAAAGTCGTTTTTATAACTGGAGGTACAAAAGGCCTTGGAAAGGCTATGGCTAAGGCCTTTCTCGATGAAGGAGCAAGGGTGGCAGTAAATGGCAGAAATAAAGAGGCAGTGGCAAAATTCGAAGACGAATTTAGGGGAAAAAATATTCTTGCCTTTGAGGCCGATATTGTCGATTACGAAAAGATGAAATCTATTGCAGACAGTGTTTATAACGAATGGTCAAAGATAGATATTTTGATAAACAATGCAGGTATTATAAATCAGCTTATGCCCGCAGAAAAAATAAAAAAGGAAGACTTCGACAGGGTTATTGATGTAAATCTTAAAGGAACCTTTTATATAACCCAGATATTCGGAAAAAAGATGATAGAGCAAAAATCAGGCAGGATCATAAGCATCGCATCCCAGGTGGGATTTTTCGGCGAAAAGGGGTTTTTGCCCTATTCTATAAGCAAATCTGCACTTATGATTATGACGCGTTCTATTGCCCATGAGTGGTCCAAATATAATGTTACGGCATGTGCAGTGGCACCGGGGTTTATAAAAGGTGGCATGAATGAGGGGCTTATAAGAAAAGATGTATTTGTTAATTTTCTCTCAAAAAGAACACCCATTGGAAGGATGGGAGAGGTTGATGAATTAATATCCTTAATCTTATTTCTCGCATCAGACAACGCAAAATATATAAATGGAGAAACTATTACATTAGATGGCGGTATGACAGGCTATACCCAGGAACCCCTTTTGGACTTCATAATGAAGGGAAAGTAAATGGAGCTTTATCCCTTTATTCAGTTCACTTTAAATTCTCGCTTTATAAAGAGATGGTTAGTGGCTGGACTGATTTTTTTTATCCCCTTTCTCGATTTTTTTTCTATAGGTTACCTCTCAAGGACAATAAGAACTATGATGGCCGGCGGTATGGGACTGCCCACATGGGAAAAAAAAGGCGAAATATGGATCGAAGGGCTAAAGCAGGTATTTTTGTTTATCCTTTATGAAGCAGTGCCTTTTTTTCTATTTTCCTTTGGTTTTTTTCTCACAGCCCTTCATCCATTTACGGCCTTTTTCGGTCGCATAATCACCTTTCTCGGGTTTATAGCTATGTTTATCTTTTCTTTTTTTATGCCCTTTGCCTTTGCAGTCTTTGCAGAAGAAATGGATTTTAAAAAAGCCCTTGAGTTTGAAAACATACTAAAGGCAATAAAGGAGGTTCTTATCCAGTATATTGCTGGTTACATAGGCATTATGTTTTTAATAGGTTTTTTTTATTTAACGGTGTTAAGGATACCTTATCTCATCGGTTTTGTTATGTTCAGCATCCTTACATACTACATCCTGATATTGGGTGCATACTATTTTGCACAGCTTTTTATTAGAACTTCTCTCTCTACGGTAAAAATCACCGAAGATGTACTAAAGGATATTTAATTTAAAAATAATTTTAATGCCTAAAACTTAAAAGTTGAAAGCCTCTTCATGGCTTCTTTTATCTTTTTTTCATTTATTGTGAGAGATATCCTGAAATACCCTTCTCCTTCTTCGCCAAAACCATTACCTGGTGTTACCACAATACCTGTCTTTTCGATAAGCCTTTCACAGAATTCTTCTGATGTATATTTTTTAGGGACTTTTGCCCATATATAAAAGGTGGCAAGGGGCTTTCTCACCTTTATGCCCAGTGATGTAAGGCCATTTATTACCATGTCCCTTCTCTTCTGGAATCTCTTTTTTAATTCCTCAAGACTCGTCTGATCACCAGTCAGGGCTTCTATGCCTGCCTGCTGAATTGCCTGAAATACACCTGAATCTATGTTTGTCTTTAATTTTCCAAGATTGTATATGGCATCTCTATTGCCTACGGCAAAACCTATTCTCCAACCTGTCATGCAATAAGTTTTTGAAAGGGAATGGAATTCTATGGAATGTTTCTTTTCCGGGTCAAATTCGAGAAAACTTTTAGGTTTATATCCTTCATATGCAATTTCACTATAGGCTGCATCATGGCATACAAGGATGTCGTATTCTTTTGCAATATGGATAACCTTTTTAAAAAAATCATCGTCTCCATGGGCACCGGTGGGATTATTGGGATAGTTAATAAAAAGGAGTTTAGCCCTTTTAAAAACATCCTTTGGAATCCTATCGAGGTCAGGAAGGAAGTTGTTCTCTTCTTTAAGAGGCATAATGAAGGGTATACCACCTGCCAGAAGAGTGGATATCTTGTATACAGGATAACCAGGGGATGGGACAAGCACCACATCGCCACTATCCACATATGCCCATGGCATATGTGCTATGCCTTCTTTTGAACCTATTAGAGTTACTACCTCTGTATCAGGGTCTAACTTTACAGAAAAACGCTTTTTATACCAGTCTGCCACTGCCTTTCTGAATGCATACATGCCTTCATAACTTGGGTATCTATGATTTCGTGAATTCTCTACTGCCTCTTTCATTTTTTCAATAATATTGGCCGGTGTAGGGATGTCGGGGTCTCCGATGCTGAAATCAATAAGATCAATACCCTTTTTTCTTGCCTCTTCCTTTTTCTTATCAATCCTTGCAAAAAGATATGGTGGAATCTTTTCAATTCTGGATGACGGTTTTACCATTTTTTACTCCTAAAACAAGCTTTTTCTATCGAAATTATGAATTTATACATATATAAGACTCAAAGTAAAGGATTTTTTGAATCTCCTTTTTTAAATTAAAAATTCTGGTTTTCATTTGAAAAGGTCATCCCATATATGTAAAAATAGAGTCAATGGACAAAAAAGCAGACAGGGAATTTTTAAAAAAAATACCTGAAGATTTTCCTCTAACTATAGAGCCATACGATGAGCTGGCAAAAAACTCATTCATGGGCACAGATGAATTAATAGAAAGGTTGAAAGCACTAATAAATGCAGGCACCATAAGGAGGATAGCAGCGGTGCTTTATCATAGAAATGTCTCTTATACACATAACGCCATGGTTGTCTGGAAAGTGGATGAGCAAAATATTGATGAAATTGGAAAGAAAATGTCATTGTTTCCTGAGGTAAGCCATTGTTATGAAAGAGACACAGGTGGCTACTGGAAATACAATCTATATACGATGATTCACGGGAAAAGCAAAAAAGAATGTCTCCGTATCGTCAGCCGCATATCAAAATATACAGGCATAGATGATTTTAAAATCCTTTTCAGCAAAAGGGAATTTAAAAAAACTTCTGTAAGGGTAACAAATGAATAGGAAAAACTCAAATATTCTCTATGAAAGGGCAAAAAAGATAATACCAGGCGGGGTAAACAGTCCTGTAAGGGCCTTTAAATCAGTAAACGATACCCCTTTTTATGTAAAAAGTGCTGATGGGGCATACCTCGTTGACGAAGATGGAAACAGATATCTTGACTATGTTTTGTCCTGGGGTGCAATCATTCTCGGGCATGCTGACCCAGGACTGATAAAAGAGGTAAACAATGCTATATCAACTGGCACGAGCTTTGGTGCATGCCATAGATACGAAATTGAAATAGCAGAGATGATAGCAAAGGTATTCCCCTCAATAGAGATGGTTCGCCTGACAAGTTCAGGGACAGAGGCCACCATGAGTGCCATAAGGCTTGCAAGGGGCTATACAGGTAGGGAAAATATTATAAAATTCAGGGGTTGCTATCACGGGCACGTTGATGCCCTGCTTGTAAAGGCAGGTTCCGGTTTAGCCACATTCGGCATTCCAGACAGTAAAGGCATAATAGCAGACTATGCAAGACATACCTATATAGCCGATTTCAATAGCATTGACAGCGTGTTCAGGATAATAAAAAACGATAAAAACATTGCCTGTATTATAATTGAACCTGTTATAGGAAATATGGGCGTAATCCTGCCTGAAGAAACATTCCTTAAAGATCTGGAGATGATATGCAGGGAAAATGATATTCTTCTTATATTTGACGAGGTAATAACAGGGTTCAGACTTACCTACGGTGGTGCACAGCATATATACAATATAAAACCAGATATTACATGCCTTGGTAAAATTATTGGCGGCGGTTTTCCAATAGGTGCCTTTGGTGGAAGAAAAGATATTATGGATATTTTAGCCCCTGCAGGTGATGTGTATCAGGCAGGCACACTATCCGGTAATCCTGTTGCCGTGAGGGCAGGTATATATACCCTTCATTACCTTAAAGAAAACCAATCCATTTATAAACAGATGGATGAATATTTCGAAGTCCTAAAAAAAGAAATTCTAAATTTAGCAACTTCATATGGTATTCCTTACAGGATAAATAAGATAACGGGGATGTGGACAGGTTTCTTCACAGACAAAGATGTCCGTGATTATGAAGGGGCAATAAAATCAGATAGACAATTATATGAACGATTTTTCAAACTAATGTTGGAAGAAGGTGTATTTTTTGCTCCGAGCCCTTTTGAGGCATCCTTTTTAAGCATAAGCCATGGAGAGGATGAACTTAAAAAGACCGTAAATGCATTTAAAAACGTATTTAAAAGATTAAGTCATGGATAGGACAGAAAATTCACAAAGGGCAGTTCTTTATATAAATCTTGGTTTCCTCGAATATAACTACAGGGCAATTAAGTCAATACTACCGGAACATGTAAAGGTGCTCTGTGTAGTAAAGGCCGATGCATACGGTCATGGCGCTGTAAGGGTTGCACAAAGGCTTAACTCAATTGGTGTTGAGTATTTTGGTGTGGCTACGATAGATGAGGCCATAAATCTAAGGAAAAACGGTATTGAAACTCCACTTCTTATTATGAGCGGTATATTACCATGGGATGACCCCATATCCTTTCTGGAATATAATCTTACACCTGTTGTATACGACCTGTATACATTAAAAAGGATTGCAGAAGCACACAGCAAATTTAAGATACCTCTTAAAATCCATATTAAGTTTGATACAGGGATGGGAAGATTGGGTTTTATGCCCCATGAGGGGCAATATATTATAGAAATATTGAAAAATATAGATAATATTCACATTGAAGGTGTTATGACCCATTTTTCAACTTCTGAAATAAGGGATGAATACGGATTGAATCAGATAAAAAAATTCAGAGAAGTCCTTGAATTTTTAAAACACAATAATATAGAACCGACTTATATCCATATGGCAAACAGCGGTGGAATTATAAATTATCCTGAGGCCCATTTTAATATGGTAAGACTCGGCATAAGCCTTTACGGTTCTTATCCAGACACATCTTTAAAAAAAAAGATTAATTTAAAACAGATAATGCGTTTGACCTCAAAAATTGCCTTAATCAGAGATTTTTCTGAAAAAAATTTTTTAAGCTATGGAAGGACTTTTTTAACCCAAAGAAAAACCAGGATAGCATATGTGCCTTTAGGTTATTCTGATGGATACCCAAGAGCCCTTTCCAATAAAGGTAATGTGTTGATTAATGATAAAAGATGTTGTATTGTAGGAAGGATCTGTATGGACTGGATCCTTATAGACATTACAGATTGTCCGGATGTAAAGGTAGGGGACGAGGTTGTGCTACTGGGATATGGCGGCAATGACTCTATAACAGCTGATGAGATAGCAGGCCTTGAGGGAACAATACCCTATGAGGTTTTGTGCAGATTATCAAAAAATATAAAGAGGTGCTATATTGATTAACCTTTTCAGTCTTGAAAGTATTTATAATCCGGCAACAGGCGCCTTAAGACAGTTAGGTGGCATGGCACTTATGTTTTTTAGTAGCATACTCCTTGCTTTTAGAAGACCTTGGAAATTCAACTACATATTTAAACAGATGGAGTTTATTGGTGTGAAATCCCTTGGGGTTGTCCTTATCACAGGAACATTTACAGGCATGGTGCTTGCCATCCAGACATACTATGGATTTAGAAAATTTGGGGCAGAAGGTCTTGTAGGTGCAACTGTGGCGCTCAGTATGACGAGAGAGTTAGGACCTGTGCTTACAAGTCTCATGGTAACAGGTAGGGCAGGTTCTGCAATAGCTGCGGAACTCGGAACAATGAGGGTTACAGAACAGATAGATGCCTTAATCGTTATGGCCTTAAACCCCATTAAGTATCTTGTGACACCAAGGGTAATAGCCTCTTTTTTTATGTTACCTGTGCTTACCATTATCTCTGATTTTGTGGGTATTGTAGGTGGCTGGCTCATAGGGGTTAAGTTACTGGGGATAAACGAAGGGGCATTTATAAATAAAATGATTAAATATGTTGATCTTGAAGATATTTATAACGGACTTATTAAGTCAGCATGTTTTGGTATAATTCTAAGTGTTGTGGCATGTTACAAAGGGTTCTATACAGCAGGTGGCGCTGAAGGTGTTGGAAGATCAACAACAGAATCTGTGGTTATAGCCAGTGTTTCAATTCTTATTGCCGATTATATACTTACTTCATTGATGTTTTAATTTTTAATAATATGGAAAGAACAGCAATAAAGATTGTTGACCTCCATAAAAGTTTCGGTAGCCAGAAGGTGCTCAACGGCATAAACCTTGAGATAAAACATGGGGAGATTACAGTAATCATAGGCAAAAGCGGTGGTGGTAAAAGTGTGCTAATGAAGCACCTTATCGGTCTACTTAAACCTGATATGGGTGAGATATGGATAGATGGTGTGGACATAACAAAGCTAAAAGAGAGACAACTAAATGAGGTGAGAAAAAAATTCGGTATGCTTTTTCAGGAGGCAGCCCTTTTTGATTCCATGAATGTGATTGACAATGTGGCCTTCCCGCTGAGGGAACACACAAAACTACCAGAAAAAGAAATAATCAGTCTTGCAGAAGAAAAATTAAGAAATGTGGGTCTTTCAGGGTTTGGCTATAAAATGCCTTCTGAATTATCAGGGGGCATGAAAAAAAGGGTAGGATTGGCCAGGGCATTGATAAACGATCCTGACATCATACTTTTTGATGAGCCGACGAGTGCCCTTGACCCTATAATATCCCTGACCATACTTGATTTAATTAAAGAGACACAGGAAAGATTTAAAAAAACATACGTTGTTATAAGCCATGATATACTCGGTATGTTTAGAATAGCCCATAAAATTGCCATGCTCTATAACGGAAAGATTATAGAATACGGAACCCCTGAAGATGTAAGAAAGAGTGAAAAAGAAGAGGTTAAAGAATTTTTAAAAGCAACAGGTATTCCAGGATTTGGAGGAGGTGTTTTATGAGAACAGGAAAACTTTCACCTGAATTAAAGGTAGGTATAGTCGTTTTAATAGGCTTTATACTACTCTTTTATATGTCCTTCAGGATTTCTAAATTTGGTGTTTTAAGTGAAAAGGGGTATGAGCTTCAGGTATATATTGAAAATGCAAACGGCATTGATTCAAAATCTCCTGTTTTAATTGCAGGCGTTGAAATAGGAAGGGTAAAAAAAGTAAAGCTCGATAATTTTAAAGCCCTTGTTACATTCATCGTGAAAGAAGGTGTCCAGATACCTTCTGACAGCGCAATAGCCATTAAAACCCAGGGTGTCCTGGGTGATAAATACCTTGAAATAATACCAGGCAATGATAAAAAGATACTGGCAAAGGGGGATATGATAAAAAATGTGAAAACCTCCCCTGACTTTAATGAAATATTTTCACAGGTTAGTACTGCGGCAAAAAAATTTGGTGATACCATAGGAGAGTTTCAGGGACTATTAGGTGATAAAGAAAAAACAAGCATCAAAAGCAGTATTGAAAATATTCATACCATAACAGGGGAATTCAAAGATATACTAAAAGAAAACAAACAGGGCATAAACAGTTTGATAACCAGTGCAGATGACACATTAAAGGGTTTAAAAAAGATAGTTAATGATGTGGAGGCTGGCAAAGGTTCACTGGGTATGCTAATAAACGATGACAAACTTTATGTTGATGCAAAGGAAACAATGAGTGCATTGAAGTCTATTTCAAAGGATATTGAAGAAGGTAAAGGCTCCCTGGGAAAGCTTGTAAAGGATGATTCCCTTTACAACGATGCAAAAGATACTGTTAAGAATTTAAAAGACCTCACAGATGGGATAAAAAAAGGAGAGGGCACATTGGGAAAGCTTGCTAAGGACGAAAGCCTTTATATAGAGACAGAAAAGGCTATGAAAAAACTTCAGAAGGGCGCTGATGGTCTCTCAGAGATGACACCTGTTTCTATTCTTGGGACTATTTTCAGTTTTATATTTTGAGACGGATATTCTTAATAACCATATTTCTGATATCTTTTTCTATTCCATCTGTTGCCCGGCCGTTCTGGCCGTTTTTATGGGAACTGGATGGTGAAAAAAACTTCATAGGCCCTCTTTTCTCATATAAAAAGGATGAAAGAAAATCTGCCGTAGCAGTTAGACCTATCCTTTTTTCATATGATTCTAAAGAAGAAGGTGTATACAGATATTTTTTCCCCCTCGGCAAAAGTACAAAAGACATATCCTATTTTATTCCCTTTTATGTAAGAAAAAACGGAAATGAAGCGGGAAATACCGCCTTTTTTCCTTTTTTCTGGGGAGCATCAAAAAAAGGTAGCTATTTTGGTATATTCCCTTTATACGGAAAGCTCTATGACAGATTCAATAAAGATGAAATGGGATTTTTTCTATGGCCTTTATATAGTTATTCAGAGATAAAAGGTGCAAAAAAGACAAATATCCTGTGGCCATTTTTTGCTATCTATTCCGGTAGAGAAAAGGGCATAAAGTTCTGGCCTGTATTCGGATTTAGAGAGATAGAAGGTGTCAGCAATTCGGGATTTTTTCTATGGCCTGTATTTTCTAAAATCGAGAGAGGCTTAAATACCGATGACCCTTTCCGTTCATTCTATGCATTACCCTTTTATATGGATAGTGAATCGAAAAAAAGCGAGTTTAAATCCATTATGTGGCCCATATATACGAAAAGTAAAACTGAATATAAAACCCAAACCGATATAATATGGCCAATATTTAAAAAAATAGAAGGTGAAGATAGGGAAGGATTGAGCTTTTTCCCCTTATACACCTACGAAAGAAATGAAAAGGATGTGAAATATTCAATACTATGGCCTGTTTATAGAGATTCTGAGTGGTTTTTGGGCGAAAAAAGACATGTTAACAGATCTTATTTTATATTAAACCGATATATTGAGGATGAAAACACCACTTTTTTTAATATATGGCCTTTTTTTGAATATAGAACCAATGGCAACGATTATAATTTCTATTTTCCTTCAATACTGCCCTTCAGACACGAAGGGATAGATGTAATTTTAAAACCACTTATTACCTTTTATGAAAGAAAAAAAACAGGTGACAGGGTTGTAAACAATCTTTTGTATGGTCTATACACTAAAGAGGAAACTGAAAATACATGGAAGGCACGTTTTGCCTTTTTACTGGAAATTAAAAAAGATTTAGATGGAATAGGTTTTGAATTATTCTCCGGTTTATTCGGTGTTGACAAAAAAAGGATAAAAGTCCTTTTTATCCCTTTCGGAAGAAATGCAAGAACTAACGATACTCAGTAAAAACTATTCTTTTGACTCAAAGAGATAATAAAACCTTTCTTTAAATGCTTCTGGTGAAAGGTTTGTTACCCTGGCAATCTCTTTTAATTTTTCCGGTTCAAAGTCTTCCCTTTCAAGCCTTATCATATAATTTCTTGCAACCTCATAGGATTGAGAGGTCATATCCACATATCTCACCTTTACCTTACCCGTGTTATAATCGAATAACTCTACAAAAGGAATAGGTCTTATATTTCCTTCATAAAATGCAATTACTGCACCTGTTCCACCCCTTAAAAGAAAGTGTATTGCACCATAACCCAGATTTCTCGTATATTCTATGTCAAAAGGTATGGGCTCTGCTGCCCGCAATTCATAACCTATATTTTTATCAACAATGGTAGCATTAATACCAAATGACCTCAATGTTTCTATAACAAAATTTTTAAGCACCCTTCCTAAAAGTATATCCGATAACCTGATACCACCCTTTTCGTCTATCTCAAGGTCTTCGTATCTGCCCAATTCCTCTATGTCAAATTTCTCTGCAATGCCTTCTGCTATTATGGCAACCCCATGGTCTCTGCCCATGGACAATCTCTTTATGATGGACCCTGTTAAAATATCGGCAGCCTTCTTAAAAGATAATTTTTTTTCAGGAAATTCTTCAGGGATCAATGTAATAGTTGTCCCTGCTGCCTTGCCAATTCCCAGGGCAAGATGGCCAGTATATCGACCCATTGTGGTTATAAAATACCATCTTCCCATGGTTCTTGAATCTTCCATAAGGTTTTTTACTATCTCAACGCCCACATGCCTTGCTGTTTGATAACCAAATGTAGAAAAACCACCTGGCAGCGGAATATCATTATCTATTGTTTTGGGAGCATGGACAACGTTTATTGCGCCCCTTGCCTCCTGTTCTATCCACTTTGCCATAAAGAGAGTACCTTCACCACCAATTGTTATTAGGTCAGTTATGCCTATTTTTTTCAGTGTTGCCATCAGGGTCTTAAAATTCTTTTTTACATAATTAGGTGCGTCCCGGGATGTCCTGAGTATTGAACCACCTGTTGTATGAAGACGAGAAACAAGGTCTATGGTTAGGGGAAGAACGCTCTTAGTATCCCCTTCAAGCAATGGCTTAAAACCACCTACAATTCCTAATACTTTTCTGCCGTGGTTTATGGCCTCAATTGTAGCCGAGCTTATTACACCATTAATACCAGGGGCTGGTCCTCCTCCTACCACAATTCCTATAAAACCTTTGTTCATAATAACCCCTCTTTTCAAACTTTTTTATTTTCTTCTCTGATGTCTTGTTCTTCTTCTAAGTTTTTTATATTTGTGTTTTCTGATTTTCTTTCTCCGCCATTTTAAAACACTTCCCATGAGATTCTCCTTTTTTAAAATAAACTTTCTTTGCCTTTTTATAAAATAAAAAATTAAGGTGTGGTTATATTACAAAAAAAATCATTAGTAAGCAATGAAATAATGCAATGAATTTCTCCTTGATTTATGATTCTAATTTGTTAAAATTCTTATGAATAAGGAAGATGAATGAATGTAGGTTTATCAAAAAAAGAGCTGGAAAGATATAAGAGACAGATAATTATCCCTGCAATCGGTAAAAACGGACAGAAAAAATTAAAAAAATCAAAAATCTTCATTGCAGGTTTTGGGGGTCTTGGCTCTATATCTTCTCAATATCTCGTTGCAGCGGGAATTGGTAGCATAAAGATAGTAGATAAAGATGTAGTGGATATATCAAATCTTAATCGCCAGATTATCCACTGGACTGATGATCTGGGAAAAGAAAAGGCAGATTCAGGGCTCTATAAGTTAAAAAAACTTAATCCCCACTGTAATATAGTGACTATAACAACAGAATTGAACGAAACAAATGCTTATGATCTTGTAGGTGATGCCCATATTATAGTCGATGCCACCGATAACATAAAAACAAGAAAGATCCTTAATAAAATATCCGTTGCCAGATCCATCCCGTTTATTTATGGGGGTGTAGATGGTTTTAACGGAATGGTCACCACCTTTATACCTCCTGTTACGCCCTGTTTTGATTGTATATTTCCAATGGATGTAAAAAAGACTGATACAATAGGGGTTATAGGCCCTGCACCTGGTATTATTGCATCTATTCAGTCTATGGAAGCAATAAAAATAATACTGGACATTGAAGGCACGTTAAAGGGAAGGCTGCTTTATTTCTCAGGTTTGGACATGCAGTTTAGAGAGTTAATCATTGAAAAAAATCCAGAATGTCCCATATGTGGCAATAACCTTCAGGATTAATTTTAGAGATCACAGGTCTTTCTAAAAGAAAGAAGCGCATCTTTTATCCCAGATCTTCTCTCTAATCTTTTTTCAACTGCCTCTATAAACAAATGCTCTTTACCCCATATCTCAATGCTTCTTTTTGCCCTCGTGATAGCAGTGTATATTAATTCCCTTGTAAAAATCTCAGAAGATGTATCGGAAAGTATAAAAATGATGTCATCGAATTCTGAACCCTGGCTTTTGTGGACAGTTATGGCGTAAGCAGTTTCAAAATCGGCAATACGGGGTGGTGCAATCTTTTTTAAACCTTCTTCAGTTTTAAAAAAAATCTTCAAAGAATCATTGTTTTCAGTATCCTCAAATACAATGCCTATATCTCCATTAAATAATTTCAGTGAGTAATCGTTTGCGGTTATCATAATGGGCTTTCCTCTATACCATTTTTTGAAAGCTTTGATAACCTTTTTCTCCAATAACATCTTTTCTATAATATCATTTATAGCGAGAACGCCAAAGGGACCGTGTCTTAATGCACACAACACATGAAACTTATCGAAATATGAAAAGGCCTCTTCAATACTGGAGGCATTAATAAAAGAAGTATACCGTTCAACAATATAGTTTTCTATCATCGATTTTAAATGATTTTGCGATTCCATATCACGCCAGCTTATATTTTCCAATATTCCTTCCTTTATAAGATGTATTGCCTCATATCCTTTACCCTCTTTTACAAGTTCAGCCAATCTGCCGATTCCACTTTCTCTTCCAAAACGGTAATTTTTCTTTAATATTACAATAGTGTTTGGCATATCCTGAACTGCCTCGCAGAGTTCACCGAATACTGCACCGGGCTCCACTGATGAAAGCTGATCCTTATCACCTACAAGGATGATCTTTGTTTTGTCTTTTGTTGCCTCCAGTAATTTTGACATAAGGGGCAGATCAACCATAGAACACTCATCTACTATAACAGTATCATATGGGAGGGGTTTTTTTTCATTAAACTCAAATCTTCTTGTTCTGTATGATAACCCGAGTAGTCTGTGTATAGTATAAACCTCTTCAGGTATATTTGCCCTTACATGTTCAGGACAATCTATTTTCGTCTTTAAGTCTTTTATCATTGCCTTTAGCCTTGCCGCTGCCTTTCCTGTAGGTGCTGCAAGGGCTATGGATAGACCATATGAGCCTGTTTCTATTAATAGGGCAAGTATTTTTGAAACAGTAAATGTCTTGCCTGTCCCGGGGCCACCGGAAATGACGAGAAAATTGTTTTCCACTGCATTTATTGCCGCTATCTTTTGCATATCTTTATCATTTTCATCTGTTCCAGGAAATAGCCTGTCTATAACGGGCTTTATCAAGGATTTATCTAATTCTGTGGGTTTTAAACGTATTTTATGTAATATCTTTGAAACAAAAACTTTTTCATACTGCCAGTATCGATTAAGGTAAAGCATCTTATCATGTCTTAGTATCAGTGGTTTAATTTCATCTGGATTGCCCACCACATCTGCCTTTTTTAATGCGTCTATCCATAGTTCTAAAGAAGGACATTTGATGGAAATGGATATCCCATCTTCATCTATGCTTAATTCTCTTTCAGCAAATTCTTTAAGGTCAATACAGATATGACCTTTTTTTACAAAATAACTTAAAAGTCCACAGGCAAGCCACAGATGATATTTTTCTCTTTCCGATAGATTATTAGAAAGGGAAACCATAAAATCTGCAAAATACTTTTGAATGCCCTTAAATAGGTTGTTATGCATATCGAACATTTCAATGCACCGTTAAATAATTTTCCAATTCTTCAACAAGGGTTTTTTCAGGTAAATCAAAAAATATCCCGTTTTGGTCTGTGTCATGGGTTATGCCGCGGATGAAAATATAAAAAATTCCACCGAAATGTTCTTCGTAGGCATAATCTCTTTTTTTAAAAGATAAAAACCTGTGTAAGGCAAGGGTATAAAGGTGATATTGAAGAAAATAATACTCCTTCAACATCACTTTTTGGATATTCTCCCTGTCATAATCTTCAATTCTATCACCAAGAAAATTTGATTTCCAATCCACAATATAGTATCTGCCGTTATGCTCAAATATCATATCTATAAAACCCCTCATCATGCCACATACAGGGGTAAATCCAAGTGTCTTGATAAGTGCTTTTAAATCCATATCACCTGAAAAAGTTCTATATTTATGGAAAATATCTCCTAATCCACTTGCATCAATCATATTTAAAGGAAGATAAAACTCCAGTTCATTTAATTTTTTTCTATTATCGATTTCCGATAAGGTAAAGGCATCCTTATTTGATTTCAGGGTCTTATCAACGAGCACTTTAAGCTTTTCTGAGATTACATTGAGCCAATCTTTTTCAAAACCGTACTGCCATAATTTTCCTTCAATAAACCTTAAAAAATCTTCATAATCTTTTAAAGAAAAATCCATATGCTCAAGGACATCATGAATAAAAAGCCCTGCCTTTGTGCCCTGTGGGAAACTAAACATATCTTTTTCTTCCACAGGTTTTGGAAAAGGCAAAATATAATGCTTAATATCTTCATCCCTGTCAGGCAGCTCTTCAGATTGGGGTCTTTTCGAAATGAGGGATGAAAAACTTACAACACCCCATGTTCTATCAATGGTACCGTTAAATATTTTAGGATTTAAAAGCTCGATTTTTGTGGCATTAGATATATACATTTTTCCATCATATTCAGGAACAGGTATAACCTCTATGGTGCCATAAGATCTTTCAACAAGCCCGTTTAAAATAGATTTTACATCTTCATCCATTAGGTTTTTTTCATGATGCCCTTCCATTAAAAAGTCTTTATTATTTTCAGATGAAGAATTAATAACATAGGCAAGACCAGAATTATCTGCGTTGTTAATCCTGCCCCATACGAGATAACACCTCTTTTTAGCCCTTGTTAAAGAAACATAGAGTAATCTTATGTCTTCTGCAAGTTCCTCTATCTCCATGTAATTTTTCGATGATTCGTCGGGATTTGGACGGATATCAATTGTTAAAGAGTAATTATTTTTTTCATCGTGAAACACGGTTATTTGATTACTTTTTAATTTTGTTTTCCTCCAATTAAACGGACAGAAAACAATTGGAAATTCAAGACCTTTACTCCTATGAATCGTTAAAATCTTTACTGCCTCTTCATCGGTCTCAAGCCTCATCTGATATTCTTCTGATTTAGAACCCTGTTCCATCTCTATCTTTTTATTAAGCCATTTCAACGCGCCTTCTATATTTAATTTATGATCAATGCATGCCCTGTGGATGAGTTCAATAATGTGTAAAACATTTGTTAGCTTTCTCTCTCCATTTTCCATTGATATGAGCCTACTTTTTACCCTTTCAGTGGAGATGAAAGCCCTTGCCATTGTTATAAAGCCTGAAAGCAACCATAGATTCCTGTAAAATTCGAATTTTTCTAAATAATTATTCCACTTTTTTTCATCTTCCATGATTTCTAAAAGCCTATCACCATTATATCCCATTATCTCTGTTACAAGGGCACCCTTTACCTTTGATTCATCATTCGGCTCGTTTATTGCAGAGATGATCCTCAATATCTCCTCTGCCTCATTGCTTGAAAACACATTATCTGTTGTGTATATAACCCCAGGTACACCTACTCTGTTTAGGGCATTTTGTATATCCCCTGCCTCTTCATTTTTTCTTACAATAACGGCTATATCTTTTGCCTTTAGTGGTTTGTTATCGATTAAAACCTCACCTTTTTCTCCCATATATAGTAACCTTACAATCTCGTCTGCAACTGCCTTTGATATTCTATCTATTGCATCGTCCACATTTATGGGTTTTTTATCTTTGTTTTCTAAAAACCATATCTTTAAAGGTGATGTATCGGTATTTCCTTTTATTATCAAATCACCCTGACTCTTAGTCTCTGCTGGCTTAACTGGTTTAAAATCAAGTTCCTTGAATATAAAAGGATTTTTCACATTTTCGAAAAGGGCGTTTACTGCCTTTATAAGCCTTTTAGAAGACCTGTAGTTAAATTCAAGGGTCCAGCGTCCAGTTGCATCATTGGCTGCCTTTATATAAGAGAATATATCTGCACCCCTGAAACCGTATATAGATTGTTTCGGATCTCCAATAATAAATACAAGGGTCTTACCTGTGTTATAAATGTGTTTTATAATTTCATATTGAAGGAGATCTGTATCCTGAAATTCATCGATAAGTATTGCCCTGTATTTTTTACTTATCTCTTCTGCAAGGGTTTGTCCGCGAAAGTTAGATATTGCCCTGTGCACATCTGTAAGAAGGTCATCAAAGGAACGGGTATTTTGGACTCGTTTTCTTTTATCCAGTTCTTTTTTTAAATAATCGAGAAACATCTTTTTTAAAGAAGAAATCTTGCTGTCATAAAAAAAAGAAAGGTCTTTTATTTTTTCCATAAAAAGGTCAAACAAAATAAAAAAGTCATTAATGGTAGTTAAGTTACTTTTAATTTCATTATTAAAAAAATCGTCTGAAAAAAGGTTTTTAATGTTTTTCGGCACTGGAAGGAGATAACGGGATGTAAAATATCTATCAATTTCTTTCATAGTTTTCTTAAATGTTTCAATTTTTTGTTTTTTTCTCTTTGGCAATTGAATGCCTTCAAAAAAATCATATATTGACCCTTTTAATTCCCACCAGAGGGAAGAGAGCTTTTCAAACAATTCAATGCATTCTAATTCGAGTTTTTTCAGTTCCGTTTCAAAATAATTTTTATCAAGATTCGCCTCTGCCTCTATTATAAATGCAGAAGGATTTAGAATTGTCTTTTTACCAAGCCAGTAAAGGTTATGGATTTTTAGATTTTCCAGTCCATAATTTAGAAAAAACCTCGATTCATTAAAGATATGTTTTCTCCAGAAATCCTTCACGATTTCCCATAAAAGTTCATCGTTTTCCTCAGACAATTCAGTATCAAAAAGTGAGCCACTTTCAAAGGCATACTGTTTTAAGACCCTCATACAGAAACCGTGGATTGTAAAAATTGATGCCATGTCAAAACTTTTTATGGCATCTGCAAGAACTTCCATGGCACGATTCTTATCAGCTGTCTTATCAATTAGTCTTTTTAGAAATTCATCTTTAGAATCCCCTTCCAGAAATGCATTTATTCCATCTTTTATCCTTGTCCTGATCCTCTCTTTAAGGTCATTTGTTGCGGCATTTGTAAAAGTGATAACGAGTATATCATCTATATTTAGACCAAATTCTAAAAGTAATCTTACAAATAAGCTTGAGATGGTATAGGTCTTTCCCGTTCCTGCACTTGCTTCTACGAGATATAAACCTGCTAATCCCCGTAAAGGGGTTTCTATTGGGTCGAAAACATCCATGTTATTCCTTAACTATTCATTTTTAATGGCATCAACTAAAGGTCCGAAGACCTCCTTTGCAAGCTGAACAAAGGCTTCATCCAATGGATCTATACCTTTAAAACACACCTGATAATATGGATCTTTTGATTCAGTATACTGGAAATCATTTCCCTCCCATTTACCCCTTGCAGATTTTAAGGCATTATAATCCCCTTTTTCCTTCAAGTGTTTTGTATAAGCATAAGAAGTTTCAGGAAAAAGCTTTATCGGTGCCTTTAACCCTTCATTATAAACCACAAGTAGACGGGTTATTAACTCTCTGGCATCATCAACTGGCATGAAATTACACTTTTGTTTTATGCTCAAGAATAAAGAGCTGTTTTCGCCAAAAAGATTAAAAAACAGATGGTCGATCCACAAATCAATAAGGTGTCTTGCCCTTATATCTTTGGATGCCCTGTATCTTATAAGGCCATAACCATAGATTTCTTCGAGCCTTATGCTTATATTGAAATTATTGACTTCCATATTAAAGTCTATTGGATCTTTTTTATCCTTTAAATAAACTTGAAGGTCTTTAAAAAAATCCTCTACCTCGAAACTAACATTATCAAGCAAGACTTTTCTCGGTGAACCAGGGGGAAGTATACCTTCAGCAGATATAGCATTTTTTATTTTATCGAGATCCTTAGATGATACAAGATGTTCTATCAACCTTTGTTTTATTTTAAATTCATCGAGGGTATTCAATTCCATAGGCTCATCATCTTTCACTGTAAGGTCGATTTCATCCAGAAAAATACCCAGTCTATTATTGAAAAAATATTTAACAGGATGCTGGAAAAATCTCTTAAGCTCTGAACTGGTTATATTTCTAATTTCTGAAGATGTATCTTTCAGAGGTTTAACTATAAATGGCGAAGGTCTATATGTTGTCTCAAGCCTTTTCTTTACTGTTTCGTAGTCCTCTTTTGAATAATTATAGATAAGGGTATCTTTTTGAAAATATCTTGGACTGAAAGGCTGAAGGGGATGTCTCTTTAATATAATATCAAGGGGGCGTTTTTCAGGATGATAGAATCCTTTTTCAATATAATCAAAAAGTTCGCTAACAACAACAGAAGGGGGTATCTCACTGTTATCTTTTATGCTCTGTCCTATATAACTTATATAAAGGCATAGCCTTGCAGAAATGATTGCCTCTAAAAATATATATCTATCCTCGTCCCTTAATGAGCGGTCTCCCCTTCTCGGATGTTTTGCAATCAGATCAAAACCCAGGGGTTTTGATTCCCTTGGATATGTATCATTATTCATCCCTATCAGGGCAATTACCTTAAAAGGGATACTTCTCATGGGAAGCATCTCACAAAATGTGACACCCCCTGTGATAAAACCTGTTTTATATTCCCTTATGTTGAGCCTGCCCTTTAAATAATGGAGAATCACATAAAAAGATACGGGGCTTTCTATACCATAAGATTGTCTTATCTTTTTTAGATTTTGAATTGTTTCTCTTATAAACTGAATATGTCTTTCTGTTTCATCATTTACCATGATAAAGGTATCGATTATACTGTGCAAAAGGTCTGCCCATTCGTCAAGGGTCCTGTACTCTGAAATCTTATTTGAAAAATCGAATAGAGGGTAAAGAAAATTAAGAAGTTTTTCCAGGGTTTCAACATAATCACCTTCCATTTCATTATAGGGTATAATGCCCTTGAAAGGTTCACCGTCTTTATTGAACATGGCATAGCCAAGTAGCAGTCTTTCAATGCCTGCACGCCAGCTATTTTCTTTAAAACCAGGGAGATCGAACATCTCCCTGTGATTTTCATCTATACCCCATCTTATATTCGTATCGTTAATCCAGTTTAAAATCCTGTATGTATCACCTTCATTGAGCTTGAATTTTTCCTTTAATAGCATATCGTCTAAAATATCCATTATATCAGAGGCATAAAAACGACTTTTTAAAAGAACCAATATCTTTAAAAATAAATTCACCACAGGACTCTCACTTGAAGTCCTCCTGTCTGATATGGAATAGGGAATCTTTTCTTTCTCCCCTTCCTGCCTCTCAAATACTGCGGATATAAAAGGTGCATACGCCTCTATGTTCGGAGTCATAACAAGTATGTCTTTGGGCTTAAGGTCATTATATCTTTCAAAGAGGAATAACAGGTTATTGTGTAGGACCTCAATTTCTCTTAAGGGCGAATGACACGAATGCACCTGGATTGATAGATCTTCATCAGAAATTATTGTTTTTTTTATATCCTTTCCCCTCTGTAAGAGATGATAAATATCGTATTGTATTGTGGTCAGAAGATTTTGAGGCTCAGGTTCATCAAACAGTTCATATTCCTCATCTGAATACTCTATTATTGTATCAAAGAAATCTCTTCCCATCTTACCCATAGATGCCAGAAGAGCATTTCCTGTTTTAAAATAACAACCCATATTGCCTCTTTTTCTTATAATTCTTTCAGGCACTATATCACCCCAAAATTTATATGTGGGGTTTAAAAAGAAAACATGTACATCTATTAAGCGGGAAATAGCCTTTATAACATTTAGATAATAATCAGGAATAGATGATATTCCAAATATGGATATCCTTTCCGGTAATTCGTTTTTATCGTTAAAGAAGTTTCTTTCTATCATCTTTAAAAATTTATATAAAACAAACACCCTATTTTTTTCTTCATGCCCTTTTATTAAATGATGCCATAGGATCTGTTGCCATCCAGCATAATTTTGTCCATTCCATTTATAGACCATCTCAGGTCGATAGATGGTGTAACTATCAAAAATATTGGCAATCTGTTCTGAAAGCTGAAATGTTTTTAGCTGACTTTCATCTTCATCGATATAATGTTTAATCTGTTCGAATTCGGGTTTTTCTTTTAACGTCTTCAATATATCCATGATGCGCCACGACATAATCTGTGGAGAAAAAAATTCTATGTCATGGGCTTCTTTTAGCACACATTTAAACATTTCCCATACAAAATTATCTAAAAAGGGAAATATACAATTTGCCCATATCCCGAATCGCTCGGCAAGTTTTATAGAAAGCCATCTCTCCATCCCCTTGCTCTGAACAACAATTACCTCCGTCTTAAACGGTGAAGAAAGGGGTGTTTCAAGAACACAAACAAGGGCATCTACGAGTTTTTCAAGGCGATTACCGTGATACAGCTTTAGTCCGGGCATAAATTAAAAATAACTATATGGCAGTTTGTATGATTTTTCAATAAGAGTAATATTTTTAAACTCTTTATTCAATACCCTGCCATCTTTTAAAGAAATCATGTTCAATTTGGAATAAATCAAGAATTTTTCCTATGGTATGGTCTATTAAATCTTCAATTTTTTCTGGAAGATGATAAAAGGCAGGCACAGGTGGCAGAATTATTCCACCTAAATCCGCCACCTTTACCATAAGCTCGAGATGTCCTTTATGCAGGGGGGTTTCCCTCACAACAAGGACAAGTCTTCTTTTTTCTTTTAATGTTACATCTGATGCCTTTATAATAAGATTTTTGTTAAAAGAATTGGCAATCCCAGACAGAGTCTTTATCGTGCATGGAATAACCACCATGCCATCTGTTCTGAATGAACCGCTTGAAATTGAAGCGCCAAGATTTTCATTTCTGTATATAGTCGATGCAAGGCCTTCCACGTCTTTAACCTTGTATCTTGTTTCTAACTCTATGTTCCTTTTACCTGCATCTGATATGATTAAATGTGTCTCTACCTTGAGTTCTTTCAATATTTCAAGGAATCTTATCCCGTATATTACCCCTGTGGCCCCTGTTATGGCTACTATAATCCTTTTCATATCTTAAAATCTCCTCTATTATTCTATTTTTTATCTTTTCACATAAATTTATAACCTCTTCTATTGCTTTTTCCCCGAAGTTATCCCAGTGCATTCCTGCAACCACAACCACCTTTTTATTTAGTGTTTTTGAAAGCCCTTCTGACATTTCCTTTACTATTATATCTTCTTTATGGCCCAAAAAAGTATAAACAGAGCTTGTAGAAGCTATCTTATCTTTATTCTGTATGCTTTGTCTCGGCTGTGCCACCCCTATTGCGCCTATGTGCTCAATCCCTCCACTTAACACAACGACCACGTCGTTTTCCAGTAAAATGATCTGGGCATTGATTTTATAATTATGCGATTTTTCTGTTATCCATAAATTATACATTTTATCCGTTTTTTAAAATTTTGGCATTTATTTTATTACATAGCTTTTTCTAACACTTAGAAACAAATATAACATAATTAAAAAAAAACTGAAAAAATAAGGTGGGAAAAAATAAAAAAGAGGGGTTTTTTATACCCCTCTTTTAATACATGATGCTAAGCGATTGATTTTAATTTTTCCTGTAAATTCTTTGTAAACTCTTTTTCTGTATCTTTGGCCTTTGCCCTCATAATCCTGTCACCAAACATGGCAAGCTTACCCACTATGCTGACATCAGTCTTATAAGTAACTTCCACTTCACCGTTTCCAAGGTCCTTTAAGTCTACAATGCTTTTCTGTTTGAAATGACCAAGTTTTGTCACATCCTCACCTTCACCCTCTATTTCAATGTGAGTTGGTCTATCAACTTTTGTAAGTCTGTTTACGAATTTTAGTTTTGCAGAAATAGGACCAACCTTCTGTTTTACCACACACTCATATGTATTTTCATCAAGCAACTTAACTGATTCTGCACCAGGTAGACATGTCATTATGGTGTCAGGCTTTAGAAGAAAATCAAAGAGCTTATCAATAGGCGCTTTTAGTTTGAATCCACCTTCAATTATCATCTTATATACCTCCTGTATTCTTTGAAATTATTTGATTTTGTCCTGTTCTTCCTCAACGAGTTTGGACATAATTTCGTAGCTTTTATTTCCCGGAGCAGATACCTGTTCTAACAGGAGGTCGATATAAGAATATCCCTTTGATCCTACCCAGTCACGATGAGGTTTATCACCTGTTCCAAAAATATGTCTTGCAACCTGCAAACTTGTCGGCCATTCCTTTTTGCACACAGGACATTTGTAATTCACTTTCTCATACCTCCTATTTTAAATTTTTTACTTCCCTTCTTTTTCCTTTTTTTCCTTTAATGCATTTACAATTTTTTCAGGAGTAATAGGAAGTTCTTTCATCTGGAGTCCAAGGGCATGAAAGATTGCATTTCCAAGGGCTGCTGCGGTTGGGTTTGTTAGACCTTCACCTGCTTCCTTTGCACCGTATGGACCTTCTGCCTCATAAGTATCTATCTCTATCATATCTGTCTTCGGCATCTCTGTAGCCCTTATCACCTTATAATCCACAAGGTTAGGGTTTAAAATCTTACCTTCATCCATGGGTTGATCTTCAAGGTATCCAAAACCGAGGGCCATTGATGCAGCACCTTCAAGCTGTCCTATAAGTCCTAATGGGTTAATAGGCTGTCCACAGTCATGGGCTGTCATAACTTCATGGAGAGTAATCTTTCCTGTTTCAGGGTCAATTTCGGCATCCACTGCCTGCATCATATAGCTATAAGCTGGTGAAATCATACCTTTTCTATGAGGTGTGTAGTATCCGCGGCCTATAATTCTCTGACCATCTTTGCCTCTTATAGCCCTCTTTACAAGGTCTTCATACTTCATGCCCCTCTCCGGTCTTGCAATGACATGAACCCATCTATCTTTAATATCAAGATCGTAAACGATATTGAGACCCATTTCTGCATATGCAAATTCGAGAAGCTGTCTCTTTGCATCCTCCGCTGCCATCTTAACTGCATTACCTGCCATTAAAGTCTGACGCGATCCCCATGCACCGAGATCAGCGGGGCTGTGGGCGGTATCACCGGAGTAGACATTTATATCTTCAATCTTAACACCCAGGGTTTCTGCGCATATAATGGCCATTGTAGTATTTGAGCCCTGTCCTATGTCCTGGCAACCCACATAGAGGTCTACTTTTCCATCATAATTGATAACAACTACTGCTGATGAAAATGAATATGGTGTGTCAAACCAGTTGAAGATACCACCGGACATAAATCCTGCTGCTGATACACCGATTGCCCTGTTGGGTCCTAAATTACCTTTAGATTTAATCCATTGTTCAATTTTGTCTATACACTGGGTCATACCACAGCTCTGAATATATGCCTGACCTGGAACTTCATAGCATTCTGTATGGGCATTCTTTCTCCTAACCTCAAATGGATCAAGACCTAAATCAGCACACATCCATTCTATCTGCTGTTCAGAACAGAACATTGCCTGAGGTGCACCAAAACCCCTCATTGCAGTAGAAGGAAGTGTATTTGTATAAACCCTGTATCCGTCGTAACGATAGCCCCTCCATTTATATGGGAAGGAACAGAAGAATCCTGTGAGATACAGTGCCGTGGCACCCATGCCTGTGTAAGCACCACCATTTGTAAAGACCCTTACCTCTCTTGCAAGAAATGTTCCGTCTTTTTTCATTGCTGTTCTGATATAATAATGCATTGGGGTTCTTCTTTTGGAAGCTATAAAATCTTCTTCCCTTGTGAATACAATCTTAACAGGTCTAAAGGTTTTCTTAGAAAGCACAGCGCTGCAGAAAATGGCTGCATCGAGTTCAAACTTTCCACCAAATCCACCACCCACATAATGGGCAATAACCCTAATATCACCCTCCCTCATATTAAGCACACCTGCAAGTAGTGCCTGCATATAATAAGGTGACTGGGTTGAACAGTATACGGTTAGCTTTCCATCTGGTGTATAACTTGAAACTGCTGCCCTTGTCTCCATGCACATATGGTGCTGGCTTGATGTCCTGAACCAATCTTCTCTTATGTAACCGTCTTTCTCGGCTTCTGCAAATGCATCGTCCACATCGCCCCACTCTATATGTCTTGTGACATTAATATTTCTCTCAACGCCTTCATGAATTATTGGTGCATCTTTTCTTATTGCATCAAGGGGCTGAAAAACAGGAGTTAGTTCCTCATATTCCACATCAATAAGTTCAAGGGCCTTCTCTGCTATTTCCTCTGTTACTGCTGCAACGGCTGCAACGGGTTCTCCAATGTATCTTACCTTTTCAAGAGGTAGAATCTGCTCATCGCACAGTTCAGGATACCTTCTCCAGATACCCTGCTTTACACCTGGTGTGTCCTGTCCTGTTGCTACAGCCATTACACCTGGCATGGCCAGTGCCTTTGATGCATCGATCTTGACTATCCTTGCATGGGGATGCGGGCTTCTAAGGATCTTGCCGTATAGCATATTGGGTAATTTAACGTCAAATGTATAGGTAGCCCTTCCTGTTACCTTTGCAAGTCCGTCAATATTGTGAACTTTTTTATTAATCACCGAATATTTTACATTGGTCTTGAAGGTTGTAAATTTTAATTCTTTAATCTCTGTTGACATGATTAGCCCTCCTTATAATTGCCTTTAACAACTGATTCAATTGCTCTGACTATACTGTTATAGCCTGTGCAGCGGCATATATTTCCTTCAATCCCTTCACGAATTTCTTCTTCTGTAACATCTTTACCTTCATTTTCTTTCAAAAATGCACTTGCAGACATTAACATGCCAGGTGTACAGAAGCCACACTGAAAGGAACCATTATCGAGAAAAGCTTTCTGTATGGGGCTTAATTCACCGTTTTTCTCAAGACCTTCAACAGTAGTTATCTTTTTACCTTCAGCCTGAACAGCAAGTATAGAACAGGATTTTACTGACATATCATCTATCATAACAGTACATGCACCACACGAAACAGTATCACACCCTCTCTTTGTGCCTGTAAGACCGATATGGTCCCTTATAGCCTCAACAAGAAGTGTCTTGGGGTTTATATAAAGCTCATAATCAATGCCGTTCACATTTAAAGTAATTAATCTCTTTTCCATATAATAGCCTCCTTCCTATTTACCCTGAGCCTCTTGGTAAGCCTTCTTCAGCATCCTCTTTGTCAGCACACCGATTACATGTCTTCTAAATTCCTCTGACGCATGAATATCGGCAATAGGTTCGCAATCTTCTGAAGCTATCTTCCCTGCCTCTGTAAACACATCATCATTTAATGCCTTGCCTATAAGAAATTCCTCTGCCTTTTTAGACCTTCTCGGTGTAGGTCCTGCATTGCCAAGCACAACCCTCGCGTCTTTGCAGGTATTTCCACCGTTTAAGGTCACAGAAGCAGCAACACCGACTATACCCATGTCATTGGTAAGATAATTAAATTTTTGATATGCAATCCCTGTTTTCGGCTCTGTAACTGGAACATGGACCTCAAGGACCAATTCACCTTTTTCCATAGCTGTTTCAAAGTAATCAACAAAAAATTCGTCGAGAGGCATTGTCCTCTCACCTTTTGCACTTCCTACCTTAATGTCAGCTTTAAGTGCGATAAGCACCGGCGCCGGGTCTCCTGCTGGATCTGCATGGGCCAGGTTTCCACCTATGGTTCCCCAGTTCCTCACCTGAATTGATGCCAATTTGTTCTCCATTGCTACAAGGGCTGGGTAATACTTTTTTATTACCTCAGACTTTTCAATAGCCCTGTGTGTAGTTGTTGCACCTAATCTAAGACCATCCTTTTCATCAAACTTAATGTAGTTCAATTCGTTGAGATGTTTGATGTCCAGAAGGTACTCAGGTGCAATCATACCCTGTCTCATAACGATAAGCAGGGACTGACCGCCACATATTACCTTGCAATCCTCGTGATCAGCATACATGGCAAGCGCTTCTTTCAGCGTGCCTGGTTTGAGATAATGAAAATCATGAATCATGGGCCCTCCTTTCTTTATTTATGCAACTTTTTTACTTCTTAAACTCTTTTTCGAAAACAACATCTTCCACATTATGAATACATTTTAAATCAACCTTAAGAATTTCATCTGGAAACCCAAAAACGAGATCCTCCTTTTCCTTCTTGCCAAAAACACTCGACTTCAATTCTTTTAATTGATTTTTTTCTATCAAGGCATCATGGTAGCCGTTGGAGAAACATAGATAGAAATGTCTTCCTCTGTAGATAGGGCAATCAATACAGGCCGTTTTAGAAATCGGGCATAGCATTTTTAATTTTGCCATCTTACACCTTCTCTTTATCTTTGTTGATTAAATACATCAAGCAACTTCTGTTCATTATAAAAATCTGTTCATTATAAAAAATTGTTTTAAATTTTAATCCAAATTTTATTTTTTTGTCAATATCTTTTTTGAAATTCATTAAAAATTTATGTTCTCTATAATAAACGAAATTAAAATTCTCTAAACCAATGTCTTTTAAATAAGGAGGAGCAGGTATTTTATTGGCCTGCTCCCTGTTTATTATGCTGTTTTTTATTTCCACTGTGGCATGGGAAATTTTTTAGGTGTTTCCCAATCCTTCAAGGGTTTCATCCACTCTGCCCTTTCAACAAATTCATCGTGGGCAAGAGGTACAGGTGGATGACATACCCATAGCGGATCAAATTCGTTCTTTATCTTCAATAACCATTCGTGATAGTTGGGTCCGTATTTAGGCCCTGTTAAGTATAGCGGCTGATGAGGACCCAAAAGTGATGTATAGAAACGTTCTCTTATATTCATCTTCGATGTCTCAAGATAGAAATGGTCAACCCCTGTTGTATCTTCGTCCTGATCCCAGTAAATTAGGAATTCCGAATATCCCTGATGACCGAGTTCAAAACTCTGGAACCATCCTGGGTCTCCATAATCTGGCATTAAGGGTGGTGTATATTTCTTCTTAAGTTCAGCATAGTACTCACCGTGAACCGTGGCCTGAGAAAGTGTTTCTATAACATAATCAACAGATACATAAGATCCGCACATAAGCCACATGCCTGCTGAATCTGCGTTCTTTATCCACGATTCATCTGTGGGTTTTGTAGGTCTTGGAATTCCACCGAGTTCTTTCATTATATCGTTTAAGACATTTTCATCGTATTTCATCTGCTCTTCCGAAGTATATCCGATTAGAAGGACACGGACTATGAAGAAGTTCTTTATGGTCTCCTCGCTTTCTTTACCCCATAATTCCCAGAATTCTTCTTTGCACTCGGCTTTTGCAATAGCACGCCAGAACAGAGGTACCTTTGTAACTGCTCCTGCAATTTCAGCCTTACCTATTTCATACATGGCCTTTACCTGGGCTTCTTTGTTTGGAAGCTGGTAATTGATCCACTTTACCCTTTTTTCCGGTAATTTAAGGCCGGTATTGGGTGATATCCCTGTAGGCACAAGGGGTTCAGGCTGGAACGGAAGGGTCTTTATGGCCATCTTTGTTACAATCCCAAGGCAACCCCTAAGACCGGTATAACCTCTCAAAAGACCTCTTAAATCAGGACCAATGCCATCACCCCAGAACGGATCATCTCCTATTGCAAGGGAACCCATCTTTACAAGCTCGCCATCAGGCAAAACCAGTTCTGTACCGAGAATTCTCCTGTGGGGAAGACCTATCCTGTGGCTCAAAGGTGACCAGCCGTCGCCGATAAGATTTGCAATGGCAGAAGCCTGGGCACCGCCGCCACCAATAACGACATAGGCACCCTTATTCATAGCCTCTTGCTGTATTGGTGAATATATAACACCGGATCCTACGACTATATAAAAGTGCTTTTCGTCTATTTCAAAGTGGTTTAGTCTCTTTAAATCCACAAGTAGTTCGTTCTCCACATGACAATGAGAACGTGGTCCGTAAAAGCCTGTACTGTAAGGAACATAGGGAACCTTATATCTATTACATATCTTAACAATCCTCTGAACCTCTTCTGTTGTTTTCGGCAATATTACAGCGCCTGGGATCTTTGTCATCACCCTCTCATATCCTAAACCGCTCTCATAACCGCCTGGACCTGATCTATAACCTTCACATATGGCGGGATCGTCTGTTATGTATTTGCTTCCCACCACCGATTCTAATGCATTATATGCCTCTTTCTTAATACTCATCGTCAACCTCCTTATATTTCCAATGAAGAGAGAATAAATTCTGAAATATCCATAACCTTTATGCTATCTCCATTTTCTTTTATAGCCTGGGTGAAGTTGGTCTTGCACCAGGGACATGCAGATACGAGAACTTCTGCACTCACATACTTTACCTCGTCTATGCGCTGCTTTGCAGAAAATATAGCCAGTTCAGGGAATGCCTCTTTTGTTCCTCTGCCAGCACCACAACAGAGGGCATTTTCTCTTGTTCTTGGCATTTCTACGAAATTTGCTCCAGGTATTGCATTGAGTATGTTTCTTGCCTGGAAATAAAGCCCCTGCTGTCCCCTTCTTCTTTTAAGTCGAGGGCTTACAGTTCCCATCCATCCCCTTTCGCCATTCCATGGAGTCCAGGGGTCGCACAGTCTGCTTACGCTGCATGCATCGTGATAGGTAAAACGAACATCAACGGATTTTCTGGGTTTAAGGCTGTTGTTTGCAATTGCCTTATCAGCAAATTCTATTAAATGAATTACCTCAAAACCGAGATCTGATGTGGCAATGTTGAGCATCTTGGGATAATCCACCTTCCACATTCTATAACACTCTGCACAACTTACCAGCAATGTCTTTGCACCCGATGCCTTTACAGCCTCTATATTCCTCTTTGCTATCTCTCTTGCTTCATCTATCATACCCACTGAATAAAGTGTATTACCGCAACACCATTCATCACCCATCAACATAAAATCTGTGCCTGCGGCATTTAATATCTTTGCAGTTGATTTGGCAATGTCCTGATTCACATAGGAGGAAGAGCATCCAGCAAAATAAAGTATATCCGCTTTATCTGCTACCTTAATGTCTTTTGAAACCCATTTTTTTCTGTTTTCATGGGCAGCACCAAACTGATTGTGTTTTGTTTCTATATTTTTTGCTATTTTTTTATGTGCAGGCATAGGACCTACACCATCTTTTACAGCCTTAATTCTCAATGCCTCTAGTGTCAATTCAATCTCGAGGTCAAGATTACGTTTACAGCCTACGTCACAGGCACCGCATAGAGGGTCTGCATAAATGATTTCCAATAACTTGTCCGTCCATTTCAGCCTTCCCTCGTGAATGGCTATGCCTATTCTCATCTTTCCAAAAGCACCGTATGCATCAAAATCATTCCACAAGTTAGAAGGACATCTTACTGAAAAGTTAATGCCAGGCATATATGTATGCTCAACCCAGTAACATCCCTTGCACTTGATGCACCTGCTCATATCGTAAACAAAATTTTCAAGATTAGTTACATCCAAACTTACCTTCTTTTTTGGCGTATCAAACATTTCTTCTTTTCGCATTTCTTCCTCCTTAGAAGCACAGATTTCCAGGGTTCATGATATTTTTAGGATCAAATATCTTTTTAACCCTTTTCAATGTCATTGTATAGTTTGCAGCCCTGTCGAATATAATGGGAGCAAGTTCTCCGTATGGTCTTGTAAAAAAAGCACCTTCGTTCATCATCGTAATTGCTGCATCCCTATAAAGCTCGGCTACAATTGCCTTTTCTTCTTCATCATCGGGATTATAAAAGAGGTCAAATTCTACCTGGCATGCCCTGTTATGTTCAATGGGCTGGATATAACAACCAATATCTGCTATGGGATAACCATATTTGGATGCAACAAAATCCATAATATCCACAAAACTCTGTGCTCTATTTGGCCTTGTTATAAAAAATATACTCTGACAGGCACCTTTAAGACGCAGTTTCCAGTGGGTTTTTCCTTCTGGCCAAGGCGACCTCAACATGGGCATCAATTTTTTACCAAGACCAGGGAAACCGGGCAGATTGTCCAGAAGGGACATCTTCGGAAACTCGTTTTTAATCACCTGATTTAAAAAGTTTTCCTCATAGGCTATCTTTTCTTCCGGTCTTCTCAAAAGGCCACTTATCACCAAAATAAGTGTCCACGGTGGTAATTTTGCACAAAGTTCATCGAAATCTTCTGACATATTTTCTGCAATGATTGTAGCAAGGTCAACATTGTTTAGAATGAGGCACTCTTGACCGATTCTTCTCGGAAGAATCCTGTATAAAAACTCAATTGCATAGGGAAGGTCATTAATGGGCGCAAAATAGATCTTGTCAATTCTTGGAATCGATTCTATCTTCAAGCTCATCCATGTTACAATCCCCAAAGTTCCCTGAGCACCCTGAACAAACCTGTAAAAATCTATACCAGGACCTGATGGATTTGCACCCCTTGATTTTGAATCGGGAAAACCATTAACACTTGCAGAACCACATCTAAAAATCTCTCCGGTAGGCCATACTACTTCAATGGATTGCATGGGTTCACCGTAATCATACACAACGTTTGTAGGAACCTCTCTTTCCAATGTGTCAGTAAGGGGTGAACGTTCAGCAGGTGGCATTAAAGGCATTATCGCCCTCATATTTTTCTTCTTTAGCTCTTCAATAAGCTGACTCCATGTTACACCTGCCTCAAACCTCACAAGGCGATTGTCAGTGTCGATTTCAAGTATCCTGTTCATCCTTGCAAGGTCAATGACAATGCCCCCTTCTTTAGGAATAGTACAGCCATAAAAGTGCACCCTTGAACTTACAGGAATTATTGGCACCTCTTTCTCATTACACCACTTGACAATCTTGCTGACTTCCTCTGAGTTCGCCGGCCACACAACTGCATCCGGCACACCCGGAGAAAGGAGGCTGAAATCCCATGAATAACGTACACGATCTTCCATACTGTCGCTTACATACTCTTTGTCCACAAATTTTGCAAGTTCATTTTTGATTCGCATTTTACCTCCTTGTCCTTTTAAAGATTATTTCTCTTGAAAAGCCAAAAATAAAAATGAAACTGTTCAAATGTTTAGGCCTTAAAATCATAAAATCGTCTATCCTAACTTGCTTTTAAATTTTCTATCATGTATGGAAAAAAAAGTCAATATATAAAATATCAATATATTAACTTTCAAATTATTAATAATCAAAACATTTATTTTTTTATGTTATTACCAATGTCAATGTCACATTTTATTCCCAGTTTAAAATGTCACATTTTTCCGTCCATAAATCCTCCATGGATGGTTTTCAGGTGGTCTCCACTTTTTATTTCTAACCTTTATTGCTGGTAGGTATTCTCTTTTATGTAAGATATCTGAACCATTCTC
>Ga0123519_10000545_pt1 | contig 65977 bp, 69 predicted proteins | sample YelNatPaOPRAMG02_FD_87396 | JGI IMG/M metagenome (GOLD analysis project Ga0123519, IMG submission 87396) | Hot spring microbial communities from Yellowstone National Park - Yellowstone National Park OP-RAMG-02 (version 2) | ecosystem: Environmental > Aquatic > Thermal springs > Hot (42-90C) ...
AAATAGGTAGAGCATCTGATAAAGATATGGGTCCCCAATAAGGATGACCTTGACATCCAATGGGATGGGGGCCGGCTTTAATCCCCTGGTTACCATAAACCCAAGTCTTTCTCCAGGCTCTTCAATTGACAACTGCCCACTTTTTAAAGCCATCTTAAGCCCCTCCCAAGAAAGAGGGTTTCTAAAGAGCTCTTCAACAGGCAGAACAATATAACCACCATTTGCTTTATGCATAGAACCGCTTCTGATCATCGTGAAATCTGTTGTTAGAACACCAAACTGTGCCTCCTTCTCTATCCTACCGAAAAGGTTTTGATACGTTGGGTTGAGTTCTACAACTACAGGAGCACCTTTGGTGCCAGAGTTGTCAACTACGACATTTACTTGGTATCTCTTGAAAGGAAGCTCTTTCATCCAAGGGAAAGCGGTTGATGAAGCCTCACCTGGTTCAATAAATTCATTAAGATTGTCTAAGATGTTATCTTGAACATCTTTAATGTAGTCTACGATCTGTTGACTATCTTTGTACTTTTGAATCAGCCTAGAAATTAAATGACCAATAGCATATAACGCCACTTCCCTGTTCATCTTCTTTATTTCCTCATTTATCTTCTCCTCTAAGTTTTTCAACTGCGTTGCGGCGCTTATTAGGTCAGCGTTTAACCTCTCCCTCCTTTTCTGAAGCTCTTCTCTCACATCTTTATTAAGTGAAGCGAATTCTTCATCTGTCAAAGGATGCCCGCGGTAAATTGGGACAGTAACAAGCCCTACAGGCGTAATTTTTAGTAAGAAGCCTTCTTCTTTGGCACGTTTATTGAGCTGATCAAAGAGAGCGTTCCTCTCCGCTTCAATACTCCTTATTGTCGACGATCTTTTTGTGACATAGTCCTCACTTTCAAACACCTTTGGAAGTACCTTCTTCACTTCATCAACAAGTTTCGACATGTCACTTTGAAAAACCTTGCCCCCTCCAGAAGGGAGCCTTATCGCTTTTGGCTCATAAGAATTAGCAAAATTGTTTACATAACACCAGTCGTCAGGAACAGGCTTTGACTTGGCTACCACCTCTAAGAAGTCTTGCACAGCAGTCATTCTCCCTGTACCTGGGTATCCCGATACGTATATGTTGAAACCTTTCTCTTTGATCTCTATGCCAAACTTTAGGGCATGAACAGCTCTATCCTGTCCCACTATTGTTGTTAGAGGGGTTATCTCCTCCGTTGTTCTACACGGGATCGATCTAAAGTCGAAGCTTCTCCTAACACTTTCAGGTGGCAATTCAAAGATCATTTTATTCAAACCTCAACTACAGTTACCTTTGAAAAACAAATACCAAGTTCTTAAGGTTTTCTAAGCATATTACTTAAAATGACTTTCTTCTTGGACTAAAAACAACAATCAAAACTCTTAAATTCGAGCTCACTAAAGTTAAACATATGTTAGAAATAATCCCGCCGGAGTATGCTTGGCTAATCCCTTTAGCGATACCTTTCCTAATAGGATTAATTGTTGGAGTAGTAATTAAGCGCACCTTAAAGTTGATAATAATACTTGTTGTACTCCTCCTAGTTCTCTTCGCCGTGGGCTACACACAGCTTCCAACCTTTAACGATATTGCCCAAGCGGCTTCCAAGTACCTGCCAATGTTATGGGCTGAGGCAGGGCCTCTAATTAATATGCTTCCATATTCGTCTGCTACATTCCTGTTAGGGTTGGGGATAGGCCTTTGGAAGGGTTAAAGAGTAAGTTACTTAAAATCGAAGATAAGCATTGTTAATGTAGGTGGCCTAGGCTATGTGGGTTGTAGGAAAGGTCAGAGACAAGCAGTCAGCCATCACAGCTCTCGCTCTCTCTACAACATTCACTATAGCGCTGCTCTATTCTACATTAGAGCTCCCGAACGTACTTAACAAGTTATTAGTCGGAGTTTTCCCAGATTATGGGTTAAAGCTGGAGGAGGCAGAGCAGTTCCTTTCTCAAATAAGACCGATAAGTTACATATGTTTTATCACAACAATAGCGTTAATATTATTTGGAATAATTCTAAAAAGGCGGAGGCTAGTTAAGCTGGGTTCTCTAGCGCTATACCTCCCTACATTCAGTTATTTCGCATCCACTATGTTCTTTTTGACAGGGATAGGAATACTTAGAATAGTCTGGCTCCCGATGATCGAACTCGCTCCTGGAGATACTTGGTCACAGAAAGTATATGCTGCAGCTACCTTTCTAGAACTCGGTGATTCAGTCTACATGCCTTATGATTTTTTGAGATTCTCGTTTACAAACTTAATTGGCCTAGTACCAGACCTTTTTGATTCTTTATTTTTCAACTTCATAGTATATCTAAGTGCGTTAATTTTCTTTGTAAGCTGTACAACTTGGTTTTATGCGAAATTTAATGGCATAAAAATAATAGACTTCTCGATATATCGATATATTAGACACCCTCAATATCTGAGCTTCATATTATGGAGCTATGGACTACTTATCTTTGATAAATACCTCTTCCGTCCTCCGAAAGGCGGCTACTTTGCACCACCACCTCTAGTATGGCTTATCGTCGTGTTCACAATACTAGCAGTCGCCCTTTACGAAGATTCGGCCATGTTCAGGACTTTTGGCCAAAAATATGGAGAATATAGGAGGAAGACGCCGTTCATAACTCCTTTACCTAAGGTAATATCAAGGGGAATACTGTTTCCTTTTCGAAAAGCCTTCAAGAAGGAGTACCCTGAGAGATGGTTTGAAATTGCTTTTATTCTTGGCATATATGGTTTAGCGTTGATAATAACTTCAATCCTTTACTAAAGATATAGAGGAAAACAGATGCAAAGGCTCCAATAAAATAAATTAATTTTTAAAGGCTTAGCGAATTTAAATAAACTTGGCTATAGAAAACTTTAAGTTCAGATCACATTTTCAAATGTGATGGATCAGATGGGCTTACCGCCTGGACAATATGAAATAAAAGAGATACTAAAATGGAACATAGACCACCCTGGAATAATTCAAGGGAACCCTAAGTTTGATTTGGAAACGTGGACTTTGACAATCGACGGAGAAGTCAAGAACCCTATTAAGTATTCATGGAAGGTTTTTCTAAAGATTCCAGCTATAGAGTCCGTAAGCGACTTTCATTGTGTAGAAGGTTGGAGTGTGAAGAATTGTAAATGGAGAGGTGTAAGATTCAGTAAGATAGTTAATATAGTCAAACCCACTGAAAACGCGCACTATGTTACGTTTAAATGCGCTGATGGTTACACAACGTCCTTAAAATTAGAAGAACTATTAAAGGAAAACGTGCTTCTAGCGTATAGACTTAATGATAAACTTCTTGAGACGCCCCTTGGTGGGCCACTTAGATTAGTTGTACCCGATAAGTATGCATACAAAAGTGCTATGTGGGTCCAACAAATCATCTTCACAAAGAGTCATGAACTTGGATTTTGGGAGAAGAGAGGTTACAGTGACGTAGCAGACGTTTGGAGAGAACTCCGTTTCCAGCACCAAATATAGTAATATGGTAGTCTATAGCAATAAATGGGCGAAGCTCTTTTATATGGCAATAGTTATTAACTATGATTACCATACAATACTCAAAACGGTGGACCATAAAAGTTGGCTTTTGAAGTTCAAGAACTTCCAGATATAATAAAGCTGATCACTCTACTACGACTTAGCGAAGGTGTAGAAGTAGATAAGGTGATGATCAAACGCTATATAGACAAAAACTGCAAAGGCTATGTCTGCGTTGAAATTAGAGATGTCGAGAAAGCACTCAATGAAATGGCTGAGGAAGGGCTTATTATCAACCCAAATGGAAAGCTCAAATTGACAGAAAGAGGGCTTAAGTTAGGTGTTGAATGGAAAAAACTACTTTTAAAGAGAGAACCAATAATGGAGGTAATAGCAGGACTAGCTGATGGCTCTATAACTGGACTGGTAGTGGTCCTCTCCGCCTTTCTGGCAGGCTTGACTACAAGCATCACCACTTTTACAGCAGCATTAAGCCTAACTTCTGTAGCCATAACCAATTTTTCAAGCTTTCTACTTGGTAGTAAAACAGAAGACCTAGCAGATTTGTTGACATTGAAATATCTTATTGATTATAGCCTTAGTGACATACCGGATAAGTTGGAGAGAAAGAAGTCCTTGGACCTCGTGAAACATTTATTCATAATACTGGGTAATGAGAGAAACAAAAGTAGCATCTACAGCGCACTCCTTTCAGGTATAACAACCTTCCTTTCAGGGGTTTTACCAATAATTACTTTTCTAACGCTACCTAGACCTCTAAATATTATTATATCGATTGGAATAGTGATCGCAATAGTGGGAGTGTTTCTGGTTAAATATAGAGCTAAAAGAGCTAAGAAACATTGGAAAGTAACTCTTGCTGAGACAGCTGTAATCGTATCTGTCGCGGTTTTAGCATCATTACTGATAGGTAGATTATAAAATAAGATAGACAACACAAATCACCATCTAAAAGGTGCATTGAATAACACACTATCGCTCCTTTTACTTGATGGGAGTCATGATTTTTTATAAATAAGATTCTTTGACACTATGATATCAGAAAATGGATTAATTTTTAGGTTAGAAGTCAACCATTTCTCCTGACAGGCCATCGACCTTTACGAACCGATACTTCTTACCTAAGCCTAATTTGATTATATAAAATGGGTAATAGAAACACGTTGAACCTATCAATTCAGATCCAGGTAATAACGTTTCCATAACATCTTTAACACCCGAGAGTTTTACTTTAACTTTACCTTTCCTCGCACCATCCAAATTTATCCTTTCCAACCGCAATCCTTCTTCGTTTAGTTGAATTTTAGGCAGATCAATAGTCCTACGAACCTTCTTTACTTTCCCATATTTCGACATCTTCACAAACCCTTTCTTCTCAAGAGACCTCAAAGACCTTTTAATCAGATCTTCTGGAAAACTGGGTGCCATATTGATATCTTTTACGGCGACCTCTTTATCAGAGTCCAGAGCTTTGAGCAGTTCAATATCGTGAGCTTCCAGTCCTAAGAGTGGCGTTAGCGTTTCCTTAAACACTACTCTATTTTCAAACTTTACGATGGCGCCGGTTCGTCCATCTATAGTCAAAAATTTATCTAAGAACCTTTTTCTTAAAAACCCACTTTGGACTCTTATTCTTAACTCGATTAATGGGTGATATACAAGTTGAACATTTTCGATAACTTCTTCTTCTCCAAAGAACAAGTAACGTCTATCCTTCTTTATTCTTGCAGAAACCTCCTTGTGGTCGAATCTGTATGGGACACCGAGAATGAGTTCTTTTGGTTTTAACGTCCTAAATCGACTAAGTTCAAGGGAAGGTTTTACAGCCCGATTTGCCAGCAGAGGGGTGATTCCACCATGGGTTGTTTCCCTTGGTCTTATTTTAACAGGCAATGGGACCGGGGATAGACCGCCGAGAGCGTAGAACGATCCAGGAGATAATGAGGTCAAATGTTTGGGCAGCCCCTTCCCAGGGAAGAACTGCGTAACAGCTTCAAGGTCGTTTTTGATTACTAATTTTCCGATCAGTTGATTTGAACACTGGCTCAAAATATTTTTGTCAACTAGCGATGGGCGTTGTGTGCAAAGCATAATCCCAAGGCCACGTTTTCTACCTCTCCTCGCAATTTCTTCAATAATCTGAAGACGTTTACCAACTTGTGGGGCAAACTTATCTGCTTCTTCTATAATTATCAGGTAGGGTACGCGTCTAGATGATACTTCGCTGTAGATTTGTTTGAGAAATTGATCTACCTTTACTTCTGGGTCTATGGTTTCGGATACATCTAAGATCAGTGGGGTTATGTCAGGAGCGCTCCTAGCTAACTCTTTGACATTAAGCTCTGCCCATTTAAGATCGCAATCGACGTCTTCTCCAATCCAAATGACTTCGTACCTTTCCTTTAGCCCAGAATACTCGCCTTCAACATCTAGTAGTGCAAAGGGGATTTGAGCCTTACAAAGCTCTTCACAGAACACCCCAACAGCATAACTTTTACCACTACCACTTGTTCCTATCACACACGTCCTTCCTGTAACAACTACGTCAGCATCTACTGTGAAGACACCTTTATCACTTGAACCAAGGTTTAAAGAAGGCACAACAAATTATGGAGATTTCCAAGTAATAACCTTTTTCAGGGAGAGAGCTTAATAAAACAAGTTTAATAACAATTTTATATAGCTTAAAGTGATTCTTTATTCATGGTGAAGATACTAGGTATAGTAGGAAGCCCTAGAAAAGGGGGTAATACAGAACTGCTTGTTAAACAAGCTTTAAGAGCTGCTGAAGAAGAAGGAGCTCAAACCGAGTTAATAAGATTAGCAGACAAAGAAATAAAGCCCTGCGATGGTTGCAGATCTTGTAAGATTAAAAAAGATTGCATAAAAGAAGATGATTTTAAGCCGATTTTTGAAAAGATGGTTGAATCAGATGGGATTATACTTTCCTCCCCTGTCTATTTCGGATCAGCCACACCACAAATAAAGGCTTTAATCGATAGAGCAGGGTACTTGTCAAACCAAATAGGAAGGGTCTTCGAAAACAAAGTTGGCGGCGCACTTGTCGTTGCTAGAAGAGCGGGACATAATTTTACGTTTGCACAACTCCTATTCTTCTTTCTCCATCAAGGAATGATTGTACCAGGATCTACTTACTGGAACATAGCCTTTGGAAGGGAGCTAGGAGAGGTGGATAACGATGAAGAAGGGGTAAACACTGCAAGAAACTTTGGGAAAAAGATGGTGTGGCTAATAAAGAAGGTCAAAAGCGAATAAACCAAATAAGTGGTAAGTTTAAGAAGTGTTGCGGAAAATGGGCTTGAATATCATCATGGAGACTGTAAGTATTTTAAAGAATACACCCAGAACTGGTTGGTTACAGTGCGGAGTCCCCCCTCATGAGGCAGAGACCGTGGCCGAGCACACCTTTGAGGTGGTCTCAATATTGATGGCATTCGCTTTTTCATCAGATGAAAGAGTGGATGCTAAGAAGATGTTGATTATGGGAATAGTGCACGACTTTGGTGAAGCGGTTTCAGGAGATATTCCTAAAGGTTTGACGGAGGTTATCGGCCGAAGGATTAAAAGGGAGGCTGAATTAGAAATCATGAAGAACGTGGCGGCATCAAGTGGGTTACCAAACATTCTCAACATCTTCGAAGAATATGAGAGGAGGAAGACGGATGAAGCAATCCTTGTTAAAGTCGCAGATTTGGTATCTACATTAAGACAAGCAAGTATCTATTCTAAAAGAGGTTATAAGGTGGATAACATAATAGATGGATACAGAAAAGAACTTTTTGCTGTTCTAAAGAAAATTAAAGATAAACATTTAAAAAATATGATAAAAGATCTTGTAGATGGACCTAGCCCTTTCCTCTAACATCAAAGAGTATTTTTCCATCAACAATTGTCATTAGAACCTTTACATCTAAGATCTCTTCCCTTTCCACCTCTAGTAAGTCCTTTGAGAGCACAACCATATCAGCATACTTTCCAACTTCTATTGTACCCTTGACATCCTCCTCAAAGGTCCCGTAGGCCGCATTTTTTGTTATCAACTCGAGACCTTCTTTAACAGAAATCTTCTGCTGGAGATAAAGGTCATCGTCGACTACACCCCTTTTCCTGTCGGATACATTATAAAGGCCAAGGATGGGGTCTAAAACTTCAACAGGACAATCCGTACCACCTATACAAGTCAGGTTCGAATCTAGAAGACTTCTCCAAGCATATACATGCCTAACGCGCTCCTTCCCAACCCTTGTTATAATCCAATTCCGATCTGAAGCTTCGAAGCTAAGCTGTATGGAGGCTAGTACACCAAGTTCCTTATACTTGGAAAGGATGAAGTCATTTAATACAGAGCAATGCTCGATTCTATTCCTTAACTTAGAGTATTTTTTATAACCGATTAACTTAAGTGAATTTTCAAAAGCTTTAAGAGCCATCTCATTAGCAGCGTCGCCTATTGCATGCACTGCAACTTGTATTCCAAACAAGTTGGCTTTCAAAACTATTTTGTTCAGATCCTCTTGGCTAAACTGTGGAAGCCCATATGTATCCGGCCTATCTGAATATGGCTCTTTGAGGTAGGCGGTTCTACCTCCTAGAGAACCATCAGCAAAGACCTTGACGCCAGCAATGTTCACCCAACCCTTGTGAATTTGATAAGGCGACTTAATTGACCTTCTTATCATATCATCAAGACATTCAACATTCATTAGAAGGTTTATTCTAACGTTTAATGCCCCATCGAGATATAGTTCCGAATAAGTACTTACTTCATCAAAACTGACACCAGCATCTTCTATAGACGTAACACCTTTTTCTAGGGCTTTCTGAGTTGCAAGCCTGATGGCGGCCTTAATCTCATCTTTTGTTGCTCGTGGGATAGCTTTTCTGACTAAATCTATTGCAGAGTCTTTAAGGATCCCTGTTAACTCACCAGTTGCCTCATCCCGTTCAATTTCTCCACCAACAGGGTCAGGCGTATCCTTCGAAATACCTGCTAGCTCCAGAGCTCTACTATTTGCTACAGCAATATGGCAGCAGATTCTTGTCAGTAATACAGGGTTATTTGGAGACACATTATCCAAATCCAATCTAGTAGGCCAATTACCCTCCATCTTTTCTTGATCCCAACCATGCCCTCTTATCCAGCAACCATTTGGGAGCGTTTTTGCTTTTGCTTCAACCCTCTTAAGGAGACTCTTTATGTTGGTTAGGCTAGACAAGTCAACCTGCGTAAGATTAAGCCCATAAGATATAAAGTGGCAATGGCAATCTTCGAATCCTGGAAGAACGGGCTTCCCCTCTAAATTCAATACACAAGTGTTATCTCCAATTAGCTTTTCGGCTTCGTCATCTATGCCTACGTAAATAATCTTATTTCCTTTAACAGCTACAGCTTCCTTTACGTCTAACTTATCGTTCATGGTGTAAACTTTTCCATTTAATAAAACTAGGTCAGCAAATTCCCTTTTGTTAGGTTTACTTTTGATGGCAAAGTTTCTTCCTTTCCTTTTAAAGCCCATCAAACATCAAATCTTTAATAAAACAGGCGACTTAATTCGCTTTCTATTATAGCTTCCTTTATGTTAAGGGCTATCCTACGTCCAGTGGACATCGGTTCTTTAAACATGTAAGGAGTATAAGGTGAGCCTGTAGGGTAGAGATTAGTACCAGCAACTATGCGTGCAGAAACCTCGAAGACTATAAACCCCTTATTCGGGTTAAAGACCATCTCAATACAGAATGGGCCGAGGATGCCTGGAGGAAATAGCTCTATTGACGCTCTAACTAATCTCGCTCCAATGCTTAAGACCTCTGGGAGGAGGCTTTCTCTTAACACAACAGGTTGGTTACCAGAGACAGTGTAGTCAAGGTAATCTGGAAGAAGCTCAGGAAGACCCCTATAGACTTCATCAATTGGTTCTAGCCTTCGGTCGACGCTGAGCAGTTCAAGTCCTCCGGATTCAAGTTTTAAACCTCTAGGCTTAATTTCTGTATAAAAATAATGCGGATAGTACCTTGAGCCTGCTATAAATTCTTGGATAAAAGTTTTATCACCAGTCTTTATTATGCCTTCCCTAATCTTCTCATTTACCTTTGAGTAGTATTCTTCGGAGTCCTTAACCTTAAAGTAGCCTTTCCCACCACGGGCGCCGTAGACCTTCACAAAAGCGTAGCTATCAATTTCTGATGGCTCTTTGTAGACCTTCGGGTAGTTTAAATGCGCTCTTTTAAACCACTCTAACTGCTTTTCTCGATCAGCTTCCCATTCAAGAACGTTTCTATTTCCATATACTGGAACATAAAAAGAATCCAGAAGAGGTTTAACACCCACATATTCAACGAACGATCCATGCGCTATTACTATGGAGTTATTTTCTAGGAGCCTTTTTTGAACCCTATCTTCTAGAACTTCTTTGTAATCGTTAACTACTATAAACACTTCAGGTGAAGCCTCAGGAAAAGCTTGATAGTATGGCACTCTATCTTTGAGACAGATTCCTACTGTTTTAAACCCCTCCATCTTTGCTCCATGAAATATCTGTAAAGAAGAATGTGAACATATAGAGGCAATAGCGACCTCTTTCATATTATACTTAGATATGTTTTGTAATATTTCCTCTCTATGTATCAAGTGATTATCTCCTCCAACCTATTCATAGAAGCGGCGTAGAATATTTCAAGCATGGAAAAGTCCAGAACTGATTCAAAATGGAGATGTTCTAACTTTAGGTCTTTAAGTAGATCCCTAAATTTCAATGAAAGGCGTCTCATTTCTGGAGAGGTTGGGCCGACACATGGAGACCCTGGAATCCTAGGGCTAACATCAAATACAAAAAATTCGAGCTTCTTACCTTGCGGATCCATTGGATCATAGGATACCGCCCCTTGTAATGCGAACGAGCCAAAAAGACCAGGCGAATAGAATCGTCTACAAGTTTCTAAGAACTTTGATGCTGCTTGATAAACCAAAGGCTTCTGAGACTCCCTCATCGTCACACCAAAATGCCCAATTTCTTCGTTCTTGACTATGGTATTTAGTTCCAGTTGCTCTCTTGCTGTAAGGTTTAGTATACCATGGAGGTTTACTTGCCTTCGATCGTCAAATCCTAAAAAGTCAAAATCGCCAAACACGTCCTTTAAAGCCCACCCTTGGAAGTTAGCATTAAACCTAGGACCTAAAACAAATTCTTCGATTACAGAGGCTTTTAGATCATCTTCACTGATAACCCCCCTTGAAATCAAGTTACTAGCTTTAGCCCAATACTGTGAAGGGTCTTTAGCAGTAAAAAAAGCTCTTTCAAGTGGCTTACTCTTCTGTCTGACCTTCACCAAGACTAGTCTATCGATTTCCTCAGGCTTGGAGAACCTCTTAGGTGTTCTGAGCTTTGCTTCTTCGAGAAGCCAGTATTGGTTCTTTGGCAAAAGTCGCTCCTCTGTCTTCAACATATATCTATTTCCATAAATTGGCACCTGAAATCTTTCTTCGATGTTTTGGAAACCAACATACACCGTAAATGATCGGTTAGGTAGAAATACCGTGTTCAAATCCCGTAGCCTTTCTTGCACTTCACTGTTCAATATATCAGAAAAACGCTCTAAAATTATTTGACGATCAAAAAGATGTTTGTTATGCTTAACATATAGTTCTTCCCTTCCTCTTTCACAGATCACTACCGTCCTAAAACCAAAGGCCTTTGCAGAGACACCGACTTCTTCTGCAGAATGCGAGCCAAGTACACCTATTGTTATGTTCCTTCGATCGTAATTTAAGACGATGTTTCTAAGGGCTTGCCCCACTATCATTCGATTAAACCTTCTATTGCCCAGAAAATGTTCTACCTTATAACTATTAAATCTTATTCAATTACTATGGGATATAAATAATAACGTCTTTGAACGCTACTACCTCCCTATAGACCTTAAGTTATATCATCCAATCATGCTCTTAACAACATTAACAACTTCTTGCCAATTCTTAACATCACTTCCATATTTAAGGAATAACACGTTCCCCAAGATAGCTCTGACCTCCCTAAGATGGATGTCTCGATCATCTATGTACAAAATTTCTTCAGGAGAAATTCTAATTCCTTTCTCTCCAAGGTTACTGATTATCTTCTGAATCATATGACTTTTATTCGGATGAGGTTCAATAGTCGGAAAGACAAAGTAATTAACTATTGAAAACATAGACAAAAGCTCTAAAACGTTTTCTGGTTCGTTCCAGCTCGCTATAGATAAAAGAAGGCCTTTCTTCCTCGAGAACTCTAAGAATTCACGTAACTTTTCGTTTAATCTAACCTTTGAGCCATACCGATCCTCAACCAAGTTCGTTGAAAGAAGTTTAAATGGGGGAACAAGGTCTGAGGAATTTTGATGCGACCAGATTGTACGATCTACGTCAAGAACTATTAACTTTATCAATCTCCCCAGAGTAGTCTAACCAAAAGTATTTTTAACTTTAATACATATAGGAGACTTCGGTATCGTATTACTTAAATACAATCCAAGTGGCAGTAATCACTCTTATTGGATGGACAAGGTGGATTAAAAATTGATCAAAACCATAATGTTCGATTTTGGAGATACTTTAGCTTACGAGCGCAGACCAGAACACCTAATTTACTATAAAATATTCAAAGAAGTAGGATATAAGACAGGCTTAACTGAATTTAAGAGAGCGTATGATGATGCAAGGGAATGGTGGAGAGTAGAAAAGAGTAATGGCAAAATCTGGACGGAACATTCTAGATCACGGTTCATAGAACAAATTTCCCATAATCTTGGCCTTTCCATCAACAAAGACCTCATAGAAAGGATGAGAGAGCTTTTTCCCCATTTAAGTGCTATGACAGCTTACAAAGACGCTGAACCCACACTTATTGAGTTACAGAAAAGGGGGTTTAAATTGTCTATTTGTTCAAACGTCTCTTCCGAAAAAAACCTTCGAATTTACCTTCAATCCGCAAAACTTGGTAAATACTTTGACTTGTTAATAGCATCAGGAACCATAGGCTACGAAAAACCAGACCCAATGATATTCAAAATAGCATCTAAACTTTTACAAACCTTACCAGAGGAAATGGCACATGTTGGAGATCGTTATGATTACGATTATCAAGGTGCTACATCAGCAGGCATCTTCGCTATTCTAATAGATAGAAACAACACATATAGAAATATAAACTGCATCAAAGTAAGGAGTTTAACTGAATTACTAAAAATCTTATGAGAGACGTACAAGCTTATTCAAAGCATTTAAAATAAGCCTTAATAGTCAAGTACTAATTAAACAAACTTTTAGTGAAAAAGGTTGAAATGATGTCTAAATGTGATTAAAACTATTTAATCTACTTCCCTAGAGAAAGCCATATGCTTGATCAAGACCCACTAAAACTCGTCGCATACTGTGGATTATACTGTGGGTTATGCGCTCAGAGAAATAGAATCCCCCGACAAGCTGCCCAATTAATGGAAACTTTACACGAGGAAGGCTTTGATGACTTTTACAAATACGTACCAGAAATGAAAAAGAATTTTCCGCCGTTCTGGAAGTTTCTGGAAGAGCTCGCTAAAATGGATTGTTCGTGTAAAGGAGAAGGTGGCCCTTCAAATTGTGAAATAAGATTTTGCGCTAAGGAGAAAGGAGTGGACACCTGCCCTTTCTGTGATGAATACCCTTGTGTTAAGGTACAGCGTTTATCAGAGCACTATGCTACTCTAGTCCAAGACGGGAGAAGAATGCGGAAAATAGGTATTAAAAAGTGGGTAGAAGAACAAAATGAGAGGCAGAAACGCGGGTTCGCCTACTCAGATATACGTTACCCCCTTTGAACCTTAAAAGAAATTTTAATAAATGTTTTTAATCCGTCTTCAAAAGGCATATATATGACATTACTAAGATATTTCTCTTCGTTCAACCGAGTGCCTGTAGTCCCAATACTGGGTTATCCGGCATTAACACCTCTAAAGATGACCGCTCAAGAGTGCCTTTTAGACCCTGAGAAGCATGTTAAGCTGGTGAGCTATATAAGGAGAGAATACTCTATCGACGCTTTACTTCCTCTTTTAGACCTTACTGTCGAATCGGAAGTACTGGGAGTCAAAGTAAGGTATAGGGAAACGGAGGCACCACAAATAGAGAAGAATATTTTGATAAAGGACATCGGTGCTGATAAATCAAAAGGTAGAATTTCTATACTAGTTAAGACTATTGAGATGATGAGAAAATTATCCAATGAACTACCTACTGGATTTTACATAACAGGCCCATTTACCATAGTAGGGCAAATCATAGGGATAACCAACCTTCTCAAGTTTACCTTAACAAGCCCAGAGGTTTTACAGCCTATACTTGATAAAGTAACAGAAATTTCATTGCACTATTCAAAGGAGTTAGAAGAAGCTGGAGCCAACTTTATTGTAATAGCAGAACCGTCTTCAAGCTTAATATCCGTTCCCCAATTCAAAGAATTTTCAAAACCTTACTTAAAGAAGGTGATCAGAAATTTAAGAACAGAAGTTATACTTCACATCTGTGGTAGATCTAAGCATCTTTTAAAGGAGACGGTGGAAACAGAGGCAGCCGGCATTAGTATAGACCAGAACATACCATTAATAGACGCTGTATCAACTCTTCCTAGTAATATGTTGATCTTTGGCAATTACGCGCCAGTCGATCTAATGCTTGAACACCCTTCCACAATAAGAGAGAACGTTCTAAAGATGCTGGATCCGGTTAAGGAGGAGAAGAACATAGTATCAAGCACTGGATGTGATGTTCCAAGTAAAACACCTGCGGAGAATATTGTGACATTTGTAGAAACGTCTAAGAGCGTAAAAAGAAAATGATTTGAATTTGATCCTCTAAATGCCTATTAAGGGAGGCAAAATTATATATCAAAAGTTAATAACTGACTTAAGGATGAAAACTCATGAACCCTAAAGAGCGAATCTTAACCTTATTAAGTGGAAAGGTACCAGATAGGGTACCCTTCGCCCACTGCGAACGTCATCTCCCACGCGGGGAAAAAGAGCGATTAGCAAGGAACATGGGAATGGGGCTCCTTTGCTATAGACCAGCACACGTTGAATCTATGTTGAACGTGGAAATCGTGACAAGAAGTGAACCTAATAAGTTGATCAAAACATATCGAACACCTTTAGGTGAACTAACAGAGGTAATCAGTCACGGTATTGGCTATGGCGCTGCATTGTTTGGTCGTGACTGGAAAGGAGTTCAACCGATAAGAACACAATTCCTTGTTAAAGAACCTAATGATTATAAGGTCTTGAAGTACATTGTTGAGAACATCAGTTACAAGCCGTATTACTACCCTGTTGAAGATCAGATAGAACGTTTAGGAAACGACGGCATAGTAATTACAACAATGCCTTATGAACCTATGCAAAGGCTCTTGGTTGAATGGGTAGGTCCTAGGATATTTGTGGACCTCCTAAAGAGTCGAGAACAGGTGGAGGAGGTGTATTACGCCCTTGAAAAAAAATATGAGGAGGAGCTTTTTCCAATAGTAGCAAATTCTCCTTCAGAGGTTGTACTTTATTTAGGGAATATTGATAGTATACTAGTTAATCCCTCATTGTTTGAAAAATACTACCTACCAACGTATAAGAGGTGTTCAGATGTTCTGCATTCAAAAGACAAGCTTCTAGATGTTCACATGGACGGAAAGCTTAGACCAATTTCTAAGCTCATATCAAAAGCTGAAATAGACATCATAGAAGCTTTTACACCACCTCCTGTAGGGGACTACCCAATAGACGAGGCTTTATCACTCTGGAAAGACAAAATCATCTGGATAAACTTTCCTTCAGCAATTTCAACTGCATTAGGACCCAGACCTAAAGTTGTTAAACAATATTTGTTGGAGCAATTAAAGAGAACACTTCCATCAACAAGAGTGATGTTCATCGCGTCTACAGAGAACTTCGTACCAGAGGACAACATGATGGCGATGGCTGAAATTATGGAAAAGGCTGAATTACCACTTACGGAAGACCTTTTACTAAGGATCCAGAACAACATATGAAAGTGATTAGCTAAAGAAGTAACTTGGCTAATAATTAACATTCCACAAACCAATCGACAAAGAGATAATGCAACAAAACTGAAGTTACAATCAAAGAAAGATTACTATAAATGCTGATAAGCTAAACAATATCAGCTAGTGTAAAGTCCAAAATTAATTGAGATAAGATCGATTAGCGTGGAAAGCCATATAGGGAAATCATAAAACGTAGCCACTACAACAATACTTCTTAGGACACTGTAAGTTAAGCTTCAATAAGGAAGAAACGTTCCAAGACCCTTTTTCACAGCCCTCTCGTATATTTGATTTGCTACAGCTATATCTATAAGCGCTAGGCCGAGGTTAACTACCGTTATCCTATGTGCTTCATTAATTCTTCCCACCTTTACCCCCATTATTAATTCACTAAGCTCCCCATGAATCCTTTTAACAGCTTTAAACCGCCCAACCTTTTTATAATATTTTAATTGCATAACATCGTCAGTGAAAAGTCTATCGGGTCTACTAAATGCATCAGAATCCCAATAACTGTCAAATTCAATCGGACATATCAAGGAGCCTTTCTTCACCCACTCGAATTTTGCCACAGGCCTCGGTTCGCTCAATATTGGTGTAGCAGTGACAACAATATCAGAATCCGAAATTGCCCCCTTCGGGTCTCTTGACTCTATCACTTCATAGTTGAAGTTAGAACGAACATAGCTAGCATAAAGATGTAGTTTTTCTTTAGCTATATCATAAGCCCTGACCTTCTTTAGCTCTTTGAAGATAGTGCTTAAAGCTTCTAAATGACTTCTAGCCTGCACCCCACAACCAACTATTCCTATTGATTCCGAGTTTTTTCGAGCCAAATACTTCGCTGAGACAGCGGTCACAGCAGCAGTTCTTTTAGCCGTTATCCAAGAAGCGTCCATAACTGAAAGGGGTAAACCCGTCTCAGGATCATTTAATATGATGACACCAGAAATATAGGGCAGACCTTTTTCTGGATTTTGTAAGTACCCAGCTATCCATTTTATGCCAGCTGAATCCATTTTAGGAATGAAAGCGGGCATAGCGTGGATAAAAGCATCACTTCTAGGGTGTATTCCCGGTTTAGGAGGCATTTCCACCCTTTTGAAGTATTTCTCTTTTAGAACGTCTTCAACAGAGCGGGTTATTTCTTTGATAGTTAAGCCTGAATTTTCAACATCTTTAGCCGATAGATAGAGAATACCTTCACCCTTCATTACTGGAAACTCCTCGAATAGACGTCTTAAGCTTTTCGTAGATCACTTTTCTAAGTTAAACTTCTTCTTTGAAAGTGAGATAGCCAGCTTTATCGCTTCTAATGTTGCACTTTCGCTTCCAGTCCCCTTGCCTGCTTTCCCCCAGACGGTTCCATGATCAGGGGAAGTTCTAATTATTGGGAGACCGAGGCTTAGGTTAACACCCTCCATAAAACCAACCATTTTCATAGCGATATGACCTTGGTCGTGTAACATCGCGATCACCGCGTCAAACTGTTTATTATAGTAGGCGCGATAGAAGATCGTGTCAGGGGGGTAGGGCCCAGAGGCATCTATCCCCTTTAAGTTCGACTCTTTGATTGCAGGCGCGATCTCATCAATTTCTTCCCTCCCAAATAAGCCGCTTTCCCCTGCATGTGGATTTAACCCAGAGACAGCTATCTTCGGTCTTGGTATCCTAAACAAGTCAACTAGATTATTATAGGTCACCTCAATAGTCTTTAGAACACTTTCTTTTTTAATAAGATTCAGTGCCTCCCTCAAAGAAACGTGCGTTGTCACATGAACAACTTTAAAAGCCCCTGCTACCAGCATCATCTTAACATCTTTAACCCCAGTCAAAGCGGCTAAGAGTTCTGTATGTCCGGGGTAGTTATAACCAGCCAAATTCAAGCTTTCTTTACTTATTGGCGCAGTTACTACAGCATGAACTTCCTTTGACAAAGCGTAATTTACAGACTTGACAATAGATTCGTAAGCCGCCTTACCTCCAAGTGAAGAGGCTTTCCCGTACTGAAGTTTCTCCAACTCCACATTATCTAAGTTGATTATATTCACTTTCTTTGGCGCATCACATGCCTCAGAGGGTTTTTTAATTTCAACAAATTCTAACCCTTCTTCTTTCACTATTTGCAAGGCTCTTTTAAATACCTTCAAATCACCTACAAGGATGATTTTGGATTCATCAAACAAACTTTGATCTTTAAGAGCTTTTAGAGTGATTTCAGGACCAGAACCTGCTGGGTCACCCATTGTGACAGCTATAACCGGTTTATCGAGGCCCAAAGTCTTGACCCACACATTTTAGTCTTAACGCTATTTTAATAAGGGTTTCTGGAGAACCGAAGCCACCTGCCTTGGTAACTATATGATAATTTTTGTATTTTAAAATAGGAAGGCCTGGTTCAATTTCTCCCTCAATTTCCAGAGAGTTAATCTGAAGGCTCTTAATAATTGACATAGCGATATCACCACCTGTCATAAAGATGCCACTGAAACTTTGCCACCCGAAATTTTCCATTATTAAAGACACCACCTTCCCAACTCTATCGGCTAAAAGAGACCCAAATTTTAGCATATCTAGGCCCGATGACTCGGCAACAAGTCTACCTTCCAAAATCTGTTCGTTTGAGTACGATGTTGTTAATATTATGTCAGAGGGTAAGGCAAGGGCTTCTTTGACCTTGCCAATTAACCTTTTAGCTTCCTTTTCGAAGTTGTTTATCAACGAGTTTACGTCTACTTCAATAATAGATGTCTTAAATTGTCTACAAAAGGTCTTTACCTGTTCCCTAACAACCCTGTTGACAGAACCAACTACCATTAAGACAGGACCACCTTCCTTTTCACCAACTAGAACGTTATATGCCAGATGCTCAGCTAGACCTGCGGACCCTACCCAAACTATCTTTAGATCGCCCAGTTTTTTTAGGAGCTGAGCAATAAGCCTTAAGTCGTCTTCTAATTCGACATCAAACGAGAGAAACTTTCTACCCTTTACTATTTCAAGTACCTTCCCAGACCGTAGCTCCTCAACTGATATGCTACGATGAAGAGCTTTATATCCTAACTCAAAGTAATCAGACAGCCTTGAGCTTTTAACAGGCGCCCTAATATCCTCCCCAAAGTAGGTTTCAGTTACAGGAACGTTATTTAAAAGCTGAATACCTGCCTTAGTTGTTCTCCCTTGTTTAGGATATGCGGGCGCAAAGACTACAAGGTCTGGATTAATGGATTCAAACAACCCCTTAATTTCATAGTCTATATTTCCCCTTAACGTTGAGTCAACCTTTTTGTACAATAGAATTTTATCGGAATATCCTTTTATTCTATTCCCAAGCTGAACTAAACCATTGTGAGCTTCTTCTGAGGTCTTATGCCTAGTTTCTGTATCAACCGCGACAACGTCATAGTCCTTTAATAAACGCTCTACACTTTCAAGGTCCAATGTGGTTATAGCTTTCAAACCTAATTTTGCAAATTGGGCTGCAGTATCATTCGCACCTGTGAGATCATCAGCTATAACCAGCACCGAATCGAAGATAGTTACACTCATCAATCCTTTCCTCTTCTTTACCGCTTAAACTAGACCATATTGGTAAATATGTTTAACCCGCGATATGCAAGATGGGGGGTTAGACTGTGGTAAGCAGATTCAAAAAACCTTCCCTAATCAGTGACACTGCGTAAGCTGCCATCAGCATCGACATCATTTTATCTAAAACAAGAGTCCCATTTCTCCCCAACAATTTTAACACCACCCCACCGGCCAACAGAATAGCTAAAGTGATGGAAATACTGACAGCTAAGCTTACAATTGTAACTAGAAAACCCCAAGTGTACTTTATGTAAATAACAAGAGTTAGCGCACCTGGCCCTGCGAGAAGGGGTGTGGCCATCGGAACAATACTTATCTTTTCCACATCTCTTTTTGGCATCAACGGTATCTCCAAAAGTCCTAAAATAGAGTAGATTAGCAATATCATTCCCCCTGCTATTCGGAAATCATCTACTTTAATGCCCAATGTACTTAGAAGAGTGTCGCCAATGACCGCAAATATGAAAAGGATAAGTGCAGCAACAACTACACTTTTCTTTATTATAGAAGATCGAGTTTCTGAATTAAGTTCCTTTGTTAGCGTATAAAAATAAGGTGCGTTAGTGAATGGGTCGAGCACGATGAGCAGAAGCATCACCGATTGAAGGATTAGAAAGATCATTTAAACCACACATGAATAGAGAAAGACTACCTCTAAAAACTTTATACTTTTAAAGAAACTTGGGATAAATGTTGTCGACGCCTGTTCAAAAGACAATAGGACATCTAACTTTCTCGAATCTTCGCTTCAGCTATAGTCTAGATAGGGTAGATAACCTGTAGGTCAAGCTTCTTTTAACTTCGATTCATCCAAAGCCATACATGATACCCAAGGCTTTCGTGTCTTCATAACATTTTTCCTTAAAGAGACAACCTTTAAAATGCTGTACGCTGGGAGACATGAGATTAAAGTGTGAATGAGATTAAAAATTGCTGTAAAGACCATTATCATTATTATGGCTTCTGTACTACTACTAAATTTTAAACCCAATGCAGCGCCTAAACTTACAGAAGCAAAATCAAAAAAGTCAGGCATTAGAATAAGTAATAATATGTAGTTTGATATCGACATTAACACAATCCTAAATGCCGCGGCAAGAACAAAGCACAACCCTAAAGTGTATACAAGGGATAATTTAGCACCCAATTTTTTCATAAGCCAAACACCCATCCAAAGGCCAGCTATCATGCCTAGCACAGACAAGAACTTCATAGCCGGACCAAAGGGTTGAAATTCGCCTATAAAGTTAAGTATAATCCAATATGAAAAGGAAGAGATGATTCCAGGAACTGGACCGTACAAAAATGTGGCAATCATAACAGGGAGCTCGGCAAGCTCAAATCTGAGATAAGGCAGTAGAGGGAAGCGAAGAGCTGGAACGAAGGTCAAAATTGCCGATAAAGCACCAAAGATAGCAGAAACAGATATGACTTGGAGATCGCTATTGCGGTAGCTACTTTGGCTCACAGACAATGACCATTCCTAGATTATTTATATAATTTTTGTAATTACTAATTTTTTAGTAAAGTTTTAGAGGTTAAAATAAGGTTGAGGTTTTATTCAGCTGATTATTTCCATCCTCTTCTTCTTAATTACGAAGATCATTATTACACAGATCACTGTAACGAGCGCAAGGCCTGTTAGGATAGTGTAGGGCATTAACGTGGGAACGATCAAAGGACTAATCACCAAATCAACCGGCTTAACTTCGATCTTTGAACCACTTATATTCACCTTTGCGACGATAGCTTCAGGTTTGATTTGAGGGGCAACTATACCGATAGAGGGATCATGTTCTATAGTAGCGTTTCCAAAGTAAGGGTATAGTAAAGAGGCTCTGACCTGCCTTCCTGCCGGCCAAAAGAAGCCTTTGACCTTTACTATTTGCGAAGTTCCATTAGGATAGATAGTTGTAACATTTGGTATAAATCTGAAGAAGCCTCCAATGGTCTCATTCTTCCCCAACAGTAGACCTGGCAAGCGCTTAGTAACGCCTTTGATAGACATCTCTTGGAATTCTAAATCAAAATTTTCCATTTCATCCCCCAATTTAATTTTAAGATCCTTCCCCCCTGTAATAATTTTTAACACCTCATTTTCCTCAACTTCCTCGTTTTCTGAGACTGTCTTTAAAGTTTCAAAAAGTTTTACACCCCCCTTCATAGCTGTGAAGTGTATGTTTACAGACAAAAATGGCTTAGGGAACAGTGTGGAACTTATATTAGTCTTCAGATGCGCAGGAGTATCGTTATTGACCAGTCCTAAGAGGCCATCGTAGTTCCAATCCCATCTTCTAATTATAATATCGCTCTTTAGTTCAGCCTTTGCAAGGTTCATTAGAACGCCATTAACGTTTTCTTCAACTGTCTTAAAGTACAATCTGTTTCTAATCTCTAAATTATCTTCTAAAAAGACCCACTTTTTATCTGGGACCTTATCTAACCTCCAAGTGAACATTACACCTATCAAATCATTATTGCTGGTTATGTTAATCGGGCCATCAAGAGACCAAACCCCTTTGCTAAATGGGAAGTAAAATGGGTGGTCTGGTTTGAAGCCCATGATTTTAAACTTCTTTGCCTTTGAGATGTGTTCATTAGCCTTTTTGGTTATATTTTCACTAAGGCTCATTATTTGATCTAAGATCTTGCGGAGCTCGACAGCATTGCTTGGTTTCCCATTGTTAAGAATGTTCTTGAATTCTATTACTTTGGCTTCTAGACTTTTTAGGTCATCCAGCAGCTTGTATTTAACTTCTGGATCTTGCCATAAGCTTACTTCTTTAGACAGGGCGCCAACGATTTGGGATATTGAATCTACATCTAATTTCTGCATGCCTTTAGAAAGTTCTTTAACCTTATTGTTCAAGGCATCTAAATTTTTTGAAACTTCTTCTTGATCAGGGCTTTCGATGAGACTGGTGTTTTCAAATAATTTTAAAATTTGTTCGGTATAATTTTTACTATCATCTATCATTAGAACGTGTCTAAACTGGCCAGTTAGCCAAGACTCAGCTATCCCATCATATTTCATATGATATATGGTAGAGTTATCCTCGTAGCTCCACCAAAAAAACATCGGTTTGGTGCCATTAGAAGGGACAGCTACGTTAATTACTCCATTGTATATTATTTTAAAACCGGCCTTTTCTTCCACTTTTATAGGATCTGACCCTTTCAAGGCATATGTAGCAGATAACGGAGGCAACACTAATAGAAAGACTATCATTACAGACAAAAATTTCTTTGATTTTATAGCCATCATTGGACAACGACATTTGAACCATAAGTTATATAACCCTATACTTCTAGAAAAGTTCTAGAACAGAATAAGTTAGGGCATTCCCATATATAATAAAACTTAAAAACCACAATTCAGTGAAAAGCCTGACAAATAATGGACTTTAATGAAGTGGTTAGTAGTAGGGAAAGCATAAGATCATTTGAAGAGAGAAAGGTGGAAGACAGCGTTCTTAGCAAAATAGTTGAACATGCTTCTAAAGCGCCATCACCAGCCAACCTACAACCTTGGCAGTTCCTTGTGGTTAAGAATAAAGACTTAATAGAAAAGGTAGCAAATACAACTTACTCAGGACTTGTTAAAGATAGCCCTCCACAACTGTGGATAAAGACAGCCCCAGCGCTCATCATAGTCTATTTTACACCGCGATATCTTGTGGCTAGAATCGGTGAAGACGGTAGAGACCAAGGACTATTATGCACAGGGGCAGCGGTAGAAAACCTCCTATTATCGGCAGTAAACTTTGGGTTAGGTGCCTGTTGGGTGGGTAACTTTAAAAAAGAAGAACTTAAAGGGCTGATCAACCTTTCTAGAGATGAAGAAGTTGTAGCGATAATTCCGATAGGATATCCAAAGGAGTTACATAATTCACCACCTAAACTTCCTTTAGAAGAAGTCATGACAGTAATGGAATGAGGACAGCACGTAAACCAAAGAACCGTCTAAGTAAATAGAGTTTACAGAGTCTATAAATCAGTTTTCATAATAGTCTTTAAAAGGCTTTTTTGAACCCCACTGCTGTACTGCATGGCTTTCTTAGGGTAGTGGAATACATCCTCTGGTAAGCCGAGGTTTTCAGCAACCGCTCTTAAAGCAACTTTTCTATTACCACTTACCCGCTCCACTTTAAACTTTGGAGGAATACGGGAAGCAACTTCTGCTACCTTCCGGTTCAAATAGGGCATTATTGGGTCTGCGAACATAGAAATCGCAGTTTCATCACGTGATATTATCTTTGAGTGCAGGTCGTGGAAATCGTTTCTAAGAGCACTGCCAAGCATCGATTCGTCTTTATTGACCACCTCAACGTATCTTCTGTATCCTCCAAAAAGCTCATCAGCACCCTGCCCAACTATCAAATAACCCAAACCTAAGTTAGAGGCTTCTTCAGCAACTAAATTAAATAAAATAGCAATCGACATATTCATTACATTCTCTTTCCCAAAGACCGTCTTCAGCGACGCAAACCTTTTTGCTAACATGTTCTCGTTGATATCTATGATAATGTGTTCTAAAGGAAACAAGGTTGCTACTTCCTTCGCTCGAATTAAATCATGTGATCGCCCTACAGAAGCTGTAATCAAAGTTAAATTAGAATGCTCCATAGCGAGTCTAGCTAAAATAGCCGAGTCTAGTCCTCCAGAGAAAGATAGCGCTGCATTTCTTACGCCTTCAAGATTCTTTTCAATTGAATACATCAAAGCGAATTTAACAGCGTCGACAGCTTGGTCTAATTCCGAGAAACTTTCAACCTTTGAAGGAGAATAATAATTTTGAACAAGCAACTTTCTTCTTTCACCTAACCTAAAATAAAGAAACGAACCAGAAGGAACATAATTATATTGAATACCTACAGAGTTCATCGCATAGGGGTCACTAGATAATAGGAAATTGTTGCCACTTTCCGCAAAAAATAATGGCTTGGATGAGATAGGTGAACGTAAAGCAAAGATATAGTCATCAGAGAAAAAGGCCATTGAAAAGTCCCCATCTATATCGACGAACACACCTTCCACACCTTCTTCAGCAACAAGCTTCTTCATCTTCAAAATTTTATAGTAATTTTCTGTCAAGTTGAACACCTTTCCATGCAATAATGAGGTGGAATCTTCAGTATTTAGGAGAGGGAAAAAACACATAACCTTCTTTGCAGTTTTATGGCTTAACACGTTTGTAAATGATGAACCTTCGAAGAAACGAATACCAAGCCTTTTTCTATAACTCATAAAGTTGGCTAACCTTTCTGCTAAGCCAAGAACATCTTCGCTTCCACAGATAATGAAATATCCATTAGTCCTAGCTAATGATCTACTTTCCAACTTCCTTCTTGATCCTTTTTAAAGTCCTTTTGATTATTTCTTTTGAACCCCCTATATATTTCTCAGGAGCAAACATATCGTTAAGTTCCTTTTCTGTGATAAGCCTAGCAACTTCAGGACTCTTAAGAAGTTCTTCTTTAAAGTAGGTGCCTTTCTGATACACCTTAGATGAAACTTCCCTTAAAATCTTGTGCGCTTCAGATCTCGACATACCTTTCCTTAATAGTGCATCTAGTACAAATTCAGAATATATGAGCCCCCTTGTTCTTTCTATATTAATTTTTATAAAATCCTCCTTTATTAACAACGAAGAAAGCACATCACATAAAGTATCAACCATTTCATCTAAGAGTATAGCAGATATTGATATCGTGAAACGCTCATTCGCAGAATTAGTAAGATCACGTTCATGCCACAGCGGGATATTCTCCAGAGCTACAATCGGCATAGAACGAACTAGCCGAGCTAGGCTCGTGACCTTCTCATCTTTTATAGGATTTCTTTTAGATGGAACAGCGGAGCTACCGATCTGGTCTTTTAAAAATTCTTCTTCAACCTCGCTAATTTCAGTTCTTGATAGATTCCTCAATTCTGTGGAGATTTTGTCGCAAGTTGATGCTACAAGAGCGCACCACCAAATAAATTCCGCATAGTTCTCTCGTGACACTATTTGTGTAGCTGATCTAACAGGATATAATCCAAGACTTGACGCAGTCTCTTCCATAACATCTAAAGCCGTTTGACCCATGACAGAACCACTTCCAACTACCCCTAGAGTTTTACATGCAAGTACCCTAGGTCTAATTTCTTGGAGCCTGTCTAGATGGTCCAGAAAGTCATTAGCCCATACAGCAAACTTCTGACCAAAAGAGATTATCGAGGCATGTTGCCCATGAGTCCTCCCTACAGACGGAAAACCAGAAAACTTTTCAGCATATTTACCCAACAATAATATAAGATTCTTTATCTTTACTTGTATAACCGCTAAGTATTCTTTAAGTTGCAAAGACAGTGCCGTATCTAAAACGTCATTACTTGTTAAACCATAATGAACCCACGGCTTAGCGTCATCAGAAACGACTGAGACCAGAGCCTCAACTAGTGAGGCAGTTTCATGCTTTGTCGTTTGTTCAATTTTTTTCCACATGCCATATGTCACATGCTCTAAGGTCGACTTTGAACTAATTTCCTTTGCCGCACTTAATGGGATCACTTTAAAGGAGGCTTGAGCCTTAGCTACAGCAGATTCTACCATTAACATGTACTTGAGCTTAGATTCTTCTGTGAAAATTTTCTTTACCTCTGGAGAACCATACCTGCCAGAATCTATTGGAAGTATAGATGAACTACACATATTGAATATCACATTAAGTAAGGTTTTAAGTGTTATGGACGACCACGCGAAGAACGAACCTGTTCCTTTATTTTCTTAGCAATAAGAGGCCCGAATTTAGGCAAGTTCGCTATATCAGATTCCTTTGCTTTCCTAATATCGTCAAGGGTACGTAGTCGATTAGAAAAAAGTAAACGAGCTCTAACTCGACCAACCCCTTCAAGTTGGGTCAGTTCGAGGAGCTCCTTCTTGACCCCATACCTTATTCTCTCTTCCAGAGATGAGGCTACTATGTGCAAACTCCTCTCACCAAAGAGCAAAGCTATCTTAGAGAAAGCATGAGTCAGCCATTCTGCAGCCTCTACTTGACGATACAAGTCACCTGGCTCTATAGAAAACTTTTCATATATTTCATTTTCTGATTTTTCATCGATCCAGTCTTTAAGTGCAAGAAAACTTCTACCAACATCATCAAACTTTGATTGGATAACGACTCTTCCTGACTCGGAGCTGGATAAAGAGCTGATTTGATAGCTTGTTATTTCGTTACATGCCTCAACGTCAACTCTTCTTAGTGGAAATTGAGGTTGAAAATCATCAGCCAAAACCACTGATAATAAAATAAAGTCCTCATCATCTAATGGCTTGACCTTCTTAGAACGATAGTAATCAAACATTGTCTTATAATGTATTCCAGTAGAAGTAGATATGTAAAGGAAAGATACGTTCTTGCCAAACTCTGTGGCAATAAATCGCCCACCTTCTTCTTCTATCAAACCGTTTATCTTCAAATAGGCCAGGTTCGATTTGACCTTCGAATAAACAAACTGCGGCCTTCTTTGATACCCCAAGAACGTGTTAGAAAAAAAGTTATTCAGTTCTTTTTCGGCAATAGCAGGGAAGCTAACAATCGTTGCCAATATGTGATCCCTAAGAATTTGATTGTCAATCAGTTTTGAGTATAGTGGTTCAGGGGAACCTTTAACATAACGCTCAAAAAAGGTGTCCAGATCATTAGACCTTAGTATAGATATAACGAAACCAATGTCGTCATATTTTGGTCTACCAGCCCTTCCACAAAACTGTTTATAATCTAGAACGCTAATTTCCTCACTTTGCCCCCATCTGCTGTTGAATCGTGACAGGCTATTGATGATTACAGTTCGAGCAGGAAGGTTAACGCCTGCAGCTAAGGTAGGCGTTGCGCAGAGTACTTTGATGAGCCCTTCTTTGAAAGATTCTTCGACAAGTCGTCTATGTGACGGGGGAAGGCCTGCATGATGGAAGGCAGAGCCTTTTATAACACAGTTGGCTAATCTTTTTCCGACCTCTGTAAATTCATCTGATGCGACTATCTTTTCGTAGATTAACTGAAGACTTCGGCTTTCATCTAAGCTTAAAAAGTTAGGAGCTATTACCGCAGCCTTTTCTGCCAAAGATACGGCATTCCTTCGATTTTCTGCAAATATTAGAACCTGCCCCCCTTTTTTTAACATGGAGAAAGCGCAGTCAATTGCTGGGCCGTAGCTACTTTGAGAGGTAGGTATCTTCTGTCCGTCGCAGAAGACTATCTGACCTGATGAATAACACCCTTCGATGAGTTTTACAGGACGCCACTTACTATTTACAACTTCTGCCTTAAGCCAGGAGGATATGTCATTAAAATTTGATACAGTAGCGCTTAATGCTATAATTTGAACCTTTGTAGATAAAGAGAGAAAACGTGATACCAACATTTCCACAACAGGGCCCCTATCGCCTTCATTCAGAAGGTGAATTTCGTCAAAAACTACAAGCCCTATCTTTTCAATCCAACCCGGATCCAGCCTAAGCATAGAGTCGAATTTTTCGTTCGTCAAGATCAGAAGATCTTTGTTCTTTAGGAAATCACTCCTCTGGTCAAAGTCGCCAGTAGATATCGCTATTGTAGGTCTTGTGCCGTCAGGCTTGACAAGGTTAGCAAGAGATTTGAACTCTTCATATTTTTCACTTGCCAGAGCTCTTAATGGTGTTAAGTAGATGACTCTTTTCCCTTCAAGTATCGCCTTGGCAGCACAGATCATGGCGATGAGGGTCTTCCCACTCGCAGTTGGGGTGGTTATCAATATGTTCTTCCCTTCTAAAACACCCTTTCTAATAGCGTCCTCTTGAGGCGGATAAAGAGTTTGATAACCAAGATCCTTTAGGAGACTCTTGATTTGTTCCTGTAAAGGCAGCTCTTGAACATGCATATCTATGCCCTTCTATAGTAACCGGGCTTAACCATATAGAATACCCCTTTCTGTTCAAGTTGGGAGAAGTATATCTTGGCTTCAACTTCGTTAAATTTCCCTGTCTCAACAATACTTTTTATTAAAGTGTTTAATTCAACTGGTTCGTTCGCTGGGCCAGCAAGTTCTTTGTATTTCTGAAATACTATTTCCAACTTACTCCTCTCACTCGCTGTAACACCTGTTATAGTGCCCATGTCGATCTTCCCAGTCTTCTTATCAATTGCAACCGTGTATAACATATTCTTGGTCAAAGTGATGGCCTCTGCTGCATCTTCTTTTGTAACTTCATTTCTAAGTAACAGCCTAGCCCTCGCTATAGCAAGCCTAATCAAAGATTCGAGCTGTCTTGGAGTCACAGGTATCGCTTGGCTCTCCACTTGACTACGCATTTCAAGGTAGAAGTCTATGAGCATCCTTTCGGCTTCTGGAGTGATAACTGGTTGGATATTCTTACAGTAAAGGAGATATTTTCTTAGAAAGTCTATGTCTAGAGGGGGTTTTTGAACGAACGTCCGAGAACGACGTATAGCCATTATGTGCGAGGCTATCTGCTCATCTACAGCCCTCTCTGGAACGTCCCTTATCACAAAGATCAGGTCGAATCTAGTTAGTAAAGGTGAAGGCAAATTAATGTTTTCAGCCAAGTTTTTGTAAGGGTCGTACTTCCCAAGCAGAGGGTTTGCAGCAGACAATATCGACGTTCTAGCGTTCAAGGTTACTACAATTCCACCCTTCGCAACAGAAACTGTCTGCTGCTCCATAGCTTCATGTAAAGCTTGCCGATCTGTACTGCTCATCTTATCAAATTCATCTATCGCACAAATTCCTTGATCTGCCAAAACAACAGCCCCAGCTTCAAGCATCAACATACCACTTTTTTCTCTAACCATAGCAGCGGTAAGACCTGCAGCAGTCGAACCTTTCCCTGATGTATATAGCCCTCTTGGAGCAAGCCTAGCTGAATACTTTAACAGCTCACTTTTTGCCGTGTTATGTGATATAATACCATTCGCTATGAACCTGTGCTTGCCAGGAACTTCTATATCATATACGTCGGCAGTTTCGCCTGCTTTAACAACTTTTACAACTCTTTCAGTTCTTTGTTTATTAAACTTTTGAAACTTTGGCTTGTTTGGGAGTAGCTGAGCAAGTGCGTCCTTCTTTTTTCTTGAGACAAAGCCTATATAATGATCAAACCTAGCAATGTCCCCTCTTCTCTGAATAACTAGAGTATCATCCACGATCTTAGAATCAATGGCGAAGCGAAGCAGAAGAATCTGGATGTCCCGTAATAGTTCAATGTTTTTGGCCTTAAGGCCGATTGCGCCCTTAATTCTTCCTTCGTTGAATATTGTCCCATCCGCCTCGTACAACCATCTAAGGAATGAGGCTACAACCTTGTTACCCGAGGAGAGGATCAGTTCAGGAACTCTTTTCTTCCTCAGAAATTTAAGATTGTGGTTTATATCCATATTACAATAGTAAGCGTAATGCGTTATCACCTTACCGAGTCGCCTTACTCGCGTTCTGACATTAGTTCTCAATCCGAACAAATTTTCCACCATAGAACAAAGCCTTTGAATTATATCTTTCTCTGACTCACTAACCGCAAATCCAAACCTGTAACCGTCACTACACACCCATCCATTTCCTAGCATGTATCCTAGAAATGAGGCAAGTTCAGGGGTGAGTAGTTTTGGGAGTTTTCCTTTGAACCTTGGCCCGAATCTACTCCTTTCTAGTGGCTTGAACTCTGTAGGTAAATAACTTGTTAGTGTGCAAGGGATACTTGTTACGACCACAAGTCTGTCGCCAACATTGATTTCATCGAGTCTCTTCCATTCTTGAACCATTCTCTTTCCCTCCCGTCTCTGTGTTAAAAGTGGGTGGTTGAACGTACCTTTGATGCTCTTCCCAGACTCTGTTATTACTTCCATTATCGGTTGGTTACGATATATGTGATAGGTGGTCGCTTTTGCTCTCTTAGCCCTTCTCTCTCCTGTGAGGACTTGGACTGACAGTCGCTGGAGATGGGCTTCCCCAATCTGTCCTATCTTTACTATGGAACCATTTCCCAGAACTATTCTCTCATCGTAGACTAGACAACCTGGGTCCCCTATTAAGAGTATGTTTATGTCGCCTCTGAGAGAAGTGCCATCAGGAAGGGTTGTCTGAGGGGCACCAACGATTAAAAGCAATATGGCTTCCTTTAAGAGGTCATGACCATATATTGAAGGGGAGAAGGAACTTATGAGCATCTTTATCCAATCTGGGCGTTTAGCTAATTCTTTGAATTTAATTTCATCAGATTTGTCTATAACAATATCTTCTGGAGCCTTCCCTAGGACCTCTACGTAATTTCCTTCAAGAACAGCGTTGAAGGTTCTTAAGCGACTTCCTCGTGAGCTGTATTCTTCCTCTGCTTTTAGAATGCCTGTAACTGTCACCCTATCACCAGGGCGAGCAACATCGACTATGTCGCCATATATTCTGATGTCTAATTGGCGTGGGAGTTGCCCAGGAGGTAATTCTTCCGGTAATTCTTGGATGCGTAGGACTTGGAAGTTTATGTAAGTGCTCTTTAGACCGTCAAATGTGAAGAACTCTGTCTCATCGCATTCACCACATTTTTCTGGCTTTTTGATTGTGCGTTCATCTTTTTGAACAATATAGTTCATATGGCCTTTAGGACATTTCCAAGCTGCTTCAATAAGGAATGGTTTGACTTCCGAGACACGCACCACCACACCTGTAACAGCCACGAACTTAGCTAGAAAATTTACATCTAATTTCCTAAGGGAATTCTTTTCTGGAAGATTCCTTAACCTAACAAGGAAGTGTTTTTCGACTTTCTTTGCGTACTCTGGGTCTTCTTCTTTAAGAAACTCTAATGCAACCTTATTGAACATGTCTAGGTACTTAATCGGATCTTTTATGGTTATAGCAGCGAGGTCACTATTATATTTGGAAAGGTCTGTATAATCAACAATGATAGAGTTAGCATTCCTTTGTATAGCATTATTTAATTGAATCCTATATTTAGGTTGCTTAAAGTCGTCAAGCCATCCTTTAATAAAGATAGAAAACAGGTCTTTAATACGAGAGTCCGACGATATTTCCAAACTCAAGGCTGAACACCTTCCTCAAATATCGAAGAAGAAAAGTCTCTCACATTTTTTTGAAGCATTTGCAAAAGAATACGCTCCTCCAACGTAAGCTTTGGCATGATCTCACTCGAATCGAAGTAAGCACGTGAATAGTGTAAAAGTTTCCTTAATCTAATACTCACAAGGTCCAGTGCGTCATTTCTGATCTTAATCAAGTCATTTCCTACTAAAATACCAGAGGAATCAGTAACTTTCTTATTAACATAATCAACTAAATGTACATAAAAGTCGTCTGGGAGCTGGGAGAGATTGACTGAATCCTTTAGAAGCTTTTCCTTTGCAACGCTTCTAAAGAAATCTTCATCAAAACGTTCTTCCTGAACTTCAACAAATCCATGTTTTTCAAGGATATTAGCAACCCAAAGTGGTACTGACATAGTAGAGCCTTCGATCGCATTATCAAGTTCAAAGGAGCCAAGCTTTATGTTAGATATTGAAGATTTAAAGACTACTTTAACATGCTTTATCGAATGTCCTAAACGTCTAATTTCGAACAACTCCTTTATCGACACTGACACCTTAATCGCAACATTATGACTTATGCGGAATTAAAAGCTTTAATAATCTATATGTGATTAGATGCCAGCTAGTTTTATTAGACTGACCTTTGAGACTTACACTTATATCTACTAACTTTTATTGGTAAAGTGAGAAAGGAATGAGCCTAGAAGAACTCATGTGGGTTGAAAAATATAGGCCTAAGGAGCTTAATGAAGTTGTTAACCAACGGGATGTGATAGAGAGGATTAGGCCACTTATAGAAAGACCGTCAGAGATGCCGCATCTCCTATTTGCAGGACCACCAGGAACAGGGAAGACAACGATAGCATTAATTCTAGCCAAAATGTTATTGGGCCCTGTTTGGAGAGATTATACTCTAGAACTTAATGCGTCTGACGAGAGGGGAATAAAGATTGTAAGGGAAAGGATAAAGACCTTCGCGGGGTACGTTGACAGAAGTGTGAGCATCCCCTTTAGGCTCATAATTTTAGATGAAGCGGATGAAATGACACATGACGCTCAAACTGCGTTGAGAAGAATTATGGAAGAAAGTTCAAAGCACACCAGATTCATTTTAATATGCAACTATTCCTCCCAGATAATTGAACCCCTACAAAGCCGTTGTGCGATCTTCAGATTCCGAAGACTTGATAAAGACGAAGTTATTCAACATTTAATAGAAATCTGCAAAAGGGAGGGAGTTAAATTTGAGGAGGGAAGCCTTGACCTTTTATATGAGATAACAGAAGGAGACCTAAGGCATACAATAAATCTACTTCAATCAGCGGTTGCAGGTGGAATGATTACTAAAGAAAGCGTCAGAAAACAAGCTGGAACGATGGGCATAGAAAGCGCCCGAAAAATGGTTGATTACGCTCTAAAAGGAAGGTTCAATGAAGCTCGAAAGATCCTTGTTGAACTACTTAACATAAACGGGGTTTCTGAGATCGAGATAATTAAAATGATCAGTGAAGTCCTTATGCAGGATGATAGAATAAATCGTGGAAAAGCGGCAGAAATCATTGCAGAATATGATTATCGACTTGCCATGGGAGCGCATCCTGAAATACAACTTACTGCCTTACTTTCTGAAGTTGAAGACCTTTTGAAGTGATTGAATTGAAGCTAGAGCTCCCCAGAGGGCTAAGAGACATAGAGCCGAATGAGTTCGAGAAGATAGAATGGTTAAGAGAGAAATTCATGGAAAATTTAGACCTTTTTGGTTTCAAAAAAATGGAGCCTTCACCAATAGAAAGCCTTGAAATCTTAGAGGCTAAAAGTGGACCATCAATAATCGATGAAATATACTACTTTAAAGATAAGTCACAAAGGGACTTAGGGCTAAGGTTCGATTTAACTGTTGGAATCAGCAGATATGTCTCATCTAGAAGGGACCTCGAACTCCCAATAAAGATTGGATCTTTTTCAGGAGTTTGGAGATATGATGAACCACAGCATGGCCGCTATAGGTGGTTCTTTCAATGGGACGCGGAAATATTTGGAAGGCCAAGCGTAAGATCAGATGCTGAAGTTATCGAATTTTCTAAAGTATACCTGGATAAAGTAGGACTAAAGCAAGTAAACATTGAAATAAATGATAGGGGGATAATAGAGGAATATATAACAAAAATTTTAGATGTATCAGACGAAAAAGAAAAAAGTGAACTCCTAAGGATGCTCGATAAGACGACAAAGAAGACAGAAGACCAAATAGTTGAAGAATATTTGATAAAGGGTTTCAGTAAAGAAAAAGTTGAGAAGGTACTTTCAGTAGGTAAACTCCGTGGCGAACCTACACAAGTACTCTCTGAGCTAGAGAGATTAGGTCTTAGAGGCACAGGTGAGCTCAGATCAATTGTAGAGGAGCTCGAAGCTCGTGAAGTAAAGAACTTTAGGATAAATTTAGGTATAGTTAGAGGGATCGATTACTACAGTGGAATAGTCTACGAGTTCTATGATGAATCGCTTAGTAAACTTGCAGTTGCAGGTGGTGGGAGATACGATAAGCTGATGCAGAGCTTTGGCAGAAACGACATTTCAGCCACAGGAGTAGCCGGAGGAGTTGAGAGGCTGATTATGGCATTAGAGCAGAGAAACGCCTTGCCTCACATGAGGCGAGGAGGAATTTTTGTTGCATATACAACAGACCGATTAAAATTCAAAGCACAAAAGATCACTGCTAAGCTACGAGGAAGTGGTTATTCTACTGAAACAGACCTTTATTCGAGGGACTTAAAAAAACAGTTAGCTTATGCTTTGAAACACAGTCAATACTTGGTAATTGTTGCCCCAGAAGAAGATAGAAGAGAAATGTGCATATTAAAAGATTTACAAAGCGGGGAAGAGGAAACAGTTGAATACAATAAACTGTCAGATAAGATTGCTAGCCTGATGAATAAGTAGAAATTAAGTTCATTAACCACTTTACCTTCTCTTAACTGCGTGGAAATTCGAAAGGTCCAAGAAACTGGAAAGGGAACCCTGTTCACGACCTTACCAAAGGAATGGTGTAGGAAGCATTCTATTACCAAAGGAAGTATATTAAGCATAGAGGTAAAAGATGATGGGCTCCTTCTACTTTACCCCTTCACAAAAGAAGAGAAACCTAGTGAGATAACTTTCCCTTATGAGCACGACAAACTTTATGAGGTCATTGACAACATAATAGGAGCCTATTTACTTGGATATAATGTAATAGAGATAAATTCAAAAAACTCCCTTAACATCGAAGAAAGGGATAGAATTCGCGATACTATTTCAAAACTCGTTGGCTTAGAGATTATAGAAGAAACACTTAACAAAATAAAGATAAAATTCATACTAGACCCCAGTGAACTGTCACCAGATACAATATTTTCCAGGATAAGCTTTATTTCTGAGAGCATGATGAGGGACGTAATCAAGGCAATAGAATATAATTTTGATAATAGAATTCTAGAGAGTGTAGTAAAAAGAGAGAACGAACTAGATAGACAGTACTTTCTTCTTATAAGACTTTTGAGGACAATATTAGTGCGTCCAAAGCTTTCAGTACAATACAGCATATCGCCTATTGAGATAATGGATAGAAGAATGGCAGCTTACTTTGTAGAGGTAGTGGGCGACTTAACAGCGAATTTGTCAGAAGAAATTGGAAAAGCGTTCACCCTCCTTAAAGAAAGCGATATGACACGTTTTAGGGGACTTATGGTTGGCGTTATAGAAATGTACCATAAGTCAATAACTGCAGTTTTGAAAAAGGATAGGCGTTACGCACAAGGGGTAAGTGATGGGTATGAAAAAATTAGCAAGGTTTTACCTCAAATACAAAAAGAAGATGTGCATTTAATTAACCTTTTAGATTACTTATTAAAGGTATCAAAAGCTGCTGTTGACATTGCAGACTTAGCTTCTGCACTCTATTAAAATTTACATAAAACGGTAGAATATAAGAATCCTCCAAGCAGAATACATAAGTAAATCTACAAAACTTTGCTATTAAAAACCAACTGTCGTTCCTAAAACAAACATTTCTATAAAGGTGAGGGCTATAAAGGCTACGAAAACAATTATTGCTCTACCTTCTTTTACTTTATAAAGGATCATAGGGCCAATATAGAATTGCATCGAAAAAGAGTAAAAGCTTGCAAATAAAGAAACATACGGCAAGAAACCTCCAAGCAAACATGGACCTACACCGTAACATGCAGCTTTCCAAGCATTTAAAATGGAACCCTGCCCACCAATAAGTCTGTAAATTGTATGCAAGAGTAATGTTAGAAAGAGAAGGATAGGAAAGGCAAATGTAAATATTAAAATCACCTCAAATAAATACGCGTAGATACCATAGCTAAGAAAACTCTTTTTTAACAGGTTATATGCCAAAATTTGTGCTTGATAAGATGAAGATGAATCTGTACTTTCTATACCTAAGTAATTAACGAATGGAGTGACAATAGAAATGACCAAGGTCACCCATAAAAAGAAAAGAAATGGGGGAACCCAACCTTCACTTCGTACGTCACCAAAAAATTTGATCGGATCAGTTAATTGCCTTGCAAGTTTCCTTAAAAATTCAATTACATTCAATATTAATCAATTAATTAAAGAAAAATATAAATTTCGATGCCATTTCCTAAAAGGACTTAGTTCAAATGGATGTGTTCAGAAAAATTTTTATGATTGAATATTAAAAAAAAATAGTATGCCTTCGATTAAGAAAATGATTTTGGTTTGGCAAGGAAACTATCGTTTCTTAGCTAAAAACGAAAAAGGGCTTTCAGTTAATTTCGACGCGCCTTTACCAAATGGTGGAGAAGAGACAGCATTATCACCAATGGAAAATGTTCTAGCAAGTTTAGCTGCGTGCAGTAGTTACCATGTCGTCTCAATATTGAGAAAGAAAAGGCAAGACCTCTCAGACTATACGGTGGAAATGATTGCGGATAGGAGAGATGAACCACCGAGAGTATTCACCAAGATTCATCTTAAGTACATCATTAGAGGGAGGAACGTTAGTGAGGAAGCTGTTGAGGCCGCAATAAGACTTTCCGAAGAAAAATATTGCTCAGTTGGTGGTATGTTGAAGGATGCGGTTAAAATAACATCTTCATATGAAATATTAAAAGAACGATAAACTTATTGATTTTACCACCGCAGAACCATACAGAAAAATATTATCGCTGTTTAAGGAGACTTTGAAGAAGACAAAATTTGACTACAGTATTCAAACCCAACCCCGATAATTGCCACACCAAAAGTTTGAACTTGTTCACTCATGGATTTAAAATAGCCCGGACCAGAGTTTCGGTCTTTAGACTTTCGAACTGGTGTCAACGGGTCCAAAGCCCGCTATGCTTGACCACTACACCACCGGGCTATATGCTAACCATTTATATGATAAGGGTTTAAACTTTTTTCCCAATTTCATTAAGCTTTGGTACAATAATTTCTCTGGGGTCACACATTAAATTCCATAGCATCTTTGATCTTTTTTTATAAGCTTCCCTAGAATTTTTATTGAAAAGTAAGCGAACAAGGATCTTCATACAATGACTTAGGTTTTTTGGCCTGTAGATTAACCTTTTTCTAATTAAGAATTTTTCTACTATAGTTGGCTGCCCTGGGTAGGCAGATATTGTTGGAACACCAAGCAGCGCAGCTTCATGATTCATCGTCCCACCTAAACCGATGAAAACATCGGAAGATTTGATTAGACTCGGCCCGTCTACTGTAGAGTCTAAGAAAATTGCTTGGCCGTCGATCTCCGCGGAGAGTTTGGAAAATTGGTTTTTATATCTTAATAAGATGAGAATATTAGCTTCTCTATGGTAGCTTCGGACAACTTCTTTGATAAGCTCAAATATGCAGCCTTTTACACCTAATAGGTAAGATGCGTACTCCTCATGCATCCTTATTGTAATCGTAGGTTTGTTTTGGAGGCCCAATTCTTTCTTCATATCTTTAAACTTCCAATCTTTCAACCAAAAAGCTGCGTCGATCGCTTTATATCTGATAATATTATTTTCAGTTATTCCATAACTTAACCAAGCCTTCTTAGGAATTACCCATGGCGAGAAAAGTAGGATTGACAAAGGTATAGTTAGTTTTGACGCTTGAACAGCGTGGGGACTGTCACTAAAGTTTACATGGGGCACTCCAAGACCGTACGAAACTCTCGCGCACTCCGGAGATGAGAATGATAACGCAAGGTCAACACCTTTTTCATTAATCATTTCAGCAAGAGCTTCTATCCTTTTTGAGCTTTCAATCAATTTATCATATTTTGTCAATCCATGGCGGCCAACGACATTAAGTTCATAGTTTATTATCGAACCAAGCTCATATCCACCATACCCTGCTCTTGTGGTAGAAAAGACTTCATGACCGTCTTTAATGAGCCATTTTCTGATTACGTTGAAAAAAAGTGCTTGCTTGGGTGTTAAAGCATCTATCCAAATTTTCATTTTTTAGCACAAAACTATATAATAGTTTAGGTTTTAAATTTGTTGATGGCGTGGAATAAAAAACATCTCGCGGTCTATGGCCTAAGTGCAGAAGGGTACCAAACGGCGATGAGGTTTTCAGAAAAAGGATATGAAACTATAATAGTTGATGAGAGGCTAAATTCTCCAATTAAGCTTGAAAAAAAGAATTTTTCCAGAAGCAAGACAATTGACGAATTCTTCGAAGAAGATAACCTGGCAGAAATCGCATCATTGCAAGATAGTATTTCACGCTCGAACTTTCTATTTTACTGCCCGAAGATAAGGTGTGATGTGTCTGAAATTTATTATCAATATGATCGCTCATTAAAAGAAATTGTGCCATTCTTATCAAAAAATGCAATTTTAGTCTTTTGGATCCCATTAGGTTTAGATGGGCAAAAAGAAATCATAAACATGGTTCAAAAATATACAAACTTAAAAGATAATGAATATGGGTTAATCTTCTTACCTCCCTTTTTTAATGAGAAACTTAACATAGTAGGAGCTTTTGGCAACGCTGGTAGTGGCCTTGAAATTCTCGAGGAAATTATTGGTAGAAAAACAGTGCTATCAACAATTGAAGAGGCAGAGAGAGCTTTCTGCAACAAAATACTTGATAGATTTTCCACATTCACTTCTAAGTTCATTACTCTCTCAGGGTTAAATGATGCTTCTGAAGAACTGTTCTACTATAATGATCTATTCTCTTACTATACAGATCTTAAAATGATTTATAATACAAGTAAACGAAGTAGCCAGCTGAGAAGCTTTTCAAGCTCTTTGATAAGGATCGTTGAGAGTTACCCAAAAAACCTTTTGAACTATATTAAGGAAACCACTAAAAAGGCTAATGCAAAACCCAGCAGAGCAAAGATCACTGTATTGTGGAGTAAAAGCAACTACCATATAAGACCCGATTTAGAAAAAGCGGCCTCAGATTTTATGTCGTTAATTCAAGATATATTTGTAGATGTTAAGATTCTTTCTTTCAAGGAGTTAGTCGAGCAAAAGGCACTTTCAACAACACTTAGCCGCGACCCTAACTTTCTAGTCGTGTGTTCAGAATCTGATTTTAATAATGTGAAGGATAAGGTGAAAGAAAGGGGACAGACAATTATAGTTATTAAAGCCACTTTACCTCCTTCAAGGATGATTCAGAATGGCTGATATAAAGATAGGAGTTATAGGCGCTGGAGGGTGGGGAAAAAATCACCTAAGGGTTTTAAGTGAGCTAAAAGTGTTAAATGCCCTATGTGATGTTAACGAAGATAAAGCTAGGGAGTATTCTAATAAATATGGTGTCGAAGGTTTTACTGATGTGGAAAAGTTTTTGAAATTAGACCTTGACGGTGTCATAATAAGCACTCCCACAAGAACGCATTTTGAATTAGCTTCTAAGGTTATCGAAAGTAAAAAAAACCTTCTCGTAGAAAAACCGTTTACATACCAAGTTGAAGAGGGAGAAACTTTAGTCAAAAAGGTAAAAGAGAATGGAGTACTTTTGACCGTTGGATTCATCGAAAGATTTAATCCAGTAATGAGAGAGGCAAAAAACCTTGTAATGAAAGGGGTTATTGGTGAACCCCTTTACTTAGTTTTCATTAGAGAAAATAGATGGCCAGTACATATATTTGATGTCGGAGTTATTTTAGATACTACAATACATGACATTGATTTGTCAAGGTGGTTTTTTGGAAGAGAACCTACAATGGTCTTTGCAAGGGCGGGCAAGTTTGGAACCGAAAGGGAAAGGGTTTCAGCTTTAACTCTAGGATTCCCAGAAGAAAGATCCTCGTTGATAATATCTAATTGGATTACACCTAAGAAGGTTAGACAACTCGAGATTGTGGGAGAGAATGGAGAAATCACATTAGACTTCATAACACAAGAGATCAAGATCGATCTTGAAGATAAAACGATGATTCCGAGAACTAAATACGAGGAACCACTCACTTTAGAATTAAAACACTTTATTGAATGCATAAAAGAGCATAAACAACCAATTGTAACAGGAGAAGACGGTGTAAAAGCAACAAAAATAGCTCAAACAGCCCTGGCTTCAAACAAACTTGGATCAGCTATCTTTATTGATCTATGAACGAAAATAGTAAAATAGGAGAGAAATAAGACCATAAATTTGGGGTTAAAATATGAGCCACATTACCAACTACATAGGGAGGGACGTTAGTATTGGGAAGAACGTTAAAATTTGGCACTTCACCTACGTCGGAGACAACACGACGATTGGAGATAACGTTATGATAGGTTCGCTTTGCCACATAGACTACAATGTCAAAATAGGGAATAATGTCAGAATAGAGGGGGCCACATATATTCCTCCATTAACAGTTATAGGCGATAATGTGTTTATAGGACCGGCTACGGTTTTTACTAACGACCCTTATCCACCAAGTAAAAAGATGGTCGGTGTTGTGGTAGAAAATGATGTGGTAATATGTGCCAGATCGGTTATCAAAGCAGGTGTCAAACTGGGAAGGGGCTGTGTTGTCGCAATGGGTTCTGTTGTAACTAAGGACGTCCCACCAAATATGGTTGTTATGGGCGCACCAGCTGAACCTGTTTACGATAGAGCAAAATATGATAAAAAGAAAAGTGCGTGGGAAACACCAAACTCTATTTGAGGACGTTCTTCTTAGCAATATAGTTTCTGAATACAATCAAAGATCCAAGCCAAGCAGCAAAAAACCCAAACGATAAAATGACCTTTAGGACGCTGGTCATAACACTTCCTAACGAGTCATTTGAAAGGGGTGGAAATGGAACAATTAGGATTAGTATCAAATAAGTTAAAAACAATAAACTTATCCATGAGAAGGTGACCAATAAAATCAGATATGTGAAGTTCTTCAATTTCATCCTCTCATCAAAAAGGAAGTCAAAATTGCTAGAGCAACGCTGTAGACGAACAGCAAAATTATTTTAGATGAGGCCTCTTTTTCTGACATAGGACCGTCAGCAACGATTAAACGAGCAAGGGTCATTGGAGCTTCCTTATGCTTTGATGCTACCAATAAACCGTCTTCGTTCAACTGTACAGGTCTCTCTTTTATGGACCTATGTTCAATGAACTTCTTTACGCTTGCAAGTATATAAAAACCATTCAAGATAGCAGGGACAAAAGCAATAAGCGATGGGATTTCTGTTCCAGAAACTATTGCTGTAGCGCCAAACAAAGAGCCTAAAAGAAGGCTACCTGAGTCCCCCGCGAAAATTTTTGAAGGATACCTATTAAACAGGTAAAAAGCAAACGAGGAAGACATCAATAAAAGAGGGAAGATAACATCTCCTTGCTTCCCATATAAAAGTATAGGGATCAGCTGGGAGAAGGAGAGAACTAGAGCGACACCACTCACAGTTCCATTATATACGTCGATCATGTTCATTGCATTTGCTATAATAGGAATAGCCAAAAGAACAATTAAAGGATAAACTATGGTTAACCTGGTTAGGCCTAATATAGGGAATAACAAATGTGGATTATAAACTCTAAAAAATAGTATTGGCAACGCACCTAATATTGTCAACCCAGTCTTCATATTTCCACTTAAAACTTTAAAGTCGTCAACAACTCCTATTAGAAAAACAATAAAAACAGATAGCAGAATTGCAAAGTATTCCACATTTGATGTATAGAAGAAAAGAAAGGCCAGAGGTAAAGCAATACCAACAAAGATAGCGGGACCAGCTGGCTTTGGGACGAGTCTTTTATCCAGTTTATGATAATCAACTACAAGAAAGTTCTTTTTCTTAAGAAACCATATTGATAGAATAATTAAAAATAAAGTCGTTATAAAGCATATGCCAGAAAGAATAACAAAGAGGTATAATAGCTCCAACTTTTTTCCAACCTCTAGATTTAAATTTTACACTTATTAAAGATACGCTTAGAAAGATAATGAATCACATCGAATGGACAGGAAAGGAGCTCAGGATATTAGATCAAAGAAAACTCCCAGGGCAAATAAAGTTCATCGATCTGAGAACTATAGAAGACTGCTATCAAGCTATTACATCAATGCAAATTCGTGGGGCGCCCTTAATAGGGGTAGTAGGAGCGTTTGGCCTTGCTCTCCTTGCTTACAACATCGAAGCAAAATCAAAAGAAGAATTCTTAGAAAGAGTAGTAAAAGGGGTTGAATATATTTCGAACGCTAGACCAACAGCATATAACTTAAAACATTGTGTCCAACTTGTCTTCAAAGCGGTACAATCTCAAAGAAATGTTGACTTGATGAAATCTGAAGCGATCAGAAAGGCTATAGAAATCATGAACACAGAAGAAGAATTTAGTAGAAGAATTGGGGAAAATGGTGAATCTCTTTTAGAGAATGGCGACACGGTTCTCACGCATTGTAATGCAGGGGAATTGGCTACGATCAAATATGGCACAGCTCTTGCTCCAATAAGAATAGCTGTTGATAGGGGTAAATGTATTTATGTAATTGCAACAGAAACAAGGCCCGCACAGCAAGGGGCAAGACTAACTGCATGGGAATTAGAACGGTATGGTATCCCTGTTACTGTGGTGACTGACACGGCAGTTGGACATTTGATGAAAAAGAGAATGGTTGACAAAGTAATTGTTGGAGCTGATAGAATAACAGCAGATGGCTACGTCTTTAACAAAATAGGAACTTATCAGGTTGCAGTCTTGGCCAAGGAACATGGGATAAAATTCTATGTTGCCGCACCTACCTCAACGTTTGATCTCGATTTAAAACATGACGCCGTCGTAATAGAGGAAAGGGAAGCAAAGGAAATCACAACAATAGGCAGGAAAAGAATAGTTCCTAAAGGGGTACGCGTATATAACCCTGTCTTCGATATAACACCACCAACATTGATCAATTCAATAATATCTGAGAAGGGAATAGTAAATCCACCATTCGATAAAAACATAAGTAGGGTAATTGGTAACAGAACCTAAATAGGAAACATAATAGTTCGGGCCCGTGGCCCAGTACGGATAAGGCATTGGCCTTCGGAGCCAAGGATCGTGGGTTCAAATCCCACCGGGCCCGCCTCTCCTGAGTTTAAACATAGATGCTGTACGTTTATTGAGTAGTAAAGCACCATCTTCAATTATTTGGAATTGCACTGTTATAGGTGGAGTCTTAAATTAAATAGTTGGGTGATACAGCATTTTTATATAATATTCTGCCTAACCTGTTGGTTCGACTGGACTAAAAATATCTCTTGACAAGCTTTCTACCTTCTCCACCTTCTCTACTTCTGCGTCTTTATGCACTTTAAAGCTCTTAACGTACTTCAGAACGTTGATTTCAGCATTCCGCCCTACTTCAACTTCTTCCGCTTCAACATAGTTAGCTTCAACACCTTTTTCTATGACGACCTTAGATCCTATAACAGATGCCACTTCAGCATCTCTTTCAATGTACACTTCCTTTCCTATTATAAGTGAACTTATTTCTGTTTTTTTCCCAACCCTCACAGATCTAAATTCAATTTCTTCCGCTACTACATCCCCATCAAAATCAGCCGTTTCCCCTTTGACTTTATTTATTTTCATAGAACCAGACATCCTTAGGTTTTTTATTTCAGCATCACCCTCCACTTTCACGGCGCCTGAAAAGTTCCCTTCGATCGCCTTGAGATTTCCTTTAATCTTCAGTGAGCCGGCAGATTCTACGATCCGTGATTCCAGGTTGCCTTCGATCTCTGCAGAACCGCTCGTCTTGAATTCTTCGCCTTGTGCCCCACCTTCGATTCTTAATGACCCTCCCACTTCAATCTTGGAGAATCTTATTGGCCCTTTGAGTCTTATTGACCCTCCTACTTTCAATTCCTCAATATCTTGCATTTATATCACGAAGATTGGATAGAATTAGATTGTTATATAATTAACTCACAATTTGTTAGTAATTTTTTCCAATCCGTTTTAATACTTCTTCATAAAGGAAAACATATTCATAGCCTCTTTCCGTAATAAAGTATTGTTTCCTTTTTTCCATATGCGAACTAACCAACCCCATTGTTTCTAGATGGCTTAGGGTCTTGATCCCCCTGTCAACAGGCACTCTAGCCTTTAGACAAAGAGAAGTTATCGGAGAAGAGCCTTTTTCCCGCAATGCTCGTAATATATCGAAGATTATGTCATGTGAGCACCTATATACCCTCTTTGGGTACTTTTGATTCATATTTATAAGGTATGGTCAACGTTTAATTAAAGATTCCAAAGACGTGGCTAGATTTATGTTAAAGAAGAGATCTCAATACGTTAATTTAATTCTTCAATACAATAGTTAGATTGTTCTAAGGGACCTTCCAATATACACACTTCTAATTCCAATCCCAAGAATCATTGGGAATATCGACTTTTATAAAAGGGGTTATTGTGCAAAGACGATTCCATGTACTCTTTATTATAGAATAATTGGAATGGGGTCGGTGGGATTTGAACCCACGTCCGCGTGGGCCCAAGCCACGCAGCGTAGACCAGACTGGCCCACGACCCCTTTAGTCAGACCTATAAATTACTGCGTATATATTTTTGATTTGCTCTTAAACATTTTTTAGTTGTCATACTATATCTTTAGAGTGGCAGGGGTAAATGTCTGACGACTTCTTTAACTTAGAGAGTGTTTATTCAGCACTTGGTTCTAATGAGCGCTTGACGATTTTAAGAGAGTTAAATAAGAGTGGGTCACTTTCTTATACTGAACTTAAGAATAATTGTGGATTTGTTAAAAAGAGGGAATCTGGGAGGTTTGCTTATCATTTAAGACTCCTATCTTCTGTTAATTTAATTTCGCTCAATAAAAACACAAGGAAGTACTCCTTAACACCCTTTGGAAGGAATGTTTTAACTGTTACCAACGAATTAAAGGACGCAGCACTTCAGTCCTCTGGAAAGATATATGTCAGAACCTCCAGGCACAAAATTGAGGAGTTCGATAGCAATAAGATATATCAATCTCTAATAAGGGAAGCGAATGTCCCTCGAGACTTGGCTTCAAAGATCACAGCCGAAGCGGAGTCTAGAATAAGTAAGCTGGAGAACGTGCATTTAACGGCACCACTTCTTCGTGAATTAGTGAACTCGATTTTAGTCGAAAAGGGACTAGACGAATATAGGAACAAGCTTACCAGGTTAGGGTTGCCAGTAAAGGACGTTACAGATAAAATATACCAAATAGGACTCTCCGAAGGCGATGTGTTGTCCTTAAGACTTTCAGCTGCAGATGCTGTGTTCACAGATTATCTTCTACTCACGCAGATCGGCTCAGAATCTCTAGACATGCACCTTTCAGGAGACATCAGTATAGTCAATACAGGTTGTTGGGGGATTATGCCAGATAGCGTGTTCTTCGACGCACTCTCAGTTTCCTCCTCCAACATGAAGTTTGGGATAAAAAGCCCTTCAATACCGAGGATAAGCCCTGAGAAGAGTCTTAACACCGCTCTCGCTAACCTAAGCTTAATAATTAGAGGGATATTGGATGAAGTTTCTGACGAAGTTACAATAGAGAATTTCGTCGAACTTGTTACTTTAATAGGCAAGGGTGAAGACCGCAGGGGGACGGCTGACAAACTATTCTATAATTTGTTCCTTGATTGTGTGTCTAAAATCGACCCCATCTCAAAGAAAATCTTGAGCTTCCAAATAAACTTGAAGAGTGATACTGAATTGGAAACCTTAGAGGAAATACTCAGAGCATATCTCCTATACCTTAAAACGAGTTTAAAGTCTAAAATAAAACTTGTAGTCAATGTGTTTGATAAGTCGAAGTTTAAAGAACGGATAGACCTATTTTTAGAGGCTATAACTAATGGCGGAAGTTTGATGATAGTTACACAACCAGAAAGACCAATTTCTTACCTGGGAATAAAAAAGGGGTATAGCAAAGACAACATTTCACCAGTTGGAACAATAAATCTGCATTCCTTAGCAATAAATCTCCCACGCTTGTCTTATAGTGGTACAGAGGAATCATACCTTAAGAGTTTACTAAAGATTAGATTACAAAAAGCATCTGGAACTATGGAGACGAGAAAAGACATTTTAATAAGCTTAATAGAGAAGAAGTTACTTTACTTTTATGAGTACAATAGTGATTTATTCCCAAAGAATAGTATAGACATCGTTTTAAATATGGTAGGGCTCGACGATCTCACAAGGTATGTGATACCTCAAGATTTAGGGGAGCAGAATAAGATGTGGCTCAGGATGATGGAATTTTCCCAAAGGATATTGAATGAAGAAGGAGAAAGGATGAACTTGAAGATCGCACCTTCAATCTATACCGATAATTCTGCAGAAAGGTTCTACGAACTCGATAAAGAACTTTTTCCTAAAAGTCCTCAAGGAAGAAGCCTAACGGCATTAGGAAGATACACTCAAATTCCAGTTTTAGGAATCAAGTCGATTGAGGACGAAAATGTTATCAGAATGATGCAGGACAGGATAGATATAACAAATGGGGGATACCACACAGTTTTAGATTTGTCTACGATAAATGATACAAATCAAATTCAAGATGTCATTGAGCAGGTTATCCCAAAACTCAGTGCTTTTAAGATCAGAAGAAACCTTATTTCTTGTGGGACATGTAACTCTAAAAGCTTACCGGCACCTCGATGTCCTAAATGTGGATCAGCTGAAATATTAACTCTTCAAACGGACAACTAGGCAGATCTCATTCACTTGGTAGAACTTCTATCTTTCCAAAGCGGCCAACGTTTAAACGTATTTCTCCCCTAAAACTATTAACGTAACCATTTTCTATTCTGACTACGTCGTTAACTTCAACTTTATCGATCTGTTCATCCCAGAGTGTCAATTTCACCTTTCCAGTTTCGTCTTCAAGTGTCAAATCAGCTACACGGGCCTTCTGCCCAGTCCTTAATGTAACTTCTCTAGGCTCGGATTTTTCAACTATTTTACCACTAACTTCAACCTTTCTCATGTTATCTCTTAGTTGTGAGATGTTCAAATCATCCACATCTAATCTTATTTGCAACCATTTAAAAGCTTTATTTCCAAGACGAATAAAAGATTAATATTGTACAAAATAACTTAAATTAAGAACGTAGAACAGGGAGCGGTTATGGCGCAGGAAGAGAAACTGGTCACTGAGTTAAGAGGAAAAAATGTTATCGTAAAGAGCTTTGGGCCAGCTCAAGAGTTACATAAAAATGGATTCGGTGAGAAGGAAGGGCAAAAAATAGTCTTCACCTCCTGTGAGGGGCTATACCTTTGTGAAGCTGGCAAGATTGAAGTTCACTGGAAAGGAAACGTACTTAGTTTTAACGAATTAATGAATAAGATATACGGAAGGGACAAAAATATATTGACTAAGTTCTTGGTTTATAGAGACCTGAGGACAAGAGGGTTTGTAGTCAAAGAAGGCTTTGGCTTCGGTATCGACTTCAGAGTTTATGATAGAGGTGATTATGGTAAAAAGGCATCAAAATACGTCATCTCAACATTGAATGAGGGAAATGACTATGCTTTTGATAAAGTCTTTCAAGATATAAAAGAAATAAAAAAGATGGGGAAAGAATCCATTATTGCAGTGGTAGATAGAAGGGGGGAAATAATATACTATCAACTATCGGAGGAAACTTTTAATGCAAAAAAATAAAGTGAGGGCTTATATATCAATAGTCCGACCTGCAAATAGCTTAATGGTTGGGACTGCGGTGATAATTGGAGTAATACTTACTTCCTTGCAAATGGCTTTATCATTAAAAACGCTTTATGGCTTCTTGACCGGATTCTTTATTTCAGCATTTTCTATGGTAGTAAATGACATCTACGATGTTGAAGTAGACAGAAAAAATAAGCTTACCAGACCTTTAGTGGTCGGTGAAATTGGAATTAAAGAAGCATGGATATACGCGGTCATGTTACTTGTGATTGGATTAGCTTTATCATTAGCGACCAGCATCGAAGCATTTACAATTGCAGCGCTCTTTGGATTTATTTCATGGGCTTACAACTTTACTTTAAAAAGACACGGAATAGTCGGAAACATGACAGTTGCCCTTTCCACATCCATACCCTACATCTATGGCAGCATAATATCTACGAATAAACCTACTTTAACTAATGCATTCCAGGAGGCTCCACTAATACCTTGGTTTGCGGGTATATCTTTCTTAGCGGTTACAGGAAGGGAAGTCATAAAGACAATTTCAGACGTGGAAGGGGACAAAATAAGGGAAGTTAAATCCATTACACTTCAGATAGGGAAAGAGAATGCAGCAAAGGTTGGGGTAGTCTTCTTTGCTTTAGCAATCCTATTTACATTAGGGCCTTACATCCAAGGTCAGGCAGGTACAATCTACATGATAATGGTTCTCGCACCAGATATATTATTTTTTTATATTTCTTACTTAATTTTAATGGACCAATCAGTTAAAAGTGTTCTTAAAGTAAAAAAACTGGCTTTACTTGGCATGCTATTGGGATTTGTTGCCTTTGTATTCGAAAGGGTGTTGATGACATAGTATGGCTAGTGAGATGTGGTCTGAAAAATATAGGAAAATAGGCTTTAATCAAATCATAGGAAATGAAAGCGCAAGAAAGGCCTTTTATAATTGGATCAAAAATTGGAGAGAGGGAGACAAAGCAGTACTTTTAGTTGGTCAAGCTGGGACAGGAAAAAATACAACGATTTATGCTGTAGCACAAGAGTTGGGGTACCGTGTCATAGAACTAAATGCTAGCGACACTAGAACAAAAGAAAAACTTACGAAAAAGCTAGGTTCATCATTGTACACCATAAGCCTTTTGGGCGAAAAAAGATTAGTACTTTTTGATGAAGTGGATGGAATATATGGGAGAGATGATTATGGTGGGACTGAGTATATCAACGAGCTTTTAGAAAAACCTCCAGTTCCAATAGTGTTAACAGCGAATGATGAAAATAATGAAAATGTTATAAAACTTGAGAGGAAGACCATCAAGATTAGCTTTCAAAAGGTCCCATTAAGAATGATCATAATGTATTTGAAGCACATTGTTGAGTTAGAGAACAAAAAGGTAGATTCCAAACTTCTAGGTGAGGTTGCAAGGAAAAGTAGGGGCGATGTTAGAGCGGCAATAAACCTTCTCCAAAGTATGATAGACGCCCCAAATACAATTAAAAGCATAGATGTCCTAAAAGACGCCGTTGTTTCTAAGCAAGACGCGCTGATGGCGTTAGTCAACGAAGAAAACCCTGAAATGGCGTATGAAAAAATTTCAAAAGTCGACTTTAATTCAAGAGATAAATTATATCTCTTATTCTATTCCATTTTAGCTTCTGATTTAGATAAAAGTAAAAGAATAACAGCCTTAAGAGCGATAGCCGATATAGATATCTTTGAGACAAGGATAGAAAGTACTCAAGAATGGCGGATGTTAAGATGGTTTGATAGAATAGTTGTCAATAAATTCTATAACCGAAGCTTTAAGCAAAGGATCAGGTATCATGAAGAGGAACCTTTATGGGAACTAAAGATCAAGTATTGGACTGAACTACGGCTATTCAAGTCGATAAAAGAGAAGGTAAACCAACGATATCATATTTCAAATAGTGAATTTGTTCTTTATTATTTGCCTTGTTTAATAAGCCTAGCAAAGAAGGATAGAGAGAAAACACTCCACTATCTACAATATCTAGGATTTAATGACAACTTTATTTCTTTAATCGATAAGAGGGCAAAAACATGATAGAAATTGTTGAGGGAGAGTGGTTTAGACTTCCACACTTAGGAACGGACAACTTTAAGACGCTAATGTCTTTAGGTCTAAAATACGATAAAGCAAAGGGAATGCTCATTGATAGCGAAACCAATAAGAATTTACTTATCACTTTTTTAACTCAAGTTCTAAAAGATGATGTGCAAATATACAAAAAGTGCGCTATATGCGAAGCTAGAATCGACTGTAGAACTTGTGAATACAGTTCTGACTGTGATTTCCTTAAAGCGTCAGAGAACTGTTTATGCTCTAAGTGCTTAGAAAGAGAGGAAAGTTACGCATATTATATTATGAATTCTGAAACTTTTTAAGCAGTCCAAAAAGGTTTCCTTAAAAGTACTGATCTAAGAAAGGCGTCACGTAACCCATCGTAATCCTTCTCATCTAAGTACCTACCTACATCAACTTCATTACCTGAGACCATCAAACAAGGCTTAAGAAGACCATCATACGTCACTCTAAGTCGATTACAATGATAACAGAATTCAGTATTTTCTATAGGATGCACCACTTCAACTTTCGTGGAATCCAATTGGAAGATCTTTCTCTTATGCATGTCGTCCCTAAATTGAACTGACTTAGAAATTTTAGAAAGCTTCTCTTCTACTTCATCGATCGACCTATGATATTCTGAGTAGAGATTTCTAGATATCCTTACTGGCTCAAGCTCAATTATTTGCAAGATAGCACCCGACTTAGCTGCGTACTCTATCATAGAGTCAACTTCGTCATCATTTATCCCTTTTAAAAGGACCATGTTCAACTTAACGGGGTTAAGCCCCGTTTTAACTGCTTCCTTTACCCCTTCAAGAACTTTCTTAATTTCACCCCCAGTTATTCTCTTGTACTTTTCACTATTAAGAGATGGAAGACTTACGTTAACCCTTTTTAATCCCGCATCTCTAAGTTGTTTACTATACTCTTTTAAAAATTGCCCATTTGTAACCATAGAAACCTCGGTAAAGGATTTTATAGAGGAGATGGATCTGACAATTTCTATTATATCTTTTCGATAAAGTGGTTCACCACCTGTAAGTTTAACGGTTTTAACACCATAAGATGCCGCTAACTGTGAGATCATCATTATCCCATCAATATCGATCTCTTTATTTCCCTTATTCAACGAACCTTCTGAGTGGCAGTAGAAGCATTTCAAATTACATTTTGATGTCACAGATATTCTCAAGTTATATATTGGGCGGTTGTAAAGGTCCAGAAGCATCTTTATTCACAAGCATGCTTAACTATGTGCGGTAGTTCGTTGATGATGACCTCTAAAGCAGTTTTAACAGCGTCTGGCGAACCTGGCATACAAAACACTACACACTTAGAGATAATTCCAGCAGAAGCCCTTGACATTAACGCAACACTTTCAGCCTTTGAGAAAGTTTTATACCTAAACATCTCCCCAAAGCCAGGAAGCTCCTTATCAAATAATGGAAAAAGAGCTTCTATTGTGACATCTGAAGATGTTAGACCGGTTCCACCGGTCAAAATGACAACGTTACAGTCTTCCTCATAGATCGATCGAAGTGTTTCCTTTCGGATCATTTGTATGTTGTCTGATACGATCTTTTTTGATATTATCTTGTAACCCTTTTCCATAAGTGCTTTAACAATCTGCGACCCAGAAGCATCCTCGATTCGATGTCCTTTTAGAGCTTCTGAATATCTTGAAGTACTTACTGTTATAACTGAACATCTTATGTCAGAAGGGGCTGACGCCTTATGTAATTCATAACTTTTCATTACCTTTCACCTTGCTTAATACTCGAACGTCTGTTATCAAGGTAGTTGGATATTGACCGGCTTCATCTTTTTCATACCTTTTAATGACATCCCAAATATTCAAAAGGGCATTAAAAACCCCTGTTAGAGCTTCCATTTCAACGCCTGTTTTAGAATAGGCTTTAACATAAACCCTTACTGTGATTATAGTTTCTGATAAATCAAACTTTACCTTAACGTCTTCAATAGGAACTGGATGACAGAATGGGATCAATTCAGATGTCTTCTTGACCGCATTAGTAGCTGAGATTATCGCAATCTGGAGGGGGTCACCCTTTTCTGCTTTACCTTCCCTTATTATCTCAATAGTTTCCTTTTTAAGGAGGATCTTCCCCTCAGCAATAGCTTCCCTTTTTATAACTGGCTTTGTAGAAATATCAACCATCCCCAAGTTTATTACCCATTCCAAATAAACTATCATTCTAGTATAAAAAGAACTCGCTAACGGAAACAGAAAAGCGTTTTATTGACCTTTTAAAGACTTAAAATAATGAGCCTCATAAATTAGTATTACTATTTATAAAAAAAGTAATACTTATATATTTTATCGACAGCCACATTAAACGGTGTATACTTGCACATCCCTGATGGCTTCCTCAGCCCTTCAGTTTTCATAACAACATACATAATAACCATCATTTTTTGGGTAACGTCCTTCAGAAAAATAAAGCTAACCGATAAACAAGTGCCTATTATGGGTCTTTTAACCGCTCTTTTCTTTGCGGCTATGATGATGAATTATCCGATAGTTGGTGGAACAACTGCTCATCTTCTTGGCGGAGCCTCGCTAGGTCTAATTCTCGGTCCTTTTGCAGGTTGCATCTCCGTAACTATAATACTTGTTCTACAGGCGCTCCTGTTTGGCGACGGTGGACTTACCACTTTAGGTGCTAATGTCTTGAATATGGGCGTAATCGGCGTTTTCGTGCCATGTGGTCTGTTCTTGCTGATGAATAAAATGCTAAAAGGAACGGGCAAAAAATTGTATTTTACGATTTTTGTTTCAGCATTTATAGCTGATGTGCTCGCAGCCATTGCTGCAGGTACAGAATTAGGTCTTTCTCAGCCAACTTTCCAATACGGGTTAAGCTTGGCTGTACCTGCAATGGCAGTCAATCATTCGATTATTGGTGTCGCAGAAGGTGCAGTGACGACGATTTTGATAAAAACACTTCTGAAGTTGCGACCAGATGTCTTGGAGCAAAGCCCTATCCTAAAACGACTTGGTATTTTCCAAAACAAGAAAGAAGTTAAAGAGTGAGGCGAGAAAACTTGGTAACAGCGAACAAAAGAACAAACCAGAAAACAATCATGATCGGACTAACGGTAGCTTCGGTTTTTGTCCTAATTGGCGTATTCATGTTGTCCTATTCCATGGAGACCTTGGACAAGGTAGCTGAACAATTAGGGGCGAAAGAACAGCCATTGTTTAACCCGCCATTTGCAGATTATAACATTCCTGGGTTAGACAATGTATGGGGTGGTCTTATTGCGGGCATTATGGGAACTCTGTTATTGTTCATTGTGAGTTTAGCTGTGGCTAAGCTTTTGCATAAGAAAAAGAGTTAATTGAAAATGAAGTTACCACAATCATTAAGAGATTTAGTCGGAAGTGTTGAATCGCTAGTCTTTATTGAGGACCTGAGTGGCAAACATGGCTTACTTCAGACGTTAAATCCAATAGTCAAGCTAATCGTTGTGGTCTTTATGATAGTGGCTTCTTTGTTCATATCCTCGCTTCCATACCTGATCTTAATCTGTACTGTTCCTTTAATTTTGGTTCTGGCTTCTAAGATTCCGTTTAGGCAATTTGCTTTAAGAACTGCTTTTATCCCTACTTTTGCTGCGATAATTTCTGTACCCGTATTGTTCTTAACTTGCGGTCAGCCCATTTTTACAGCCAATGTGGATGCACTAAACTTGACAGTAACGTTAGAAGGTTTGCAACGCTTTCTTTTGTTCACAATTCGAGTTTGGTTCTGTGTGGCATCCCTGAGCCTTCTTATGCTCTCTACAGGCTTTGATAGAACCCTAAAGCTGCTGTCTTCCTTGAAGGTTCCTTCTGCCGTCGTGCAGATGTTCAGTTTGACATACAGGTATTTTTTTGTATCTGTTCATGAGGCACAGAGCGTTTTGATGGCCAAAGAAGCTAGAACATACATCCATAAGCGTATGATAAACTTTCAAGCTTTGAAAGATTTGGGATCAGTTCTTGCCACTTTATTCATACGCACGTATGAGCGTTCTGAAAGGGTTTACATGGCAATGAAATCGCGTGGCTTCGAAATAGAAAGTAGCAACAAACCGTCAATAGCCAATTTCAATTTTCGCGATTTTCTTTTTGCCGCAACAGTAATAACCGCATTTAGTTTAATAATCTTATTGTAGAAGGTTATCCAATGTCCAATTCCATCGTTTCCGTAAAAGAGGTAAAATTCACTTATCCAGGTGGAATTAGAGCGGTAAATGGTGTGTCCCTTGAAATTCAGAGAGGCGAAAGAGTTGCAATATTGGGTCCAAATGGTTCTGGAAAGTCAACCCTAATCCTCTTAATTGCAGGTCTCCTAGTGCCTGAAAAAGGAGAAATCACAGTATTCAACGAGAAAACCACTTCGGAAAATTTTCAGAAGTTGCGGCAGAAGATGGGCATAGTCTTCCAAGACCCGGATGACCAGTTGTTTACTCAGAGCGTAATCGAAGATGTCGAGTATGGGCCGAAAAATCTAAGGCTTCCTGAAGTTAATATCAAACAAAGAAGCGAGGAAGTCCTTAAAAGGATTGGTATTTACCATTTAAAGGATCGCCCCCCGTATAGGTTGAGTTTTGGAGAGAAGAAAAAGGCTTCTTTGGCGACTGCCCTGGTTTTGAAGCCTGAGCTTTTGATTCTTGACGAGCCCACTGCGAATTTGGATCTAATGTCAAGGAGAGATCTTTTAAGCATGCTCAACGAACTGAATAGAGAAGAAACCACTGTGTTGGTGTCTACCCATGACGTGGAGGCGCTTCCAGAACTGGCAGACAGGATAGTAGTAATTAGTCATGGTCTTGTGCTTGGTGAAGGGGAAACTTCTGAAGTTTTGCAGGATTTGAGGCTTCTTGGCTCTGCTGGTTTAGAACCACCTGCTATCGCTAGACTTTTCTCTGAGCTTAAGGCTGTAGGTCTCGTTGGGGAAGTACAGGTCACGGTAAGTGCTGCTTTGCGGGAATTATGTAATCTGCTGAAAAGGGAATGAGAGGCGCAGACATAATATCAGTTCTCTCTGACAAATCGTTAGTCAACATGGCCGATGTAAACAGCATAATGGCAGAGTTAGCCCTTCAATGGTTGAGCTCAAACCGTAAACTCTTAAAAGATTAAATGAGGTCTATTGACCGAGTTGATGTAGAAGGTAGGGAGACTTAAGTCAGAGATCTAAATCATGAAGAGCATTAAAGTTTTTATTGTAACCCTCTAAGGGCGCATACTTGTTTGAAGATGCGGCGTCCGGGATTTGAACCCGGGCTATCCAGCTTGGGGGGCTGGCATCTTTGGCCACTAGATCAACGCCGCATACTTTCCACTACTCTGGGAGTTTAAATAACATTTTTTCTTTTTCAAAGGTCAACTCATATGTGTCATTCACGTTCATTGGCACTTGGAGTTGATCAAACTCCTTTTCCGTTAAGAAGAGTACAACTTTAGGGTACGTCAATTCCTTCGCCATGGGAGGAAAAAGGCCCATTGATTGTATTTGTGTTATTATGGAGTGTGTTACCTTTGCTGCTTCATCTCCGTATTGTTGGCTCATTAACGGCTGCCTTTTAACTTCAACTAATTCTATTTGCTTTCCTGGTTCACCCGTATCCGGTGCAGTAAAGCTTGTAATCCTATACACCTTTACCAATACCATATTCTTCCACCACAAGCATTATTCTGACTAAAGAATAAAGATTAAGTTTTTATGTTTACATTATATAAATCTGTTTCCTTTTAGGTCTCGCCAAGAGTTTAGTTTAGCTAACTGAAATATTTACGTGTTAAAAGGCAAGCAAGGTAAAATTAATCTTCTACTATTAAATAGCCCCAATGGGTTGAAAATACTAGTTAGACCTTTGAGCGCAGAAAGCTTAGGAGTAAGATCGACATCAACATATGTGGAGACACCAGATCTTAGAGCCCTAATAGATGCTGGAGCCGCTCTTGCGCCTAGAGATGGTTTATTACCACATCCTTTAGAATACAAGGCATTAAAGGAAGAAAGGAAAAAGATTAAGTATTATGCAGAAAAGAGCGAAATAATTGTTGTGTCACACTATCACTTTGACCATTTTTCTCCTTTTTTTAATACTTTAGATGCCAAGTGGACTTGGTGTGACAAGGGATTTGCTAGCGAAATCTATTCTAACAAGACAGTATACTTAAAAAATATTGAGTCTTCAATAAACTTTAGTCAAAGAAAAAGAGGGTTTATGTTCAAAAGGTTGTTGAGTAAAGTTGCAAGTAAGATTATAGAAGCGGATAACAAAACCTTTTATCATGGGGGGACCACAATCCAATTCAGTGAACCGTTATATCACGGAGAAGAAGGAAGTAAACTTGGATATGTCTTGGCAACAATATTAAGAAGTAGAGGACTTACCTTTATACATGCATCAGACGTTCAAGGTCCTATATCGGAGAAAACACTTAATTATATACAAAAGGAAAGACCGGACATTCTTATAATCAGTGGGCCGCCAACTTACCTTAAGAACGTAGATGAAAAGAATATTATTAAAGCTGAGGAGAACCTTAACAAGTTGGTAGAAGACACTAAACTAATCATTCTTGATCACCATCTCTTAAGAGATATCAGATCGTTAGATTTTGTAAAGAAGTTGAATATTAAAGCAAAGACTTTTGGAAATAAAGTACAGACCTTTGCAGAGTACCAAGGAAGAAAGAATCTGTTACTTGAATCCAAACGTGAGAAGCTTTATAAGGAAAACGAACCAGACAAAGAATTTCTAAAATGGATTAATCTTCCACCTCAGATTCAAGCGAAGACACTTCCCCCTGTTTAGCAGCTATATCCTTTATCTGTTCGATGGTTAGGATCCCTGCTTCAGCCAAGTTAACAATAGAATTAGTTGAAGCAATGCCAGTAAGCTTTCCAATCTTCCCCCTTATTTGTCTCCACTTTAATTTAGTATTGCCACTTTTGGATACATATATTATGCCTAGAATATCCTTTACATTAACAAAGGTGATATCCTTAATCTTAGTCAAAGTCACTTTGTCAACAGCTTCAATATAGATGGAGCCAGGGCCACTTTCCTTTTCAGGAAAAACTTCAGGATCTTTATAGTAACTTAATGGCATAAAGGAGCGGCAAGTACTGTTTATAAGGAAATGCCTAACCTTCTCTACTGGTATAGTTAAATTTATTTTTACCATATCCTTCCCTATCTGTTTACATCCAAAACAAACTGCTATAAATGACTTTTTAAATATGTTTTGTTGGGCGATGAGGAAAAACGGTATCGAATTAATGAGAGAGATCTTGAGTGCTGAGCCCTTGAAAAGTACACTTTCGGCTATCTCTCTATAACTTATAGAGCGCAATATATGATTATAGTTAAATAACCGACTTTAGGAACTCAACTAAAGATAAGATGGAAAAGTCAAAAATCTTTAAAGATGAGCCTAAACTCTTCCCAGAATACATACCGAAAAGGATACCACATAGGGAGGTAGAAGTGGGTAAACTGAAGTCCTTTTTTCATGTCGTCCTTCAAAACCCAGGGGAAACTAGTCAACAGGTTTTCATTTTAGGCCCTGTAGGTAGTGGAAAAACTCTTGTCTCAAAGAAGTTTCTTCAATATATCGATGAACAGTATCAGACAGGCAATATTAGAATAAAGACCTACTATACTAATTGTAGGGTGAATAAGGTTTTTAGCAGTATTTTAAACAATATACTCGCTTCAATAGGTCACTCCTTTCCTAATAGAGGCTTTTCAGTTGACGAGATAGTTCAATATTTTTTATCAAAAAGTTTAGAAGAAAATGTTCATATAATATCGGTTTTCGACGAATTTGATGCTCTTGTTACTCATGAAGGTGTAGAACCACTTTATATAATAACTAGAATGAGGGAAATGGCGAAAGATAGACAGACCTTTTCATCAATAATTATAAGTAAATCGTTTTCATATCTGGATAAAGCAGATCAAGGGATACTGAGTTCAATACAAAAGAACATAATAAAGTTAGAGGCTTATAATGAGATACAACTTAATGACATCCTTTTTGACCGTATTATATTGGCTTTCAATGAAGGCACAGTAGAAAACGAGACAACAGAGCTTGTATCAAAGATTGCTTCTAGATACGGGGATGCCAGATATGCAATAGAACTTTTACATCTTGCAGGTAGAATCGCCGACTTCAGAGGCGAAGACAAGGTAAGACCTGAACACGTTAGAGAAGCGAAGCTTCAGCTACCGCCTCAAATAAGAAAGGAAGAAATTGGTTACCTAGACGAACACGAAAAAATTCTCCTTTTATCTTTATCAAAACTTCTAAAAGAAAATTTAGGGGAAAAAGTAACCTTAAAGGATCTTCAGCAAGAATACAGTATGGCATGTGAGGAGTACGATAAAACGCCCTTGAAGTACACTCAACTCTGGCTTCGAATAAAAAACTTAGCACAAAGAGACTTGATAAGCGCAGAAGTTACAAGCAAGGGTCGCAGAGGGAAAACGACCTTTATAAGCCTACTTAACGTCCCAGCAGATCAAATATACAAGGAAACAAAGGAGAGGCTTGAAAATGGATGATCTGTCTGTGATCTTTGGAACCAAAGGAAAGTTCAAAATATTGAAGACCCTTTTAGAGGAGGAGGAAACAAACATTTCTTCACTATTAAGGGAGGTTCGAATATCTTATCCCTTAGCCATCAAATATTTATCTGAGCTTGAGAAGGAAGGTTTGATCAAGCAAAAGAGATTTGGTAGGATAAGAATAATCAGTTTAGAGAATAATAGATCAACTAGAATATTAAAGAACTTTCTAATAGAGTGGAAAAATAGTAAGGAAGAAAGAGTAGGAAAGGGATTTGGATAGTTTATTCTTTATCTATGAACTCTTCAGGTGAGGGGGGACTTTCGCTTAAACCCTTTCTCTTTCTAATTGACGCGATCAGTTGCGCAAGGATGCTTGTTGGGACGATGTTCCATTCCTTAAAGTGGGTGTTCCACATAGCTTTTCCAGCCGTTGCTCCTCTCATTGCTTCACTAAGGTCAAAGGTTTCTGAGGCTGGAATAACACCTTCCACAATTGTAAGAATACCTTTTTGTTCAACATTAAGCATCCTTCCCCTTCTAGCCGAGATAACACTGGCGATTGCTCCTATCAATTCACTACTTGCTTTAACCTCTATACCTAAAATTGGTTCTAGTAATGTTGGGTTTGCTAATAACAGAGCACCTAGAATTGCTCTTCTGGAAGCTGGTAAGAGTTGCGCATACGTCCTATGGGCAGGATCTTCGTGGAACTCTGCATGATGAAGCACCACCTTAATACCTCTACATGACTCCTGAGCAAGGGGACCATTCTCCATAACATCGAAGAAACCAACTTTTATAGAGTCGATGGATTCTTGCATAAATTGAACACCTTTAGTCGAATCGATGAATATATTGCCTCTGGAATCGATAGAGATAACATTCCTGGCTTCATCTGCGTCCCACCCATGGTCCCTTAATATCTTAGCCACAGTCTTCTTGTCGCTTTGTTCATTAATTGTGTTGTTTCTGATCAGTTCAATTATCTCAGGGGTTAGTGGTTCAACCTTCATGAATATACGGTTATGTTTATTTGGAGATTTGGACATAACAGGGCCAGCAGAGCTACGAATCGTTTCGCGATAGTTGATTAATGGAGGAGTAGTCACAATCTCAAGCCCAGCTTGAGCAATAAGCGTTGTAGCGATTTCTAGATGGAGAACTCCCATTCCAGACATAAGCATTTCTCCCGTTTCTTCGTTGATTTTGATAACAAGGTTAGGGTCTTCGATTGAAATCTTCCTTAGAGTGTCGATCAACTTAGGGAGATCTCGCGGGTACTTAGGTTCAACAGCAATAGTCACAACAGGTTCAGAAACGTACTTTATTTGCTCAAACGGTGTTATGTCTTTAACTGAAGAAATCGTCTCTCCAGCGCGCGCTGCATCTAAACCAAGAAGGGCTGGGATGTTACCTGAGCCCATAACTCCAATCAACTCTCTAAATGGACCCATAAACATATTAACGGATTGAATTCTCGCCTGCGTCCTTGCGTTACTTAAAAAGACAACATCTCCATCATGCACAGTACCAGAAAATAGTCGGCCTACTGCTACAACACCAGCTTGTGGGTCAACAACAACGTTCGTAACCATCATCACTATAGGTCCTTTTTCATCGCAGTTCATAAGGGAAATTCCTAAATCAGAGTTGAGGTCACCTTTCCATATCTTTGGTATACGATATCGCTGTGCAACGTGTGGAGGGGGATGATGCCTTACGACCATAGATAAAACCGCTTCATGTAACGGGAAGTTTTCAGACAAAACCTTAAGATTACCTTCTTCGTATGCTTTATAAATATCACTAAATTTTACACTTTTTTTCTGAGCTATCATAAAATTGAATCCCCACCTGTCCTTTGCTGACCCGAAGGCCACACTACTGTCTTGTATGCTTACCTTCCACTTTTGCTTATATTCAGGCTCTGCGTAAATTTCAATCAGATTATTGAATTCATTTACAATGTTTGCAAGCCAAGCCTGCATTTTATCAGGTGTAAGTTTTAACTCCTTAATCAACCTATCAATTTTGTTTATATAAAGTACAGGGCGAACTCTCTCCTCTAAAGCTTGCCGAGTTACAGTTTCAGTTTGTGTCATAATGCCTTCAACCGAGTCTGAGACCACAACGACACCGTCAATCGCTCGAAGACTTCGAGTGACCCTCCCTGTAAAGTCGATGTGCCCTGGGGTATCGATCAGATTTATGACATAAGGGACATTTTCATATTCGTAATACAATGTTACGTTTGCTGCTTTTATAGTCATCTGCCTCTGTTGTTCCAGGTCCATATAATCCAAAGCGAGGGCTTGCCCTGCAACAGATGGGCTAAGCATCCCGCATGAAGCAAGTAGACTATCACTCATAGTCGTTTTTCCGTGGTCTACGTGGGCAACAACACCAAGATAATTCGGGTCAGAAGTTTTTTCTAGACCTTTCGAATCTGGTCTTTGTTGCCTATAATCTTTAATGCCTCTGAAGTAGTTTTATATCTTGGCATATCAAATCATACACACTAACCCACTAAACGAAGACTTTTAAAATATTTTGGTATTCTTACTCTATATTAGCGTGTCTTTTCCGCATATCAGCTTCTTCCACATTAAGTTGAATCATCAGAGTAGCTATTATAGAGTCAAGTAAGAACATCGCGCTATCTTCAAAGACGGTTCCAAGCGGGGCTAATGGCTCGTGTAACCCAAGTATCTGTCTAGCAAAGTAATCTTTTGTTGAAATTTCTACACGCCCTTTAAGGAAGACTGTATGGGTCGAGATCCTTCCGAGAGGAGATGTTGGATATGACGTTATTGCCACAATTTCTGCGTCAACCTGTTTAGCTGCCTCAGCTGCTGTAACAACTAGTTTCGTTGTACCAGAACCCGATATCGCTATTACAAGATCATCCTTTGATATAGAGGGCACTATTGTATCCCCTAAGACATACGCATTAAAGCCTAAATGTAGGAGGCGCATCCCAAATGCTTTGCCGATTAAGCCACTCCTTCCAGCACCCATAATCAAGATCTTATTATTTCTATGAGACTTTAAGATTTCAATAAAGCGAATTAACTCGTCTTCATTAAGTTGCGATAAATTTTCTTTGACCAGTTCTAATAGAACGATTGCCCTCTGTTTAATTTGGTTGCCATTATCGCTCATAATTTTGGGTTAATCTGCATAGTATAATAAGTTATTTGCTCATCTTTTCAAAGTAGTTCCCATACCTATTCCATTGTGTATCTAATAGGGTTCTTATTGTTCTAGCCCTTTTAACGCCTAAACCTTTTACTGTTGAAAGTTCTTGAGTAGAAGCTAAGAAGATGTTCCTAGGCGAACCAAATCGCTCAAGAAGACGTATAGCAATTATCCGCCCAACCCTAGGAAGAGAAGAGACAACGTAAACCTGTTGATCGAAAAACGCTTCTTTCTTTAAATGCTTAACTGAAGGAGAACGTTTATGAGGAATTTGATTAAGTAGGGAGGAGATCACTAATGCTGTTTCTTTTTCGGATAAAACGTTGATTAGGTTTACCTTAAAGTTCAGCAGTAAAGACACAATAGCACCATACACGGCCTTTGGGTTACGAATGTATTCCTCTAGGTCTTTATAGTCACCTTCAACAATTAAAAAAGGAGAAGAATAGCTCGACGCTAGGTTGTCAATCTGTGCGAAGAGTCTACCATCGAAAAGGGAGGAAATAAAGTCAGGTAATGTCTTCCTTTCAACAGCGACTTCTGGGCTTATTATGTAATCGCCTATTTCTAAATATTTAAAATGCACCTTAATACCTAGCTCTTTTAGAAAAGATGGTACAAAAGACTTAGATTCTCTATGGTCAACAAGGACGTAACTCATTTAGGTCTCTTCTATATATGGAGAAAGTAGATAGCTAATATAAAAGCTATCATGAAGCAAATAGAGACAGATGCAGCAAAGTAATCTCTTTTTCTTAGGCGTAAAGAATAGTACGAAGTCTTCTTTTTAGAGTAACCATAGGCACGTGACTCCATTGCTTCTGCTAGTTCTTCGCTTCTAATAATGGCTTGCACAATTAATGGGATTAGGACAGGAAGATAGTTCTTTATTCTCTTTATCAGATTACCCTTTTCAATTTCAAGACCTCTTGAACGTTGGGAGTCTAATATCTGAATGGCATCAAGCATTATTACAGGAACGAATCTAACAGCGGTTACAAAAGCGAATATTAAGTCATAGGGGAGATGGAACGATTTCATGACTAATTCTAATTCATCTGGTGACGAAGTCAAAAAGAAAATCGAAGTAGAAGACACTACTGAAATGAACCTTAAGGATATAATTATCGAGAACATTATGTCGTAGCCTACAAGGACGTTTATTATGAAAACCATAGCTAAAAATGAAAGGGAGAAAACAAATGTCTTTGCCATTCTTTTAAGAGTCTTTGATAAGACCCCAATAAAGAAGATCAATGACAAAATAATTAAAAATTCAAGAATTGTATTACTAAGTAAAGAGAGGGAGAAAAGCATTATTGACACAAATAACTTAACTCTAGGATCAATCGTGTGAAACACACTATCTTGACGCCGATAGATCAGACCTTCCGCAAACCAGAACATTTCACTCGCCTTTTTTCATTAGTTTTAAGAAAATAGATCTAGCTTCCAATACGTCCAATGGAGGGTGTGTAAGTAGAGGTGTGAGCTGATCAAAAAGTTCAACAAACTGCGGTTTTACGATCCCACATTTATCAAGAAGAACGTTATTTTGAAAAACATTAGCACAAGTATCATCCATTGCAACTTCTCCATTTGACAATAAAATTAGTCTCGGTTGCAAGCGCCAAATGAATTCAACATCATGGGAAACTATGATTACTGTCTTATTCCTGGTGGCCAGCATTTTGATCACCTCTCTAAGCTTTTCTTTCTGTAAAAAATCCTGCCCTACTGTAGGTTCATCTAAAACAATGTAATCAGGGTCCCATGCAAGAATAGAGGCAAGACAGAGCCTCTTTTTTTCTCCCCCGCTTAAAAGTAGTGGAGAAGTATCCTTATATTGAATAAGATTGAAAAATTCCAGAGCCCATTTAACCCTTTTCTTGATCACCTCCTCTTCAAAGCCAAAGTTCTTTAGTGCAAAAGCCACCTCATTCCAAACGGTATCAGAAAATATTTGATGATCCGGATTCTGGAAGACCAACCCGACTCTTCTTGAAAAGGCAGCGACAGAGTCGTCTCGAGTGTCTTTTCCAAAAACTTTTACAAACCCTTCATTTGGCTTAAGCAAACCATTAAAATGCTTGATTAAAGTCGTCTTTCCAGAGCCGTTACTACCCATTATCGCGACGATCTGGCCTAACTCTATTCTTATGTTGATATTGTTCAAAACATAATTTTTCATCGTTGGGTACTTAAAATGAAGTTGCTTGACTTCAATCAACCTTGAAAACCTCTTTCTTAACCATTTCTGAAAAGCTCTTGACGTCTAACGAATAGCGAGGAAAATTTACACCCGATTCAGAAAGAACGTTTTGAAGATTGATTATTGGAGGAACTGTAATCCCATAAAGGTGAAGATTTTTTTCTTTGATCACTTCCTTAAATGGGCCATCAAAAACTATCTGCCCATTATCCATCACAATTATTCTGTCCGCTACCTTTGCAAGCAGATCTATCCTATGTTCGACTACTATTATGGTGATGCCAATGCTTCTGTTTAATTCTTTAAGTGTAGAGATGAAGTCATAAGCAGTTTTAGGGTCCAGTAGGGAAGTGGGCTCATCAAGTACCAATATTTTAGGATACATAACAAGAGCTCCAGCTATAGCAACTCTTTGTTTTTGACCATCTGAAAGCTCGTATGGAGCCCTGTATCTAAGATGCTCAATATTTAAGATCTTTAAAGCCCATTCTAGTCTCCTGCTGATTTCCTCCTTATCAAGTCCGATATTTTCTAACCCGAAGACGATATCCTTTTCTACAGTGAACATAAAAATTTGGTTTTCAGGGTTCTGAAATACGAATCCAACTTTAGTGGCAAGCGTACTAATATTCTTTTCAGAAACTTGTTCACCGTCAACGATAACCTTTCCTTTGTATGTTCCACTATAAAGATGTGGAATCAACCCGTTAATACATCGCAATAGAGTTGACTTGCCACAGCCACTTGGCCCAACAAGTAAAACAAACTCTCCTTCTTCGATTTCTAAGTTAACACTCTTAAGTATAGGTGTAGGAGAGTCCAAATACGAGAAAGTAAAATCGACGAATTTTATTAATGGAGTCAACTTTCCACATAGCAAAGGAAAATACAATATAAAAGGATATTATTTTAACGGCAACTTTCTTATCTTTCTAGACAACATTTTCTCAGAAAGAGTTAGAAAAGATGATATCAACTGGCTTTCCTCACATTCCACATTAAATGAGGCGGCAAGCCTATGGCCACCACCAACTCCATTAAAGTCCTTAACTAAAGTCTCAGCTAAAGTGTTCAGTTTTAATGACTCTATTTTGGACGCTTCATAAGAACAACGTAAACTCCCCTTGATTAGACCATCTTCGTCTTCACCGTAAGCTAAAACGACATCACTTCCACTGTCAACTAAGAATTTTGCGACAGAGGCTTGGAACGACCCGATCTTGACAATGGAAATAATTAGGTCCCCTGCTTCATAAAGACGGATTCTGGACAAGCTCTTAAGTTTCGCAATGGCTTCTGAACGGTTTTTCTTTATAATGGGTACATTTTCGCACCAATTCAGTGATGCACCTGAATCTATTAAGAAACATACGTTTTTCAATGTACCCTCTGTGGCAACAGATAAATGTTTAGTGTCAAAGAGTATGCCCAACAAAAGAGCATTTGATATGGTAGCTGGGAGTGGTACATCATATCTTATAAAGAAGAGGAGAACAATTTCTGAAGATGAGGTAGCGCGTTCGTCGACAACAAGATAGTTATAAAAGTGTTTACTATCATCTTGTAAAGGATGGTGGTCTATTAACAGTTTGGGGGCAGTGACATTCTTCAATAAATCATAGTATTCGTCTAAAAGGTATGGGGAGCCAGCATCTACTACAACTACAAGGTCGCATCTATCCGGAAATTGTGAGCTGGAATTTACTTGAAGGTACTGTCTTAAAGATTCAGCGTTTGAGCTTAGCCCACTTGGGAAGATATATGTGATTGAAGAGTGGCCTTTTTCCATAAAAAAATGGCCTATAGCGTAAGAGGCGCAAAAAGCGTCCATATCCCCTAATCTATGGGTAAGAATACAGACTTCTTTGAATTTTGAGAGGTCTAAATGTTCAATCTCTGAAAAAATAGACATCATATAAATTAACTTTCTTTTAGTTCCTGACTTTTCCCTGTTTGACTTGATAGGGCACTACTTATTTTGCTTTGTACTTCAGAAAGACTTTGTTTCAGTTTTTCTTCTTGTTTAGCTAGTATTGTAGTCCTCGTCTTATCGAGTTCAAGTTTCTCTTCTAACTCTTTTAGAATGTCGTCTCTTTTAACCTTAATAAGGATCTGTCCTGAAAACTTGTATACAGCTTCATCAGGCCCGACCTTCTTTAGTTCGTTTAAGGCCCTTTCTACTTCGCTGATTTCTAGATCAACCTGTCTCTTTTGTAGTTGAATTGACTGGAGACTGTGTTGCAATTCTTCAAATCGCTCAAGCCTTTCTTTTAACCAAGCAGGTATTTCTTCGCTCAAATGGATCACCAAGATTTATGGTTCGTAGGCCCCTCCAGCCATAGTATATCCACATTTTTTGCAGGACCATATTCCAGCAGAGGCCCTTCGAAATTTTGCAGAACCACATGATGGGCATTGTCTAACCCTTCTACGGACATAAAGAACCTTAG
>Ga0123519_10000554_pt1 | contig 65472 bp, 41 predicted proteins | sample YelNatPaOPRAMG02_FD_87396 | JGI IMG/M metagenome (GOLD analysis project Ga0123519, IMG submission 87396) | Hot spring microbial communities from Yellowstone National Park - Yellowstone National Park OP-RAMG-02 (version 2) | ecosystem: Environmental > Aquatic > Thermal springs > Hot (42-90C) ...
CCACGTGAAGGAGCGCATCACCACTGAGAAGCGACAGGTCATTCGCAGCCGCGGGGTGGCGGATGGCCAGCGGCGGCATGGCCTTGGCCTGTGCGACTCGCGCCCCGGCGATTTCTCCGTTCAGAATCCGCCTCACGGCTTCAAGGTCAGGCAATTCCGGCATCGGGAAAATTATATCACAGACCCCAAAACAGCGATTCTGTTTTGCAGCCTTCACTTCCAGGGTGAATCACCACTATCACGTATCACGTCATGCTCCGGATCTTGCCCCGGAATCCCCCCACATCCCCCGAACGATCGTGCTTCTCTGATTCCATCCACTCTCCCAAAGGGTTTTCTCGGGGAACACCCCGATCCCCCGGCAGAGAGGTCTCAAGTGTCAGATGATGTCTCGTCTATCACAGAGAAAGGCCACCCGCAGGCTTCTTACCTGCGGGTGGCTTGCCTATCTATGCCATGTGCTTCTTATTGATATGGTGCTGTTCTTGAGTCAGAGACGGTTCCGCTTCCTGACCATAGGGTTGTGCCGTTAGCCACTGTGCTCCCCGTATATTGCCAGATCACTTCATCTGCCTGAGTATGATACAAGTTCACGCCCGTGTAGTTCGTGTCGCCGACATAGCCTGTCAGCCCCCCAGCAGAAGTGATAGCCGTGGGCCCATATGCCACTTTTGCTGGCAAGTATTGCCAGTTTGTCCCTGTGTAATAACAAGGAAGATCATTTATCACTTTCCAGTTCGTGGTCGTCACCCTTTGATTCTGACTCTCCACGCCAAATTGGAAAAGTTTAAGCGTGCCTGAAGTTGAGCGCCCGACCAATAGCCACCTATCAGTGGTAGTCTTGGATTCGGACCGACTGTACGTTACAACATTGTTGTACCACCCATATGTATCATATGCGTACACCCGGAAATTGAATCTGGTTTGATTGGTAATCGATCCGGGTATAATAGCGCATATAGTCACCCGTCCCAGCCACCCAACACCCCCCATTCCATTGACTACCACCTGTGCTGTATGCTTGGGGACACCAACTAACATTGTTGTTTGTAAATAGAGCAACCCCGTTCTGATAGATCCACCCCGAAAGACTTCCGGTACTATCAGTGCCAGCCACACTCACCACTGCACCTAATGAATTATTGGAGGGGATCTATGATGCAGTCGCCATAAATCGATGAGATGTCAAGACTCTCTCGGTCGCTAGCGCAGGGGATCGGTCGAAATACCCGCATATGTATGGATTAGCCGCCAGTACGATCTGCGGAACGAAGGCCCTCATCAATGCTAGGCAAACGAAAACTGCGAGGTATACAGCATGATAGTTTCCCTTTTTCATTGTATGACGAGCTCCTGAGCGAGTTTGTCACCAAGTACTGCCACCCCTAGAGCATCTGTGTAAACACCCACGGGGGTTAGACGTAACGTATTCTCGGCTTTAGCACGAAGATCTTCTGGGAAATCCTTGGTGAAGACTAGGTGAGGTAAATCATCCGGAATGCTAAATGTCACTTCGATCTCCTTCGTTTCGCCTGCCTTGATGACGATACTCCCCTCTGGCCGATAGCTAATCAAACTCGAATAATCAACCCATACATGTGAGCCATCTTTGAGGAGGTACTCCCTAGCCGCTTTCCCTCCACGTTCACTATTAGGGTCGAAGGTCACTGTTACTTCATCGAGTTCAGGGCTATAGGAAACAAACGTCGCAAGAAGTATCCCCGTCCAGTGCTCTCCACGATTCACATATGGTCTGCCGACATTGCCCTTCCATTCGAGATCCACATAACCCCGAATTCCAGCACTTTTTGCGATTTCCGGGTTGCGAATCTCCAATTGCGTCATATATTGAAGATTACGCTCAGCCGTGTTGGATTCGGCTATTTCCGATTCCACTTTCACTTCCTTTACCCCAACATCACCCGCTGTAGCGGGCATGAGTAGCGTCAAACATAGCAAGGGAGTCGCTATCACTAATACCACAGCCACCAGTAGCAGCACCAGTTTCTTTTGTTCTATGAAATTCATTCGCATTTTCATCGCTCCTTCTCCTATGATTGCTCGATCATTACGGTTAGCTTTCAGGTCATACTATCACCCCTGTTCTATGCAAACGACGTTCTGGGTTCAATATATGCACTCAGGGTTTCTTCCGCAATGTTTTTTCCGGAAGGCCTAGCTCGCCAGTTTGGTAGTTATCGTTAGAATGGCGCCATTTTGTGTATCCTGCCCAGGGATGAGAAACAAAGTGCCCAGCCTCATCCATACTGGCCGCTGAAGAGTCTAAGGATAGCCGCAAAGGGACTATCAACACCAAGTTCATCACAGATATTGCGCAAGTGGAACCGCACAGTCCGCTCACTGATACCCAGCGATTTGGCTATGGCGATATTCGAGAGACCCGAAGCCATGAGCCGGAAAACCTCTTGCTCTCTGGGAGGTGAGGCGAAAAGAAGTCTGTAGCTCGTCGACAAGTTGTGTCAACGCGGGTGTCCGCACCAGCTTTGTTACGATGCATTTGCTGAAGTAATGGGCATCACGAAGAAGAGCGGAAACTGCGTCAGTGATACCTATGGGGACTTCATCGCGCACCACGAAGCCATCCACCCCGGCTCTCAGCAACCGGCAACACATGGATGGCACATTGGGGTCCGGACCTATGAGAAGCTTTCGTGTGACCGGAAACCGCCGGGATAAAGACCTCAAGAACGGGATTAACTCGGAGTCGTATTCCGGAAAGCTCAGTATCAGAACGTCAGGGGCCAAACCTTCAAGCTCCGAGATGGCCTCACTGTAGTTGGGCTTCCCATACGATCGTCAGCTTTCGGTCAGCATGATTGTCCTGGAGAGCCGAACGAACTCCCGTTCGCGATAATGGGTTTGGGTCTACAATTGCCAATGTGAATGCGCGGCTTCTCGACATATCCCTCCATAGCATGTGAACTAACGGAACTCGTTGCCATTGGTCTCACCGTTTCAAGCGATGGTATGATCGCTAAAAATCGCAATAGACCAGCGGAGTAATTTTATCATAACAAAACCTCCATTGTCTTCCCCTCATACAATCTCAAAAACAGCGATTGGAGTGGGGGTGAGGAATTGCCGGGACCTGAGATGATCGTTCACCCGCTCCAACCCCTCCGTTCCCCTGCCGTCATGCCCCATCCGGCGAAATCCCTTCGATTTCATCCCACGGGTGATCCTTTCCTCTACCCGAAACCTATCGTGTTCCGAAGATGTTTTCCGGCCGGAAATCGCTGTTTTGGGGAAGAGCGGGGGTAGACTTACCTCAGGAGTCTCCTTCCTCGGTTCGCGGCGGGACTTTCCTCTCTTGAATCGTTCCTTGGGAAGGGCCTAGAACAGCGAGTGAAAAGGCGCGTGCGTAAGACACCTCTCTCGGCGGATTGGGGGGTCCCCCAAGGAAACCCTTTGGGCGGGCGGGTGGGATCGGAGAAGCCCGATCTTTCATCGGATAGGGGTACCGGGGCAAGATCCGAAGTGACGGGATCATGGTGATTCACTCTGAGCGTGAAGGCGGTAGAGCGGAAACGCTCCTTTTCGGGTAGTTCAAGCCCTTGAGTTGAATCGCCCACTTGCGGTATGCTGAGTTAAGCGCTCGGAAGACCCCCATGGACGAGCCCCCCATATTCCTTCTTTCGAAAGAAGAAGGTGGCAGAACCGGGGAAAAAGGTGGCTTCATTTCCGGAACGGATTGCACCCGAAATCCATGGGACGATAAACCACCCAATCCGGTAGTTGCGGCATCTGCGCTTCCCTTTCACAAGGCTGAGAGGATGCATCCAACCATATCCCGTATCGCTATCGAGAACGTGACCCCGGCGGTTGACGGCGGACGGTTTCCCGTCAAGCGCATCACCGGGGACACGGTGACCGTGGAAGCGGATATCTTCGCGGACGGTCACGACGCCCTCGCGGCGGCGCTCCTTTACCGGAAGCCGGGCAGTGCAAAATGGGCAGAGGTCCCCATGGAGCCGATGGACAACGATCTCTGGCGGGCTTCCTTCATCGTTTCCGAGCCGGGATCGTACCGGTACACGGTAATGGCTTGGCCGGATCGGTTCGGCACATGGTACAGAGATCTCGAAAGGCGGATCGGGGGCGGGAGCGATCCCGGGGTTCAATTCCTCATCGGTGCCGAGCTTGTGGAAGCCGCGGCCGGGCGCGCGAAGAAGGCGGACGCCGCCCAAATGCGCGCCATCGCCGCCATGATGAGGGATAAAGACATCCCCGCGAAGGAAAAGATCGAACGGGTCTCAAGCGATGATGTGCAGCGGTTGATCCGATCCCATGCGGACCGGCGCGGCGCCGCACGCTATCCGGCCGAACTCGAAGTCATCGTGGATCGTGAGAGAGCCCGCTTCAGCACATGGTACGAGATGTTCCCCCGCTCATGCGCTTCCGCGCGGGGACGGCACGGCACCTTCCGCGATTGCGAGGAACGGCTGCCTTATATAGCCTCGATGGGATTCGATATCCTCTATCTTCCCCCCATCCATCCCATCGGGCATACCCATCGGAAGGGCCGTAACAACACCCCTAAAGCGCGGCCCTCCGATCCCGGAAGCCCATGGGCCATTGGATCGGAGGCGGGCGGGCACAAGGCGATCCACCCGGATCTGGGCACGCTCAAGGATTTCCGAAGATTGGCGGCGAAGGCGGAGGCATATGGAATCGAGATCGCCCTCGATCTGGCCTTTCAGTGCTCTCCCGATCACCCATACGTCTCCGAACACCCGGAGTGGTTCCGGAAGCGCCCCGACGGCCGCATTCAGTATGCCGAGAACCCCCCCAAGAAATACGAAGACATCTACCCCTTCGACTTCGAATCCGCCGATTGGAAAGCACTCTGGGAAGAGCTCAAGAGCGTGGTCTCGTTCTGGATCGAGGAGGGGGTGAGGATCTTCCGGGTGGATAATCCGCACACCAAGCCCTTCCCTTTCTGGGAATGGCTCATCGGCGAAATCAAGCGCGACCATCCGGAGGTCATCTTCCTTGCCGAAGCCTTCACCCGTCCCAAGGTGATGCACTATCTGTCGAAGATCGGATTCAGCCAATCCTACACGTACTTTGCTTGGCGCAACACCAAACGGGAGTTGACCGATTACTTCACCGAGCTCAGCCATCCGGTGGTTCGCGAGTATTTCCGGCCCAATCTCTGGCCCAACACGCCGGATATCCTCACGGAATACCTTCAAAGCGGGGGAAAGCCGGCGTTCATGATCCGGCTGATCCTTGCGGCAACTCTGGGCGCAAGCTACGGCATTTACGGTCCGGCATTCGAGCTCTGTGAGAACACAGCCCTTCGGCCGGGCAGCGAGGAATACCGGAATTCGGAGAAATACGAGATCAAGCACTGGGAGATTGACAATCCGGATAGCCTCAAGGATTTCATCGCCCGCGTGAACGGAATCCGCCGGGAAAATCCGGCGCTTCAGCGGGATTCGAATTTGCGCTTTCACCATATAGACAACGACCGGATGATCTGCTATACCAAACACACAGACGATTTCTCCAATATCATTCTGGTGGTGGTGAATCTCGATCCACACCATACCCAATCGGGATGGATCGAATTACCGGTGAAGGATCTCCATCTGGGTGAGCACCCGAGCTATCAGGTCCATGATCTTCTGAGCGACGTCCGGTATCTGTGGGAAGGGGCGCGCAATTACGTCGAGATCGATCCGCGGGTGATGCCGGCGCAAATCCTGCGGATCGGCCGGAAGCTCCGGACGGAGCGGGATTTCGACCGCTACGGTTGATCACCCCCGGAATGGCACGGAGACACTTCGGGTATGAATGAGAATCAGAGGATCGGTGGCGCACTTTTCCCCGAAGATCCCCTGTGGTACAAGGATGCCATCATCTATGAATTGCACGTTCGGGCCTTCGCCGATAGCGATGGGGATGGGATCGGCGATTTCCAAGGGCTCATCAGCAAGCTCGATTATCTCGAAGATCTCGGCGTGACGGCCATCTGGCTTCTGCCCTTCTACCCCTCTCCCCTCAAGGACGATGGCTATGATATCTCCGATTATCTCGGCATCCACCCCGCCTACGGGACCATGGCCGACTTCCGCGAGTTCCTCAGCCAGAGTCACCGGCGGGGGATCCGGGTGATCACCGAGCTCGTCATCAATCACACCTCGGATCAGCACCCGTGGTTTCAACGGGCACGCCGATCTCCCCCCGGGAGCCAATGGCGCGATTTCTACGTGTGGAGCGATACCCCCGAGAAGTACCGAGAGGCCCGCGTCATCTTCAAGGATTTCGAACACTCGAACTGGGCAATGGATCCGGTGGCCGGGGCCTACTATTGGCATCGGTTCTATTCGCATCAGCCGGATCTCAACTACGATAACCCCGCTGTGCACCGGGCCATCTTCCGGATTGTGGACTTCTGGCTCAAGCAAGGGGTCGACGGCCTTCGCATCGATGCGGTCCCTTACCTCTATGAGCGCGATGGCACCAATTGCGAGAACCTCCCCGAGACCCACGCCTTCATCCGGGATCTCCGCAAGCACGTCGATGAACGATTCAAGAACCGCATGCTTCTGGCCGAGGCCAATCAATGGCTCGAAGATGCCGTCGCCTATTTCGGGAACAACGATGAGTTTCACATGGCCTTTCACTTCCCGCTGATGCCCCGGATGTTCATGGCCATCCGTATGGAGGATCGCTTCCCGATCGTGGATATCCTTCAGCAAACGCCCCCGATACCGGAGCCGTGCCAGTGGGCATTGTTCCTCCGCAACCACGATGAGCTCACTCTGGAGATGGTCACCGACGAAGAGCGGGACTATATGTACCGCATGTACGCTCAGGACGCCGTTGCCCGAATCAACCTCGGCATCCGCCGGCGGTTGGCCCCCTTGCTCAACAATGATCGAGGAAAGATCGAGCTCATGACCGCGCTGCTCTTTTCCCTTCCGGGAACGCCCGTCTGGTATTACGGAGATGAGATCGGGATGGGGGATAATTTTTACCTCGGCGACCGCAACGGCGTGCGGACTCCCATGCAGTGGAGTCCCGACCGCAATGCCGGCTTCTCCCGGGCCAATCCCCAGCGCCTGTATCTGCCGCCCATCATAGACCCGGAGTACCACTACGAGGCGATCAACGTGGAAAATCAGGAAAAGAATCCGGATTCACTGCTCTGGCAGATCAAGCGGATGATCGCCATGCGCAAGCGCTTCAAGGCCTTCGGGCGCGGAAGCATCGAGTTCCTGCCCGCGGCCAATCGCCGCGTACTGGCCTTCCTCCGCCGATATCAGAAGGAAACGATCTTGGCGGTGTTCAATCTTTCCCGGCACGCGCAACAGGCCTGCTTCAACCTCTCCGCGTTCAGAGGGATGGTCCCCGTGGAGCTCTTCGGCCACGAAGCTTTCACGCCGATCGGCGATGAGGACTACCCGTTCGTGCTCGGTCCACATGGCTTCTACTGGTTCTCCCTCTCGCCTCCACGCACCGGATCCCTGCGGATGCGGGCCCTCCCCGCGGAAACGATCGCCGAGCCCCCGATCCTCGATTCGGACGCAGAGACAATCTTCGATCCGGAGAACCGGCCGGCGCTGGCCCGGATACTCGCGGAATACATCCCGGGCCGCCGGTGGTTCCGAGCCAAGGGACGCGAGATCAGCACCGCTGAAGTTCAAGAGATCGTCCCCCTGCCGATGGGTCCGGCAAGCGCCCACTCTGTCCTCCTACGCGTAAGTTACACGACGGGAGAGCCGGAAACCTACAACATCCCGGTGGGAATCGCCACCGGTGAGAAAGCGATAGCGATCCGTTCGCAGTACCCCGGCGCTCTCATCGCGCGGCTCGGACCGTGCTCCGAAGATCCCAAATCACAAACATACATCTACGATGCGATGGTGGACAGGGCCTTCTGCGATGCCCTATTGGAAGCGATCTCCAGAGGCAAACGGTTCACCGGAGAGAAGGGCATCATCGCCGCGTGCCGAAGCGCGGTGTTCAAAGAGGCGCGGGGCCCGGCTAAAGAGATCCTCGAGAGCAAACCGGTCACGGCGGAGCAGACGAACTCATCGGTGCTTTACGGCAACCGACTCATCCTCAAGCTCTACCGGTCTCCGGAAGAGGGGATAAATCCCGATGTGGAGATCGGTCGCTTTCTCACGGAGAAGATGACTTTCTTCAATATCGCCCCCGTGGCCGGATGGATCGAGTACCGGAAACGAAAGGGGATGACGATGACCCTGGCCCTTCTCCAAGGGTACATCCCGAACGAAGGCGATGCATGGAGTTACACGCTCGACCGGCTGGCCCGCTATTTCCAATACGTTCAGACGCACCCCACCGTTCAAGTCCCACCCCTCCCCCCAAGGTCTCCTATCGCCCTCCCGAAGGAGATCCCTTCGCTGGCGCAGGAAACCATCGGCGAGTACCTTTTGAGCGCGGAGCTCATCGGCAAGCGCACCGCCCAGCTTCATCTGGCGCTGGCCGGGGATTCGAGCGATCCGGAATTTGCTCCGGAGCCTTTCACCATCCAGTATCAGACGGGGCTTTACCATTCCATGAGGAGCTTCACCACCCGGGCGCTTCAGTCACTGGGAGCGCTCAAAGAAGGCTTCCCAAATGAGATACAGCCGTACATCGAGGGCGTTTTGAAGTTGGAAAGAGAGATCATCGGGCGCTTTGCACTCTTGCGTGCCAGACCGATCCCGGCCCACCGGATCCGGTGCCATGGCGATTATCACTTAGGCCAGTTGCTCTTCACGGGAAAGGACTTCTTTGTCATCGATTTCGAGGGCGAGCCGGCCCGCCCCTTGAGCGAGCGGCGCCTCAAACGGTGCCCCCTTCGGGATGTGGCCGGTATGCTCCGATCCTTCGATTATGCCGTTCAGACGGCGCTCCATCACAGAGTTCCCGCGGCTTTTCCCCCCCAAGCACTGCCGGCGTTGGAACAATGGGGGAAGTATTGGCGGCTATGGGTTTCCTCAGTATTCCTCAAGGCATATCTCGAGGAGATGCGGGGAACACGCCTCTTTCCCGAGGATCCCCAGAACTTGAAGATGCTTCTCGATGCCTATCTCCTCGAAAAGGCAATGTATGAGATCGTTTACGAGGTGAACAACCGCCCCGAGTGGTTGATCGTGCCCCTCAAGGGCGTTTTGAGCCTTATGGAAGATGTACAATCACCGCTACAAGATAAATCGGGCGAGGTGCAACCGGCATGAACTTGGGAGACTCACTTTCACAAATCCAGACCGATTCAATGGCTTCGAAGATATCCCTGTTGAGCAATGACGATGTTTACTGGTTCAACGAGGGCACGCACTTCCGGCTGTACAAGAAGCTGGGCGCACATATCATGGAAACAGACCACGGGTGGGGAACGTACTTTGCCGTGTGGGCGCCCAACGCAGAGAAAGTATCGGTAATCGGGGATTTCAATGGATGGGATCGGTCACGCCATCCCATGCAGCCGCGGGGCCATTCCGGCATCTGGGAAACCTTCATCCCCAATGTGGGCCAGGGAGCACTCTATAAATACGCCGTGCTCTCACGGTATCGGGGTTACAGCGTGGAGAAAACGGACCCCTTCGCCTTCTATTGCGAGCCCTCTCCGAAAACCGCCTCCATCGTATGGGATCTGAAGTACGAGTGGCAAGATGCGGCATGGATGGCCAACCGCTCGAAGCGGAATGCCTTCGACAGCCCGATTTCGATCTATGAGGTTCACTTGGGCTCATGGCGGCGAGTCCCCGAAGAGGGCGGCCGCCCCCTCACATATCGGGAGATGGCCCACGCCTTGGCGGATTATGTAAAGAAAATGGGATTCACCCATGTGGAATTCCTACCCCTCATGGAACACCCCTTCTATGGCTCCTGGGGATATCAGATCACCGGCTACTTTGCGCCTACCAGCCGATACGGAACGCCTCAGGATTTCATGTATCTCGTCGATTATCTGCACCGCAACGGCATCGGGGTGATTCTGGATTGGGTGCCTTCTCACTTCCCCAACGATGCCCACGGCCTGGGGTACTTCGATGGGACTCATCTCTACGAGCATCAGGACCCGCGGCAAGGAATTCACCCGGATTGGAACAGCTTCATCTTCAACTATGGCCGGAACGAGGTACAGAGCTTCCTCATCAGCAGCGCCCTCTTCTGGCTGGACCGATACCACGTCGATGCGCTCCGGGTGGATGCGGTGGCCTCCATGCTGTATCTCGATTACGGCCGGCGGGACGGGGAATGGATTCCAAACCCTCAGGGCGGAAAGGAAAACCTCGAGGCGATCGAATTTCTGCGGCGGCTCAACATCGAGGTCTATCGAGAATACCCGGGGGCCCACATGATCGCCGAGGAATCCACCGCTTGGCCGATGGTCTCGCGCCCCACACACCTCGGGGGGCTCGGATTCGGGTTCAAGTGGGATATGGGATGGATGCATGACACCCTCCAATACATGTCCAAAGACCCGATCTATCGGAAATACCATCACAACGCACTTACCTTCCGGGCGATCTACGCCTTCTCGGAAAATTTCATCCTCCCCCTCTCGCATGACGAAGTGGTTCACGGGAAGGGTTCGCTTCTCGGCAAGATGCCGGGCGACGAGTGGCAAAAGTTCGCCAATCTCCGGCTACTGCTCGGATACATGTACGGGCAACCGGGTAAGAAGCTCCTCTTCATGGGGGGTGAGTTCGGTCAATGGCGGGAATGGTCACATGATGAAAGCCTCGATTGGCATCTCCTGAGCTATGCCCCTCACAGCGGCATTCAACGGTGGGTCCACGATCTGAACACGTTCTATCGGAAGGAACCGGCGCTGTACGAGATAGACTACGACTGGGCGGGGTTCGAGTGGATCGACTGCACCGATGTGGAGTCCAGCGTCCTCAGCTTCATCCGGCGGGGGCGCTCGCCGGATGACATCGTACTGATCGTGTGCAACTTCACCCCAGTGCCGCGCCACAACTACCGGGTGGGGGTGCCGAAGCTCGGCTTCTGGCGAGAGGTTCTCAATAGTGACTCGGCTTATTACGGTGGGAGCGATCAGGGGAATCTCGGCGGCGTGAGAGCAACACCCACCCCGTTCCACGGGCGGCCTTACAGCGTGAATCTCACCTTGCCACCGCTGGCCGCGGTATTCTTCAAATACGAGAGGAAATAAAGCTCTGCTCTCCGACCAAAAGAGCACCTTTCCGGATAAGTGAGATGAGTTCACCCCGAACGAGCGGGATCCTCTTGCACCCGACTTCCCTTCCGGGCCCGGCGGGGATCGGCGATCTGGGCCCGGATGCCTACCGCTTTGCGGATTTCTTGGCGGAAACCCGACAAGGGCTCTGGCAGGTTCTGCCCATGGGCCCCACCGGCTACGGGAATTCCCCTTACATGGCATTCTCCGCCTTTGCCGGCAATCCCCTGCTGATCAGCCTTGAAAGACTTGCAGAAGAAGGGCTTCTCGACGCCGCCGAGATCGCATCGTCCCCCTCTTTCTCTGTGGAGAGGGTGAACTACCCGGCGGTCATCCGCTACAAGATGCCTCTCCTTCGCCGCTCGTTCGAGCGCTTCAAAGAAGGGCGATCGGCTCAGGATGCGGCAGCGTTCGAGGAATTCAGCGAGCGCAACGCATGGTGGATAGGGGATTACGCATTGTTCATGGCTCTGAAGGAGAGCCTCGGCGGAAAACCGTGGCCGGCATGGGGGGAAGGATTGAGCAAGCGCGATCCGGCCGAGATGGATCGCGCCAGAGGCGATCTAGCCGAGGAAATCCGCTTCCATACCTATCTTCAGTACCAATTCTTCCGGCAGTGGGAATCGCTCAGGGAGCACTGCCATGTGAAAGGGATCCGGATCATCGGGGACGTGCCCATCTATGTGGCGCACGATAGTGCGGAGGTCTGGGCACACCAAGAGCTCTTTCAGCTCGATCCGTGGGGATACCCGCTGGTGGTGGGAGGCGTGCCCCGGGATTACTACAGTCCGGTCGGCCAGCGGTGGGGACATCCGGTGTATCGTTGGGACCGGATGGCCGAGGCGGGATTCCAATGGTGGATCGATCGGCTGCGAATGAATCTGGCCCTCGTGGATATCCTCCGTTTGGACCATTTTCGAGGGTTCGAAGCTTACTGGGAGATTCCGGCACACGAACCCGTGGCGACGCGGGGGCGGTGGGTGAAGGGGCCGGGGGCTTCACTCTTCGAAGCGATCCGATCGGCGTTGGGCGATCCGCCACTGATCGCCGAGGACCTCGGCGTGATCACGCCCGAAGTAGACGCCCTGCGCGATCGGTTCGGATTCCCGGGAATGCGGATATTGCAGCGGGCCTTCTCCACGAGCCCCAAAGCCTCCGAATACCGTCCCCACAATCATATCTACCATTGTGTGGTCTACACCGCCACACACGATCACAACACCACCGTCGGCTGGTTCACGTGCGACCCGGATTCGCACCCTTCCATGACGCGGGAACAAGTGCTTCAGGAGCGGGCCTTCGTTCTCAAGTACATCGGAACGGACGGGCGGGAGATCCACTGGGATTTCATCCGGATGGCGCTGGGATCGGTAGCCCGCATGGCGATCTTCCCCCTTCAAGATGTGATGGGACTCGGCGCCGAGGCCCGGATGAACATCCCCGGAACGCTCGAGGGGAACTGGGAATGGCGCTTCTCGTGGGAGATGCTGAAGCCGGAGATGGCCGCACGTTTGGGGGACCTCACCGCCCTCTACGAACGGGGTCCCTTGCCCAAAAACAAGGCATAGGTTCAGATCGGCCCTTTTGAGGCCGCTTTGCTTTTCTTCCCCCACTCCCCGAAGGCACGGATCCGAGCCGATCCCCCCGAAAGACGACCTCGAAAGAGCGATTGGAGAAGAGAGTGCAGAGATACCTCTCTGCCGGGGGGATTGGGGTGTCCCCCAAGAAAACCCTTTTGGGCGGGTGGGCGGGATCGAAAAAGCCGGGTCGTTCATGGGGTGTAGGGAATTCTAGGGCAAGGTCCAGAATGTGAGGGGATAATTGGGACCCGCCCTGAGCGTGAAGGTTACAAAAAGCGGAATCCCTCTTTTTGGAAACCGCCGATTTGTGGACTTTCCGGCGCGGCTTAGGGTACAATCTGTCTTCGGGAGGGGTGGCCGAGTGGTCTATGGCGACGGTCTTGAAAACCGTTGTAGCCTCTGGCTACCGTGGGTTCGAATCCCACCCCCTCCGTTGCCAGAAAGGGGATCAAAAAACACGGAGGTTAATTGAGTGAAGATCCATGAATATCAGGCCAAGAATCTCTTCGCCGAGTTCGGCATCCCGGTGCCCAAAGGGCGAGTAGCCACAAGCCCACCGGAAGTGGGGGCCATCGCCGCCGAACTCGGGGGCAAGGTGGTTCTCAAGGCGCAAGTGCATGCGGGGGGGCGGGGAAAGGCCGGGGGCATCCGGGTGGTCGGCTCTTTCGATGCGGTGAAAACCGCAGGGGAAATGCTCGGCACGCGATTGGTCACCAAACAAACGGGGCCGGAGGGAGTGCCCATCAACGCCCTCCTCGTCGAAGAGGCATTGGAAGTAGAGCGAGAACTCTATCTGGCCATCGTCATCGATGGCACCACCGGAATGCCGGTGATCATGGCCAGTGAAGCCGGCGGCATGGATATCGAAGAGGTGGCGGCCAAGACTCCCGAAAAGATCATCCGGGTGCACATCGATCCCGGAATGCTGTTCTTCCAGCCCTTCATGGCCCGTCGGGTGGCGTTCGGACTGCATCTGACTCCGGCGCAGGTACGGCAGGCGGTGCCGCTCATCAGCGGGCTTTGCCGGCTGTTCCGCAGCAAGGACTGCTCGCTGGTGGAGATCAATCCCCTTGTAGTCACCAAGGACGGCCGACTTCTTGCTCTGGATGCCAAGATCAATTTCGATGATAACGCCCTTTACCGTCACAAGGATATCGCCGCCATGTACGATCCCACACAGGAGGATCGTCTCGAAGTGGAAGCCAAGAGCAAAGGGATCGAGAACTATATCAAGCTCGACGGCAACATCGCCAACCTCGTAAACGGCGCGGGGATGGCCATGGCCACGATGGATACCCTCAAGCTTGCGGGCGGCAAGCCGGCCAATTTTTTGGATATCGGCACCATCAATGATCCTACGCGGGTCGTCAATGCCTTCCGTATCCTCACCTCGGATCCCAACGTGAAAGCGGTGCTCGTGAACATCTTCGGCGGGATGGCCCGGGTGGATGTGATCGCCCGCGGCATCGTTCAAGCGTTCAAAGAGATCGAGATCAAGGTGCCCGTTGTGGTCCGGCTCCGGGGAACAAATCTCGAGGAAGGCGAACGGATTCTGAAGGAATCCGGACTCAAACTGATTCGGGCCCACGGCTTCTACGAAGCGGCGCAGAAGGCTGTGGCCGCTGCGGCGGGGAAGATCGCTTAGGAGAGAAACACGATGAGCATTCTCATTGATCAGAACACAAGGCTACTCGTTCAGGGCATTACCGGAAGCGAAGGAAGCTTTCATGCCCGGGCTTGCATCGAATACGGCACGAAGGTGGTAGCGGGATGCACGCCGGGCAAGGGGGGGATGATGTGGGAAAACAAAGTCCCCGTTTTCAATACCGTTCTCGAAGCCGTCAGAGAGACCGGCGCCAACGCAAGCATCATCTTCGTTCCCGCGGCGATGGCGGCGGATGCCATCTTTGAATCGGCGGACGCGGGGATTTCGCCCATCATCTGCATCACCGAGGGCATCCCCACGAGCGATATGGTGGCGGTCCGCCATTACCTCAACGGAAAGCACATCCGGCTCATCGGGCCGAATTGCCCCGGCGTGATCTCTCCCGGAAAATGCAAGGCCGGGATCATGCATCCGCAGGCATTCAAGCCGGGGCGGGTCGGGGTGTGCTCACGAAGCGGCACCCTCACCTATGAGATCGCGGCCATGCTCACGGAGGCGGGCATCGGGCAATCCACATGTGTGGGATTGGGGGGCGATCCCATCATCGGGACTCCCTTCCCCGAGGCTCTGAAACTCTTTCAGGAGGACCCGGAGACGGAAGCGATCGTAATGATCGGGGAGATCGGGGGAACGGCGGAACAAGCGGCGGCGGAGTTCATCAAGAAGCACGTGACCAAACCGGTGGCGGCGTTCATCGCCGGCAGTGCGGCTCCTCCCGGACGGCGCATGGGGCACGCGGGGGCCATCATCACCGGCAGTTCGGGGTTGGCCGCGGAAAAGAAGAAAGCCCTTGCGAGTGCGGGAGTCAAGATAGCGGAAAGCCCGGACGAAGTTCCCGCGAAGATCAAAGAGGCGATGGCCGCTCGAAGATAGGGGGCCATCGAAAAGGGGGAAGTGGGGCGGCGGCGAAAACCGGTCGGTTTTCGCCGCCGCCCCACACTCTCATTTCCCGCCGTACAACTCCCGCTCGGCTTTCCAGAACGCACAGTGATCGGCGTGGACCGGATGACGAAGCATCCGCCCGATCCGCGATTCCGGATGCCTTCTCCCATAGCTACAAATCGGGCAATGATGACAAAGAGAGGCCCTCATCCGCTTCAACGTGCCGGCGCGTTTCTCGGTCATCCGATCACCCCCTTGATCTCATTTCCCCGTCACGGAACGGTCACGCTCTTGGCCAGATTGGCCGGGAGATCTATGGGGCATCCCCGTTCCTTGGCCGCATAGTAAGCCAGAAGTTGAAGCACCACCGTATTTACGAAGGGCGAGAGCAAAGGATCGACCCGCGGAACTCGAATCACGATCTGCGCCACCTGTTGGATGGCTTCGTCTCCTTCCGTGGCCAAGGCCAGCACCTGCGGTCCGCGCGCTTCGATCTCCTTGATGCTGGTGAGCATCGGCTCATAGGTATCATCCTGAGGGGCAAGGGCCACCACCGGCGTGTTCGAACGAAGCAAGGCAAAGGGTCCGTGCTTGATTTCGCCGGCCGGATATGCTTCCGCGTGAATATAGGAAATCTCCTTGAGCTTCAGCGCCCCCTCCATGGCCACCGGATAGCTGATTCCCCGTCCCACATAAAAAACGTTCTCGTATCGCGCCAGCATACGAGCGCTCTCCGCGATCTGTTCTTCGTCATCCAGCACCTGTTGCACCTTGGCCGGAAGCACGCGCATTTCCCCCATGAGGCGCTCGATGGTCCTCGCATCGAGTCGTGAGAGCGAAAACGCCAAAAGATACAGCGTTGTGAGCTGCGCCAGAAACGTCTTGGTGGCGGCCACCCCGATCTCCGGCCCCGAGTGGGTGTAGAGAATTTGCCCCACGAGCCGGGTGATGCTGCTCCCGGGGACATTGGTGATCCCGATCGTGGGGCAACCCAGAGCTTTCGCCCTCTGAAGCGCCCGGAGCGTATCCGCCGTCTCCCCCGATTGGGTGATGCCCAGCACCCACGAGTTTTCCAGAGCCATGTTCTGGGGATCGAATTCCGAAGCGATCTTGGCCCGGGCGGGGACATGGCAGAGCCGCCCGAAAATGTATTCACCCAATAGCGCCGCGTGATAGGAAGTCCCGCAGGCCACCAGCGTGATATCCCTGATCTTCCTTTCGCCATCCGTGCTCAGGACCGTCAACGGCCGCATGAACGGCACATACCCCCGAAGCGTGGCTTCGATCGTCCGGGGTTGCTCATGGATTTCCTTGAGCATGAAATGCTCGTAACCGGCCTTCTGCGCATCTTCGACGGTCCACGGCACCCGCTCTTCGCGCCTCGTGACTTCCTTTCCCCCATTGGTGATCGTCAAGCAATCCGGCGACACAACGGCGATATCCCCGTCTTCCAGATAGACCACCCGATCGGTGTAGTCCAAAACCGCCGCCACATCCGAAGCAATGAAATTTTCCTTGTCCCCTACGCCCAAGATCAGAGGACTCTCCTTTCGGGCCGCGATCACTTCGGTATGCCCGTTCACCAGTATGGCCAGGGCATAGGTTCCGGAGATCTCGCCGAGAGCTCGGCGAACGGCGTCCAGAGCATTTCCGCGATAGTATTTCTCGATCAGATGAGCGATCACCTCGGTATCGGTCTCCGAGGAAAAGCGGTGCCCTTCCCGGATGAGCTTATCGCGCAACTCTCGGAAGTTCTCGATCACACCATTATGCACCACCGCGATTCGGCCGGTGCAATCCGCATGGGGATGCGCGTTGGCGGCGGTGACCGCCCCATGCGTGGCCCACCGCGTGTGCCCGATTCCTATGCACCCCCGCATCTGCGGGATAGTCTTCTCAAGATCCACGACCCGGCCCACATCCTTATGGAGAGAGAGGCCCTCGCTGAGCGCTGCGATGCCGCACGAATCGTACCCGCGGTACTCCAATCGCTTGAGCGATTGAAGTATGATGGGCTGGGCCTCCCGGTGACCAACGTATCCGACGATGCCACACATACGCTAAACCACCAAAGACCCTTCGGGAAGCGCTGAGACAAGCGCCTTCGATGATCTCACCCGACAATTGTTGCCCACAATGGTCCCGGGTTCGATCGTCACCGCATCCCCGAATTGACAGTAGCTCCCGATGATCGCGCCCATCTTCACCGTGTGATGGGCCCCTTCGATCTCTATCGTACCCTCTCCCGTCCGCACCGCAAAATGACTCCCGATGATCGTACCGGGAGCGATGATCGAATCGCAAACGGAAGCCATCGGTCCGATCGTCACATCGTTCCCGATGGAGCTGTTTCGAATGACGGTGAAGGGGGAAAGGACCACATTGTTCCCGATGCTCGTCGAGGGAAAGATGCAGACGTTCGGGCCGATCTCACAATCATCCCCGATCACCACCGGCCCCACCACATAGCAATTCGGATGAATCACGGTCCCCTCCCCCACCGAGACGAGCCCTCTCATCTGAGAGCCCTCTTCAATGGTGCCCCCGAGCATCGGGGTGATCTTGTTCAGAACCATGTCATTGATCTTGAGGATATCCCACGGGTAAACGGCATCTTGCCAGAAGCCTTCGGTCTCCACAGCGGCGATGGGACGGCCCGCCTCGATCATCTTGCGCATTACGGGCGTGAGGCTCACTTCATCGCCGATGAAATCGAAGACGTCCCGCGTGAAAGCATACGCCCCGATATCGATCGGGCCACCCACCGATTTGGCGGCATCCGGCCGAAACCCCTTCACCCATCCACCTTCAACGAGGACCGCTTTGTATCGCACGGTGTCCTCGTGAATCTTTACGAGCATGGCATTCGGAGGGGTGTTCAGAAGCGGCACAAGGGTCTCATGCGTGATCACATTATCGCCCGCGACGACCAAGAACTGATCATCGGCCAGCGGCCGGCCTTGCTTGAGCGCATGCGCCACCCCGAGTTGCTTGGGCTGAACCACATATTCGATCTCCGCTCCCCAAGCTTGCCCCGAACCGAAGTAATCCTGCACATGCTCTCTTCGATAGCCCACCACCATGACGATCCGCCGCACGCCGTTCTCAACCAGCGCCTCTACCACATACTGAAGGATGGGCTTGCCCGCGATGGGCAACATCACCTTGGGCATCAATCGGGTAAAGGGCTTGAGCCGCTGTCCCTCTCCGGCGGCCAGAACAATGGCTTGCGTTATTCTTTTCACGTGGTCCCCCTGAGCGGACACCGCCTAGAATTAGAAGATCTTCGACCGGGGACGGAACACCCCTCTCGCCAATACCCCCGGCCCAACGATGCTATCGTTGCCGATGCTGCACCCCACATTCAAACAAGCATTGATCCCCGTTTGCACGCCGTCTCCAAGAATGGCTCCGAGCTTGCGGAGGCCGGTATTCACCTCCCCAACGCTCACCGTGCTCTTATCGAGCTTGAGATTGGCAACCTTCGTCCCCGCACCGAGATTGCAGTTCTCCCCGATGACGCTATCGCCCACATAATTGTGGTGCGGTATCTTCGTGCCCGACATGATGATGGAGTTCTTGATCTCCACCGCGCTCCCGATGTGGCACCGATCCCCGATCGCCGTGCTCGGCCGGATATAGCAATTGGGGCCGATATCGCAGTTCTCCCCGATGATCACCGGCCCCACGATATACGATCCCGAACGGATCACCGTCCCCTTTCCGATGGACACAGCCCCTTTCAGCACTGCCCCACCCTCCACCTCGCCATGGTTCTCCGGTTTCATCTCGCCCAGCAAGGTCTCGTTGGCCTTCAACATATCCCACGGATAGCTGATGTTCAGCCACGGTCCGATCATCCGGTAACCCACCGGGATGCCCCTATCGATAAGGTGCTGAAGGGAATCCGTCAACTCATATTCACCCCGCGGCGACTTGGGTGTTTCCGCGATGGCCCGGAAAATATCCTTGGTGAGAAAATATACGCCCGCATTGACGAGCTTCGAAGGAGGCGGGCTGATCTTCTCGTGGATTCGGATCACCCGCCCATCCCCCACCTCCACGACCCCCATATCCGTGGTATCCTCGAGTTCAACGAGGGCCATGGCGTTCCCATCGTGTGCGATCACGGAGCGAATATCCTCCCGTCGAACGATGGCATCGCCGTTCACGAGGAGGAATCTCTCCCCCACCGCCCTTTCCACAATCCTCACCGCATCCGCCGTGCCCTGCTGTTTGCGCTGGGTCATATAGGTGATGTTCACCCCCCATCGCCCGCCATCGCCAAAGTACGTGCGAATGGCCTGATCTTGATAACCCACGATAAACACGAAGTCCTTGATCCCCGCCTCTCTGATCTCCACCAGCACGTGCTCGAGGATCGGCTTGCTGGCGAGGGGCACCATCACCTTCGGCCGGGTGTAACTCAGCGGCCGCATGCGCTTTCCTTCGCCCGCGGCCAGTACCACTGCCTTCATCGCATCTCTCCGAAGTCCTGATCAATGAAAACGCGCCTTTCTCCGGGGTCGGCGCTTTCGCATGGGCTCATGATAAGTCTCGAGCCGGGATCCGTCAAGAAGAAATGCCCCGAACATGCCACTCACATCCCTCGATTCACCGGGGACGCCATCGGTCAGGGTTGCTCTGAGGCGGTGACCGTTTGCAGTTGATCCTCGCTCTCGAGGTAATCAATGTACAGCACGCCGTTGAGATGATCTATCTCGTGCTCGAGCGCTTGGGCGAGGAGATCATTGCTTGCTTTAATGCGGATCTCACGCCCTTGCCGGTCGAGCGCTTTACAGGTAACGTTCACGGACCGCTTGATATCGGCGCGATGGCCGGGGAAGCTGAGGCACCCCTCGCTCACGATCCGCTCCCCCGAGCGCTTGACGATCTCGGGATTGACGAGGGCGAAGGGCTCTTGCCCGGGGATCCCGATCACGATGATCCGCAATAGTTTCCCCACCTGAGGCGCGGCCAGCCCTGCACCATTGGCCCGCTGCATCGTCTCGATCATATCGTCAATCAACGTTTGGACCGAGCCGTTCAGGGCAGTGACCCGCTTCGACTTCTCCCGAAGGATGGGATCTCCGAATTGCAAAATCGGCAAGATGGCCATCGCAAGCTCCACCTTCGATTATATCGGGGGGGCACCATACCGTCAAACTTACGCCAATCCCAGAGGGTCCACATCCACCGTCCAACCCGAAGGGATCGGGACCTTTGAGATGACGGCGAGGGGATCCGGGCCCTGCACCACCAGTTGCCACCGATACCGTCCGCGTACCCGCGGAACATAGGCGGGCGAGGGGCCGATGAAGGTCACATTGCCGATCCCTTGAGCATCGCGCTCTTCATGAAGGGCGTTGAGCATCCGGGAGGCCTCCCGCCGGCACCGTTCATTATTGGTGTGGGTATAAAGCAACCTTACCATGCGGTTCAGGGGGGGGTACCCATACCGGCGGCGGAACGCGATCTCCTGTTCATAGAAAGCCGGATAGTCATGTGTCGCCGCCAAAGCGACGGCATAATGATCGGGAGAATACGTCTGGATGATGGCCATCCCCCCCCGCTCCCCCCTTCCCGCCCTGCCGATCACCTGCGAAAGGAGCTGAAAGGTCCGTTCGCTCGACCGAAAATCGGGGAAGTGCAGGCCGATATCCGCATTGATCACCCCCACCACGGTCACCGCCGGGATATCGAGTCCCTTGGCGATCATCTGCGTTCCGATCAGGATATCCGCCTGATGTAACTGGAACTTCCGGAGGATCTCCTCATGAGCGTATTTCCCCCCGGTCACATCGCGGTCCCACCGGAGCAAGCGGGCACCGGGAAACGCTCTGGCCGTCTCCTCTTCCAACTTCTCGGTACCGAGACCGAGGAATTTGATGCGGCGGCCGGCACATTGGGGGCAGATTTCCGGGACGGGAATCCGGTAGTTGCATAGATGACAGACGAGTTGATCGCCGGGAAGGTGATGAGTCAGGGTGACCTCGCAACGGCGGCAGCGCATGACATGCCCGCAATCGCGGCATTGAATGAAGGGCGCAAATCCCCGCCGGTTCAAAAAGAGGATCACCTGTTCGTTTGATTTCAGCGCGCGATCGATCGCTCGATGCAGTTTGCGACTGAAGATACTCCGGTTCCCTTGCTTGAGCTCCTGACGCAGATCCACAATCTGAACCCACGGCAGGGCGGGGCGAGTGGCGGCCCCATCAGCGCCGGATCCGACCCGCTCCGGAAGCTCTAAGAGACGATACTCACCCCTCCGCGCCCGATGATAACTTTCGATATCGGGGGTGGCGCTTCCAAGGATCAAGACGGCGCCGGTCCGCTCCGCAAGCTTCAAAGCAACCTCGCGGGCATGATAGTAAGGAACCTTATCATGTTGCTTGTAGGTCCACTCGTGCTCCTCATCGATTACGATGAGCCCCAGGTCCGGTTGGGGCGCAAACACCGCGCCCCGCGAGCCGATGACCACATCGAACTCCCCGCTGCGGACGCGATACCATTCATCGAACTGTTCGCCCGGAGAAAGGCGGCTGTGGAGCACCGCCACCCGTCCCGGAAAGCGCGAAGCGAACCGCTCGATGGTCTGGGGCGTGAGGGCGATCTCGGGGACGAGGACGATGCCCCGCTTCCCCATCCGAACCGTTTCTTCGAGCGCGCGGAGATAGATTTCCGTCTTGCCGCTTCCGGTGATCCCATGGAGGAGAAAGGGGCGCCGCTCTGATGAGGGCCGGTGCATGCTTTCCCGAATGCTCTCCCATGCCGATTTCTGGGCGGGGGTGAGCTCGGGGGAAGAAATCGCTCGGAAGGTGCGGTGCGCGAGCGGATCTCGCTGAACCTGAACCTTTTCGATGGTCAGGAGCCCCTTCTTTGCAAGCGCATGCGCTGTGGCCGCGGAAGCTTCGGCCCGCCGGATAGCTTCGGAGAGGGGAAGCGGAACACCCGCTTCGAGGAGGACCCTTAGCAACGCTTCTTGCTTGAACGACTTTCTGTTCCCTGATCGGGAGATGGCATCCCGGATCTCGTCGGCGCTCACCGAGGGCCGCACATACGCAACGAGCTTCGGTTTGATCCGCGGAAGCTCGAGCTCAGCCGTCTTGAGGATGAGTTTGCGGCGGGCCAGTTGATCCACAATGGATTTCAGCCGTTTCCGGGCGATCTTCTTCTCAAGCTGACGGATACTCACGCGCCCGTGTTCCTCGATGAAATCGAGGGCTTTCCGCTGCTCGGGGGTGAGCCCGGAACGAGACTCTTCCGGAATGGGCATTACCGCCTCAACGAAAACGAGGGTACGCCGCTCGAAGGCGGGAGGAAGCATCAAAGATGCCGCTTCAAAATAGCCGCAGAGGTAATAATCGCCGATCCATCGGGCCAAGGCGATCTGATCTTCCGAGAGAAGGGGGGTTTCCCCGATCAATCCGGCGATCTCTTTCGTTTCTTCTACGGGAGAGTGATCGGACAGATTGAAGACGATCCCCTGAAGGGTCCGGGAACCGAACGGCACCCACACAGCACAGCCGGCGCGAATCGGAGAATCGGGCGGCACTGCATAGGTGAAGGTTCGCGGCCGCGCTACCGGAGCGTTGACCGCGACTTCGGCATACTTCATGCCCACCTTTTACCAAAAGAAGCGAAAGAAGCCTCAGCTCTGCTTCAGTTTGAGGCGGCTCTTCCGCCGGCTGAGCCCTCTCAAGTAATAGAGCTTGGCGCGGCGGACATGGCCACGGGCCACCATTTCCACCTTCTCCAAAAGGGGCGAGTACAGGGGGAAGGTCCGTTCCACCCCCACTCCATGAAAGACCTGCCTTACCGTAAACGTGGAGCCAATGCCGGCGTTTTTCCTCTTGATCACCACACCGTTGAAGACCTGAATACGCTCACGCTCGCCTTCCACAATCCGGAAATGCACCTTGACCGTATCCCCGGGCCGGAACTCGGCGATATTGGGATTGGGTTGAAGTTCAACTGCTGATCGAATATCCATTTTGAGCCGCCCTTATATCAAAGTCGCAAGTACGTATTGTAACACGGATACCGCACTTTTTCCACCGGCGGTCCCACCAAAAAAGCGGTTCCGCTTTGGAGCCTTCCCTCTCAGGGTAAATAACCATGAGCACCTTATTTCAGAAACTCCCCCCGGAATCCCCATGAACGGTCCGGCTTCTGCGATCCCACCCACCCGCCCAAATGGTTTTTTAGGGGGGACACCCCCAATCCCCCGAGAGAGGTATCTTTGGCACGCTCTTCCTCAATGCCCTTTTGGGGACATGCGGCCAAGGTTGAACCGAGCCTAGGACAGATGGTATACTCTTTGAAATTTCCGAACGACCGTTCACGGCTCTTATTATCGGGGGGACGGAAATGAGGGCACAATTCAGGGAGCGCATCTTTCCAAAAGCGTTGCTCATCGCCTTATGTGCCGGGGCGTTGCTCGGGTCGCTGGCCTGTGATGGCGAAAATACGACCTCTCCCCCGACCCCGCCGACCCCTTCCCAAGCGGCCTTTGATGAGGCGCTCTGGCGTGACCCGCCGATGGAGTATCGTCCGTACGTGCGGTGGTGGTGGCCGGGGGGGAATGTCGATCCCGAAGAACTGAAGCGCGAATTGCGGCTCTTGCAAAGTGCGGGATTCGGCGGGGTCGAGATATTCCCCTTGCTCTTCGGCCTTTCACCGGACGAGATCGAGAAAAACCCGGCGGTGCGTACCGTGGGGACCCCGGAGTTCTTCGAGAAGGTGCGAATCGCCGCCGAGGAAGCCCGCGCCCTCGGCATGGGGTGGGATATCCTCTTGGGAAGCGGATGGCCTCCCGGAGGGCCGTTCGTTTCAACTTCGGAGAAACAGTTGCTCATGAGCAGTATGGATATCACCGGCCCGGCGCTCTACCACGGGGTGATCCCCCCGCCCGAGCCGCCGACGTATATCGAGCGCGTCAATGCGGTCATGGACACCGTGGGCGCGTTCGATCCGGAAGCGAAGCTCGTCGCCGTCACCGCCGCTCGGGTTGCCGACGGCTCCTCGCAACCGCCGGCACTGGATTCGTTCACGGATATCACCGGCGCATTGCGGGATGGAGTACTGACATGGGAGGTGCCGGAAGGCGAGTGGAAGGTGTTTGCGTTCTATGAGAACCGGACGAACCATGCTTCGGTGGGCGCAGCGTTCCCCGGTTCATGGAAGGAAGCCCTCGTCCCCGATTCACTCGATGCGGCGGGCGCGGGCGAACTCATCAAGGGGTACGGTGATCCGATGCTCGGAGCACTCGGCGGGCTCAAGCCGGGGAGCATCTTCGTGGATAGCTACGAAATGGTTGCCGAATTGCCGTGGACATCCTCGTTTCTCGATCGCTTCAAGAACGAGAAGGGATACGATCTTGCTCCCTATCTCCCCCTTGTCTTCCGTGAAAGGGGCGAGTCAAAGTACACCACCATCCTTCTGGAAATGATGGGCCAGCGCCTCGAACCGGTCTACGTTTCCTCCGAGATCGGCCCGAGGATTCGGGAGGACTACGAAGAGGTGCGCTCGGAGATGTTCCTTGAAGGCACCGTGATCCCGCTTCGCGATTGGGCCCACCGGAACGGCCTCACGCTCCGGATGCAAGCGCACGGCGGTTGGGCGGATTACCTCGATGCGTACGGCATGGTCGATATCCCCGAGTCCGAAGGCCTCTTCGCCGGTGGGAGCTACGATTTCCTGAAGATGGCCTCTTCCGGCGCGCACACGGCGGGACATCGGCTCGTCTCACAGGAAACGTTTGTCGCCCTCGCCGATCCCCACGGTCTTACCCTCGAGGATTTCTACTTGCTTGCGGGGCGCTCTTTGAGCGCCGGGATCAATCGGATCATCTACCACGGCTTCCCCTACGTTCTCGTGCGCGAGAATGGGGCGTACTGGCATCCCGTCGGGGGAGACGAAGGCACGGTTCGCCCCGGGCCTCTATCATTCGCAAGCCGGATCAGCGAAGATCATCCGGTGTGGCCCCGATTCCCCGAGTTCAACCGCTATCTCGCACGTTTGAGCTATGCCATGTCTCTGGGAGAGCACCGGGCGGATGTAGCATGGCTTCAGCCGGAGTGGCATGTCCCCGATCGAGTGATCGCGAATGCCAAAGGATTTCCTTCGGAGCAAGGGGAATCCGCCGTGAGCTTGGCGCTCAAGCGGGCCGGGTTCGTGTACGATCGGGTGAGCCGGAACGGCCTGACCTCCGCCCGCATCGAGGGCGACCGCTTCTCGATAGGGTCGGCGGAATACCGGGGCCTTCTCATCACCGATCTCGATGCGGCTTCGCCGGAACTCATGGCCTCCATCGAGTCTCTGGCCGAGGCCGGTATCCCCATCGTGGTGCTCGGAAAGCTCCCGGAAAGGGCGACCGGCTTTGCCGATTACGAAGAACGTGATGCGACCGTGCGTGCGATTGCCGGTCGGTTAGGATCCGTGGTCTCCTTCGTCGAAGACGAAAACGAAGTGGGGCGCGCGTTGCGGATGAAAGGGGTGCGGGCGTTTATCGAACCGGCGGACGGGCGGCCGATGCCTTTCGCCGTAGAGCGCCGCGGAGACGGAGATCGCGACATCGTTCTCCTTTTCAACGAGTCGAACGAGTCCCGGACGGAGATGTTGGCCCTTGCTTCTCCGGCCAAAAAGTGCAAGGTTCTCAATCCGCAGACGGGGGAAGAGATTCATCCCGCAACGCTAACGGTGGGTAGCGGCTCAGGGGTTTCATCTCTCGAAGTGACGATCGCGCCACATAGATCGCTCGTGCTCGTTTCGGAGCGATAGGCCTCCCCGGATGTTTCCGGGATATGGATGTAGGCTACGAGCCCTGAAAATCCACGAAAAGACGGAGGGTGAACGAATGAAGCCGACCGATCATCCCACAGTGCGATGGTTTCTCCTTCTTGCTCTGGCGATTCTGATCTTGGCCAACGTTGCTTGCGGGGGCACGGATAAATCCGAGAAAGCATCCGGACAAGATATCATGGTCTTCTATCCCCCGGGGTTGGACGAGCACAGCGTGTCGCCTTCCTTAGCGGTGGTCAATGAACCTCCCGCACGCGAAATGCCCTCATGGTGGAAGGTGATACCCAAGTTTTTCAATCAGGGCACGAGAAACGCCGTTTCCATCGAGATCGAAGAAGGCACAAGCTTGTACGGCACGGGCGAGGTCACCGGGCCGCTCTTGAGAAACGGGCAGAGCATAGAACTCTGGAATATCGGCAACTTTCGCTACACGCTCAACGGCGGCAAGAACCTCTACCAATCGCATCCGTGGGTGATGGGCGTGCGCGCGGATGGTACTGCGTTCGGGGTGATCTTCGATACGACTTGGCGATCTGAGCTTAGTTTGAGTGACGGGATACGTTTCATATCCGATGGACCTCCCTTCCGGGTAATCATCATCGATCGCGATTCGCCGCAAGCGGTGATGAAGGGATTGGCCGAATTGACCGGCACGATGTCACTGCCGCCGAAATGGGCGCTCGGTTTTCACCAGTGCCGGCTTTCGTACTATCCCGATTCCCGCGTGAGGGAAATCGCCGACGAGTTCCGGAGGCGGAATATTCCATGCGATGTCCTCTGGGTCGACGGCGATTACATGGATGGGTACCGGGTATTCACGGTCGATCCGGCGCGTTTCCCGGACCCGAAAGCGCTGAATGAGTATCTTCACGACCGGGGCTTCAAGTCGGTGTGGATACTCGACCCCGGGGTCAAAGCTGAAAAGGGATACGGGGTCTATGATGCCGGGTCGGAATTGGACTATTGGGTGAAAACTGCCGATGGTGAGGAGTATCGCGGCAGCGTCTGGCCGGGGCTATGTGCGTTCCCCGATTTCACCCGCCCCGAAGTGCGCGATTGGTGGGCGGGTCTGTGCCGGAACTTCATGGCCAATGGGATGGACGGGCTGTGGATCGACATGAACGAACCGGATATCTTCCCTGGGAAGACAATGCCTCCGGATAACCGGCATCTGGGGGGTGGCGGACTTGCGCAAGGTCCACATTTGCAGTACCACAATGTGTATGGAATGCTGGCCGCCGAGGCGACTCGTGAGGGGGTCGAGAGAGCCCAGCCCGGCAAGCGCCCCTTTGTGCTCACGCGTTCCAACTTTCTTGGGGGACAGCGCTATGCAGCCACATGGACGGGGGACAACGATTCAAGTTGGGAGTATTTGAAAATGTCGATCCCCATGTCACTCAACCTAGGCCTCTCCGGACAGCCCTTCAATGGGGCGGATATCGGCGGGTTCTGGGGTGAAGCCGATCCCGAACTCTTTGGGCAATGGATCGCCGTTGGCGCTTTCTATCCCTTCTGTCGAGCCCATACGGCGTCATCGGCTGATCAAGAGCCATGGGCGTTCGGCGAGGAGATCGAAAATGTGTCCCGAACCGCGCTTCAAAGGCGTTACCGACTTCTCCCCTACATCTACACGCTCTTCTATGAAGCGGCCCGGAACGGCATGCCGGTGATGAGACCGGTGTTCTTCGCGGACCCGTCCGATCCATCATTGCGCTCTGAAGATCAGGCCTTCATGCTCGGTGCCGATCTCCTCGTTGTGCCCAAATGGGCCGAGAACCCGAGCTTGCCGGGTGGCATATGGCGAAGCATATCGCTGGTCGGCGAAGACAGCGTGAATGATGAATATCAGCCGAACTTGCTCATGAGAGGCGGAGCGATCATTCCGCTCGGGAAAGTCATTCAGAACACTGCCGAAGAGTCCCTCGATCCGCTGACGCTTCTGGTGTGTTTGGACGAGAACGGAAAAGCCGAGGGCGTGCTCTACGAAGATGCGGGGGATGGGTTCGGCTACAAAAAGGGTGAATATCTCTTGACGACGTATATCGCCGAGAGAGTGGGCGATGAAGTCATCGTCAAGATCAAGGATGAAGAGGGCGATATGAAGCGTCCCGATCGGGTGACACAAGTGCAAGTGGTCACGGGCGACGAGGGCAAGATAGTGTCCGGTTCCTTTGCCGGCGCTGTGCCGTGAACCTTCCCCGCCCGATCGCCTCTTCCCATATCATCCCTCGGGATCTTCAAATCCCCCGAAAAAGAGCGATTCGGCACTGATCCCATCCACCCCCGCCCAGAGGGTTTTCTCGGGGGACACCCCCGACCCCCCCGAGAGAGGTACCTTGTGCACTCTCTTTTTCAATCGCTGTTTTTGGGAATCCTTCGCCGCTTGCTAACGCTTTCACCCTATTGTACGATGATTTAGCGAAGGCTCCCATGCTCGTCATTACGAATCTCGCCAAATCCTATGGGGAACGAACGTTGTTCTCCGGCGTCTCGGTTCACGTGAGCGCCCGGGACCGCATCGCCATCATCGGCCCGAACGGCTCGGGGAAGACCACCCTCCTCGAAATCATCGCCGGGCGGACAAGCCCGGACAGCGGAACGGTCTCCAAGCGCAAAGGCACGACCATCGGCTATCTCGAACAGGAGATCGTTCCTTTTTCGCAGAGGAGTCTCTTGGAGGAAGTATCGTCCGCTTCCCCTGCCGCCGGGCTTGCCCATCGGATCGAACTTCTGCAAGAGGAGCTCGCCGAGTCCACCGACCCCGAAGAGCGGGAAACCCTCCTGCGGGAGATGGGAGAGCTCCATCACCGCATGGAGGCTTCCAACGGCTACAGCGCCGAAGCCGAGGCCAAGATCATCCTCGGTGGATTGGGATTCAAGGATACGGATTTCCATCGGCCCATCTCCGAGTTCAGCGGCGGATGGCTCATGCGCGCCGCGATCGCCAAACTCTTTCTTCTCAACCCGGATGTGCTCCTTCTGGACGAACCGACGAACCACCTCGATCTCGAATCGTGCATTTGGTTCGAGGAATACCTCAAACGCTATCAGGGGGCAGTGCTCGTCACCTCCCACGATCGGGAATTCCTGAACCGGGTGGCCACCAAGGTGATCGCCCTCGAATCCGATGCGGTCATCCTCCACACCGGCAATTACGATAGCTACATGGAGGCCCGGCAGAAGGAAATCGAGATCCTCGAAGCCACCGCCCGGCGGCAGGAGGCCAAGATCAAGCGGCAGATGAGGTTCATCGAGACCTTCCGCGCCGATAAGCGCAAGGCAGGCCAGGTCCAGAGCCGGCTCAAACAACTGGCCAAGATGGAACGCGTGACCGTCCCGCGGGCAACCCGGCGGATCCACCTCTCCTTCCCCGACCCGCCACGCGCCGGCGACGAGGTGATCACCCTCCGCCATGTGCGCAAGGCCTATGGAGAAAACGTCGTCTATCGCGATCTGAACCTGACCCTCGAGAGGGGCAAGCGAGCCGCGCTCGTAGGCCCCAACGGAGCCGGCAAGAGCACTCTCCTCAAAATCCTCGCCGGCGTCCTCCCCTTCGAGAGCGGTGAACGAAAACCGGGCGCAAACGTGACTCCCGCCTACTATGCCCAGTATCAGTTGGAGTTGCTCGACCCCTCCAATACGGTCCTTTCCGAACTCCGGCGTTCCGCGCCGGACGAATCCGACCAAGTGCTCCGGGGGATCTTGGGGGCGTTCCTCTTCAGCGGCGATGATGTAGAGAAGAAGGTCTCGGTCCTCTCCGGCGGGGAAAAAGCCCGGCTGGCCCTCGCCAAGATGCTCGTGCGCCCGGCCAATCTCTTGCTAATGGATGAGCCCACCAATCACCTCGATATCCCCTCCCGCGAAATCCTCACCGATGCCCTTCAGGCCTACAAGGGCACGCTATGCTTCATCACACACGATCGGACGCTCATCCGCGAAATCGCGGATACGATCATCGAGGTGAAGAACGGGAACATCCGCGTATTCCCCGGCGATTACGATAGCTACCTTTATTGGAAGGAACACTCGGACGGCGCCGGAGCGGAGGCGACTCCCGAAGAAGCCCCCCCGCCAAAGGCCGGACTTTCCGGGCGGGAAAGGGAACGGGCGCGCAAGCGGCTCGAAGGTGAATTGCGCAACGAGCTTTACCGCAAGGTCTCTCCCCTCAAACGGCGGATCGCCGAGATCGAGGAGGAGTTGGAGCGGCTCGAACACCGGCGCAAGGAGATCGAAGCCTTGCTCAGCGACCCCGAGCATTACGAAGACGGTCCGGCGGTGGCCAGAACCATCGAGGACTACCGGCAGATCAAGGAGATGATCCCGGCCCTCATCGAGGAGTGGGAACATCTGACGGTCGAGGTGGAACGAATCGAGCGGGAATTCGAGGCGGCAAAGGAACAGATGAAGCTGTAGGATGTCCACCTTGGAATACGAGACGAAATCGCTCAAGGCCCTTTCTCAGAGCAACTTCGGCCGGCAAGCTGAGGCATACGCGGGAAATCAGCTCCTCGCGGATCGCAAAAACCTCGACGATATCCTCACTCTGGCCCGGATCTCAAAGGGGGATCGGATCCTCGATGTGGCCACCGGCACGGGTTTTCTTGCCGCAGCCCTCGCCGCATCCGCCGGAGAGGTTCTCGCGACGGATCTCACGCCGGGAATGCTCCAAAAGGCACACACCCTCATCGGGAATCGTCCCAACGTTGCCTACGTCCTCGCCGATGCCGAGAACCTTCCCTTCCGAGAAGCCTCATTCGATGCGGTGACATGCCGGGTGGCCTTGCATCACTTCCCGGATCCTCCCACTTCGATCGCCGAAATGGCCCGGGTATGCAAACGCCACGGCCGGGTGGTGATCATGGATATCATCTCGTCCGAGGATCCGGCTAAAAGCGCATACCATAACCGCATGGAAAAGCTGCGGGATAGTTCTCACGTGAGAGAGTATCCCCTTTCGGTCCTCGAAGGGATGATCACCGCCGCCGGACTCCGCGTCGAAACCACGAAGCTCTGGCGATACACATGGGACGTTGAGGCATGGCTTGCGATCGCCAATCCCGCCCGCCCCACCGCGGACCGGATCCGGCAGATGATGCGCGATGCCATCGCGGGGGATAAATCCGGCTTGAACATCGAGGAGCGGGCAGACGGGCTCTTTTTCACCTATACCGCCGCCGTTCTTCTGGCCCGAAGACGATGACCGGCAAGCGGTCGAGGGGAAAGGAAACCGCCCGCAAAAACCCAAAAATGGCGATCGAAGAAGAGCGTGCACAAGATACCTCTCTCCGGGGGAATTGGGGGTGTCCCCCAAGTAAACCCTCCGGGCGGGGTGGATGGGATCAGCGCCGAATCGCTCTCTTCGGGGTCGGAACCTAAGACAACGATTAAAAAAGAGAGTGCAGAGATACTTCTCTGCCGGGGGATCGGGGGTGTCCCCCAACTAACCCCCCCGGGCGGGGGGACGGGATCAGCGCCGAATCGCTCTTTTCGGGAAAAAAACCAAACACAACGAAGGAGGAAAGGGCCCATGGCCCACTGGTTTCTTCTGACCTTCGCCATCCTATTGGAAGTGACCGGCACCACATGCATGAAACTATCCGAGGGATTCTCAAAGCCGGTGCCTTCGGTACTCCTCTTCGTGTTCTACGGCGCCTCTTTCGCCGCGCTCACCTTCGCGCTCAAACGGATCGACGTGAGCGTGGCCTACGCGGTGTGGTCCGGGATCGGCACGCTCCTCATCACCCTCATCGGAATTCTGTATTTCCGGGAGGCCGCGACCGTTCTCAAAGGGGTCAGCATCGCCTTGATCATCACCGGGGTGATCGGACTCAACCTCGCAGGGGGCAAACACTGAGTGACGGCAATCAGCCCGAGATCAGGTTGCCGAAGTTATGCGGAAATATACCGTCCCGCTGTGCGCCTCCGGCAGCACTCCCGAACTCCCCAACCACAGCCAGAAGTGATTCTCCGCCCAGACCGTTCCGGATTCCCCCGTCTGAACGCCCGTATCCGCGATGGTCACATACTCGGCGCTCAGCACCTGCGCCGCCCCTTCTCGAGTGGCATCGTCATCGGCCATGAGGGCAAACTCGCCCTCCGCCGGCGCCGTGCCCGAGGAGCACAGCGTGACGGAACCCGAGGCGCTTTCCCACACAGCGGCCGATTTGACCTGTAGATGATAGTCCCCGTTCGAGATACACGTGAGACTCACCGCTCCGGAGGGGGAGCCGCTGCACCCGAGAGGCACCGTTCCAAAGCTGAAGGAAGCAGTGAGATCGGCTATCTCGCCATACCAGTTCATCTCCAGATTTTCCTCGTATCCGTCCCCCGTGGAGATTCCGTCATCCGCAAGGACATAGATGTGCCACTTGCTAGCACCGGCCGTGGCAGTGGCAACCTTTCCGGCCTTGAAATGAAACTCGAATGTTCCGGCAAACTCCGAAAGCGTCGGCGCCGAGCAGTTCCCGCTCACGAGTGCCCACGAGGTGCCCGCGTTCGGATCAATGCTCCACGCCGGAGAGCCGCCGTTCGTCCAGAGGAGAATCGCAGCCGTCTGGGTATCCCCCGAGGAGGGCACTTCCGCCGGGTTGTACGTGCCATCCGAATCGAAGTAGAGCGTCACCTTCACCGTGCTCAGATCGTTGAGCGTATTGTTATCCCTCACCGAGACCTTGAGGTTGTACTCGGCCTGAGGGGTGATGGTCGAAGTCTCCGCGGCGCCCGTCCCGGTGCTCCAGAGGGAGATCGCCTCGATCACCGGCGGGCACTCCTGAGCCCACGTTAGGCTCCAAGAATCCAAACGAGGGGTCTGACCGGAAACCGTGGCGGTCAACTCGGCATAGGCCTTCACCGAACCCACAGGCCCGGCACACGAGGAGATATCGTATCCCGCCGCCGCCTGTGTGGCGCTGATGGTGCAGAGCGTGGAGCTATCGGAAGCGTCGAGGATCCGATAGTTGATGCCCGTGCCTTCCGGGAGATTGTGGGAAGCGGTGAACGTGCTCCACTGGCAGAAATCATTCGGATCGATTTCGCGGGAGACGATGGAACCGGAAAGCGCCCCGCCGGAAAGGGTACAGCTCCCACTGTTGACCGCCACATTGGTCAGGCTTCCCACCGAGCCCTCCCCGGCAAAGGTATCGGACCATGAGCTTGATGTCTCTTCCGCCCCCATGGCAACCGTAGGCTCGGTGGAGGCATACTTGCGCCGTTCGTAGTGGCACCGGATCTCCTCGGCGCTCAGGGCCCGATTGTAGATCCGGACCTCATCGATCGTGCCTTTGAAGGGAAGCACGTAAGAACCCCCTTGATTCTTGATGCCGATCGCCTTCGTGTAGCTCGAGTCGAAGATGCTTGTCACCGTGCCCGAGACCTTCTGGGTATTGTCGGCCTCGCCGTTCAAATACACGTTGAACGTGCCCGAATCGAAGGTCGCCGCCACATGGCTCCACTGATTCAGCGGAAGTTGCGTGGTGCCATCGAGGTTATCGTAATTGGCACCGCTACTCGAAAGGTAAAGGGAGACCCTCCCGTAATAGAGGGAAAAGTGGACTGACATGTTCGTGCCATTGTACCAATCCGAGTAGATGAGCCCCCAATCGGGGTACGATGCCCACGTGGGCTTGACCCATGCCTCGATGGTGATATCCTCGGTAATGCCAAGGCTCGAAGAATCGGCGACGGTCAGGCGGTCGTTCGATCCATCAAAGGTGAGGCTATTGCCGGTGGCAAACGCAACATCACTTCGGCCATCCCACTGCCCCCCATCGGACCCCGCCCATGCCGGCTCGCCGCTGCCTTTGAACGTGGCGGTGTTTCCGTTCCCGGAGCTATCGGCGGTGGTCGTTCCCGTCCCCTCATCCATGTGCCACAGCGCCGCAAGCCCCGTTTCCCCGTAGTCTTTGGTGAAAGTGGCATCGAAGCTCGAAGCGGCGCTCGCCCCTTCCTTCCCGTAATACATGTAGAGATCGAGGGTTCCGCCGGCGGAAAGAGAGGGGATTTCCACCCATATGGTCGAGGTTCCCGATGCATTCCACGTTTGGATCCAGTAGTCGCACACCGTTCCGGCGCTCGTGACAAAGCGCAGATCCGCACCCGAGGCACCCTTGACCTTGGAATAATCGAAGGTGCTCGCCGAAAGCTCGACCTTCACCTGAAAGCCCGCAAGAGCCGTGCCGGAGTTCTCGGTGATTCGAATGAGGGTGCGGTAAGGCCATGAGGAATCCCACCATGCCGGCAAAGCATCCGCAGTCCCGGGATAAAGGAACGGCACAACCATCCCCACGATCCCGATGAGCGCCACTACAGTTGCAAGGATCGGCCGCGAAGAACGCCCCCCACGATTGCGTCTCTCCATACAACCCTCATGCGTGCCGATGCACCCATCACTTCATCGCAAAGCCCGATACCTCCGAAAGCCCCATATCACCCCTCCCCCGATGCCCAGAGCCCCTATGCCGGCTATGGCCCAGACCCACACCCGGCTACCGCCGGAGCCACCGCCCGGAGATGGTGTTTCCCCTCCCGTTTGAGGGCCGATGCCATCCCCCGAAACGCCCTCATCCGATTCGGAAGGAGCGGCCACATATATCGTCACGGCGGACCGATCGGCCGCCCGAACCTCACCCCCGACGAGAACCGAACACGGCCCGGACGCGATGGGCTTCCCCACCGGCCACCCCGCCGGAACCGCGATCGTGTATTGCACCGAGCCCGAACTCCCGGCGGAAAGTGTCCCGATCTCCCAACGGACCACCCCCTCTTCCACCATACCCCCGTTCGTAGCACCTACGAAAAGAGTCCCCTCCGGAAGAGAATCCACAAGGGTTATCCCCCGCGCCGGCGCGTGGCCCACGTTGGCATAGTGAAGGGTATATGTCACGGTTCCGGGGGCGGTCACCACCTCCGGCCAGACCGACCTTTCGATCTGAATGACCGGTGCAAGGACCGAGATCACCACCGGCGGCCCGGTCACCGGACCGGCTTCCGCACACCCGATCGTATAGCCCGCATTGGCGATCAGAGTGCCGTCGCTTGCCCCGGCATCCACCCTGAGCACAAGCTCAACGGTTCCGATTTCTCCGGCGCCCAATCCCCCGACCGCCCATCGAACGGCGCCATCCTCACCTCGCACTCCTCCACCGGAAGCGCGGGTAAAGCTCATGCCCGCCGGCACGGGGTCCATCAAAACGACGTCAGTGGCCGACCCATCGCCCCCATTGGCATAGCGGATCACATAGGTAAGATCTTCGCCGGCTTCAACGGTTTCCGCGGAGACCGATTTGGCCACGGTGAGGACGGGCGCTCCTTCGCCTTGGGCGGGAGTGGGCGCGATCGAGGGGGTGGGGGAAGAAGTGGGCTCCGGCTCTTCTATGAGCGACTCTCCGCCCGGGGTTTCAAACGGTGGGGGTTGTTCCTCCGGGGATGGACTCGGAGTGGGTCCCGGGGGAACATACGTATCAATGACGAGCTCACCCGCCGTCGAATCCGTGCCCACGTTCCCCGCGGCATCGGTAGCCATGGCGATCACATTGTGGGTGCCATCGGGAAGATCGGGGAAAATGGTGTCATCCGGTAGAAGCCATGTGCCGTTCCCTCTGTTGAGCGCCGCATATCCCTTCCCCCATACGATTACGGTGACCACCGCCGAGGGGTCATCCACCGTTCCCGAGAGCGGAGGCCTCGGGTCAGAGGTGACCAAGCGGTTCACCGAGATGCGGGGGGTGGTGATATCCACGGTCAACTCATCCGCTGTGGCATCGGTGCCCACATTCCCGATCGTATCGGTGGCGGTCACGGCGATATCATAGGTACCCTCGTCGAGCGAAGCCACCGTCCCATCGGTCAATATCCATGTCCCGTCCCCGTTGTTCACGGCGGCATAGGTGGCGCTGTTGACGGCAACCACGATCGTGGCCGAGGGGTCGTCCACGGTGCCGGTGAGGGGCGGGGTGGAATCATTCGTCGTGAGCACGTCCACGGTCACGGTGGGGGCGGTGGTATCCACGGTCACCGCCCGCGCCGCACTGAATTCCGAGGTATCGTCCGTGGTCATATCCGTGGCCGTTGCCGTAACCCAAGCCGTTGCCGGCAATGTGCCGGAAAAGACAGCGGTGAACGCAACCGTGCCGGTTCCGCCCGTCAAAGCGGTGATCGAGCCGAGGAACGTCTCCCCCTCACCGTATCCGGAGGAATCGGCGGCGGTGTTGGAGAAGAACTCGAGTGTGAACGTCCGATCGGGTGTGCTGACCAAAGCTCCCGAAACCATGGTGCGGCCGGCCCCCGTGAGCACCGAGGAAAGCACCGGGAAATTCTGGAGATTGTTCCCGCCCGTATCGGAATCGTCACTATCGTTGGCGGTTACACCATCGCCTCCGAGATCGATGCCCAAGGAAGCGTTGGAATAAATGGCGTTCGCAGTGATCGCGTTTCCCGTTCCGGAGGCGATGAAGACGCCGCACCCGTTCCCGGAGATCGTGTTGCTTTCGATCACATTCGAACTGGAGTCCACAAGATAGATGCCCCCAAGATAGCTTGTGCCGACGAGGGTGATCGTCGGGTAATCATCGAAGCCGGTGTACAGACTTACCGTCGCGCCCGCATCGGCGGTCTCCACGCCGGCTTCCCAGTTCGGGTTCCAATAGAAAGCGCCGCTCCCCGAATCATAGAGGATCGCATCGGGGACGAAGGCCTCCACCGTGGCCATGCCCCCGAGCGCCGCCTCCAAAGTGGCCCGGTCCGCCCAATTATCCTTCACCCAGAAAATCTGATATTGATTGTCCTCCCCCACACCACCGATCGAGAGGAGACTCAAATCGAACCCTCCGGCGGCTACGGCATCGGCGAGGATCACCGGATTATCGACATAGCTCGAGGGACAAACGATCACCCATTCATCGAATGTGTTCCGGCCGTAGAACAATGCCTCGCCCCCCGCACCCGCCGTGCACGGATTGCCGAGCTGATCATCGGAGCGGTAGGGGCTCGGTTCTCCCGGCCCCGCGCCGTCGGCATCATAGGCGAACACCGTATAGGTGTAGCTGTGCGATTCGATCGTCTCACTCGCGTTCCCGGAGATCGTATTGTAGCTCACCGTGCCGCTATCGGCACTCGAAAGATACACGCCGTAGCGGCTATCGCTGATCACATTGTATTCGATGATGGTGCCATCGGCTCCCGAGACGCTAATCCCGTTCTGGGTGTTATGCCGGATGCGATTCCCCCCGCCGGAACAACCGATGCGGTTGTTGTGGGCGCCGCTCGAAATGGTTATCCCGTGCCCGACGTTGGGAAGGGAAAGCGCGTCGCCGGAATCGGTGCCGATGTAATTGCCCAGAATCTCATTGCCCTCCGTATTATCATCCTGAAGGAGAATTCCGGAGGAATTGTTCCCCGAGATCACGTTCGCCGCGGCGGCCGCCGTGCCGCCGACCACATTCGCCTGAGATCCCCCAATGAGGATAATCCCCTGGCCGTCATTGGGAACGGCCGCATTGCCCGCGGCGTTCAATCCGATGATATTGCCCCGGATATAGTTCCCCGTAGAGCCATCGATCTGAAGGCCTCTTCCGCCATTGCCGCTGATCACATTGCCCTCGCCCGGGCCCGTGCCGCCGATGGTATTGCCATCGGCAGAATGCAACGCCACACCATCGAACGCATTGCCGATGGCCGCCATCCCCGTGGGGTCCACGCCCACATAGTTGCCCATGAAGAGGTTCCCCTCCCCGCTCATGCTGACCCCGTCCCTGCCGTTTCCCGAGATCACATTCCGGGCTCCTGAGATAGATCCCCCGATCGTATTCCCATCCGAGCCGATGGTGAGTCCCACCGAAGCGTTCGGAAGGGACCCCGTTCCCGCGGCATTGAGCCCGATCCAATTCCCGTAGAGGGTCACCCCACCCGGGGAACCCCCGATCCCGATCCCATCGCCGCCGTTACCGCTCACAATGTTCCCTTCACCGCTGGCCGTCCCCCCGATGACCGTATAAGGGCACCCACTGACGTAAATGCCATAGCTTCCATTGCCGATGGCCGCATCCCCTGCGGGGTTCGTGCCGATGTAGTTCCCCTTGATCACATTGGACTGCGTGTAGGAACCCGAAGACCACACCATCACCACACCCCACCCCGTGTTCCCCGAAATGATGTTCCGTTGCCCCGACGTGCTCCCCCCGATGACATTATCGTGCGCCCCCGTCTGAACGATCACACCAGACCCGTTGGGGAGGGCGGCGGTTCCGGTAGCATTGATCCCCACCCAGTTCCCCCACACCATATTCCCATAGGCCCCCGTTTGGATCTTGATCCCGTTATCGGAGAAGCCGGCGATGAGGTTCCCCTCATCGGCATCTTCCCCACCGATGATATTCCCGTAAGTGGTGCTCCCATCCAGAATGACGCCATCAGTGCGGCCGGAGATGACCGCTGTTCCGGCGGCATTCGTGCCGATGTAATTCCCCTGCACATAGTTGTCATAAGCCCCGCTCCCGATGAAAACGCCCGCCCCCGACCCGCTCTGCCCCGAAGCGCTGATGAGATTGCCGGCGTTTCCCCCACCCAAACCACTCCCTCCGATGAGATTGTCATGCGCCCCGTTCTTGAGCACCACAGCGGTGTACTGAGGCCCATCCCCCACCATCCCCGTCGGATCCGTGCCGAGGTAATTCCCCTCGATGACGTTGCCGTATGCATCTTCGCCATCGATATCAATGCACTCGTCGAATCCCGTAATGGCGAGTCCGCGAATGGTGTTCCCGGCCGAAGTAATATAGAAGCCACAGCCCGCAATCCCATCCCCGCTGATCTCGATCATGAGGACGCGGGTGCCCGCCGGACCGAGAGAGCCCTCCACCGCCCCCGACTGCGTATAGCCATCAATGGTCGTGCCGTCATCGGTGAGCGATGGAAGCGCAGAGAGAAGTGTGATCGTATGGGGCCCGTCACCGGCGATATCGAAGGTGATGGTATCGGGACCCGGATTGGCATTGGCATCGATGATGGCCTGACGGAGGGAACCGGCGCCGCTATCGGCGGTGGTGGTGACGGTGAGGGTATCGGCCTGAAGAGGATCGGGGAATATGCCCCCCCACAGGGAAAATGCCCCGAACAACCCAAGGATAAAAAAGGCGAGGGCACACTTCTGGGGGCTCATACGGCAAATCCCGGGCGATCCATAATGCCCCATCACCCTCCCCATGGGGTTTTGCATACTTATAACACACGCCGACTCAAAATGTCAATCGAACGGGGGCTCTCGATAACCGTCAACATTTGGTGTGTGGATACCTCCGAGCATCCCATGATCAAGTGAGAAAGCGATTTGAATGAGCGAGGGCATTCAGAGCCCCGGCGAAGGGGCGATTTGCATTGGCGGGGGCCGACCGGGGCCGGAAGGCCTCCATAAATTCAGGGCCGGGGGTTCGGCCGGCCGGTCTTATCTACGGTCATGTCAGATACGGGCTTCCTTTGAGCAATGGCGTCGCGAGGAGGGACTTGAGCACCTCTTTCCATCTCGATCCCGATACATCCGCCTTTGAATGCGGATATCCTCACTTCCGCACCGGCCCGCGCCAATCCATAGGCCCATATCCCCCTCGATCTCCGCGATCAGTTCATTCAAGCTTGCCATTACAGACCTCCTCGAATCTTGTGCGTTGCTCCTTCTAACCACGCCGAGATTCTTGGGATCTTTTTGTTCCCTCATCAACCCACCCAAATGGTACAGTAACCCAATCCCCGGCCGCATCTGTTATCTTCATCCGCAATCTGCTATCATCGCTGAATAAAAGAGGAGAACCGCATCCCGTGGAAAAGCACACCTCCGAGTTTCTCGAGAAGCGCTTGGGCAAAGAAGGGCTCGAGCGCCTTCTGCGCATTGACCATCCCGATCTTCACCGCCTCATCGCCCGATACGTGGTCCTGTGCAATCCGGACAAAGTTTTCATCTGCACGGATACCCCTGAGGATATCGATTATATCCGCCAAGCGGCCATCCGTAACGGGGAGGAAAAGCCCCTCGCCATCCCGGGCCACACGGTGCACTTCGACGCCTACGATGATCAAAGCCGCGATCGAGAGAACACCGCCATCCTCGTCCCGAAGGGGACGGAGGCGGGATCGTTCATCGTCACCAAGGACCGGGACGAGGGTTTGAGGGATGTGCACACGATCATGAAAGATATCATGAAGGGGAGGGAGCTATTCGTATGCTTCTTCACCCTCGGCCCGATCGGTTCTGAGTTCACGATTCCGTGCGTGCAACTCACCGATTCGGCCTATGTGGCACACAGCGAAACCCTTCTTTACCGATCCGGCTATGAGGAATCCGTCCGGAAGGGGCGTTCGGCCGCCTTCTTCAAGTTCATTCACTCGCAGGGAGAATTGGACGAGCGGAAGGTCTCCAAGAACCTCCATCTCCGCCGGATTTACATTGATCTTGCGGAGGAGACGGTTTACAGCGCGAACACGCAGTACAGCGGCAACACGATCGGGCTCAAGAAACTCGCTTTGCGTCTGGCCATCCAGCGGGCCTCCCGGGAAGGGTGGCTTGCGGAGCACATGTTCATTATGGGGTTCAATGGTCCGAATGGAAGGGTCACCTATTTCACGGGCGCGTATCCTTCCATGTGCGGCAAAACGTCCACCGCGATGATGCCGGGGGAGCGGATCGTCGGGGATGACATCGCATATCTGCGGAGCATCGGAGGAGAAGTACGGGCGGTGAACGTCGAGAAAGGCATGTTTGGCATCATCCACGGCATCAATTCGAGGGACGAGCCTCTTCTTTGGCAAGCCCTCCGTCAGCCGGGGGAGGTGATCTTTTCCAACGTGCTTTTCACCGAGGACGGCCGCGTTCACTGGCAAGGCGCCGATGGAGAAACGCCGCCGAAAGGCTTCAATCACTCCGGAACGTGGTTTGTGGGAAAAAAAGACTCCAAGGGAAAAGAGATCCCCTGTTCTCACCCCAACGCCCGCTTCACGATCAACCTCCGTCTATTGCCCAATTTGGATCCGATCATCGAGGATCCCCATGGCGTGAGGGTGGACGGAATCGTTTACGGAGGAAGGGACTCAGATACGTGTGTCCCCGTCGAGGAAGCCTTCGACTGGGATCACGGGATCATCACCAAGGGGGCCGCACTCGAATCCGAGACGACGGCGGCGGTTCTCGGGACGCCGGGCATGCTGGAATTCAATCCCATGTCCAATCTGGATTTTCTCTCCGTTCCCCTGGGAAAATACATCCAGAACAATCTCGATTTCGGCAAGAAGGTCGCCCGGCCGCCCCGGATCTTCGGGGTCAACTACTTCATCCGCGATCGGAGCGGCGCCTTCCTGAATTCCAAGGACGATAAGCGAATATGGTTCAAGTGGATGGAGCTGCGGATTCACGGGGAAGCCGGAGCCATCGATACCCCTACAGGCCGCATCCCCCGATACGAGGATCTGGCACGGCTTTTCCGGGCGGTGCTCGGCAGGGAATACGATCGAGAGGACTATCTTCGACAGTTCACCATCCGCATCCCGGAGCATCTGACAAAGATCGAGCGGATCGAGGGGATATTCCGCTCCGTCCCCCATACGCCCACCCGGCTGTTCGAAACCCTCCTCGCCCAGAAAGAACGGCTTCGGGCTACACAAGAGAGGCTCGGAAGCTATGTCCCTCCGGACAAGCTCTGATATGGGCGACCCATCGCCCGCGTGGATATTCCCAGTGATCGTTCGAGGTGATCGTTCATGGCATGGAAACCTACAGATGAAATGCTGCCTCCGGATTTTCCCACCGGGGTCCATCTCCTTCACGAACCCTCTCTGAACAAGGGGACGGCTTTCACCGAAGCGGAACGCAAACGCTTCGGCCTCCGGGGGCTCTTGCCGCCACACGTGCACACGCAGGAAGAGCAGGTCATGCGGGTCATGGAGAACTTCCGCAACAAGCCCACGGATATCGAAAAGTACATTCAAATGATCAGCCTGCAGGACCGCAACGAAACGCTCTTCTACCGGGTGGTGATGGACTACATCGAACAGATGATGCCGATCATCTACACGCCCACGGTGGGATTGGCATGCCAGACGTACGGCCACATCTTTCAGCGGCCGCGGGGAATATTTGTCTCGGCCCGGGACCGGGGTCGCGTGATTGATATCCTGCGCAACTGGCCGAACCGCGATATCCGCATCATCGTGGTGACCGATGGAGAGCGAATACTGGGATTGGGCGACCTCGGCGCTGCGGGGATGGGCATTCCCGCGGGGAAGCTCTCGCTCTATACCGCTTGCGCGGGCGTGCCCCCCTCCCAATGTCTCCCCATCACCCTCGATGTCGGAACGAACAATGAATCGCTCCTCGCCGATCCCCTTTACATCGGGCTCCGGCAACGGCGGCTTCGGGGCCCGGCTTACGACTACATCGTGGAAGAGCTGATCATGGCCGCCCAGGAGCTGTACCCGGGCGTCCTGATCCAATTCGAGGACTTCGGCACGGTGAACGCGTTCCGACTCCTCGCCCGATACAAGGATGAGGTATGTTGTTTCGATGACGATATTCAGGGCACCGGCGCCGTCTCGCTCGCCGGCATATACTCGGCGCTCAGGATCACGGGCGCCAACCTCACGGACCAAAGGATCCTATTCTTCGGCGCCGGCGAGGCGGGCATCGGCACCGCCGATCTGCTGGTCTCGGCGCTGATCGCCGAGGGACTCCCTCCGGAAGAGGCTCGAAAGCGATGCTGGTTTTTCGATTCGAAGGGCCTCGTGGTCAGGGCCCGGGCCGACCTCCCCGATTACAAGCTTCCCTACGCGCACGAGCACGAGCCCATCACCGATCTAGCCACCGCCATTCGGGCGCTGAGGCCGACCGTTCTGATCGGCGCTTCCGGGCAGCACGGCGCCTTCACCCGCGCCATCCTCGAGACCATGGCCGAGTTCAATCCGAGGCCCATCATCTTCTCCCTATCCAATCCCACCTCCAAATCGGAGTGCACCGCTGAAGAAGCCTATACCTTCACCGAAGGGCGGGTCATCTTCGCCAGCGGCAGCCCGTTCGCGCCCGTGACGATCGGGGGGAAAACGTTCATACCCGGTCAGGGGAACAACGCCTATATCTTCCCGGGAATCGGTTTGGGGGTGATCACCTGCGGGATCAGCCGGATCACCGACGAGATGTTCCTAACGGCGGCCAGAACGCTGGCGGGCCTTGTCATGGAAGAGGATCTAGCACAGGGGCGGATCTATCCGCCGCTCAAAAAGGTGAGGGAGGTTTCTCTCGCCATCGCCACCGCCATCGCCCGGATCGCTTACGAACGAGGATTGGCAAGTGTACCCCGGCCCGGTGATCTTCGGGCCTATATCGCCTCACAAATGTACGAGCCCAGATACCGGAACTATGCCTAGGGGGCGGAGCACTGCACGTTTCAACCGGCGTCCCTGCGGCCCGAGGTCTTCTCCACATACGCCCGGACGATATCGTGCCGGCGGAGAACCCCCACAAGGCGCGAAGGATTGTCTCGATCCACCACAGGGATAGATCCCACATCTCTGGCCCCCATCTGCAACAACACCTCATGCAAGGTTTGATCCGGATAGGCCACGATGAGGGATCGGGTGGTGGCGATATCCGCCACGGTCAAAGGAGAAGAAGGCCCTCCCATCTTCCTCTCCATTCCCGTATGGATATCGCTCAGCGTGACAATGCCCATCAGCCGGCCGGATTCGTCCACGACGGGGAAGCCCAGTTCGCCGCTCTGCTCGATCCGATGGAGTAGTTCATCCACGGCCATCGTAGGCGGAACCGTGGGAAAATCCCGTGCCATGACCTCGCCCACCCTGACCGTGCGCATCACATCCTTCTCCTCCATGCGCCGGATCTCCACGCCCCTTCGTTTGAGAGCTAAAATGTAAAGGCTTTCGCTGGATAGCGATCGCGCGACGATGGTCCCGATGACCACCGTGGTCATGACCGGGAGGATGATCTTGTAATCGCCCGTCATCTCGAAAAGAATGAGAATGGCCGTGATCGGGCCGCGAACGACCACCGCGAAAAACCCCGCCATTCCCGCCATCGCATAAGCGCCGACGGGCGCGACCGCGCCCGGAAAGGCTTCGCCGAACAAACTCCCGCACGCACTGCCCAAAGCGGCCCCTATGAGGAGCGCCGGTGCAAACGTACCCCCGCTCCCCCCGCTCCCCAGAGTAATGGAGGTGCCCAGAACCTTCGCCACCAGAAGGCCCAACGCCGCCAGAGCCCCGGCCTACCCCAGAAGAATGCCGTCCACCGGTCCGGAGTCGAGAAGAGCACCATCGGGACCATAATGGGCCCCATAGCCCACGCCGAAGATATCGGCGGAAAACCCGCCCGAAGAGATGTACCGAAGGGAAAGGAACCCGATCACACCCACGAGCACACCGCCAAGGGCGGGGGCAAGGTACATCGGCACATGCCCCTTCGTGAACCAGTGCGAAAGCACATCTTCGGTCCGATAGAAGAAGCGCATGAACCCCAGTCCGGCGAAGGCACACACCAATCCCAGAAGCATGAAAAGGACGATCTCTTGATCGTTCTTGAGAGTGTAGGCGGGCATGGCAAAGGAAGTCGGCTTGTCTTCCGTGAAAAGGAAGGCCCGGGCGATGATATCCGCCATGACCGAGCTGAGGACGATAAAGCCCACATTCCGCGCGATGATCCGGCGCTGAACGACCTCAAGGGCAAAGAAAGCCCCCCCAAGGGGGGCATTGAACGTAGCGGAAATACCCCCCGCAACCCCACAGAGCACCAGCGTGCCCAGCCAATCCCTCGGCACACAGAACCACTGACCCACCGCCGAGCCCAACGCCCCTCCGATCTGAACGATGGGCCCCTCTCGGCCGGCCGAGCCTCCGCTGCCGATGCAGATCGAAGAGGCCAGAACTTTGATCGCTGCCACCCGTTTGCGGATGCGGCCCCCCGCTGTGGCCAAAGCCGCCATGACGTCGGGGGGACCATCCCCCTTCGTCTCCCGGGCAAGAAAGTACACGATGGGCCCGACCAAGAGCCCGCCCACAGCGGGGAGGAGGATCACATAATAATCCCCCATGAAGTCCAAGCACCGCCCCCCCGATTGAAGAATAGCCAACTGAACCACTCGATGGACTTCCAGAAGAGATAGGCCCCGAACCCCGCCCCGAGTCCAATCAGAATAGCCAAGAAAATGCCTGCGGCATCATCCGAGGTGCGGCGAAGCAAAACCCACGGATACGTGGCATAGTCAAGAAGAATCGGCCTGCCGGTCCGTTGCATCTCTCTGGAATGCAGGAAATTGTTCAAGCGGGCTTTCCAACAGATTCTACTCCCCCGCACCGTTCAATACAACTCGCGGGGCCAAAAACAGCGATCGAAGAAGCGCATCCAAAAGACGCCTCTCTCAGGGGAGTGGGAATGCCCTTCAAGAAGACCCCTTGGGTGGGTGGGATCGGAGAGGTCTGATCGTTCATCGGACTTCCGATCCAGAGCGAAAGATGCTATCCTCTTCGTGAGAGGACAATCCTCGCAAGGAGGGTTCCATGAGACCGCTGAGCAAGATTGCACCGGAATGGTGGGATTACACCACGCTGGACCGGGAGATTCTGGAGGCGGCCGCCCGCCTCACCGCGGATGATCTCCTCGGCCTCTCGCGGGAGGGTTTCACGATCAAGTTCTACGATACGGTCGAGGAGTTCTATCTTGCCGAGGCGCTGGAATACATCACCGCTTGGCGTGCCGCAACCCCCGAACAGCCCGCCGGCATCTGCGGGCCCATCGGGCCGACGGAGCAACTTCCCCTCGTCGCCCGAATCGTGAACGAGCTCGGGATCGATCTCAAGTATGCCCATTTCTGGGGCATGGACGAATGGGTTGTGAAAGGCAAGGAGGTGGGAATGGATTTCCCCCTCGGATTCGCCCGCACCGATATGGAGCTCTGCTTCAATCGCATCCGTCCGGAACTGCGAATGCCCCCGGAGAACATCCATTTTCCGAAAGCCGATCCCCGGGAATACATCGAAAGCTGGGGGAAAGCCCGGTGTGTGATCATGCAGGGCGGGCAGGGGGAGGTCAAGCACTGGGCCTTCAACGATCCGCCCAAACGCGAGGGCCGTTACAAAGACCATCCCCCCTCACCGGAAGAATATCGCCGGCTCTCCACACGGGTGGTAGATCTACACCCCCTCACCCTCATCCAGAACGCGCGCACCTCGGCGGCGGGAACGATCCACGCCGTCCCGGCACAGGCGGTAACGGTGGGACCGGTGGAAACTTGGAAAGCAGAGAAGGTCTCCATCTGGCACCCCGGCCATCACGATAACCCCTTCGGCATCCGGCTCACCGCATACATGATCTCCAAGCACATCGTGGATACATCGGTGCCCATGTCGCTCCTCGCGGATCACCCCAACGTTCAATTCAATTATCTGCGCAGCGGGATCGGAACGTGCCAGACCGAGATGCATTGAGCCGGAGGTCAAAGCCGATCGTCGTGGGTATCGGCGAGCTCCTGTGGGATTTGCTTCCTACGGGCAAGGCGCTCGGCGGGGCGCCAGCCAACTTCTGCTATCATGCGCAAGCGCTCGGCGCCGAGGCGATCATCGTCTCCTGCATCGGGAGAGACCTTGAAGGAGACGAGGCGATTCATCGTCTGACTTCTCTCGGGCTCACCACCGCGTACATCGGGCGGGACGAAGCCCGCCCGACCGGCACGGTTTCGGTCTCCCTGGATGCCGCCGGGAAGCCATCCTATGTGATCCATGAGAACGTGGCATGGGATTATATCCCCGGCACCCCGGAAATTTTGGCCCTTGCCTCCCGGACGGACGCCGTCTGCTTCGGCACCTTGGCCCAGCGCTCCGAAGTCTCGCGATCCACGATCCGATCCTTTCTGAAGGCCACCCGCCCCCAAACGATCCGGCTCCTCGACCTCAATCTGCGCCAAACATTTTACGATCGAAAGATCATCGAAGATTCCCTTCACATGGCCACCGTGCTCAAGCTGAGCGACGACGAGCTCCCGGTTCTGGCCGGTTTGCTCTCGCTCGAGGGGGATCCGCTATCGCTTGTGGAGGAACTCGGCCGGCGTTACCGCCTGAAAATCGTGGCCCTCACGAAAGGGGCCAAAGGAAGCCTTCTCTATGCGGAAGACCGGTTCTTCGCCCACCACGGATACGCCGTAGATGTGGTGGATACGGTGGGGGCGGGGGATGCGTTCGCCGCGGCACTGGCCCTCGGCCTTCTCGAAGGCCGGGATTTCGATGCGATCAATGAAAAAGCCAACCGCTTGGCCGCCTTCGTCTGCTCCCAAGCGGGAGCCATGCCGCTCATCCCCGAAGAAATCTTGCAAGATGAGTGAAACGGCTCAAGGCTATTGACAAATGGAGCGATACAATCTGATAATTCCCGTAGTGGGCACATTTTCTTTTCCGCCGCCGGTCTTTGAGCAACGCGAGGAAGGTTGAAGGTTCATTGGGCCGATGAGCAAGACCGAAGCCAAGAAGCGCTTGCCCCCCCGCAAAAAACCCGCTCGAGAACTCTGGATCGCCTACGTCTCCACTTTCCCCCCCCGCAAATGCGGCATCGCCACTTTCACCGAAGACCTCACCCGCGCCATGGATGGCCTTCTGGCCCCCACCATCAAATCCAAGATCGTGGCCATGAACCGCGACGACGTGATCGGGTATCACTATCCCAAGAAAGTGATCCTTCAGATCAATCAGGAACGCGATGACGATTACCTTCGAGCGGCTGAAATCCTCAACCAAAGGGATGAAATCCAGCTCGTCAACATCCAGCATGAGTTCGGTATATTCGGGGGAGAATGGGGTTTCAGACTGATCCCCTTCTTGCAAGCGCTGAAGAAGCCCAAGGTGATCACCTTTCACACGGTCCTCCCGGACCCTTCAGAAAAGCTCCGAACGGTGGTGCAGGCCCTCGCCGAACACACCGGCGGGATCACGGTCATGACCCAACGATCGAGAGCGATCCTCCAACAGGAGTACGGGATCGCTCCGGAGAAGATCAGAGTCATCCCACACGGCATCCATTCGGCGCCATACACCACCAGCAAGCAAGCCAAGAAGGCCCTCGGCTTTGCCGACCGAACGGTTCTCTCCACATTCGGACTTCTGGGGCGCGGAAAGGGATTGGAATACGTCATCGAAGCCTTGCCCGAGGTGGTCAAGCGCTTCCCCAAAGTCATCTATCTCATCTTCGGGGCCACCCATCCGACGGTGCTGAAGGAAGAAGGGGAATCGTATCGGAACATGCTCATTCAGAAAGTCCATGAGCTGAGCCTTCAAGACCATGTGAAGTTCTACAACAAGTACTTTTCGCTGGATCAGGTCCTGCGGAATCTTCAGGCAACGGATATCTATATCTCCCCTTCCCTTGATCCCAATCAGGCCACTTCCGGAACCCTCTCCTATGCCCTGGGGATGGGACGGCCGGTGATCTCCACCGCCTTCGCTCAGGCCCGGGAGGATATCACCGATGAGGTGGGCCTTCTAGTGGATTTCCGGAACCCCGGGGCCTACACGGAGGCCATTTGCCGGCTCCTCGAGGACGAGGAATGGCAACAGAGCTTGGGGCGGAATGCCTATTTCCGAACCCGCAACCGAACTTGGCCGAACGTGGCGATTCAATATTCGAAGTTCTTCGCTGAGCACGCGCCCGGGACGGCGGCGATCATCGAGCGGAAAAGCTTCCCCAAGATCAAGCTCGACCATTTGCTCCGCTTGACCGACGATTTCGGGATCGTCCAGTTCGCCAAACTCACCGAGCCCGATTTCACCTCGGGCTACACCCTCGATGATAACGCCCGCGCCTTGGTGGTGATCTCGAAATACCTTGAACACGTGGGCAGGGCCTCGAAGTCCTTCTCGCCGGCTCAAAAGCGCAAGCTATGGCAACTCGCCCATATCTATCTCGATTTCATTGCATTCGTATCGAGGCCGGACGGATGCTTCGATAATTACGTCACCGGGAACCGCACCCTCAACCACAAACAGAACCGTCAATCGAGTCTCGAGAACGCCAACGCCCGGGCCCTTCATGCGCTGGCCACCGCAACGATCTCGACCGCGATGCCCATGAGCATCCGCCGGCAAGCCTCCCGGCTCCTCAAGGAGCGCATCATCCGGGGGTGCACGTTCGATTCACCGCGGGCCATCGCCATCTACGCCAAGGCGCTCTCGGTGCTCCTCAGAGGAAGGGTTCGAGCCTATCGCAGCGAGATAGAACGGCTGCTCAAAGAGCAATGTGATAAACTCGTCTTGCTTCATCGGCAGAACAGTTCCTCCGAATGGCCATGGTTCGAGGGATACCTGACCTATTCCAATGCCGTGTTGCCGGAGGCATTGCTTCTGGGCTATCGCCACACCGGCATCGAGGAATACCTCAAGATCGGCAAAACAACCCTGGATTTCCTTCTTCGGGAAAGCTTCCGGGAGGGCATCTGTATGCCGGTGGGGCAGGAAGGATGGTACCCGAAGGATGGACCGCACAACCGCTTCGACCAGCAACCGGAAGAGGTATGTGCCTTCATCTATGCGCTGCGGACCGCCTATCACGTGATACACGATGAAAAGTACTTGGATCTCATGCACCGGGCTTTCAACTGGTTCTTGGGAGACAACATCCTCAACCAAGTGATCTACGATCAGACCACGGGCGGTTGCTACGATGGCGTGGGGGAAAAGACCATCAATTTGAACCAGGGTGCGGAATCCACCATCTCGTATCTTTTGGCACGTCTGGCCTTTTACGAGATACAGAGCCCGAGCACTCCATCCCGGAAGAAAACCGGATGACCCACATTCAGACATATTCAGAAAGACGCGACAGCCATTCCTCGGAATGGCTTCCATGGTTCGGATTTTTATCATGCGGCGGACTTGCGCCGAGCAGCCGCAGGATGGTCACAACATAAACCATGCCGATGAGGTCTCGGGAGAATTTCTGCGCAGCGGTGATCGTGGCCCATCCGGATGATGAGACCCTTTGGGCCGGCGGCACGATTCTGATGCATCCGGAATGGCAGTGGACGATCGTTACCCTCTGCCGCAGGAGCGATCCCGATCGAGCGCCGCGATTCTTCCGGGCTCTTCAGGAATTCAAGGCGCAGGGCGCGATGGGGGATCTCAACGATGAACCCTCTCAGCCCCCACTTGCGGATGCGCTCATGGAGGAGACGGTGCTCTCCCTTCTCCCACAAACGGATTTCAGCCTTCTTGTGACTCACGGGCCGCGGGGCGAATACACCCGGCACCGGCGGCACGAGGAAACGAGCCGCGTCGTGGGTTCCCTCTGGAGCCGCCGGATCCTCCGGGCCCCTGAGCTCTGGATGTTCGCCTATCGGGATTCCGGCATAGGAGGCATCGAGGACCCTCCCCGGCCGATCGAGACGGCGCACCGACGAATCGACTTACCGGAGGAAATCTGGAAGCGGAAATACCGCATCATCACCGAAATCTACGGATTCGATCCCCGGGGGTACGAAGCCAACATCGTGCAACGAGAGGAGGCATTCTGGCGCTTCCGTTCCGCAGCACGATTTCAACGATGGCTTAAAACGGGAGGGAGAACGCTATGAAAGTGCTGGTTCTCTACGAGTACCCCCCACCGCCCGGGGGACTGGCCACCCAAGGGGATCTCCTGTACCGGGGACTCAAGGAGCTCGGGGTGGATACGTACGCCGTCCACTTCCAGAGCGCCCAAGAGAAAGAATGGTACTATCGGTGGTTCAAGCCGGATGTGGTCGTGGGCGTCGGATACTGGGGGGATACCCCCGACCTCGTGCTTCACCCCCAGCACTACGGAGTGCAACCCGTTCCATGGCTGGTCGCCGATGGCTATGTAACCCAACACCTCGAAGTCCTCAACGCCCTGCCCCTCGTGTTAACGACATCCCAGTGGGTGAAAGAAGTGTACATCCGCGACGGGCTCGATGGGGACAACATCGAAGTCCTGCCGGTAGGTTGCGATACGGATGCTTTCATCCCCCGCGATCGCAGGGATCCGAAAGTAGCGTATGTGCGAGAGGGGCTCGGCGTCTCTCCCGATGAGCTCATGATCCTCACCGTCGGCGGGGATGCGGCTTCCAAAGGGGCTCAGGAGGTGATGCAAGCGCTGGCCATCATCGATCATAAGGCCCCGCCGTGGAAATACATCTGCAAGGTATGGCCGCAACCGCGCACGGCAGAGCAGAACATGCAGGATATCCGCCTTGCCACTTCGCTCGGCATCGAGCGGAAGGTCCATCACGCCACGAGCATCGTCTCTCGAAACTTCATGCCGTACCTCATGGCCGCCTGTGATATTTATGCCGCTCCCTCACGCCTCGAGGGCTTCGGCATGCCGCACATCGAGGCCGGCGCATGCGGCAAACCGGTGCTGAGCATCAACGCGATGGCTTTGAAAGAAACGCTCGTCCATGGCGAGACGGCGTTCCTCGCCGGAGTGGCGATGGAAGTCGTCCTCCGGGAGGCCACGGTGGGCGGGGAATCGGGGGAACACCGGGTGGTTTTTCCAACCCCGCGCACGGTGGATTACCGGGCCAGCGTGCACGATATCGCCAACTACCTCATGGACCTCATGGAGAGCGAGAAGCTCCGCCGCAAGATGGGAGAGGCGGGCCGCCGCCGGGTAACGGCAAACTACGATTACCGCGTGGTGGCCAAGAAATTCGTCGAGATCATCACGAGACGCCTCGGCATTTCGTGATGAAGGCATCGTCCCGCCAACCGGGAATGACCGCCGCGAGGAGAAATGAACGCAAAACTGCACGCTCAAGTGAAAGAAGCCAAGAAGGCCGCGATGGAGGTTCTACTCCATAACATTCACGGCCCTTTCCAAAAACTGCCCCGCACCGCGGGATGGGGATACCCGGAGCCTTACACCCGCGATTGGATGATCGCTTCCCTCGGGGTCCTCGTCTCGGGAAATCCGAAGCTGATCCGAAGCCTCCGCCGGGTGCTCGAGACCTTGGCCAAGAACCAGAGCCCCCGGGGACTCATCCCCGGACTCGTGCATGAGCCGGATGATCGCGGATCCAGCGACACTACACCGCTCTTCATCCTCGGCGTAGGCTTCTTTCGGAAAGCCACCGGTGAAGCCGACTTTTTGGAAGAAGCCGTCCAGAGGGCAATGACGTGGATGGATTATCAGAGCCCCACGGATAACGTGATCGTGGGTCAATTGCCCACCAGCGATTGGCGGGACGAGCAATGGGTGCTGGGGTATGGATTGTACGTGAACACGCTCGTATATAGCTACCTCCGGCTCTATGGAGAGCACCGCAAGGCCGCTCTCCTCGAACGCGAGATGGAGAAATTCACCATCACCGGCGGGGTCAAGCACCGCCATGTCCACGAGGGCTTGGCGCTTCGGCGCAAGCCCTACTACGCCATGTGGTCTTACAAAGTGCTTGCGGATGAGCGGTTCGATCTCATGGGAAACAGCTTGGCCATCCTCTCGGGGATCGCTTCTCCTTCGAGAGGCCGCAGAATGCTCTCGTGGATCGAACGGGAGTGCCGGGCCCTTCGGGAAAAGGGACTCCTCGGGCTCGATCTCCCGCCCGTCTTGCTCCCGTACATCCGCCCTCAGGATCCGGATTGGCGCCCCCGATATGCCCAATTCAACCGCCCCGGTGAATATCACAACGGCGGGGTATGGCCGTGCGCCTGTGGATTCTACGTTGCCGCAGCCGTGGCCGCCGGAAAATTCCGCCTCGCGGAGAAAAAGCTCGCCGCCCTCACCGATTTGGTGCGGCCGGCTCGCATGGCGAACGTCCCCTACGGCTTCAACGAGTGGTTCCGGGCTCAGGATGGAACCCCCTGCGGGGAAGATTGGCAGACATGGTCCGCAGCGATGTATCTCTATGCCGCCACATGCGTCGAGGAGCGGAGGACCCCTTTCTTCGACGAGATCCGCGCGCACATCCCCACGGCCCAGAGTATCGGAAATGCGGTCTAAGCATTTCTGGGGAAATACCCCCACAGGGGGGTGGGGGTCTCTCCACTGGCAACGCCCGCTTCCGAATCGTTACAATCGTTAGAGTAAAGCCAAAAAGAGCGATTGAAGAAGAGAGTGCACAAAACGCGTCTCTCGGGGGATTGGGGATGTCCCCCCAGAAAACCCTTCGGGCGGGGGGATCGGAGAAGCCGGATCGTTCATGGGGTTGGGGAAATTCCGGGGCAAGGTCCGCAGTAACGTGATCGAGGTCATCCACCCTGAGAGTGAAGGACACAAAGCGGAATCGCCGTTTTGGGGGTAAAGAGAGTTTTAGACATGTGGATCAGACGGATCATTGCGGCATTTCTCGTCCTTTTGCTCTTCATTTCCTTCGCCGGGGTTCTTCTCATGACGCAGGCCGGTGATTCCTTCGGAAGCGCCGGCTTCTACGATCGGCAGATGAAGAAGGCAGATGTGTACAATTTCGTTTACGATGAGCTTTTGCCGGCGGCGCTCGACGAGGCCGAGGAGACCGCCTCCGATGACAACCCCGTGAATACGGACGCCATCCGCGACGAGATCATCGCCGCCGCACGAGAGGCCTTCCCCCCGGATTGGCTCGAACGTGAATTCAAATCCATCACGAAGGTCATCGTCCCCTATTTCACGGGCGGCAAGGATACCTTCACCCACACCATCCCTCTGGACGAACGCGTGAGCGCCGCCGTTGCCGCCATCCGGGAACACCTTCTGCAGGGAGAAGCTTTCGATAGCCTCTACGCCGATCTCACCTCATACGCCGCCGATCGGTTGATCGAGAACCTCGATAAGCTCCCCTACAAGCTGACTCTGAACAAAACATCGGTGGAATCCTCCCTTCGCTCCGCCTTCCCGAAGGAATGGATGGCCGCTCAGCTCAACACCGCGCTCGACTCCCTCGTGCCGTACCTTACCGATGCCTCGGATACGTTCACGGTAACGTTCGAATTCCGGGATCGCGTGGACGCCGTAGCCGCCGCCGCGCTCGAAATCCTGAGCTCGAAGGAAACCTACGATTACGTCATCGATCAGACGATCGAGCCGATCGTCGAGGAGAACCTTCCCGATGGTTTCTCCATCCCCTTCGGAATCACCTTCACCGCCGCAGATATCTCCGCGGCGATCAAACGGGTGCTCCCCGAAAACTGGGTGGAGGCTCGACTCGTCGAGGTCATTCAGGAGATCGCCGCCTACGCCAAAGGCGAGGTTTCCACTTTCGGTGTGAACATTCCTCTCGAGGACCGCAAGGCCGCCGCAGCCGATGTGCTGGCCGAAACAGCGGACCAAGCCTTGAGGGAAACGTTCGAAAGCCTTCCCACCTGCAGTCAATCCCAATTCTCATTGGCCCTAGCCAAGCTGGCCCACAAACCCCTCGGCACACTGCCCGATTGCCGTCCCGCCGGCATCTCCTACGAGATGTTCAAGACAATGGTGGGTAGCGCCATCGGCACGAATGTAGATGCCCTCATCGCCGCAACAATCCGGCAAACGATCGAGTCCGAGATCCCCGATGAATGGGCCTTCACCGAGGAGAATTTGAAAGACGCGCTGGGCCGGGGGAACGAAGACCTTTTGGAAAAAGCCAGAGAATACGTCTCGGAAGGGTGGAGTCTCACCGAGGCCGATCTCCTCGATGAGCTCAGTCCCGAGGACGAGGATACCCTCAATGACCTCCGCGGGTATATCGGGCGCGGATACACGTTCACCGAGGCGGATCTGAGGGAAGCCGTCTCCGATGACGGCAAGGATCCAGAGGCGCTCGATTCGTTCGATGATTCGCGCCATCTCATCCATACCCTCCGATCGTGGACATGGGCATTCTGGCTTCTGCCGGCGGCGCTCATTCTGGGGATCGGATTCCTCGCCGGAAACGGATGGAGGGGACGGACCCTGTGGGCGATGGGAAGCCTCTTCATCGTCTCCCTCGTCATTTGCATCGTGGTATCGGTGCTCGATGCCCGTCTGACCGATCAAAAGATCTCCGAGGCGTTCGATCAATCGGACCTCAGCGGGTTGGAACGGGTGATCTCGGAGAAGGGAGAGGAGATCGCCCGGAATTGCGCTTCGAGTTTCGTCTCGGCCGTTCGGGGGGATACGATTATCACCATGGTGATCACCGGATTGATCGGGGCGGGAATCGTGGGCGGGGGGATCATCTATCGGCGGCGGATGCCCGGCACCGTCGCACTGCCGACTCATCCTTCTGCACCCCCCGGGGGATCGTTCCCACCGGATAAAGATGAGACCATCGCCGGCCCATCGGATGTGGAGGCGCCCGGGGGCCGGTGAAGCAATCAAACGTAAGTCAAAGTCAATCGGGGAGGAGATGAAACCATGGCACCCACAAAGAAGAAGGAATCCCAGAGAGAATCGGCAAAGCCCCAGCGGGCCATCCGAAAGATCGGAGTGCTCACGAGCGGCGGGGATGCACCCGGAATGAATGCGTGCATCCGTGCAGTGACTCGGGCCGGCATGGCCAAAGGGCTCGAAGTGATCGGCATCAAGCGGGGATACTCGGGCATGTTCGAGAAGGAATTTGTCAAGATGAACTCCCGTTCGGTGGCGAATATCATTCAGCGGGGGGGCACCATACTGGAGAGTTCCCGCTGCGAGGAATTCATGACTCCCGAGGGAAGAGCCCAAGCGGCCAAGAATCTGCTCGAGGAGGGCATCGATGCTCTCGTGGTCATCGGCGGGAACGGGAGCTTCCTTGGGGCGGATGCCCTGTGCCGGGAGAGCCCGATTCAAGTGATCGGCGCCCCGGGAACGATCGACAATGATGTGTACGGTACGGACTTCACGATCGGATTCGATACGGCCGTGAACACCGCTCTGGAGGCCATCGACCGCATTCGGGATACGGCGGATGCGTTTCAACGGGTGTTCTTCGTGGAAGTGATGGGGCGCAAATCCGGCTACATCGCCCTCGAGGTCGGCATAGCGGGCGGTGCCGAAGAGATCCTCATCCCGGAGCACAGCATCGATCCGGAGACCCTCAGTCACACCATCCGCGAGAGCTTCCGGAGGGGCAAACGGAGCAGTATCGTGGTCGTGGCCGAAGGGAACGAGACCGGCCACACCATCGAGATCGCGCGATATGTGCAGTACCGCCTCAAGCTCGATTGCCGGGTATGCGTGCTCGGGCATCTGCAACGGGGCGGACCGCCCACAGCCAAGGATCGCGTTCTGGCCTCCCGCCTCGGCGCCGCCGCCGTGGACGGCCTTCTGCAAGGAAAATCGGGGTGTGCCGTGGGAGAAATCGCCGGAGAGATCGTCTTCACTCCTCTCAAAGAGGCCGCCGAGAAGAAGAAACCGCTGAACCTCTATTCGCTCAACGCGATGAAGGTTCTCGCGCTCTAAGCCCATCGTCAAGGCACGGGGGTCCACCGCGACGAAAAATTGCCCGCGCGGCTATTCGTTGGGATCTCTGGTCCCAAGGCCGTTCTTAGGGGCGTTTCCCCTATGTTGACTCTCCAGAACGGGCTATATTATAATGAGCACGGCAATTCAGAACCTCAGCAACAAGTTGTGGCACATTGGAAATGGGGGAACTCTTCATCGTCAGTTCGGAACAAACCCTGGAAGCCGCCGGTGCCATAACTCAATTGGCCTCATCCGGTGAATGGACGGTTACCCTCTATTGCGATAGCGAGTCGCTGTGCCAAAAGGCCGCTGAGGCAATCCGCGCCGCCTCGCTCGCGAAAGGTGCCAAAGAAAATACCGATCCACCGCCATCTCAAGCGGCCACAGGCCGGGTCCGGACGACCACCGTGATCAGCGAGGCCCGCAAAGCGGATATCGTCATCGAGTCAACCTTCGAAACCGAATCCGGGAAGCAAGAGATCCTCCGGCGATTGGATGCCCTCTGCACGGAGAAAACGATCATCGCTTCGAACACCTCGACGATTCCCATCACCCACCTTGCCGCGGGGACCCGTCACCCCGATCGCATCATCGGGATGCACTTCATTTACTTCTCCCCCGTTCTCAAAGTGGTCGAGATTGTCCGCAGCGCATGGACATCGGAAGCGACGGCGCAGACGGCAAAGGAACTGGCCGGAGGGCTCGGGCTGGAAACGGTCGCGGCCGAAGACGTCCCGGGGCTTCTGAGCACCCGGATATGGATGGTCCATTTGAACGAGGCGGCGAACAACGTCCTCAACAAACTAGTCGAACCACAGGCCCTCAAGAAGTTGAACCGAACGATCTCGCCGCAAGCCTATTCGATCCTCGAGTCCGCCGATTTCATCGGCATCGATAACTGTGTGGCATGGTTGCAAAACCTGTACCGTGCCTATGGCGATCCGAAATACGCCCCATCTCCCCTTCTCATTCAGATGCTCGACGCCGGTCACATCGGGGTAAGGGCCGGCAGGGGATTCTTCAATTACACTTAGGAGGAAAGGTTTCATGGCGGTGAACAAACAAATGACCGTAGAGCAAGTCATCGGTCAGATCAAGGATGGCGACACGATCGCCATCGGCGGATGGGGACTTATCCGGAAGCCGATGAGTCTCGTGAGAGCGATCGCCAAATCGAATCTGAAGAACCTGACGATCATCGGACTCTGTGGAATGGATTTGGATATGCTAGTGGCGGCGGGGAAGGTGAAGAAGGCCATCACCGGATTCGTGGCATTCGAGGGCGGGGAGGGCCGAGCGGTAGCCTACGATAACGCCCGGAAAAACGGCACCATCGAATACATGGAACTCTCCGAATACATGTTGATCGCCGGGCTCAAGGCCGCCGCCGAGAGATTGCCGTTCTACCCGACCCGTTCGGGCCTGGGAACGGATATCCTGACCATGAACCCGGAAATTCAGACCTTCAAAGCACCCTATACGGGCGAGAAACTCGTGGCCATGCCCGCCCTGCGCGCCAATGTGGCGCTGATCCATGCCAACGAAGCCAGCACGGAAGGATACGCCACCATCAAGGGCGATCGGCTCTGGGATCACATCATGATCCGGGCGGCGGATAAGGTCTTCGTGAGTTGCGAGCGGATCGTGCCGCGGCACGAGCTTCAGAAGGATATGGCCAATATCAAGGTCCTTACACCGTGGGTGACGGGCGTGGTGGAGACGCCGAACGGCGCCCGCCCGGGGATCCTTTTCCCGGACTATCTTGACCCGGCAAATCGAACGATCAAAGCGTACATGGATGCGGCGTTGGATCCCAAGGCCCTCAAGGAATATCTGGCCAAGTGGTAGGATCAAAGAAAATTCAAACGGAGGATGACGATGGCAAAGGCAACGAAAAGCAAAACACCCGCCCAAGAGCTGGCAACGGATTACACCATCGAAGAGCAGATGTGTTGCGCCCTTGCTCGGGAGTTCGGGCCCGATGATCACATCGCCCTCTCGGGCGTTTTGAACTGGACTTTTGTGGCCGAGGCACTGGCCCAGAAACTCTATGCCCCGCAGATTCCCTGCCATCACGATCACTGGCGTCTCGGCGGCGATGGATGCCTCACCGATGGACCGCGCTTCCCCTTCCAAGTCGGCAACCCGCCGGCGGAGTTCATCTCGGCGCGCGTTACCAGTGAGGATATCTTCGCCATGGTGCTCGGCGGCAAGTGGAGCATCATGATGCAGCCGGTGCAAGTGGATAAGTACGGCAACGCCAACCTCGCGCTCATCGGCGACCCGCGGAAACCCGATCGGTACTTCGTGGGCTCCCGCGGCCTGCCCGATAACTCCACCAACGGCGGGCGGATCTACTTCACCCTCCCTGACCATCAGAAACGGAATTTCCCGGAGAAGGTGGACTTCCGCTCTTCTGCGGGATGGGGACCCGAGCGGCGGGCCGGCGAGATCAAGTACGGCGCTGTGGCAAAGGTCTTTACGCCTTTGTGCATCTTCGATATCGATCCCAAGACCAAGACGATGCGGCTGGCCTCCGTTCATAAAGGGATCACCGTGGAACAGGTGCTGGATAACACCGGATTCACCCCCGTGATCCCCGAGGGCGGCGTTCCCGAAACGTGCATCCCGACGAAGGAAGAAATCCGGCTTTTGCGGGAAGTGATCGACGGCGCCGGCATCCGGCGGCTGGACCACGGCACAAAGGAACAGAAGAAAGCGATCTTCGATCAGATCAATGCCGGAACCATGTTCCAGCAGGTCTATCCCGGAAGGAAGTAAAGATTGCGCAACGGGTTCCCCTCGCACGCTGTGCGAGGGGAACCTTCCGAGCACGGCGGATCGGAGAGGCAACGGATGCAGGTGAGCAAGGTATTTGTCATCGGGGGCGGGGGGTTGATGGGAAGCGGCATCGTGCAGTGCTGTATCGAGTCCGGCCTGAGCACTACCTCGAACGATATCAAGGAAGAGTTCGTCCTGAGAGGAGTGAAGGGCATCACCGAGAGACTCGAGCGGAAGGTATCGAAGGGGGTACTCACCGCCGCTCAGAAGGATGAGATCCTTTCCCGGCTCAAGAAATCCACCGATCTGGCCGATGCCAAAGATGCGGACGTGGTCATCGAGGTCGTCTTCGAGGACATGAAGCTCAAGAAGGATATTTTCTCCCGCCTCGATACCATCTGCCCGCCGCACACCGTGTTCGCCTCGAATTCGTCCTCGCTCCCCATCACCGAGATGGCCGCGGCCACCAAGCGGCCTGAGAAAGTGATCGGGATGCATTTCATTCAGCCCGTGCCGGTCATGCCGCTGGTCAACGTTATCCGGGGGCTTCTGACCTCGGATGAAACCTTCGGCACGGTGGTGGATCTGGCTCATCGGCTGGGCAAGGAAGTTCTGGAGTGGAAAGATGGCCCGGGACACGGACTGCAACTGGCGCTCATGGCTTACTACAACGAGTCCGCCAAAGTCCTCGACGAGGGGCGGGGATCGAAAGAGGATATCGACACGTGTTTCAAGGTAGGGGTGGGGATGCCCATGGGGCCCATCAGCACATTGGACTTCATGGGAATGGATACCGTCTTGCACATTCTGCGAACCCTTCACGAGGCCTATGGAGGATCTCAATTCCATCCTTCCCCGCTTCTGGTGAAGATGGTGAGCGCGGGGCTCTATGGGAACAAGGCCGGGAGGGGCTTCTACACCTACAAAAGATGAACCATCCGCAGGGAACCGCCCTGTGGGAGGGATTGTGGTCCGTCCGTTCGCTATCCGGGATACCAATCCCATGAAAGTGATGATCCCGGGTCTTTCCAGAGCGCGCCGGGATGAGTTCGGTTGCAATCCTCTGCTCGATGAATCCTCCCCTCGCCCTACGGCTTCGGATTCATCGTTCAAGAGAGCGCATTCGCACTCGATCCAGAGTGCTTCGAAGGTGCCTCGAACAAAACCATGAAACAAGACTACACTGCAAGCGATATTCAGGTTCTCAAAGAGATGGAGGCCGTGCGGTTGCGGCCGGGAATGTACATCGGCAGCACGGATCAGCGGGGGCTTCATCACCTCGTCTATGAGATCGTGGATAACAGCATCGATGAGGCCATGGCCGGCTATTGCGACCGCGTGCGCGTGACCATTCATCGGGATGGCTCCGTCACCGTGGCCGATAACGGGCGGGGCATTCCGGTGGATATTCATCCCACCACGAAGATCTCGGCGCTTCAAACGGTGATGACGATTCTGCACGCGGGCGCCAAGTTCGGCGGTCAATCCTACAAGGTCTCCGGGGGATTGCACGGGGTCGGCGCCTCCGTGGTGAACGCCCTTTCGAAGTGGATGATCGTGGAAGTCTCCCGCGACGGGAAGCTCTACCGGCAGCGATACGAGCGGGGTGTGCCCAAGAGCGCCGTGGAGACCATCGGGGAATCCACGGGCACCGGAACAACCACCACCTTCATGCCGGATGATCAGATCTTCGCCTCTCTGGATTACGATTTCAAGGTCCTTGCCCAGCGCTTCCGGGAGATGGCCTATCTGAATCAAGGGGTATGGATCGAATTCCGGGACGAGAGGGAGGATCGCGAGGCCACATTTCACTTCGAGGGCGGGATCGCCAGCTTTGCCCGTCATCTCAATCGGAAGCGGGTCGTACTTCACCCCAAACCGATCTACATTTCCAAGATGGTGAACAGCACCGCCATCGAAGCAGCCTGCCAGTATAACGAAGGGTTCACCGAGAACACGCTGGCCTTTGCCAATTGCATCAACACGATTGACGGGGGCACACACCTCACGGGCTTCCGCACCGCGCTGACCCGCGCCCTCAACGACTATGCCCGGAAGTACAAGCTCCTGAAAGAGAACGAGCCGAATTTCTCCGGCGAGGATGTGCGAGAGGGGCTGGTAGCCATCATCAGCGTCAAACTCCACGATCCCCAGTTCGAAGGGCAGACGAAGACTCGCCTCGGGAACCCGGACGTCAAGAATCAGGTGGAGACGGCGGTTTACGAAGGGCTGATGCTCTATCTCGAAGAGCACCCTCAGGACGCCAAGAACATCGTGGAGAAATGCCAAACCACGGCCCGCGCCCGGGAAGCGGCACGCAAAGCACGAGAGCTCGTCACCAAGAAAAGCATTTTGGAAGGGGGCACATTGCCGGGGAAGCTCGCCGATTGCTCGGAGAAGGATCCGGCCAAGCGGGAACTCTACATCGTCGAGGGTGATTCGGCAGGCGGATCCGCCAAACAGGGGCGCGATCGGAACTTCCAAGCGGTTCTCCCGCTCAAGGGGAAAATCCTGAACGTCGAGAAGGCGCGGCCGGAAAAGATGCTCTCTCACGATGAGATCCGAGCGCTGATCGTGGGGTTGGGAGCGGGAACGGGGACCGGCAACGGATCTCAATTCAATCTCTCCAAATTGCGGTACCACCGGGTCATCATCATGACCGATGCGGATGTGGATGGCTCGCACATCCGCACGCTCCTCCTGACCTTCTTCTTCCGATACATGGTGGAAATCATCACCAACGGGCATCTCTATATTGCGCAACCGCCGCTCTACCGGATCAAGAAGGGCAAGGAAATCCGTTGGGTCTACTCCGATGAGGAAAAGCAACAACTGCTGAGTCAACTGGGCACCAAAGGGATCGAAATTCAGCGGTACAAGGGGTTGGGTGAAATGACGCCCCAGCAACTATGGGAAACAACCATGAATCCCGAGACCCGCACCATGCTTCAGGTAACCATCGAAGATGCGATGAAGGCGGAGGAGATCGTGGAGACGCTCATGGGGGAGGATGTCGCACCGCGGAAGGCCTTCATCCAAGCCCACGCCACGCAGGTCAAAAACCTGGATATCTGATCCAGAGCAACCTATGGCGTTACTCGAACGCCTTCGCTCCTTCGAATCCCCCGACGACCCGGAGAATGGCCCTTACCGGCAGAGATCCGTGACCGTAAGATCGAGGGCCACTTCGGCATCGAGGGCCCCCGTCTTGATCGCGATATCGGCGTCCAGAAGCTTTCGATAGCTTTCCACAAGCCGCGGCATGGAATACGCCTGAGCTTGCTCGACCGCTTTTCGCAGGGCAAACTGTGAGGTGAGTCCGACGGCCCCCCCGATCGAGGCGGGGGGAACACCTTTCGTCAGCAACTCCCGGATCTGAACGAGGAAACGGAACTGCCGGACGATCATATGCAGTAGATAGGAAGGGGGCGCACCATCGCTGAGGAGTTGATGCATGAGGCGCGAGGCCACGGCGGCCCGGCGTTCCACGATCGCATCTACCATCACAAAGATATTGGCCTCCCGCACACAGCTCACGAGGAGGCGCACATCCGATTCTTCGACGCGGCGCCCGGCGGCATAGAGGGAGAGTTTCTCGATCTCCTGAGAGAGCACCCGAAGATCATTGCCGATGAACTCAATGAGCAGCTTCACCGCCTGTGGACTGATCTCGCTTCCGTAGCCTCTCGCGCGGGAACGAACCCACTCCGGAAGCTCCGGGCCCCTGATATCCGGCAGCGAATGCTCGATCACCTCCGCAATCGGGGAGAGCGCCTTGAGCAGGGGATTGGTCTTCTCCATCTTGCCTTCGACCATGACCAGCACGGTGCTCATGGGGATGGTGCGCAGCGCTTCGACAAAGGCCCCGCCGGCATCCGATCCTTCCCCACCCCCCGGGGTTGTCTTCTTCTTACGTTTGCCCGATCTCTCTCCCTCCCCGGCAAGACGCGCAAGAAGCCCTTCAACGATCACCATCCGGCGGGGGGCTAGAAAAGGAACCGTATTGCAGGCGGCGAGGATCTCCGGGAGCGTCGCTCGATTCCCTTCGATCCGGAGAAGGTTCGGGCCCTCCATATCACCCAGGTTGCACTCACGTTTGATCCGGGCCAGACGCTCACCGATGGTGAAATCATCCTCCCCATACAATACGTAAATCAAGGCCTCATCCTCCGATACGGGCCGCTTGAGGGAGAGCGCACCGCGCATCCCGGGAGGGGACTCTCCGAGGGATATCATGGGCGCTCTTCCCAATATATCAGTTTTCGCCGGAACAGGGCAACCGGGTGCGGTGCACCCGAAAAGAGCGATTGAAGAAGAGAGCGCAAAAGATACCTCTCTCGGGGGCATTGGGGGTGTCCCCCGAGAAAACCCTTTGGGCGGGTGGGCGGGATCGGAGAAGCCGGACCGTTCGTGGGGTGCGGGGGAATTCCGGTACAAAGTCCGGATGAGGTTTTAATGGTTATTCACCCGAGGGTAAAGACTGCAAAGCTGAATCGCTCTTTTTGCCGGGCATGCGCTGAAGCAAGACTCGCAAGGTCAACGTCGGAGCATGAGGCGAATGAGTGCGGGATCTGCCTAAGAAGGTCAGAGAGGCGGAATAGCTACAAATCCGGATTCGATAGATTGTGGAATTGGGAATTCGCCATCGGGCGGAAGAACTCGGACTTTGCGGGGGATATGGCGCCCCCTCGAAGATTCGCGGTCACCACATTGATCTTAGTGACATGAAGAGAGTAAAATAGCTTCCACCCATACACCATTCTATTCTCAGGGAGGATCACTATGCCACAGCAACCCACCACCCAGCGCGCCTATACCCTTCGGCTCCGGGGAGCCGACCCAAATGAGACTTCATGGCGCGAAGCGCTCTGGCAGACCCACGAGGCGGTCAACAAGGGCGCCAAGGTTTTCGGGGACTGGCTTCTCACTCTGCGCGGGGGGTTGGACCACGCTCTGGCGGATACCAAGGTCAAGGGGAAAAAGGGAAAGCCCGACCGCGATCCGAGTGCCGAGGAGCGCAAGGCGCGGCGAATTCTGTTAGCCCTGTCGTGGCTTTCGGTGGAGTCGAAGCTTGGGGCTCCGGCGGATTTCATCATTGCATCCGGCGAAGAGACCGCCGAAGCGCGCAACGCCAAAGTCATCGCAGCGCTTGAGGAAATCCTCAGAAGCCGTGATGTGGCAGAAGAAGCGATTGGTGATGTCACAAAGAAGCCTGAGGACCAACCCGGAACTTGGATCGGCGATTGCGCCCCGTCTCTGACCGCCGCCATCCGCGAAGACGCCGTATGGGTCAACCGGAGCAAGGCGTTTGATGAGGCGGTCAAGTCAATAGGTTCCTCACTCACACGCGAGGAGGCGTGGGACATGCTGGAACGCTTCTTCGGAAGTCGTGACGCCTATCTGGCCCCAGCGAAAGGCTCCGAAGACGAATCTTCCGAGACAGAGCAAGAAGACAAAACGAAGGACCTCGTCCAGAAGGCAGGGCAATGGCTCAGCAGCCGGTTCGGCACCGGTAAAGGAGCGGACTTCTGCCGCATGGCCGATGTCTATAAAAAGATCGCGGAGTGGGCTGATAATGCTCAAGCGGACACGACCGGAAATGACGCTATCAATAATCTCGCCGCCTTCCTCAGTGAATTCAATCCTGCATCCAACGACCTAAAGGGCGTGCTTGGCCTGATCAGCGGCCCCGGTTACAAGAGCGCGACGCGCAACCTTCTCACCCAGATCGCCGCCAAAGCCACCGTCACTCAACAGGACCTTGCGAGGCTGAAAGATACAGCGACCGAGGATGCCCGGAAGTGCTATCAGAATACCGGATCGAAGGGGCAACGACGGTACGCCGACTCAATCCTGAAGGATGTAGAGTCAGTTTGTGGGTTCACCTACTTGCAGGAAGGGGGACCGGCTAGGCATTCCGAGTTCGCGGTCATCCTTGACCATGCGGCCCGCCGTGTTTCGCTGGCCCATACGTGGATCAAGCGCGCGGAGGCGGAGCGAAGGAAGTTTGAGGAAGACGCAAAGAAGATAGGTCAAGTACCCAAGGCAGCGAAAGACTGGCTGGATCAGTTCTGTCTGGAACGCTCGGGCGTGTCAGGCGCGCAGGAACCCTATCGTATCCGTCGGCGAGCAGTGGACGGATGGAAGGAAGTGGTCACCGCATGGAGCAAGGCCGACTGCAAGACCGCCGAAGACCGCATCGCCGCCGCTCGGG